>Ga0335079_10004250_pt1 | contig 16466 bp, 7 predicted proteins | sample Lox_Sample_33_FD_206719 | JGI IMG/M metagenome (GOLD analysis project Ga0335079, IMG submission 206719) | Soil microbial communities from Loxahatchee National Wildlife Refuge, Florida, United States - Lox_Sample_3.3 | ecosystem: Environmental > Terrestrial > Soil > Wetlands | place: USA: Florida... | reverse complement strand
CACGTCCAGCGGGGGCCGATATTCGTCTTTGAATGTCGAAGGAACATCAAGCGGAATTTGATAGTCGGCCCATCGATCCAGCTCCAACGTAGGCTGCGGCGCCACAGCAACTGTGACGCCGGCCAGTTGCTTGCCTCTAATCTCCTTGAGCAAATCCAGATCGTAAGGTTGCCGCCGGCGATCGCTCGAGACGAATTGGATGTAGAGCGTGCTTTGGTCCAAGGCCGACATCGGGCCATGCCTGAGTCCGAGCACAGACTCCGACATCGTATGAATCTTCCCGCCGGTCAGCTCGAGTAGCTTCAGTGCGGACTCGTTGGCTACGGCAGCGAGCGGCCCCGATCCCACAAAACACGCCTTTGCGCAGTTCATTGCCGCGATCGAGGCAGCAACATCTGCCGCATTTCGCATAAACCCTCTTCCGGCCTCCATCATGCATCTCAAAATCTCGCCGTATCGGTCTAATTCTGCGAGGTGAGCCAGACATTGTCCCGCAACTACCATATTGCTGAAGGAACTCGTCATGGCCAGTCCCTGGTCGTTCACTGCCTCGTCGAGGACGAGGGCGCGCGCCTGATCCGGTCTTCCGGCACAGAGTTGAGCCATTTGCCCATTCCCATTACAGGTGACTACCAGGTGTCGAATCCGCGGATATGCGGCAAGTGCCTTCTTTAGAACCGCCACACCCTCGGAACTGTCCCCCGATCGGGAAAACGAGATCCACAAGTATTCGCGAGCCGGCAGGATCAGGCTTTCCATGTTGGAAAGCAGATCGGTACTCGGAACTGTCCAGACAATGGAAGACCAGCGTTGGCGTAACAGGTCAGCCACGGCACGCCCAATGTAGTCGGAGGTTCCAGCGCCGACCAGAAAAACGATGGGTGGGGAGCTATCCTCGGTTCCAACGCGGCACTGCTTTAGAAAGGAACTGAGCTCCGCGCGGGACTCCAGACATTTTTGGAACGTTGTTTTCCAACTCTCCGGTTGCTGGTAAATTTCTTGCGGCGTATGCCGGAGGCCGCGCGCGTCCTTCTCCGCATCGGCCAATTCCAGCAGAGCCCGCAGAGGATTTGGCAAGTCACACTCCTTTCGCGGGGGGTAGCAGTGTATTACAATCTGTGCCGTATTGAACGATTCCGCAACATATGGAAACATTGTATACAACAAAAAAAAAGACGACGGCAAGCCCTATCCCATCTTTCCGGAAAAAAATCTCTACGATTGTCTGGTCGCCGGAACCGCATGCGGCGCGCTCTCGGCCATGAAGACTGGCGGGACTGGCGGCCAACCTACTCATGACGAACTCGCGGCGTTCCCCGCGCGCGATTGGAGCCTCCGGCCACAGCATGATTGACGGAAACCGGCATTTACGAACGGGCGCGGGGCGATGTTCTCGGATTGACCTGGCGCGCCTGGCTCGCTGAGAGCAAGCCGGCGCGCTGGCCTCAATCCCCAGGGAGAATGAATCGTGACTGTCGATAAACCAACTCTGGCGATCGATGGCCGGAAGTCATTCTACAACTACCTTCTGCTCCTGGTAGCTGGCTTGGGAGGCTTGCTCTATGGCGTGGATCTGGGCGTTATCGCCGGTGCGTTGCCCTATCTGGAGGCAACCTCAGGCCTGAATGCCGGCCAGCTATCTTTTGTGGTCGCAGCCGTACTGTTGGGTAGCGTCATCTCCACGCTATTCGCGGGGCTTCTGGCAGATTGGATTGGCCGCAAGCCTCTGATGATCCTCAGCGGGGCGCTGTTTGTGTTCAGCATTCCTACGATTGCCTTGTCGCACAGCTATGGGCTATTGGCAACCGGCAGGCTCCTGCAGGGAATCAGCGCCGGGCTGATCGGCGTGGTAGTTCCACTCTACCTGGCGGAATGTCTGACGGCATCAAATCGCGGTAAGGGAACCGCCACGTTTCAATGGTTGCTGACGCTCGGCATCGTGGCCGCAGCTGTGGTCGGCATGATTTTCAGCCGGCGCGTTGAGCAGGTCGCAAGACTCGGCGACGCAGCAAGACTTCTCGATCTCGAGGAAACAGCGTGGCGGGATATCTTTTGGGTCTCCTTACCGCCGGGCCTTTTGTACGTGATGGGCTGTTTGGTAGTAGGGGAATCACCTCGATGGCTTTTCAGGCGGGGCAGAAAAGCCGCCGCCTACTCCGTGCTGCTTCGTTCCCGCACAACCAGCCAGGCCGATGACGAACTCCAACAGATCGAGGAAACCGCCGGCACAGACGACACCAGGCGTTCGAGCGGGGGAAAGGCGAAGGAAGCGCTGCTTCGGCGCAAGAACATAATTCCTTTCGTGCTTGCCTGTGTCATCCTCGCCTGTAATCAGGCGACGGGCGTCAACTCGATCATCGCCTACAACACCAACATCCTGCTGCAGAGCGGGCTGTCCGACATTGCCGCACACTGGGGCTATGTCATGTTTACGATGGTCAATTTTCTGATGACTTTCGTAGGCGTGTTACTGGTAGACCGAAAAGGGCGCAAATTCTTGCTGATGCTGGGAACGGCCGGAATCGTCGTGTCCCTGCTATCCACCGGCGTTCTGTTCCTCCGTTCGGAAAAACTGCGCACCGATGCGAGACGTATTGTCCAGTCGATGGTCACTCCTGACCAGACGCTCACATTGCGATACACGCCTGAGTTGGCGAACAAGCTACTAGGGCACAAGGCAAATGACACACGCCCGGAAGAACCTACGTCGCTGGTGCTCATCTATTCATATGGAGATTTCCACGGCACCACCAAAGTCATGCGCTCCGACGAGGCATTTGCCCGGCCGATCGAGATTACCCGCGCGAGTTGCGTTCCTGTCAACAAGGTGACGGCTTTCTTCTCTAACCCGTTTGGCAATCTTGAGGCAGCGCGCCGGGCGGGGCTCAGAGTCGACAGTGCCCTCATCACTGTTGTACCGAGTTCGCGCGAGGGCTGGTACGTAGCCATCACGCTTTTTGTGTTCATAGCTTTCTACGCCCTCGGCCCGGGCGTGTGCGTGTGGCTGGCCCTGTCGGAGTTGATGCCGCTTCGAATACGCTCAAACGGCATGAGCATTGCCCTCGTGCTGAACCAGGCGGTTTCCACCGTGATCGCGGCGGTGTTTCTGCCCCTGGTCAGCCGCCATGGATATTCGGCGATTTTCTTTGGATTTGCAGCTTTCTCGATTCTCTATTTCGCCACCGCGACCTGGTTCTTGCCTGAGACCAAGGGCAAGACCCTGGAAGAGATCGAAGCACAATTCGCGGGGGCGGAAGAAAACATTTTGCAAGGGTGGCGGATAAGAGGGGCGCGAAATGAGTGATCAGGCATCAGCACAAGATCCGTTCGTTGCAATGGTTACCGCGAAGGCGCGAGTTGACTTGCGTCTGAGCGACTTTGAGCCGCGCTCCATGTTACTTTGCCCGGCCCACGAGATTGGCCGGCCCAAATTTCCCGTGATCGACTACCACAATCATCTGGACGCCCTGGAGCCCGCCGATGTCTTGCGAGTCATGGACGAATGCGGGATCGAGAGGGTCGTAAACATCACCATGCGGACGGGCGATGCGGCGCTAGGAATGATAAACAAGTTTCATACGGCGGCGTCCGAACGCTTTTCCACCTATGGCTGGATGGATTGGACCGGCGTGGATTCGCCCGGTTTCTTCCAGCGAGCAAGCGCTCAGTTGGAAAAGCTCGTCGAGCACGGTGCTTGCGGGTTCAAGATCTGGAAAGACTTGGGCACGAGCGTGCGCGACGCGAATGGAAGCTTGTTGCGAATCGACGATGAGCGCCTGACGCCGCTGTTTGAGAAGGCGGCCGAATTGAACGTGCCGGTCATGTTCCACACTGCCGATCCGGATGCCTTTTTCCTGCCCATCGACAACCACAACGAGCGGTATGAAGAACTGGCAGCCCATCCGGAATGGAGCTTTCATGGTTCTCATTTCAGCAAGCCCGAGCTTCTTGCGCAGCGTGATCGGGTGTTTGCGCGCCACCCGGGAACCACCTTCGTCGCGGCCCATGTTGCGGAGCATCCCGAAGACCTCGCGCAGGTTAGCCAGTTGCTGAACACCTACCCAAACGTTCATGTGGATATTGCCGCTCGCTGTGCGGAGCTCGGTCGGCAGCCGTACACTGCGCGCGAGTTCTTTCTTAGGTATCCCAACCGCATCCTTTTCGGCACAGACTTGATTCCTGATACGGAGATGTATCGGCTCCATTACCGTTTCCTAGAAACCCGCGATCAATACTTCGACTATCCCTCTCATGCGTCCCGGCAGGGAAGATGGAGTATCTATGGGTTGTTTCTGCCCGATGACGTGTTGCGCCGCGTGTATCACGAGAATGCGTTGGCGCTTTTGAAATGCCGGAGGTGATATGCGCAATTTCAGCGTCATTTTCGTTGTTTCCCTCTTCTGGCTCGCGGGCACAGCCGCGCCACCCTCGGCCCAAGAGGACTGGACTCACTTTGTGCGAATTGGAGCATACGGCCTCAAAGCCGATAACGCCGAGGCCATCGTGGCCGATGCCAAGGCAACCAACGTCTTCGGGATTGAAGTCGACAACGATATACCCGGTCGTTATGAGAGCTTTCTTGACCCGACAGCAAAACTGGAGGCGATTCGCAGACTCGGGGCAAAAGCGCACGCCGCAGGCAATTACGCCTTCGTGTATATCGCGGGAACGGAATGCATCACGGCGAATGCGAACAAGACTGCCCACACGCTCGCCAAGGACCACCCCGCCTGGTTGCAGCGCAAGATAACGGGCGAGCCCGCGATCTTTGGCGGCGGGTCGGCGTTCTGGATCGCACCGGGCGATGAGGATGTGTGGATCAGTCCCTATGCTCCGGAATGGCGGAAGATATACATGGAGCGGGTCCGGCAAATCGCCGCAACCGGAATCGACGGCATCTACGTCGATATCCCGTATTGGATGACCCATTTTGATGGCTGGGAGAATTCGTGGGCCAGTTTCGACGACTATACCGTCGCTGCATTCAGGAAGCAGACGGGAATCGATGCAAGAAAGAGCCTAAAGCTCGGAGATTTCTCCGATCCCAATTTTCGGCGCTGGATTGAGTTTCGTATCCAGACGATCACCGACTTTTTGAGCGAAATTGACCAGAATGCCAAGTCGATCAACCCCCAGATCAAGACCATCCCCGAAATCTATCCGGGAATCGAGGAGGAAGCCGTCCGAGTGGGGGCGGATGTTTACAACCTCTACCCGGTGGTCGACGCGATTGCGCACGAATATGAGTTCGGCGAGGGCGATCACATGGCATCGTCCCGCACGCCCTTGGATTGGTTTTACTACCAGGTTGGAATGCACACCTTCCGGGCGTTCGCTCAGGGAAAAGCGACCTGGATCCTCAACTATTCATGGGACGGCGACAAGCAAGTGGATGCCCGCGAGTCCATGATGAATCTGGCGATGTCTCAACTCATGGCGGCGGCAAATTTCTGGGATGCGCCTGGACATTCCATGGCCGGCTCCAACGATCCGGCGACGCGCAATCGAATCTTCCAGTGGATCAAGCAATACGAAAATGTCTTTTACCTGCCCCGACAGCCCATTGCACCGATCGGTGTCTACTTCTCTCCCGAGACCCGCAATTTCTATGCCGGCGATTTCCTCCGCTCTTATCGCGGGATCCTCGTCCTGCTCATGCAGTCCCATCGCGAATTTCAGGTGGTCACTCCACGGACTCTCAATGACTTCCGCGGCCACTCCCTTGTTCTTCCTGACGTGCGACTCATGAGCGACCGCGAGCGGAACTGGTTCGAACACTATGCTGACCAGGGCCAGCAACTCATCATCACCGGAAACGATCCCCTCGCATTCGGAGCTCGGTCCAACATCGTGCGATTTCCGGCCTGTCCCGGAAAAGCGTACATCGCCTCCCTGCAGAATGATTTCGGTGCGGCAACTCCTCGTCTTCAGCAGGCATTTCTTGATGTCTTGCTTCCGGCCAGGAGCATCGACGTTTCGGCATCTCCCCACGTCGCCACTTTCGTCGCAGATGTACAAGGCGCGCCCCACGTATTTCTCGCGAATTTCGACGGCCTTGTGGGGGGCAGGAACCCCGTTCAGACGCCGCAAAGCGACATCAAGGTCAGTTTGCCAGCCGTACCTGGGGCTTCGGGAAAGTTCTTGCCATTTCTGGGAGATGTTCAGCAGTTGACGGCCACCCTGCAAGATGGAAGGGTGATTTTTACCCTTCCGCCAGTCGCGAAAGGTGGCGTGTTCTGGTACTCGCAGTGAGCGAGATTTCGCTTGACAAATCGAGTCGCAAATCGGTAAAAAAGATGAATTCGTAATGATTCGTAATAATTCGCAAACAACCAGATCGGCAGCGTAATGGCCCGCTCCACTCGACTCTCGAGACGCTGGGAGGATCTCATGCGGCAGATACGACCAATTCCCTTTTGCCTTTTCGTTTGCTCCTTGATCGCCTGCATGACCACGTCAGTTCTGGCGCAAGGCAGTTACCGAGCCCAGCTTCGTGGGGTAGTCTCCGATGCATCGGGAGCAGTCGTCGTCAAGGCTACGGTCGTCATTCGAGACGTCGCCACAAACATCTCCAGTGTCACGCATAGCGATGACAAGGGCTCTTATTTCTTCACGGGCCTTCGCCCCTCTACCTATGACGTGAAGGTCGAAGCCACTGGGTTCCGCGCAGCCGAGCGGACGGGCGTTGTTCTGGCGGTCGACCAGGAATCGTCGCTCAACTTCAGGCTGACCATGGCCGGCGTCTCGACGTCGATCGATGTGACAACCACCGCACCTTTGCTTGACACGGACAACGCCACACTCGGCACTGACGTTACCAGCGAATATGTAAAGGAAATCCCTCTGGTGAATCGCAACTTCTTCGGTCTGACGTTTCTGGCTGGAGGTGTGACCGAGGTGGGCGGTGCGGGTACCCAGGATAACTATCCGTCGGGAACGAACTTCGTTTCCAACGGACAGCGGAACGCAACCGCGGAAGTGCGCCTGGACGGCGCTCTGATCAGCGCTCCGGAGCAGGGCGAGGGAGGCAACTCGAATGTTTACTATGAGCCGCTCGTGGAGAGCGTGCAGGAATTCAAAGTCCAGAACAACAGCTTCTCGGCCGAGTTCGGCAACAATGGGGGAACGGTCGTAAACATGGTGCTGAAGAGCGGGACCAACGCCTTCCATGGCAGCGGGTGGTATTTCCTGCAACGGTCGCAGCTCGACGCCCGGGATTTCTTCAACCCGGCGCCCAACCCCAAACCGGACAGCAAGCGAGACCAGGCCGGGTTTTCCATCGGCGGGCCAATCCGGAAAAACCGGACTTTTTTCTTCGCCGATTTTGAGAAGGTGCGGTTCGACAGCGCCTTCAACGGGGTGGCGACCGTGCCCACCCTGGCCGAGCGGACGGGAGATTTCTCAGGAACCACAACCACGATCTACGATCCGACAACCTGCGGAAATCCTTGCACATCGAGAAAAAAGGTCCGTTACAAGGGCCAGGAAAATGTGATTCCTCCAACCGAGATCGACCCTCTCGGGCAAGCCATCCTGAATCTTTACCCGCAACCAGCGCCGGGAAGCGGGGAGTTCGATAACTTTCTGTTCAGCGGTGTGGCGCATGCGCCCGATTACCAGTTCGACATCAAAATCGATCACCAGTTCAACGAAAAGAACCGCATTAGCGGGCGCTACAGCCGCGAAACGTCCAATTACTACACTCCCGAGATTCTGGGGGATGCCTTCGACAACAATGGCACTGGAGACGGGATCTCGGGCACGCCTACGACGGCCCAAAACGTGTCGTTCGAATACGCCTGGACGGTAAATCCCCGAATCGTATGGACAAGCCATCTCGCGCTGGACCGGGTGCATGAAAAGGAAACCACAAATATTCCGTCCATTTCCGGCTTCAATGCGATGCAGCAGGCACAGGGTCTTCCGCAGTTGCCGGCGGTGTACCAGCAAGCCAACGGAGCGGACCAAATGCCGGCGATCTATATGTCGGGAGCGGCGCTGGAAAACTCGGCATCGACCTCGGCCGATCTGTTCGACCAGTGCTGCGTGAACACCACTTTTGCGCACACCCTATACAGCTATTCGTCGCAGTTAGTCGTTTCCAAGGGTTCACACCTGATGAAGTTCGGCGGGGAACAAAGAGTGTTCTACAACAACTTCTGGCAGCCACCCAACCCGACGGGCTCGTTAAACTTCACGGATTTTGTGACTTCGCCAACCCCGAACAGCGAAACCGACGCGCAAGGCAATCCTACGGGCAACCCGTTTGCCAGCCTTCTATTCGGATACGCCGACAATGTCAACCCGTATCCGACCGAACCAACAGCACTCATCATCTACCCGTCGGTAGCCAATCGATCGCTGGAAACGGGCTTCTACTTTCAGGACGACTGGAAAATCAATCCCCGGTTGACCATCAATCTGGGCCTGCGCTACGAGTGGAGCACGCCGTATAACGAGCGTCACAACCGGATCGAGTTCAGCGACTTCACCGCCGACACGGGAGTCAACATCGATCTGAGCGGGGCCATGAGTGCGCAGGCGGCGATGCAATCCGTAGGACTGAATTTCCCCGCCTCCGAGCAGTTGCTTGGCACCACGCTGTTCCCCACTTCCGGCACGAGGAGCGTTCCTGTTTATCGCAAAGATATTGGACCGCGGTTCGGATTCGCCTTTGCGCTGGACTCGAAAACGGTCCTACGAGGAGGCGGTGGCATTTATTTCGGAATGAGTCCGGCGACAAATTTTCAATATCCCGGAACCGCGTTCCGCAAAACCGCGACTATCTTTTTCACGAATAACAATTTTGCAAGCCAAAACGCGACTCTGGGAAATCCGTTTCGCAACGGCTTTACGGGCCCGCAAGGCACGCAGTATGGCAGCCTGGCAAACTGGGGATACTCGAACGACAACGATCTGGGCACGACGGCGGCGCGCGATGCCGACATCTACCAGTGGAACCTTGGAATCCAGCGTGAACTGCCGAGCCAGATCGTGCTGGGGGTGGATTATGTTGCGAACCGGAGCACGCACCTGCCCTGGTCTGGTACCAATAATCGGGATTTCACTTCGTCGAGTTTGCTGGCGAACATTTCGGCCGCTGTAACTCCGAGCGATCCAACATGCTCCGCCGACAGTTGCGTGAGTAATTTCCTTCAGACCCTGGTTGCAAATCCTTTTTACTCGATGTTTAACGGCAGTTGTTCCTCAGCACCGTGCTTCAACGAGCCGGACTCACTTTATACGACTGCGCAGATTCCTCTGGGCTATCTGCTCAATCCTTATCCACAATTCACCGGCGACTTCGAAGGGCTGATGCTTGAGGAGGCGAGTTCCTGGTACAACGCGATGCAAGTCCGCTTTCAGAAGCGGACCACGCACCATGTGAGTTTCGAGGGCAGTTACACGGTGTCAAAACTGACCGATAATTCGTCGGCGGGCAGGAACAACTGGGTGGGCTCCCTGGCCAACGGACTCCCGCAGCAATTGGACCGGCTGTATCTGGAGAAGAGCATCAGCGCGAACGACGCACCTCAACGTCTGGCCGCGGCGGTCGTCGTGGAGCTCCCGATCGGCCGTCAGCAGTGGATCGGGGGCAACATGAACCGCGTGCTCGATGCCGTGGCGGGAGGGTGGTCGCTCGCCACTTTGATCACCGAGCAATCGGGCCAACCCATGTCAATTGGCATGGTCAGCCCGCGGCTGGCGAATGGCTCGCAGCGGCCCAACGTGGTATGCCCGCAACTGAGGACCGGCCTCAGCATGAAAGAGGTGGCGATGGCCTGGCAGCAGAATGCGCAGAACGAGGAGAATGGGGGACCGATTGTCTCCTTCATCAACTCGAATTGTCTTGCCGATCCCGGGGACCAGAACCCGGGCAATGCTCCGCGTTATTTTCACTCCTTGCGGGTGGACGGGATCCACAACATCGATCTGAACATTTACAAGTCGTTTGTGCCAAAAGAAGGCGTGACGATCGATCTGCGGGCCGAGATGTTCAACGTCGCAAATCACCCGCGCTTTGCGGCTCCAGACACGGCATACGGAGACACGGGCTTCGGAACGGTCACCGCGGATGGAAACGGTTATTTGCCCCGCTACTTTCAATTCGGGTTGCGGGTTGAGTTCTGAGAATCTCCAGAGGTTCCGATGGACGGCCCCGTAGCGTGAACAGGACTTATGCGCTTTGCCATACGCCTGCGGCACGAAATGCGACAGGCATGGCAACTGAAGCACCGGAGCGAAAATCGTGGAACCCCGAACGGAACGCGCGGCTAATGTCCTTCGGGATGTCATTCGCCGCAACCGAAGCGGCGAGCGCGTGGGCATTTATTCCATTTGCTCGGCGCACCCAAGCGTCATCCATGCGGGCATTCGGCAAGCACTCGCGGATCGCTCGCTTCTACTGGTCGAGTCCACATCGAGCCAGGTGAACCAGTTCGGTGGTTACACCGGACAGGATCCCGCTCATTTCGCTCGCTCGATTCGATCTGCGGCGCGGGCTGCTGAGCTTCTTCCGGATCTGCTCATGCTGGGCGGCGACCACCTGGGACCATATCCCTGGCGTGATCAGCCGTCCGAAGTCGCTCTCCAGAAAGCGTGCGACCTGGTTCATGCCTGCGTGCTCGCTGGATACGAGAAGATCCACCTCGACGCCAGCATGGCGTGCAGCGATGATTCCGGGCCGGCTTTGTCCGACGAAACAATAGCGCGGCGCAGCGCGCGCCTTTGCCTTGCCGCCGAGAGCGCACACCGCAAACTGCCGCCGGGGTCGCCTCCGATTCTGTACGTGATCGGGAGCGAGGTTCCGGCGCCGGGAGGCGAAACGCGCTCCGGAGAAGCACCCGGCGTAACCAGCGTTTCCCGCTTGCGCTGCACCCTGGAAACATTCCGCGAGGTCTTCCATCAGCAGAATCTGTCGGAGGCATGGGGCAGAGTGATTGCCATCGTCGTGCAGCCGGGCGTCGAATTCGATCAAGCAGCGATCTTTGCGTATGACCGCCGCAAGGCCCGGTCTCTAGCTGCCGCGCTTCCGGAACATCCAGGTCTGGTGTATGAAGCGCATTCGACTGATTATCAGACTCACCGGGCCCTCGCCGAGATGGTGGAAGATCACTTCGCCATCTTGAAAGTAGGTCCCGCCTTGACCTTTGCCTACCGGGAAGCGGTTTTTGCTTTAAGCGAAATTGAGCGGGACTGTTACGGCGCAAGACGAAATTTCAGACTGTCACAAGTACGAGCGGCGCTCGACGCAGCCATGCTCCATGACCCGTCATACTGGCGCTCCTATTTTCGCGGCAGTGAAGACGCGCAACGCCTTGCTCGCGCCTTCAGCTTCAGCGATCGCTGCCGCTACTATTGGACCCAACCCGCGGTCCAGGAAGAGATTCGCCAACTGTTCCGGAATCTTTCCATAGGCCAGATCCCCCTCCCGCTTATTAGCCAATATCTGCCCTCGGAGTATGCGGCGATCCGATCGGACCACCTGCCGGCCGAACCCGAGATCATAATTCAGGAACACATCCGTCAGGTCCTGCGCGTGTACGCAGATGCCTGCGGAGCACCCTCAGGGCGAAATGGACAGCCAGTTTTGCAGTCTTCTTGCTGAAAATTCAAACCGGTGCCGGCATCGGAGGGAACAACCGTGATTGGTCGCAACGTTTGGATTGCAGTTGCAACAATTGGGCTCTTACTAACGACGTGTTCAAAACCCGATCAGCCTAAGAACCAGAGCGAGCGGAAGAAATCAGAAACCCGTCAGCTTTCGGCGATCGGGGTGACAGTCGACACAAAGGGTCCTATCACGTTAACCACACCCATTGCCGAGTTTCGGGTGATGCCGGATGGCTACATCCAGGCGTCGCTGCTGAAAGATGGGCAAAAGCTGTCACTCGATGAATTGCCGTCGAACACTCCAAAAGAGAATAGCCTGGTGCGGGTGGGAGGCAAAGACGTGCACTTTGCTCTCGACTTCCCCGCGGCGCAGGTGCTCGAAGCGGCAGGAAAACTGGGCGCAGGCAAGAGAATCGAAATACCGGCGCTCCCTCAGGAAGCGTCCGGAATCCGACTGCAGCGCATCCTGGCCCTCGAGCTCTATGATAAATTCCCCTCCGTTTTGCTGATTTCCCTTGAGTACAAGAACGCAGGCACAAACGATCTGAACCTTCAGGATAGTGTGGACGAGCGCCGCCGCTTGAATGCTCAGCGTCCAGATTCCAAAGGGCAGCCCTGGCAGATGTGGTCATTCCATGGATCGAGCTACGATTGGGGAAAAGACGATGTTGTGAAGCTCGCGCCCGGTTTCTCCCAACCCAACGTCTTCGGAGAGATTGTCAAAGGCGGCTATGGAGGCGGGATTCCCGTGGTCGCTTTCTGGACAAGCCGGGTGGGCGAAGCTATCGGACATGTCGAAACTATCCCCATCAGGTCTGCGATCCCGGTCAAAGTCGCTGGCGACGGACGCGTGAACGCCGAAGTCGATTTCCCTCTTAACCTCACGTTGCGGCCCGGTGAAACTTACTCCACTCCGCGCAGTTTTGTGTCCGTTTTTGCCGGCGATTTCTATGAACCACTGCGCACTTGGTCGAGCATTCTGCAGGCAGAAGGGTGGCGCCTGCCGAAGCCGTCGGATGAAGCCTACAACGTGAGTTGGTGCGGTTGGGGATACGAGGCCGATGTCACACCTAGGCAGATGACCGGGACCATTCCCAAATTAAAGGAGATGGGTATCCGATGGGCAACGCTGGATGACCGCTGGTTTGACACTTATGGTGACTGGAATCCACGCACCGACACATTCCCCGGCGACGCCATCAAAAAGATGGTCGATGACTTCCATCGCCAGGGCATGTGGGTGCAACTTTGGTGGCTTCCTCTAGCGGTCGAGGACGGCGAAGGAAAATACGAAGCGCACAACTATGGCGTGTCGAAGGTTGTGCGCGAACATCCGGAATGGCTCATTCTCGATAAGAACGGAAAACATGCTCGCATGACGCGCGGCCTGGCGGCCTTGTGTCCCGCGGTGCCCGAGGTGCACGCATATTACAAACAACTGACCGAGAAGTTTATTCGCGATTGGAATTTTGACGGCAGCAAGCTGGACAACATTTACACCGTTCCGGAATGCTATAACCCGGCCCACCATCATAAGTCGCCTCAGGATTCCACGAATGCGATGGGAGACGTCTACCGGGATATCTTCGAAACCACCCGCGGTCTCAAACCACAGAGTGTTACCCAGGCTTGCCCGTGCGGCACTCCTCCATCGCTGGCATGGTTACCGTTCATGGACCAGGCTGTCGTCGCCGACCCCGTGGGTGCGGTGCAAGTTCGGCGGCGCGTCAAAATGTATAAGGCGCTACTTGGCCCTGAATCCGCGGTCTACGGAGATCACGTGGAACTCTCTGCCATGTCAAAGGTCGGCGATGACTGGAAGGAGCACGGCAGTGATTTCGCCTCCACCCTCGGAACCGGGGGCGTGGTAGGAACCAAATTTGTCTGGCCGGATCCGGGGCCGAAGTTCAAGGATGTCAACTTGAACCCTCAGAAAGAGGCGCACTGGAAAAAATGGATTGATTTGTACAACCAGAAAATGTTGTCGAAGGGCGAATTCCTCGATCTGTATGTCACCGGCTACGATGTGCCCGAAGGGTACGCCATCGCCAAGGACGGCAAGATGTATTACGCCTTTTTTGCGCCATCCGGCGCCGTCTGGACAGGCGAACTTGAGCTACGAGGATTGCACCCGGGCGCGCACGCTGTTCTGGAATACAGCGAGGACAAGAATTTAGGCTCCGTCTTCGCAAATGCGAGTGGTTTGGCAAAATTGCGGGCAAGTTTCAAGGACCACTTGCTGCTTGAGGTGAGTAACCTGCCATAATCCTGCCTGAGTCTCGATGGATGACGGAATCAGTTGCAAACGCTTCGCAGTTTGCCGATGATTGCGTTGGATCACGATTCGGTTCCTCCAGGAGCGATACATGTGCAGGCGAATATCGCTGACGTTGTTGCTGGTAGTTGCGTTGTTTCATCCCGGAAGCACTCGCGCTCAAGTGAAGCCGGTCGATGAAGAAGGGCATCCATGGTGGCAGCACGCGGTGTTTTACGAGATCTACCCGCGTAGTTTCGCTGACAGCAACAACGACGGTATCGGCGATCTAAACGGCATCACTTCCAAGATGAGTTACCTGCATGAGCTGGGGGTGGACGCGATTTGGATCACTCCCTGTTACCCCTCGCCCCAGGTCGATTTCGGCTATGACGTTTCGGACTACGAGAACATCGATCCGATGTATGGAACGCTGGCTGATTTCGACCGTCTGGTTGCCGCGGGAAAAGAGCACAACGTGCGAATCATTATGGATTTCGTACCCAACCACACAAGCGACCAGCACCCGTGGTTTCTGGATTCGAAGGCGTCGCGCAACTCGACGCACCGCGACTGGTATGTCTGGCGGGACGGCAGAGCGCCTGGGCAGCCTCCCAACAACTGGATCTCAATTTTCGGAGGATCAGCCTGGAATTTCGACCCCGCGACCAGCCAGTACTACTACCACTTCTTCTACGCCGGTCAGCCCGACCTGAACTGGCGCAATCCCGCAGTTGAGAAGACCATGCTCGATACCACCGCTTGGTGGTACAAACGCGGCGTAGCAGGGTTTCGCCTGGACGCCGTAGATACGTTGTTCGAGGATCCGGCCCTGCACGACAATCCGGTGCTGCCGGGCAGGAACAACCAGGGAGATCCCATTGAGGAAAACATCAACAACACGAATTTGCCCGAGGTCCACGACGAACTCAAGAAGCTTCGCAACGTAGCAGACCAGTACAACGCCGTGCTGATCGGGGAGACCTGGACGGCGAATATCGCTCAGCTCGACAAGTATTACGGCAACGGCGGCGACGAGTTGCAAATGCCCATGGACTTCATGTTCATGATGGTAGATAAGCTGTCGGCACCTGAATTTCGCCGGCAAGTGGCAATGGTCAATTCCGCCAAGGGTTGGCCGGTGTTCGTGCTTGGCAATCACGACAAGCCTCGTTCTTATGATCGCTACGGCGATGAAAAACACAATGACGCCATCGCAAAGCTGATGGCGGCGTTTTACCTGACCCTCCGTGGGACTCCGATCATGTATTACGGCGAGGAGATCGGGATGCAGACGACCGATCCCAAGCGCAAAGAAGATGTGAAGGATCCCATTGGCCGGACCGGCTGGCCCGCGGAAAAGGGACGTGACGGAGAACGAACGCCGATGCAGTGGGACGCAACCGCAAATGGCGGATTCAGCCAGAAGCCGCCGTGGCTTCCGGTACCGCCCGCTTCCCGTACACACAACGTGGCTAGCGAGACGACGGATCCGAATTCCGTGCTGAATTTGTATAAGAAAGTGCTCGCTCTCCGCCATACCAACCAGTCGCTGCTCGAGGGAAGCTACACAGCGCTCAATGAAGACGATGCCAATGTGCTCTCCTATCTTCGGGCTTACAAGGGAAGAGCTGTGCTGGTGGCGTTGAATATGTCAGCGAAGGCGCATAAAGCGAACTTCGACCTTTCGAGCCACGGGTTTTCTATGAAGTCAACCTTAACGCCCTTGATCACATCTGACGCAGCCATGACGTCAGGTAATCAAGTTTCCCTGGAGCCATTCGGACTCATGATTGCCGAAGTAAATCCGTAGTCGTTGCCAAGAAATGATTTCAGTTGCGCTTAAGTGGAGGTGGAAATGGCTCAAGCGATACCGATCGGAGAGAAATCTGGCGGCTACAAGACAATCGTCTACGTCATCTGCTCGGTCGCCGCGCTAGGCGGGTTGCTTTTCGGCCTCGATCAGGGATTCATCGCCAACTCACTCGACACCATCCAGCACCACTATCACTTCGATATCCACGGCGGGGAGCGCTACTCGTCCATTCTGGCGACCGGGGGCATCGTTGGCGCCCTGCTCTCCGGCCTGTTCGCGCGCTTCCTCGGACGCAAGAAAAGTCTGCTCTTCGCGGGCTTCGTGTTCACGGCAGCTTCAGCGTACTCGGCGTTCCTTCCGCCACTGCCGGTGCTTTCGGCGTGCCGGTTTGCCCTCGGCTTCGGAGTCGGGGTCGCCTCGTTCATTGTCCCGCTTTTTCTAGCCGAAACCGCCCCGGCATCCATTCGTGGCTCGATGGGCACGCTTTTCCAGTTGATGATCACTATCGGCATATTCCTGATCTCGCTGACCAACGTCTGGATTGCTCGAACTTTTGCGAGCTCATCTACGTCCCTGCCTTTCATGTTCCTGACCATTACCTTGTTCGCGGCGCTCATGTTCTTCGGCGGCTTCGTGCTTCCTGAGAGCCCACGCTGGCTCATGCTGAAGGGGCGGAGGGAGGCGGCGGTAGCTGTACTACGCCGCACCTTGAATACGGAGGAGGAGATCGACACCGAGATTGGCGAGATCGAGCAGGCGCTGCATGGGCCGCAGGGCGCCGGT
>Ga0335079_10004249_pt1 | contig 16467 bp, 16 predicted proteins | sample Lox_Sample_33_FD_206719 | JGI IMG/M metagenome (GOLD analysis project Ga0335079, IMG submission 206719) | Soil microbial communities from Loxahatchee National Wildlife Refuge, Florida, United States - Lox_Sample_3.3 | ecosystem: Environmental > Terrestrial > Soil > Wetlands | place: USA... | reverse complement strand
ACGTCCCCGTGAGGACTCCTTGCTTAGCTCGCGTCGCAACCAGCTCTTAGAAAGCTTCCAGTCCCGATGAACCGTCTCCTCCGAGACGTTCAGTATCCCTGCCGTCTCCTGCACGCTGAACCCACCGAAAAACCGCAATTCCACCACTTGGCTCTTGCGCGGGTCCACCGCCGCCAGGGCGGAAATGGCATCGTCGATGGCGACGAGGTCTGGACCAGGGCCTCCGGCCACAACTATGTCCTCCTGGAGTTCCAACATCGGCATGTCTCTGCCGCGCTTGAAGGCTTGCCGGGAGCGCGCCCAATCCACCAGGACTCGGCGCATGACTTGGGCGCATAACGCGAAGAAGTGATTCCGGTCTTTCAAATCCAATTGAGTAGAGTCCACGAGCCGGATGTACGCCTCGTTTACCAATGCGGTGGTTTGCAGCGTATGACCCGGACGCTCGTCAGCCATATAACGCTGCGCCAGACGATGCAACTCGTCGTAGACCAGCGGCATGAGCTGTTCCATCGCGCCTTGATCGCCTTGGTTCCACGACCGCAGAAGTTGCGTAATTTGCGGCGATTCCATGAGCCGTGCCGGTTTTACGAGAAGCCTAGCATTTTTGACTTGTGTTTTCTATGCCGGCTCATGGACCGGAGAAGCACCAGCTGCATACGGAGCCCTGCTTTCTATTTCCGGCCGTTACAGTTTTCGCCGCGATTTTCCGCCAACCAGGATGAAGGACATTCAACTCGACAACGTATCCGTCGAGCCCTTGAATGGACCCCGGGCGCATCGAGGCAAGAAAAGAGGGCAAACCGATGAAAAGTCTACGACGTACTTTTGTACTGGGATTGGGATTGACCGTGCTCGCCGCGGCCGCCCTGAACGCAGAGACCATCTCGATTAGCTGGAACACAGTCGAGCAAGCTCCCCCGTTGAACGAAGGCTTATTCCTGCCGCGCGTCGCCAGCGACTGGGTTTATGGCTCGATTCTCATGTACCAAAACGGGCCGGGGTTCACCGGAATCGGCTATCAGGACGGCAACGGAAACCCTCCGGGGGGCCCGTTGACGGGCGTCGATTGGTGCTGCTATCCGGGAAACTCCATGAACAGTGAAGTGGGAAAAGCCACCTCGGTCGGTCTCGCCAATGCAACCAATGCAAACGGGGTGACTCATGATACGGCGCTGGAGGTGCATCAAGGCGGGCAAGACGGCGGATCGCTCCTGTGGTATTCGCTGGGGACCGCCAAACTCAGCAGCTCCCAAAGAATTCCCGACACCGTCAACTGGGCTGCCAGCCAGTCCTATGACAACGGCTTCAACCCCACCGTCGGGGTTGACAACTCATATTATTTGGCCAACCCGGTCAATGCGGCTGTTGTGGAAGTGCATCAGGCGGCCTCAGGCCGCTCCGATCTTTGGTACCACTTCGGCCTGCTCATGGGTATCAATGGCTCCTCGCCGTCAATGGCCTGGTTCCCGGCAACCCAAGTACAGTACACCTCGTCCGGCAACGCGACATCCATATCGGGCAACTTCCCCAGCGTGTCCCTTTCCGATGGATTGGCCGTGCTGGTGTATCAGGGCGGCTCCGGAGATTTGTACTATTCCATCGGGGTGAATGATATCTTCGCCGGCATCACGTGGAGCGCTCCCGTGAACTACACCAGCGGCTACAATCCCAGCATTTCCGTGTACGGCTGTCCTGGCTGCGCTGGGTGGACCGTGGTCGAGGCGCACCAATCGAATACCGCCAGCGACGGCGGTGGAACGCTATTTTATCGAACAGGAACAATTGACAGGTCGGGCACGGTCTTGGGTGGAGGCGCCAAGATTCCGACTCTCAAATGGATGCCCGACAGAGATCGCTCCTACGACACCGGCTGCTATCCGAGCGTCGCCACAAACGGCGTTTATGTTTGGGAGGTTCACCAAAACAGCTGCGGAGACTCGAATGGACTCCCCGATCTCGTCTACTCCAAGTTTGGTCAGCTCGTCTACTCCTTCTAGGCTCCAATCCCACCGTGGGCAGGTCTCCGGCCTGCCCGCGCTCACGCACATGAAGATCTCCAAGACGAACCTAATTCCGTTGTCGCGCTTGTTCCATTTTTCCTATCGAATCGCCAACACGCCAGATAAGCTCAATCTATGGCCAACCTGAACAGAACCATGCGCTCCATTTCGGCGGCAGTCTTCTCCCTGCTACTGACAGGCTTCGCAGCCCAAAGCGAACCAGGCTGATGCCAACAACATCATCGCCTTGGAGCGGGCCGCGCTCGATCGATGGGGGAATGGCGATCCGCAAGGATACCTCGCGCTTTTCGCCCCGGACATCACGTATTTCGACCCGGCCGACCGGCGTGTAGACGGAATCGCGTATGCGCGCATCGGCGGAAAATGGAGGATCGTCCATAGCCATTGGTCCTTGACCGCAAATCAACCGGCCGGGCCGGCCAGGTAAACCTAGAAACCAGTTCCCTACCGCGCGAAGAGCGCCGGCGAGCCTTCGGATTAGGTCGCGCTCAACGCCTTCCTACCCCTGTATCCCATGTGGTCAAATTACTTGTTGATATGGCGACCACCATCGCGAGATTCGCAACAAGCATAGGACTCTTCGGACTCCTTGCGCCGGCTTATAGCCAGTGGCTGCACCCGGACCCCAACACCCCCCGGACTCGCGACGGCAAGCCCATCCTGACCGCGCCCGCGCCGCGCCTGAACGGCAAGCCGGACCTCTCCGGAGTCTGGGAGGCCGCGCGGCCCGCCACTGACGCCCCCGAATCCTACACCGGGCGAGCCACCGCCGATCCAGTCAACTTGCAGATCGATCAGACAGACGCTTCAGATATCCGCCGGAGCGTCTTCTTCGGAATGAAGCGCGAAGAAGAGCCACTGAAGCCCGAGGCCATCGCCGTCTTATCGAAACGCCGGAGTGAGCAGCCGCCCGCAGTGCGGTGCCTGCCTCAGGGCGTACCCGGTGTGATGATGGCTTACGCATTCAAATTTGTTCAAACGCCACGTCTACTCATCATGATTCCCGAGAGCCAGGAGCCGCCGCGACAGATTTACCTGGATGGCCGTCAATTACCCAAAGATCCGGACCCTTCATGGATGGGATATTCGACGGGAAAATGGGAGGGTGACACGCTTGTCGTTCAAACGACCGGATTCAACGAGGAGGGCTGGCTGGATAACGCCGGCCATCCGCGCGGCCAGTCGATGGTGATCACCGAGCGTTTCCATCGCGTCGATTTCGGGCATATCGAACTCGAAATTCGCTATGAAGATCCGAAGTATTACACCCGGCCTTTTACAAACAAGACAACACTGAGCCTGATTCCCGATTCGGACATCATTGAGTTCGTGTGCACTGAGAACGAAAAGGACATGCAACATTTCGGCAAGCGGTAAAATCTGAACCCGCGGTACGCCTAAATTCTCGAAACGGGCGAACTAATTGCCGCCCGGTTTCTTGTTCGGCACGGGGAGTGCATCCTGCCTGAAAAATTCTTCCAGGTGCTGAAAATCAAATACGACTACAGTCCCGTCACATTTCTGTGCGAAGAACAGCGCGCCGGGATTCACCAGATAAGCCTTGCCGCAAACCAACGCCGGTGGCGCTAACTGATTGCGCCAGTTTTTTGGCGGGATCCCGTATGTGAACACCCCATCAAATCGGTCATTGGTGATTTCCGATTCCGGCGATGTATCCCAAACAAGCGCGTTGTCGTGGACGTTATCATAGCGATAGACAGAAATGCTGGACGGGCTTAGGCCATCCGACGGCGGGCATTCCGATTCGTGTGAAAGACAAAGCTGGACTGTATCACCTTCTTTACGAGCCGCTAGATGCCAAGGTTGTTGCTGCTGCAGTTCACAACTATTCAGAATCGACATCAGGCAGAAGGCCAGAAGTGCTGAAATGGCGAAGTAAGTGTGTTTCATCTGCGCGTTAGCCCAATGGCTTTGTCAATCAATCTAACATGGCGAAGATGACGACATCGCTTCCCCACCCCTCCATCTCGCTTGATCCCTCGTTATACTCTTCTCTCGAATGAGTGCAGATTCATCATCGGCGCGTCTTGTGCCGTTTCAGGCAAACGTCGACCTGCTGCAGCTGTTTCTGGCGCACCGCGGGGAGATCGTCGAGAGCATCGAGGGCGTTCTGAACGCCCAGCGAAAGCCGGACCGCTACCTGCAGGACCACTCGCTGTTGTCCCGCCAGTTCGAGGATTGCTTCGCACGCGCGGCCGTCACCGCCAGCGCAACTCATCGCCGAGCCCAATTGGAAGAAGCGCATTGGGCCGCCGGATTCCGTCCTCGCCCGGTTCGCGATCTGCATAACGACCTGATCCATCCGGCGGAGATGATGATTCGCGCTTTTTATTGCTGGCAGCAGACGCGGTGGCCGGGCCGCAACGGTCGCGTACACTACGCGCACACGTTGTTCAACCTGTATGTACTCCGATGGCTTCAGTTTCTGAGCATGCGCCTCTGGGATGAGGACAGCGCCACCGGCCGCCTCGCGGAAATTCAATGCGTGCTCGATGCGCTCTGGAACAGCTCACCCGCCAATCAGCCCGTGCTCGTGCGCGATGCGCGCTGGCTGATTCCCCTGGCGCAGAGCCTCATTACCGACGAACTGGGGCCCTACTTCGAGGTCGCCCGCCAGGTCTCCGAGGCACTTCCGGAAGCGGATGCACTCGAAATCCAGAAGGCCCACGTTCGCATGATTGGCGGCCATCTGACCTCACAGATTCGTTACTACTGCACGAAGGACGGCCTGCCCATCAACGCGCAGAGCGTGGTTCTTCGCACCCGCACCTCCAATGCGCTCGATTTCGCACTGTTGGTTCAAGGTCTCGTGGCGTTGCTCAAGGCTTATGACCGCGCCTTGCAGAGCGGCGATGAGCGGATGCGGCTCGTGATGGCAGGAGCCATCTGTCAAGGCATATCCGCCGATCCCGAGCTGTTTCTGAATCGCCTCGACCTGTTGAGTGCGTACACCATGATCGAGCACGTCTTCATCACCCCCGGTCGCGAGTATTCGCCCGTGGGGCAGCGGCATCTCCAGATGCTCAAAGACTACCGCGCACTCATGGACCGATTCATTCAGCCGCTGCGTGACGATTTCCCGCGTTTCCGGCCGGTGGACGGCCACTGTTCTCCATATGGAGTGATCTTCGGGTTGCCCACCCATCTCATCGAGCACATGGCCCTCAAAGCCGTCGAGCACGATGCCGAAACGCGATTCAGCCTGGAGGATGTCTTTAACGATGAAGACCCCACCGGGGCAAAGCTCGCCTGGGTGAACGGCTGGCGGAACTTGCCCCACATCGACCGCGAAGTCCAGCGACTGTACGACTACCCGCAACAATTCGCGGAAGATGTTTACGACCGCATCAGGAGCGAGCTCACTCGGCGCGATTTCAAAACCGGACGCCTTTATATCGTGTCCGGGGACGCCCCGGCAGCCGGGCAGGTCTCCGACCAGCCCGCCGATTCGTTCACCCTTTCTCAGCCTTATGACCAGGAGCACATGCTGGCAGGCCGGCGGGAAGCCCATTTCCTGGTCAGTTACGAAACGCCGGACGGATGGATTGTCGTCAAGAAAGAGCTGCTCACCGAGGTCCTCGGCGCGGGCCGCGATGCCCGCATTGCCGGCCTGCCGCCCCACGCGGCTCAGGTGTTGCGCCTCATGTGCACCGATCTGGTGATATCACCCCCGGCGCCACCACCGCCGCCAATCAAGACGCCGGCGTCAATATGAACAAGCGGGAATCGTTCAGCATCGCCGCCTGTTCTTCAGTTGGCCGTGCCACGATCTGGTCCTGAACGCCTTCGAGAAGTGGACGCGAGTCCACCGCGAACCCGCAGCGTTCGAAGAATTCCCGCGCGTGGTCGAGGTCCTCGAAATAGTTCGCGTCCAGGCTGCGGCCCAGTGTCTTCAACTCGGCCTGCCGGTGTCCCGGAGTTTGCCGTTGGGCAAACGTTCTGAGGTGGATATCCGGGGTTATCCACCATCCGCCGTAGCGCCGAAGAATCTCGTGCACGTTCGCGGCAACCAGGGCCTTTTCCTCGAAAGTCAGATAGCGCAGCAGCCCTTCCGTGGTAACGGCCACCGGCTGCCCACCCGCGAAAGGAACGCAGCAGGCGAGAAGTTGCTCCCGATCGACCGCGCTGGCCGCGCACAGGTGAAGATCTTTCGGAATCGACCCGAGCATCGCGGTCACCACCTCGCGCTTCAGCGCGATCGACTCCGCCAGATCGGCTTCGACGTAAACGATGCCTCGCGCGGCGAGTTCCGCACCCCGCGGCGAAAGCCCGGCGGCGAGTTCGAGGACTTGAGTGGCGCCTTTCTCTTCCACGAGCCGAGTCACGGCACGAAAACGAGCATCGAAAATTGACGCGAACGCGCCATACTCTCGCCATGGACCTTCGGGCAGCGCCGCGCCCCGCTCCCGCAGCACCGCTAGCATTTCCCGGGCCCATGGAATGGTCGTGTATTCGCCGCGCGCAAACGCCGGGATCAAAGCAGTAACGGAGACGCGCCGGAAATCGTAGCCTTCCATGATTCATCCACAGTGTATCCTGCCGGCCGGCAGGAGGACCGCTCTTGCTCCTGCCCGGGACCCATCCGTCGCCCAGGTCAAAAGCACTCGATTCCGGTCATGCCGCCTTTGCTACACGCACGCAAACAGCGGGCAACCTATGCAGCTGTCGCAGCGTTGGTCGGTGTGCTACCCCGCGGTCTGATGGCTCGAAAAGCGAAATCACCTCGATATTCCTGGGTCGTGGCCGCGACTAACCGTTCAGGCTCGCGACGGGGCTTTCCGACCGGGTATACCGCGAATCAAATAGACGCAGATTGTTATCGTCAAATCTCAGAAGAGAATGAGGACATCATCGATTCGCCCGATGTCCTTAGGGAATGGCTCAGTCGACACAAGTAATACAGTCCATTGCTTTGACACAGGTTTGCTATTGATATCCCCATCCAGACGTTGTCCCTTCACCGCCACCCCAGCGCCGGCGCGACCGTCTTCAAAATCGCCTCCATTACGTGCGAATTGTATTCAACGCCCAATTGGTTCGGGACAGTGAGCAAGAGCGTGTCCGCCGCCGTGATCGCCTCGTCTTTCCGAAGTTGTTCGATCAACAGATCCGGCTCCGCGGCATAGCCCCGGCCGAAGATCGCTCGCGTGTTGTCCAAAATGCCGATCTGGTCCTCTTCCCGGCCTCCTCCGAAATAGAAACGATCCCGGTCGTCGATCAACGGGAAGATACTCCGGCTGACGGAAGTTCGCGGCGTACGAGTGTGCCCAGCGTCCTTCCACGCTGCCTGGAAAGCGCGAATCTGGGCGGCTTGTTGGATATGGAACGGCTCCCCGGTCTCGTCGAATTTGAGGGTTGAGGATTGCATGTTCATTCCCAGCCGGGCCGCCCAGACCGCGGTCGCGTTGGTCGCCGCCCCCCACCAGATCCGATCCCGCAATCCCTCCGCGTACGGCTCCAGACGCAGCAGCCCGGGCGGGTTCGGAAACATCGGACGTGGATTCGGCTGCGCAAAGCCCTTGCCGCCCAGTAGCTCGAGAAACTCTTCGGCGCGCCGCCGGCCCATGGCGGCATCGTCCTCGCCTTCCCTCGGCTGGTGGCCAAAATAGCGCCACCCCTCGATCACCTGCTCGGGGGAACCGCGGCTGATTCCCAGTTGCAGACGCCCGCCCGCGATGAGGTCTGCCGCGCCCGCGTCCTCCGCCATGTAATGCGGGTTCTCATACCGCATGTCGATGACCGCGGTGCCGATTTCAATCCGCTGCGTCTTGGCTCCGATTGCAGCCAGCAGCGGGAACGGCGACGCCAGTTGCCGCGCAAAGTGATGCACGCGAAAGTAGGCGCCGTCCATTCCCAGCCGCTCGGCCTCTACGGCGAGATCAATGGACTGGAGCAGCGCATCGGACGCCGACTGCGTTCGCGACTGCGGTGAGGGGGTCCAGTGACCGAAGGAGAGAAAGCCAATTTTTTTCATCCAACGCTTAGTGGGCGCCGCGTCCTTGCGGCTCCCAAAGCTCAATCGGATTGCCTTCGGGATCGTGCAAATGAGCAAATCGTCCGTTTGGATAAGTCTTCGGATCAATATCTAGGGTGATTCCAGCGGTGCGTAACTGCGCCGCCATCTTATCCATGTCCCGGACGCGAAAATTCACCATCCACTGCTGAGTCTCATTGCCAAAGTACCTGGTTTTCTCAGGAAACGGTTGAAACGCACACGGCCCCGCCTCCTGTTGCCACGGCGAATCGTTGGCGCTCGCGGGGACAAGATTGATACCCAGGTGATCGGCATACCATTTGGCGAGAGTTTTCGGGTCCTTCGCTCGAAAGAAAAGGCCGCCGATGCCGGTTACTTTTTCCATGGCGGGCTCTTGCGATCTCGCCGCTGTCACCGCGCCAACTGCGCCCACAAAAATCCGCCGCGTAGTTTCGTTGGCCATCGCAACCTCCGGCCGATTGTACCAGGAGACGGGTCTTCCCGAGCCTGCTAACGCCGAAGCTGTCGTGAAAAAATAGAACGTTCCGGTTTTGCGGCCGCCCGCAGCCGCCGCGCTTTTTCCGATTTCAGAAACTCGCCACTCCCGAGTGAATCCGCGGCCCCGGCTCCTGCTGTGCGATGATCTGATCCTCGGCAGCCAGCATCTCCCTCCATCGATCATCCAGTTCCCGTGCCTCCGTGAATTTGCCCGCGAGTTCCAGAAAAACCCGGTAATGCCCCGCTTCGGATAAGTAGAGCGCGCGGTAAAAACTCGAAAGCTCCTCGTCCTCGGATCCCTCCGCCAGCACCGAAAACCGCTCGCACGAACGAACCTCGATCAGCGCCGCCACCAGCAGCCGGTCCAACAGTTCCGTCGGTTCTCCCTTGCGCACCAACTGCCGAAGCGCATTCGCGTACGGGTTTTTGTGAAATCGGTCGAGCCGTCCGCCTTTCTTCGCAAGCAACCGCGTCACTTGCGCAAGGTGCGCTACTTCGTCGCGCGCCACTGAGGTCATCGCTTCCACCCAGCCATCCAGCCAGTCATTGGGCCACCGGGTGAGCAATTCGAGCGCGTTCGTCGCCGCCTTCTTCTCCAGAAATGCGTGGTCAATCAGCAGACTCACGGGCTCCGCCAGCACCGCCCGGCCCCACGCAGCCGGCGTGCGCGACAGCAATGGCAAGATCTCATTCTTCATTGACAGCTTGAAAATATTTTCTGATCTCTTTGCAAAATCACGACTTACCGCCTACCGAAGCGATCCTCAAAGCGGGCTTCGCCGTGCCCGGGAGCGATAATCAAGGTGTGTGAGAGAAGCGTAAACACGATCTGGCCCTGGGAACCGTACCTTTTCCGAACCCAGGCCAAACCACCGTTTGGAATCCATTTCCGCCTTGAGGGCATTCTAGCCGATCGGGCCATGACAGGCAGCCAGCGGGAAGACGCGAGGAAACGCGATTCGGCATCGATCGATGCCAACCTACAACCCCAACTCTTCTGTTATCAACAAACCGGTCCGGGATCCGGCATCGATCGATCCAAAACCCGGCTCGGCAAAGCGGCTATTGCAACTGCACCAGGCCTTCGGGATCCTCGCTCGCCGGCACCGCCGTCAAATCCTGCGGGCCGCGCCAGAAATCGAGATACGCCACTTGGTGCACGCACGCCACCGTGCATCGAGGCGCGCATTCTTTCACCGTCCGGTATTCGCGGCGAATGTCCTCCCGCGTGTACTCCATCAGCGGCTTCGCCGGATACCCGCGCTGCTGCGAGCAGTAATGCACCAGGCCATTCTCACAAATGTAAAGGTAGCGCGCGCCCGCGCGGCACCGCCACTTGTTTTCCACGCCGTGCGCAATGTTGTCCTGGAAATAATTGATCTGCGCGTAGCTGCTCTTTTCCATCGCGCGCATCGCCATGTAAACTTCGCGCTCGGAGTCGCCCAGCGGCTGCAATTGCCCGTCGCCGTCGTGAATGATTCCAACCGTCGATGTGAACCCCAGTTCCACCGCGCGCTTTCCCACCACCAGCGCGTCCTTCGGATTCTGAATGCCGCCGCCCACCACCGAGTTGATATTCACATGAAACTCGGCGTGCTCGGAAAGCAGCATCAGCTTTTTATCGAGCGTCTTGAGGCTCTTCTTCGAGACCTCGTCCGGCATCACGTTATCGATGCTGATCTGCAGATGCTCGAGCCCGGCGCGGTTCAACCGGCGGATGCGGTCGACCGTCAGCAGGTAGCCGTTGGTGATCATCCCGGCAATCATCCCGCGCTTGCGGACATGCGCGATGATGCGGTCCAGTTCGGGATGCAGCAGCGGCTCGCCGCCGCTGATCGTGATGATCGTCGTGCCGAGGTCCGCCAGCCGGTCGAGGCGCTGGAACATCGTCTCTACCGGCACCGGCTTGGAAACGTTATCGTACTCGTTGCAGTAGGCGCACGAAAGGTTGCAGCGGCGCATCGGAATCACGTGCGCCAGGATCGGGTGATCCGTTCCCAGCAGTGCTTTGCCAATCATTCGCAGCTCGCGCGCGCGCCGAAACGCGGCGGTTCTGGCTTTCCCAAGACGGCGGGCCCAATGTGGCATACGCTGACTTTCATTAAAACACAAGTCCCTTGATTTGTTGAGCTTCCGTACTTAATCGGGGAAGAACCGGGGTTAAACGGCGTTCCCGGCCAACCGAGAGGCGCTGGCCGTCCCAGTTACCAGAGCAGCTTAAGCCCGAATTGAATCTGCCGCGAAGTCGTCGATGTACTGGTGATTACTCCCGCGGTTGGGGATACTCCCGACGGCGTGAACGCCACTGCGTTCGGGGTATTGAAGTTGGCGCGGTTGAGAATGTTGAAAAACTCCGCCCGAAACTGCAGGTTGAGTCTCTCCCGCAAACGCGTGTCTTTCAGAAACGAGAGGTCCCAGGTAGCTAGGCCGGGGCCGATCAGCGTGTCGCGCCCGAGGTTCCCATAGAAGCCGCTGTTGTTGGGCGGCGCCAGAAACGCGTTCGGGTCGAACCACTGGTCCGGCGTGCCCAGAATCACGGGGCCGCTGAATGCCGGGTTCACAAACGGCCGCACCGGGTTGCGCGTATCGCCGTTGTTCGACGGGTTATAGCTCAACTGCGGCGTGAACGGGAAGCCGCCTTGCAGCGTGACAATCGAATTCACCGTCCAGCCGCTCGCCAGCGTATTGCCCAGCCCGGTAGCCCCTCGCAAGAAGTGTTTTCCGCTTCCGAAGGGCAGCGCATACACACCGCTGATCGCCGCGACGTTGCGCACGTCGAAGTTGGCCAGCCCGCGGTCGGACCGCAGGTTAAACGGATTCGAAGCCAGCGCCGGCTCGTTACCCGAAGTAGTGGCATTCACCGAATCGCCGTCGTCGATGGTCTTCGACCACGTGTACGTGCCGCGCAACGCCAGGCCGCCGCTGAACCGGTGATTGAAGTCCACCTGCAGCGCGTTGTAAGAGCTATCGGCCTCTGAGAAGTAGGTCCACGTGTTGTTAATCGCCGGATTGGCCTTGGTGGCGTTCGGAACGTAATAGGCGCCCGCCGGAACCGGCGTGCCCGCCACGCCGGCCGGAAACGTGCCGGGATAGGTCGACGGGCACGGCGCCGCCGGGCAGACTACCGGAAATGGTTCGTTGGCATCGATGCCCAGGATTTCGTGATATCCATGCGATCCTACATAGCCCACCGTGAGCGCGGTATTCGCGCTAAGCTGCTGCTCCACGCGCAACGACCACGTAATCAGGGTGGGCGTCTGCAAATCGGGCTGGACGCCGCCCGGCACCAGTTTCGCGGTTGCCGGCACCGGTGCGGACGGAGAAACCGGCAACTGAGACACCACCGCGTTCGGCAGGCTGTACGTCGGATTGAATGGCGCGTTCTGGTCGGTGCGGTATCCGAGCGCGTCTTGCAAATCGCTGTACATGCCGAAGCCGGCGCGGATGACGGTCCGCTTCGAGCTGCCGAACGGACTCCACGCCAGCCCTACGCGCGGCTGCGGCAGAAATTTTCCATTATTGACGGTGAACGCGGAACTGCCGACCGTGGGCTGTGTCGCGATGATGCCGTTCGGGTAGGTGTAGGTGGCCGCGCGGCCGTGCGCTTCATTCCAGCCGGTAGTGAATTCATCGCGAAAGCCGACTGTCAGGGTCAGCCGGGGACTGAGCCTCATCGCATCTTCCGCGTACCAGGCGCCGTACCATGACCGCCAGCCGAGCGGCGTAGGCGCCGGATCGTAGAGCAGCGAGCCCGCGGTCCCTTGCAGCAGGGTCTGGAGGCTGGTGAAGGTCGCCTGCCCGTATTGGCTGAGCGCCAGCGTCTCGTTCGACCGCAGCCGCTGGAACCACGCTCCGGCGGTGATCAGGTGCCGTCCTTTAGTCACGGAAACGCGGTCTTCGTACGTAAACAGGTTGCGGTTAACGAACAAGTTGCTTCCATTGTTGCTTCCGGCCAAAGCGAGCTGCGTGGCCGGATTCGAAGCCGCGCTCCCGCCCACCACCACCGCGCCGATCGGCTTGCCGGAAAGAAATCCGGGCAATGCCGCAGCCGGGGTGCCGGGCGTGGGCTCTCCCGTAAAGAAATAGCCGGCCCGGGAAAAGCCGATTCGCGCCGTGTTCAGCCAAGCCGGCGAAAACACGTGCGTTTCCTCCACGCTCACCACCTGCTCCCGTAGGCTATCCACGTCGGTGCTGTACAGGTTGAAACTGGTGGGCGTGTAATCGGCGCTGTCATCCACGGTGTACACGCCGCTCAGGGTGTCCTTCTGCGAAAAAATATGATCGACCCGCGCTGTCCCGAAGTCGTCGCGGATGGTTTGCAGCGGATTGTTGAATGCCTCGGAAATGCCGCCGAAATCGGGAGCTCCCGAGCTCGCCGCCGGCCAGGCCGAAATCAGCGGCGAAACGCCCACGAACGCCAGCCCGGACGCCGGGCACGGGTTCGGCGCCGGGGTGACCAGCTTGCACGGCAGATACCCCTGGCGGGCGTTGTCGTCCGGCACCAGATCCACGCCGGTCTGGCGCAGGTGCTGGCTCAATTGCTCAAAATTCCCAAACAGGAAAGTCTTATCCTTCTGGATCGGCCCGCCAGCCGAACCGCCAAACTCGTTCCGCTGGAAGCCCGGCGTGGAACTCCCGTCGAAGAAGTTTCGCGCATCGAGCGCGTTATTGCGCAGAAACTCATAAAGCGAGCCGTGAAAGTCGTTACTGCCCGGCTGCGTCACGATCAGTACCTGCGCGCCCGGCCTTTTGCCATACTCAGCGCCGTACGAATCGCGGAGCAAATTGAATTCCCGCACCGCGTCCACGCCCAGTAGTTCCTGGCTGACGCCACCCGGCTGCATATTGTTCTCGGCCGCGCCGGTGAATTCGACGCCGTTCAACAAGAAAAGGTTCTGCTGCGGCCGGTTTCCCGACACGACGAAGTTATTCCCCGAAGTCGAGTTCGAAACGCCCACGCCGCCAAATTTTTCCCAAGTAAAATTGACCACTCCCGGATTTAGCGTGAGCAGTTCGTCAAAGCTGCGGCCGTTGAGCGGCAGATCGCGAACCTGCTGTTGGCCGACCAGTCCCGAAATGTCCGTGCTGGTCACACTCACCGGAGCGGCATCGGCGTTCACGGTGACCTGCTGCCCCGTGTCGCCGATTTGCAGACGCAAATCCACGGAGGCATCCTCTCCGACCACGAGACGAATTCCCGTGCGCACCGCTGCCGTGAATCCAGGTTTCTGCGCGCGGACCTCGTACTGGCCGACCGGAAGCGCCGACGCCTGGTAGCGGCCAAAGCTGTCGGTAAGAGTGGTTCGGGCCGCACCCGTATCGACGTCTTTCAGCGTGACGCTCACTCCCTGAACCACCGCGCCCGATGGGTCGGTAACGGTTCCGGAGAGCGCGGCCGAAACCTGGGCGCTCATTGGCGCCCGCACGGCAAAGGCAAAACAAAAACATGCGGAAACACGCAACGCAATCGATCGACTCATGTTGTATATGCGGTTCAGTGTATCGTAAACAGGACACCATCTCAACTGGTGCGCGAGCGTACTCCCCACGGATGCAACCGGCGGGCGATTTTGCTACAGAAGGGAGATGTCACTTTCCGCCAGAAACCAACTGCCAGGCATCGTCGAAGAGGTGCGCCTGGGCACCATCATGGCTCACGTTGTCGTCCGAGTCGGGGAGAGTCAGATCGAGAGTGTGATCACGCGCTCCAGCGCCGAGGAATTAGGACTGAAGAAGGGGGATTCGGTGCGCGTTGTCATCAAGTCGACCGAGGTCATGATCCAGAAGCCCTAAGTTGCCGCCGAAAGATGGATGGCCCCGCTGGATTGCAGCAGGGCCGAGGTATAGAGTCGCCATGGCTAGACGACACTGTCATTTATACAGGACAGTATAAGCGCAGCCTGTCCGCCCTGCAACTGCCCTGCGCAGCTTCCCGCCCGAGGGCCGACGAGCCGCCAGTCGGCGGAGCCCGGCCGGCATTGTTCATAATTAAGGGTATTAATGCCCAATTTGACTTATTTGACTCCAAGTGATACAAATAAGACTTCGGAGTGTGAAACTTGGCGGATGAGCAAAAGCCGGTCCCACCCAAAGCAGCGCCCCCGAAGCCCCCGGCCGTCATGGCCGCTATCCCTTGGGAATGCGACCTCGTTAACGAACTGAAACAACAGTTCGGAGAGGCGATCCTGGAAGCCTCGTCCTATGTGGGGCAGAACTTCCTGGTCGCCAAGCCCGATGTGGTAATTTCCGTCATCGAATACCTGAAACTCGAAGCGGATTTCGACTACTTAGTGGATATCACCGCCGTGGATTGGCCGAAGCGGCCCGAGCGCTTCGATTTGGTCTACATCTTGTACAGCTTTGCCCGGAACGAGCGGATCCGGATCAAAACGCGAATTGCCGAGGGCTACCGGCCGCCCACCGCGGTGCGCGTGCATCGGACGGCCAACTGGCTGGAGCGGGAGGTATTCGACATGTTCGGGGTTGAGTTCGACGGCCATCCCGACCTGCGCCGCATCCTGATGCCGGAAAGCTGGCAAGGCCACCCCTTACGGAAAGACTATTCGGTGCTCGGGCAGGACGAGCATTGGGTGCAGGAGAACCTGGGGATCGAAAGGGGGCAATAACGGGATGCCGGACACCACCTTTCTCGACACGACCGAATTAGTCCTCAATATGGGCCCCCAGCACCCGTCCACCCACGGGGTGCTGCGGGTCATCCTCAAGCTGGACGGCGAGAAAATTCTGGGGACCGATTGCGTGATCGGCTACCTGCACCGCGGGATCGAGAAAATTGCAGAAAACCGCACCTGGGCGCAGTTCAATCCGTATGTCGACCGGTTCGATTACGTAGCGGCGGTTTCCAACGGCCTAGGCTACTGCCTGGCGGTGGAGAAACTGCTGAGCGTGGAGGTGCCCGAGAGGGCTCAAGCGGTCCGGGTGATCCTGACCGAACTGAACCGGATCGGCAGTCACCTGCTCTGGCTCGGCACCCATGCTCTCGACATCGGCGCGATTACGCCGGTGTTCTACTGCTTCCGGGAACGCGAAGAGAGCCTCAAAATCCTGGAGAAATACTGCGGAGCACGGCTGACAACCCACGCGTTCCGGATCGGCGGATTGCAATACGAAACGTACGACGGCTTCGAGCGCGAAACATTGGCGTTCTGCGACATGTTCCTGCCGAAGGTGGATGAGTACGAGGAACTGCTCACGAACAACCGGATCTGGAAGGGCCGACTGCAGAACGTGGGTGTGATCACCGCGGAAGAGTGCAAGGAGTATGGCGTTACGGGGCCGGTGCTGCGGGCATCGGGGGTGAAGTGGGATATCCGCAAGGCGCTTCCCTACTCCGGCTACGAGAAGTACGATTTCGAAATTCCCACCCGGACAAACGGCGACACGTACGACCGGTACATCGTCCGGATGCAGGAGATGCGGCAATCGGTGCGAATCATCCGGCAGGCGGTCGAGGGTCTCCCAGCGGGACCGATTTTCGGCAAGGTTTCCAAAGTGATCAAGCCGCCGGTAGGCGAAGCGTATGTTTCCATCGAAGCGCCAAAGGGCGAACTCGGCTATTACGTGGTGAGCGACGGAACGGCGATGCCGTACCGCGTGCGGGTGCGGCCGCCCTCGTTTATCAATCTGCAGGCGCTCGATTGCATGGTCCGGGGCGCGCTCATTGCGGATGTCGTGGCCGTGATCGGAACGCTGGACGTTGTCTTAGGAGAGGTGGATCGATGATGCCTCCACTACTCAGAAAAATTCTTCTCGCCGATTTATTCGAGGGGCTGCGGGTGACGTTTCGCAGCCAGAACCCGGACAAAATCTACACCGAGCAGTATCCGGCTGAGCGGCCGGACGTCGCCCCGCGGTATCGCGGCGCGCCGCGGCTGCTGAAGGACGAAAACGGCAAGACCATTTGCAATGCGTGCGGGGCCTGCGCGCTGG
>Ga0335079_10004248_pt1 | contig 16467 bp, 12 predicted proteins | sample Lox_Sample_33_FD_206719 | JGI IMG/M metagenome (GOLD analysis project Ga0335079, IMG submission 206719) | Soil microbial communities from Loxahatchee National Wildlife Refuge, Florida, United States - Lox_Sample_3.3 | ecosystem: Environmental > Terrestrial > Soil > Wetlands | place: USA... | reverse complement strand
CCTCGGCGCCTCAGCGGCGGTGCTTGGGCGCTGGGTCGAGGAGGGCGGCCCGCGTCGCGCGATGTTCACCGCCGCGCTGTGCTTCGGCACCGGGTTCGTCGTCTCGGCAATCGGCGTCTATACGCACAATATTTGGATTGTCTATCTTGGCTACGGCGTGATTGGCGGGTTCGGGCTGGGGCTCGGCTACATCTCGCCGGTCTCGACGCTGATCAAGTGGTTTCCCGATCGTCCCGGCATGGCGACCGGAATGGCGATCATGGGGTTCGGAGGCGGCGCGTTCATCGCCTCACCGCTTTCGGTTTGGCTGATGACGAAATTCTCGACCCCGACCCATGTCGGGGTCGCTGAGGCGTTCATCTGCCTCGGCGTCATCTATCTCTGCTTCATGATGGTCGGGGCGTGGATCGTGCGGATCCCGGCGCCCGGCTGGCGTCCTGAAGGCTACGCACCGCTGGCGCAGCCGAAGAAGCTTGTCACCGACCGCGACGTCTACGTCTATCAGGCACTGAAGACGCCGCAGTTTTGGCTGATCTGGTGGATTTTATGCCTCAACGTCACGGCCGGCATCGGCGTCTTGGGCCAAGCTTCGGCGATGAGTCAGGAAATGTTCCCGGGCCGCGTGACGCCGATCGCTGCAGCCGGCTTTGTCGGGCTGATGAGCCTTTTCAACATGATCGGCCGCTTTTTCTGGGCCTCGACCTCGGACGTGATCGGGCGCAAAAATACTTATTTCTGCTTCTTCGTGTTGGGAATGCTGCTCTATGCCGCGGTACCGCACACTGGCACGATCGGCAGCGTGACGCTGTTCGTGCTGTGCTTCCTCCTGATCATCAGCATGTATGGCGGCGGTTTCGCCACTGTGCCCGCCTATCTCAAGGATATGTTCGGCACGCGCTATGTCGGCGCGATCCACGGCATGTTGATCACCGCCTGGTCGGCGGCCGGCGTCTTCGGCCCGGTGATCGTCAACTACATGCGCCAGTACCAGATCGACCACGGCGTACCGAAGGCGCAGGCCTACAACACGACCATGTACGTGATGGCCGCGCTGCTGCTCGTCGGCTTCTTCTGCAACCTGTTCGTGACCGCGGTCAACGCCCGGCACCACATGAAGCACGAAGCCGCCGATGCGATGGGCATGGCGGATTGAGGGAGGCGGATATGGCCAGCAATAACGGTCTCAAGCTTCTGCTCGCGTGGGGCTTTGTCGGCATCCCGCTCGCATGGGGCGTGATCGAGACGATCATCAACGCGCTCAAGCTGTTCCAGTGAGGCTGGCGATGGACCGGCGCGAGGAACGGCGGTGAACGCGAAGACGTAGAAGGGAGGGCCGCGACTACCGACCCGCCGCGTCAGCCCTCCCGCCAATCAGAGCGGCGCGGGCGAAATCGCGATCATCGTTGCTGAGCAACTCGGCACCCTTGGCGCCGACACGGTCAAGGCTTTCCACTAGGCGCCCCGGTACCCACACCGGGTGTGGCCGGCGGCGGCTCGGGCGGTTGCGGCGCTGCGGCCGGCGGCGTGGCGGGTGGTGATTGCGGCGCAGCCGGCGGCAGCGGCGCAGCGGGTGGTTCCGGCGCGGCAGGCGGCGGCGTGGCCGGTGACTGTGGCGTAGCCTGCGGTTGCGGCGTGGCCGGCGCCTGGGGCTGAGGCGCGCCGGAAGCCGGTTCGCCAGCCAAAGTCACCCCGTGGCTCGCGAAATCGTCGGCGACATTCGACTGAATTGCCTTAGCCGCCGCAATATCGGCGTTGCCGCCGTCGGTATCGCCCTTTCTCAGTTTGGCAACACCCCGCCCAAAGAGCGAGCTTGCCAATTGCGGCTCAACCTGCAACGCCGCGTTGTAGTCTGCGATCGCCTCGTCAAAGCGGCCGAGTTTCAAATAGGCGAGCGCGCGGCTGTCCAAGGTATTGGCGTCATCGGGCCGCAGCCGCAGCGACTCATCGCAATCGGTCAGTGCCGCGCCAAGTTGACCGGCGAGCGCCCGCGCCCAGCAGCGGCTGTTATACGCCCCGGCGTCGTTGGGCTTGAGCTCGATGAGTTTGGTGAAATCGGCGATGGCGTGGTCGTAATCCTTCTTGTCCTCGTAGGCGTAACCGCGATTGCTGTAGGCAACGGCATAAGTCGGGTCCAGGCGGATCGCCTCGTCGTAATTGCCGATCGCGCGATCGTCGTCCTTCTTGGCCCGATAGGCGAGACCACGGTTGTTGAACGCCCGCACGTAGGTCGGGTCAATATGGATCGCCTCATCGTAATCGGCGATCGCGCGGTCGTAATCGCCCTTGGCCTTATAGGCCGCCCCGCGATTTACAAGCGCTACGGCGTAGCTCGGATCGAGCCGGATCGCCTCGCTGTAATCCGAAATGGCGTGATCGTAATCCCGCTTGGCCTCATAAACATTGCCGCGATTGTTGTAAGGAAACGGATCGGTGGGATCGAGACGGATGGCCTCGGTGTAATCGGCGATCGCGCGGTCGTACTCCCCCTTGTCGTCATACGCGATACCACGGTCGTTATAGGCGGGCGCATAGCTCGGATTGAGCCGGATCGCCTCGGTGAAATCGGCAATCGCTAGGTCGTATCCTTTCTTCGCGACATAAACGTTGCCGCGATTGTTGAGCGCCAGGACATAGCGCGGATTGAGCCGGATCGCCTCGTTATAATCACCGATGGCGCGGTCGTAGTCCTTTAGGTCTTCGTAGACGAGACCGCGATTGTTGAACGGCACGGGATCGCGCGCGTTGAGGCGGATCGCCTCGTTGAAGTCAGCGAGCGCGCGGTCATAATCCCTCATGTGCCGATAGGCGTTGCCGCGATTGTTGAAGGCGTCGGCGTAGCGCGGATTGAGCTGGATCGCCCGGGTGAAATCGGCAATCGCATGCTCGTCATCGTGCTTGTCCTCATAGGCGTTACCGCGATCGTAAAACGCGATCGCCAGGTTCCTCTGCGTCTCGCGGCCGCCCTGGATGATCGCGGTGCAGCCGTTGATCGCCAAATCGAGCGAATACCGGTTGTCCTTGTTAACGCACCACTGCCAGTTTTGCGACGATTGCGCGCCGGCAGGCGATGCCGCAAAGACCAGACCGACCATGACCCCAAGCCACAACCCGAACCGCATCGCCGCCCTCCCCAAAACCGGCGATTGAAGACCGCCTGTTATTAGTCGGTTCTAGTTCGGAGTGCCACCGCCGCCGAGCAAACCGGCGGCGACGTCGAGGTCTTCCGGCCGGTTGGCGTTGAAGAACGCGTCGATCGGCTCGGTGGAAAACGCCACGGTGGCCAGGCGGTAGCGGGCAGTCCATACATCGACCTTGCGGATCCCCTCTTCGGCCAGGGCGCGGCGCAAATCATGGCGCAGCCGCACCGGCCAAAGGCCGACCACGGGATGCGCCTGTCCGCCCGACGCAGCGCAGGCAAGATCGGCGCCCTCGGCCGCCATCTGCGATTTCAGGCGGGCGACGAGGTCGCTCGGCAGAAACGGCGCGTCAGTTGGCACGCTGACCACCAACGGGCAATCAGGCCGGTACTCGGCGGCCCAGTCCAGGCCAGCCAGCACCCCGGCAAGCGGACCGGGATTGCCGGCCACGCTATCGGCAACGACAGGCAGGCCATATGCCGCGAACCGCGCCGGATCACCGTTCGCATTGAGCGACAGCGCCGCGACCTGCGGTCGCATTCGCTCGATCACCAAATCGAGAATCGTCCGCCCGGCTATCGTGCGCAGCGGCTTGTCGCCGCCGCCCATGCGCCGCGCCAGCCCACCCGCGAGCAGCACGCCGGCGATATTCATGCTGTTTCTTCCGAAAGGCTCGCCTTGCGCGACGAGCCGGCGGTTTCCTCGATCGCCCCGCGCCCGTCGCTGTCGAAGACGATGCGCTTGGCGCCGGCCAGCGCGATAAAGCGCCGGCCCTTGGCGCGGCCGATCAGGGTGAGACCGGCCTGCTGCGCGAGATCGACCCCCCAGGCGGTGAAACCCGAGCGCGAGATCAGGATGGGGATGCGCATCTGCACCGTCTTGATCACCATCTCGGAGGTGAGGCGACCGGTGGTGTAGAAGATCTTGCCGACGGGCGAGACGTCGTTGAGGTGCATGTAGCCGGCGATCTTGTCGATCGCGTTGTGCCGGCCAACGTCCTCCATGTAGAGCAGCGGCCGGTCTTCCTCGCACAGCACGCAGCCATGGATCGCGCCAGCGGTGAGGTAGAGGCTCGGCGCGGTATTGATCTTGCGGGTCAGCGCGTAGAGCCAAGAGGTCCTGAGGATCGCCGAGGGGTCGAGGCGGATATCCTCGAACCTCTCCATCAGGTCGCCGAACACGGTGCCCTGGGCGCAGCCCGAGGTCAGGGTCTTCTTCTTGAGCTTGTCCTCGAAATCGGTCTCGCGCTCGGTGCGAACGACGATGAATTCGGGATCGTCGGGATCGTCATAATCGATGCCGGTGATCCGATCGTCGGGCAGCAGCATGTTCTGATTGAGCAGATAACCGACCGCGAGATAATCGGGGTGATCGCCGATCGTCATCATCGTGACGATCTCGCGGCCGTTCAAAAACAGCGTCAGTGGCCGCTCCATAACGACCGCGGTCTCGACGGGCCGACCTTCGTGGTCAATTCCGGCGACGGTACGGGTCAGGCGCGGATCGTCCGGCTCGGGATGGACGGCGAACTCTTCCATACTCCGATGATGGGATGCACGGGGTGCCGCTTCAAGCTGCACGATGCGGCGCTACTGCGCGGCGGTGCGGGCGGCGATCACCGCGGGCACGCGTTCGAGACAGGATTTGAGATCGTGCGGCCGGATCGGCTTGGCGAGAAAATCGTTCATCCCGGCCGCCAGGCAACGCTGCGCGTCCTCGGCGAAGGCATTGGCGGTAAGCGCGACGATCCACACGTCGCGGCGGTCGGGCTGATGAAGCGCGCGGATGACGCCGGTCGCGGCGAGCCCATCCATCTCGGGCATCTGCACATCCATGAAGACCAGATGGTAGGGCGCGAGGCGCACCGCCTCGACCGCCTCCAGCCCGTTGGCAACCGCATCGACCCGGCAGCCGAGCTTCTCGAGCATCTGCTTGACGACGGCCTGGTTGACCTTGTTGTCCTCCGCCACCAGCACGCGCAGCCCCGCGCCGATCGCAGCACCCGTCGCCGCGTCCGCTACTGGCGCGACCATTTCCCTGGCCGCGGCTAGCGCCTCGGGCGGGCTCGTGATCGCGGCGAGGAGCGACGAGGGCGGGCATGGCTTGACCAGAACGGTGGCGATGCCGGCAGCGGTGGCGTCGCGCTGCAGTTCGGGCGCGGTTGAGGAGGTTGCGAGCACCAGCCGCATCCCGGCGAGCTTGGGCTCAGCGCGAATCAGCCGCGCCAGCGTCAAACCGTCAAGCCCCGGCATCGTGTGATCGAGGATTGCCACGCTAAAGGCGTCGCCGGAATCCACCGCCCGAAGGGAAGCGGCGACCACGGTCCCGGGTTCCCCGATCAAGAGGGGTCCGGCATGCCAAGATTTAAGCTGCTTCTCCATGATCTCGCGGTTGATCGCGTTGTCGTCGACAACCAGCACGCGCATCCCGCCAAGGTCCGGGGGCGGCACGGCATCCGGCGCGGCGCGCGCCGGAGCCAGCGCGGCGGTGAACCAGAACTGACTTCCGCGCCCCTCTTCGCTGGCAACCCCGATTATCCCGCCCATCAGCGCGGCAAGCTTGCGTGAGATCGACAACCCAAGGCCGGTGCCGCCGTAGCGGCGCGCGACGGTCGCGTCACCCTGAGTAAACTGCTCGAACAGCGTCGACAGCGCCGCCGGCGGGATGCCAATGCCGGTATCGGCGACATCGAAACGCAGCAGGAAGCGAGAATTGGAGGAGCCGCCGCGCTGGGGATGGACCGGAGCCACCGAGATCGCGACGCCGCCCTTCTCGGTGAACTTGATCGCGTTGCCGACGAGATTGTAGAGCACCTGGCGGATGCGGCCGGCGTCGCCATGCGCCGAGGCCGGCGTGCGCGGAGCCACGTAGAGGCCGATATCGAGCCCCTTGGCGTGGGCGCGCGGGGCCACCATGTCGCAGACACTTTGCACCAGAGGCTCGATCTCGAAGTCGCCTTCGTCGAGTACCAGCCGGTCGGCCTCGAGCCGCGACAGGTCGAGGATGTCGTTGATCACCGACAAGAGGTGGTCGGCCGAGTCGCGAACGATCTCGGCGTAGCGGCGCTGGTCGGGCGAAAGCGGGGTGTCGAGCAGGAGCCCGGTCATCCCGACGACGCCGTTCATCGGAGTCCGGATTTCGTGGCTCATCACCGCGAGGAATTCCGATTTGGCGCGGTTCGCCTGCTCGGCGCGCTCCATGCTGGCGACGAGCTCGCGTTCGGCGCGCTCGCGCAGATCCAGCATCTCCGACAATTCGGCTTCACGTGAGGCTAGAGCGACCTCCGAACGCTGGCGCCGCGCCATCTGGCGCACGAGCAGCGCGGTGAAGGCGATAACGAACAGCGAAACGACGATGGCCGCGCCGACCAGGCGCGAGCGGCTGGCGTCGTATTCGGCAAAGAGATCGCTGTCGGAAAGCCCGACCCCGACAATCAGCGGGTAGTCGCGCAACTCGCTGTAGCTGACGACGCGGCGCACATTGTCGAGGCCGCTTTCGACGTGGAAGCTGCGGCGGCCCTCGCCAGCAAGCTGCAGCATCACGGTTTCGCCGACGGTCAGTTTCGGCGTCAAGTCGTGGGGGTTGCCCGCCTCGGGATGGGTGAAGGAGACGCGGGCGCGTACGACCCCGTCGCGCCCGACCAGCATCACCGTGCCGCCGGCGCCAAGGTCGACGGCCTCGTAGAACCGAGCCAGATAATAGGGGTCGAGCGAGACGATCATCACCCCGGCGAAGCTGCCGTCGGGGGCATTGAGGCGGCGCGACAGCGGGATCGCCCAATGCCCGGCGGCGCCGGCCTTGACCGGCTTGCCGATAAACAGCGAATCGGAGGAATGATCGATGTGGTAGAGGAAGTAGTCCTCGTTCCGGACCGAGACGGTGACAGGCGCCGGCCCGTCGGTCGTGCCGACAATGACGCCATTCTTGTCGGCCATAGCGATTTGAACCGTCAAATCCTGGAGCAGCAGCTCCTTGCCGGGCCATTCCCACAGCTTGAAGTTCTGCGGGTCGCTTTCGTAGCCCCGCTTCAGCACCAGGAGCGCCTGGTCGACTTCCTTGAGCGTGCGCCTGATGTGCTCCTCGAAGGCGCGCGCGAGGTTCGAGGTGTGCTTGCGGGCCTCTTCGATGATGGCGCTCTTTTCGCTCGATAGCTGCTGGGCGACGCCGCCCGCGATCAGCAGCACCACCAAGGCCCCGAACAGCGCCGTCGCCAAGGGCAGCCAACCGCGGCGGAACAGGCTCAGCGCCGGGTCGGGCATGGCGTAGCGGTCGTCGCTATTGCGATGTTCGCTCAGGCGAGCGCCCTTTTCGAAAGCACAGTCAAAAGGGTCGAGAGCAGAGGCTTATCGAACAAGGTTACTTTTAAGCTAATTTGCGCCGGTTGGCTGCGGTCGCGGCAGGCGCCAACCGCCTTATAATGGTGTTGCCGAGGATGTTCAGTCATTAGAAACCAAACGAGGTTAATGTCTGTGCCCCGCATGGAGAGCGCATGACGACAAAACCGCGTCTGCTGCTGGTCGAGGACACGCCATCGATCCTGCGCCTCTATCACGAGGTGCTGAAGACGCTCGACGTCGAGCTAATCGACGCCGAAACCGGCGCGCGCGCGCTCGACGCGCTGGCAGAGACCATCCCGGATGTCGTGTTGCTCGATGTCGAGCTGCCGGACGTCAACGGCATCGACATCCTGCGCCGTATCCGTGCGCGCAACCTGCCGTGCACGGTCATCATCGTGACCGCGCACGGCTCGGTCAAAACCGCGGTCGAGGCGATGCGCGAGGGCGCCTACGATTTCATCATCAAGCCGTTTCCGCCCGACCGGCTGATGGTGACCGTGCGCAACGCGCTGGAGCGCCGTCAATTGCAGACGCTGGCGGTGGGAAACGAGATCGCCAAGGAAGGCAGGTTCTGCGGGCTCATCGGCGCCTCGCTGCCGATGCGCGCCGTCTACAACGTGATCGAAAACGCGGCCTCGAGCCGCGCCACCGTGTTCATCACCGGCGAGAGCGGCACCGGCAAGGAACTTTGCGCCCAAGCGATCCATCAGCTGAGCCCGCGGCGCGACGGCCCTTTCGTCGCGATCAATTGCGGCGCCATCCCGCGCGAGCTGATGGAAAGCGAGATGTTCGGCCACGTCAGAGGCGCTTTCACCGGCGCGGTCGGGAACCGCGAGGGCGCGATTGCCCGAGCAAGAGGCGGGACGCTGTTCCTCGACGAGATCTGCGAGATGGACTTGAGCCTGCAGGTCAAGCTGCTCCGCGTCATCCAATCGGGCGAGTTCCAGAAGGTCGGCGGCAGCGAAACCGAGCGCGCCGACGTGCGCTATGTCTGCGCCACCAACCGCGCCCCGTGGGGCGAGGTGCAAGCAGGCCGTTTCCGCGAGGACCTCTATTACCGGCTGCACGTGGTGCCTTGTGCGATGCCACCGCTGCGCGAGCGCGATGACGACGTGCTGCTGGTGGCGCGGCATTTCCTGGCGCTTTACGCGAAGGAGGAAAGCAAGGGATTCACCGATTTCGACGAGGGCGCGATGCGCGCGCTGCGCCGCTATCCGTGGCCGGGCAATATCCGCGAGCTGCAGAATGTCCTGCGCAACACAGTGCTGTTCAACCAGGGGACGGTCGTCACCGAGGCGATGCTGAGCCGGCTCGACCACGCCGCGGCGACGAGGCCGGCCGCGATCGCCACGCTAGCCACGCCCCGGGCTAACGCCGCCGCCAGCGGTTCGATCAAGCCGCTCTGGCTGATCGAGAAAGAGGCGATCGAAGAGGCGATCGCGCTATGCAACGGCAACATCCCGCGCGCGGCCGCGCTGCTCGAAATCAACCCGTCGACGATCTATCGCCGCAAAGCGGAGTGGGAGAAAGAGCGGCTGCTTTCAGCCGGCTAGGCGCGCCGCCAGCACTGGTTCGGTAGCCGCGGCAGCCTCCAATAACGCCGCGATACGCCTTCGCAGCTCGGGAGAGTTGCCGCTCGCGGCGATTTCGACCGCCAGCGCCGCCTCCGCCAGTGCCGCGGCGCCGAGCTGACCGGCGCTGCTCTTCAGCGAGTGCGCGGCGCGGCGCGCGTCCGCCGGGCTCGCCGACGCGCTCATCGCCGCCGCCAGCTCATGGCATTCGCCGATGAAGATCTCGACGATCGCACGCACCGCGTCGGCGCCAATGTGCCCCACCAGATCGTCGAGCACCGCGGTATCCAGCACCGGCGCCTCGCTCATGCAGCGCGGAACTTCTTGCCGGTGCCGATGAGTCTTTCGCGCGGCAGTCGCACCGACTTGGTGGGGTCAGCGACGGCATGGCCGATGATCGAGGCTTTCCGGCCGTGGCGCTTGAGGATCGCGAGTGTCCGGTCGGCATCGGCAGGCGCGACTACCACGCAAAAGCCGATCCCCATGTTGTAGACCTCGAACATCTCGGCCGGGCTGACACCGCCCAACTTCTCGATGAGGCCGAAGAGCGGCGGCGGGTCCGGCAGATCGTCGATCACAAAACCGATTTCGGCATCGACCCTCGGGAGGTTCAACAGGCCGTCGCCGGTTATGTGCATCAATGCTTTGACCGACGAAATCTGATCCAAGACTTCCAGTATCTCGGGCACGTAAATCAGCGTCGGGCGCAACAATTCCTCGCCCAAGGTGCAGCCGAGCTCCGCGAAATGCGTGTCGATCTTGGCCCCCGCCTGCTCGAAGAAGACGCGGCGGGTCAGGGTCATGCCGTTCGAATGAACGCCGCTCGACGGGATACCGATAACCCGGTCGTCCGGTCGGAGGTCGCGGCCGACGAGGATTCGGTCGAGCGGCACCGTCCCCACCGCGGTGCCGACCAGGTCGAAGCCGCGCACAACATCGCGCAGTTGCGAGATTTCGCCGCCGGTGATCGAGATGTTCGATTGGTGCGCACCCTCGGCCAAACCGATGGCGATGCCGTCGAGCATCGCCGCGTCGGCCTTCTCGACCGCGATGTAATCGACCAGCGAGACCGGCCGCGCGCCGACGCAGAGCAGATCGTTGACGTTCATCGCGATGCAGTCGATGCCGATCGTGTCGTACTTTTTCATCATGTCGGCAATCATCGCCTTCGACCCCACCCCATCGGTGGTAATCGCGAGGCCAATGCCGCCGATATCGACGATGTTAGCGAAGTAGCCGATCGGCAATTGTACTGCGCCGAAGCCCGATTTCGGCCAGGTGCCGACGATGCGCGCGACGATGTTGTTGAGCCCAGCATCGGCCTCGGCGATGTCGACGCCGGCCGCCTTGTGCTGGTTTCCCTCGTCGTCGCTTATCGCCAAGCCCTGCCACCAAAAAAGAAAGCCCGCCCGCCCCGCTTGATAGCGGGTTGGGCGGGCCGCCTCAACAGCTCGGTCTTACTTCACGTGCTTCTGCATGAAGGCGTAGACCGGCGCATGCGTAACATCGGTGTTCCGCGCGGCATTATCGAAATAGGCGATCTCGATGTCGCCGCCAGCCTTGCGATAATTCGACACGAACCGCTCGGGCTCGTTGCCCGGGAAGTCCGAATCGGGGTCGTGATAGTCGTGCGTCAGGTCGGGGCGGCCCTGCAGCCAAACCGCCGGTGGCATCACCACCTTTTCGCCGCGCTCGAGGATCAGGATCGGGTTGCCTTCGGCCATCTCGGCCTCGGTATGCCAGTAGATGTCGTGCTTCTTGTCCATGCCAACGGCCCAGGCCGGCGGGTCGCCCGCGGCAACGAGGCGCTTGGCGTGCTTGTAGCGCGACAGCGGGTTGATCACCGGCCATTGCATGAAGACGCCGCGCACGCTCGGGTCGTCGCAGCCCGGGCACGGGATCGCCGCGTAGCGCGGATCTTTGGGGCGCATCGTCACCAACATCGCCAGATGCCCGCCGCTCGACTGGCCGCCGATCGCGACCCGGCTCGGGTCAATGTTGAGCTCCTTGGCGTGGGCCTTGACCCAACGGATGCCGTAATTGATGTCGGCGAGCGTGGTCGGGTAGCCATCCGGCCCGTGGCGGAAGTTGAGGGTCGGCATCACCACCCCACGCGAGGCGAGGTATTCGCCGAGGCCGGTGGAGTCGGCAAGATCGCCGTTGTTCCAGGCGCCACCGTGCAGATTGATGAAGCACGGGAACGACCCCGCCCCTTCCGGCTTGAAGATGCGGGCCATGATCTTGCGGTCGCCGTGGCTGAGATAGGCGACGTCTTCGCTGGTGAAATTCGCCATTAAACACCTCCCGGATGACGCGGTCTTAAGACCGCGAGCTTGTGATGCCGATAGCGTAACCCCTCGACGTCACCGCGACCAATGCTTTCACGGCATGTACCGCAATCGCGCGCGCCGTGTCGGCCGCCGATCCCCTCCCCGCGGCGCCCGCGGGCTCAATCGGCATCTTCGCCCCGCTGGTTGCCGGCCCGTCGGATGATCGCCAGACGACGCTATACACGGATGGCGCGATTGCCATAGGGTGGCATACAGGGTCGTTGATTGCCGTTCCAGGAGATCGACACCATGACGCGCCGCCGCATCGCCCTGCTGTCGGTTCTAGGGGTTGTTGCCGCGCTCGGCGTCGCTGTTATGCTGGTGCCCTTGAGCGCCTTCCGCGGCCCACTGGAGACCGCCGCCAGCCGCGCGCTCGGCCGCGACGTCACGATCGGCGGATCGATCCATCTGGCGGTGTTTCCGCGGTTCGGCGTCGCCCTCCACGACGTGGTCGTCGCCAACGCGGCCGGAAGCCGCGACCCGCAAATGATCACGGTCGGCAAGATGATCGTCGGCGCCGAGCTGATGCCGCTGCTGTCCGGCCACCTGCGGGTGACCAAAATCATCCTGAAACAGCCTGTCATCCATCTGGAGGTCAACGGCAAGGGCGCCGGCAATTGGCAGTTCGCGATAGCCGGAACGGGCAACACGTCGGACGGTGTGAGCCTCCAGATCGAGCGCATCCGCATCGAGAATGGCGAGGTCACTTACTTCGACGCCCTTGCGGGAAAGACCAAGACGCTGAGTGATGTCGACGTACTGCTGACCACGCCTGTTTCAAATACCGGAGCCCGCGAGCTCAGCCTTGAGGGAACCGCGACCTACAACGCGGTCGCTATGACCTATGGCGCCAAGCTCGACGACATCCGGGCTTTCTTGAATGGACAACGAAGCGGCGCAGGGCTGTCGTTCAGCTCGAACCTGTTCCAGATCGGCTTTTCTGGGCAGATGGATACGCCCGGCTCGATGACCGGGAATCTGAAAATCGACGCCAAGTCGCTGCGCCAGCTCGCCGCGTGGGCAGGCCGGCCGCTGCCCCCAGGCAATGGTTTTGGCGCCGTGTCGATCGAGGCCGCCATCTCGGCGAAGGACGGTGTCTATTCGCTGACCAACGCCAAGATCGCACTCGACGGGATGAACCTCGCCGGCGACCTCGCTGTCGATATGAACGGCAAGGTCGCCGGGCTCAAGGGCACGCTGACAATCGACCACGTCAACGTCACCCCCTATCTCGCGCCAGGGACATCACAGGACCTCGCGGCGGCGGCAGCACCCACTCCAGACACGCCACTTGCGCTCGGCGGGCTGAAGGGACTGGACGGCGATCTGGCGCTGAGCGTCAACGACCTCGTGCTACCCGATTTCAAACTCGACCGGGCATCGCTCGTCGCCAAACTGCAGGGTGGCGTGCTGAAGTCCGATGTCGCCAGCATGGCCGCCTATGGCGGGACCGGCAAGGGCGCGCTGACCGTCGATGTCACCGGCCCCGCGCCGAGCCTCCACAGCGTGCTCGACATGAGCGGAATCCGGGCCGAGAGGTTTCTTGGCGAGTTGATGGGCATCGTGCGGGTCCGGGCGAGCGGCGCGGTGCATCTCGACGTTACCTCACGCGGCCAAACTAAAGCCGAGATTATCAAAGCCCTGAACGGCAAGGCCTCGATCAATCTCAGCCGCGGGTCGATCTCGGGCGTCGATCTCGGCGCCGTGGCGCGCGTCCTGCAGACGGCGTCGGGGATTCTCGGCGGGGCGCTCAACGACGCCGCGACCACGGAATTCAGCTCGCTGGGCGCGACCTTCACGATCCAGAACGGCGTCGCGCGCACCGCCGATCTGCACATGGCCGGCGCCATCGAGATGACCGGCGCGGGGACGGTCAACCTGCTGACCCACCAGATTTATTTTCGTCTCAACCCGAAGGCCAACGTGGGCATCGCCGGGATCAAGCTCGCCAATATCGGCATTCCGTTCATCGCGTCGGGAACCTGGGACAATCCAAGTTTTGCCCCGGATACTGCCAACCTCGCTCCCGAAATCGCCGGTACGGTGACTGGGACGGCGAAGGGGTTATTGAATCAGCCGGGCAACGTGTTGAGGTCGCTCTTAGGCGGTCACTAGCGACGAGCAGCCCCGTCGCGATGCGTTGCAACCCATCAGCTCGCGGCGCTGGGCTAGGCCGTGGCCGCGTCGTATTCAGCGACGAGCGCGCGCAGGCGAGGGATCAGCTCCTCGCCGTATTGGACGGCGTCGGGACGCGGGTCGTAGCCGCGGATCAGCAGGCTGGTGGCGCCGAGCTTGTAGTATTCGAGCATCGCCTTCGCGACGGTCTCGGGCGTACCGACAAGGGCGGTTGAGTTGCCCTGCGCGCCGGTGGCGGCGGCGAGCGGAGTCCACAAGCAGGTGTCGTGCACTTCGGCGGCCGCGGCGGCTTCGAGCAGCCGCTTGGAGCCGACATTCTGGCGGATTGGCGCGGGAGCGCCATTGCGACTGGCCAACACACGGTCGAGGATTTCGCGGGCGCGATCCCAGGCCTGACCTTCGGTCGCCGCGAGGATCGGGCGGGTCGAGAGGCTGAAGGTCAGCGAGCGGCCGGAGAGTGCCGCCTCGCGGCGAACACGCTCCATAAACGCGGCCGTGTCGTTCAGCGGCTCGCCCCACAGCATGAAGACATCGACATGCGGCGCCAGCGCGCGGATCGCTGCGTCGGAACCACCGCCGCCATAAATCGGGATATGCGGCCGCTGGCGACAGCGGATCTCCGCGTAGGTGCCGCGCGTCCGGTAAAATTCGCCCTCATGGTCGAACGGCGCCGGCTCGGTCCAGGTGCGGCGCAGCAATTCGACATATTCGGCGGTGCGGCGATAGCGGGTCGCGGCGTCGGTCCAGTCGCCGTCCTTGGCCTGGTCGGCGTCGCTGCCACCGGTAATGATGTGCACTGCGAGGCGGCCGTTGCTGAGCTGGTCGAGGGTGGCGAGCTTGCGGGCGGCAAGCGGCGGGGCGACAAAGCCCGGCCGGTGAGCCAGAAGAAACCCCAGGCGCTCGGTCACCGACGCGGCGGCGGCGCCGACCAGGAAGCCGTCCGGCGCCTCGGAAAAATAGCCGATTAGCACCCGGTCGAAATCGGCCCGCTCGTGGATGCGTGCCGTCTCGGCGACGACCTCGGCGGAGAATGACGGGCCGGATGGCGGGATGATCTCGGACGACACCCGCGGCGCAATCCAGCCGATCATCTCCACGGGCATGCGCTACCTCCTTGCTGTGCCACGCGCCGCCCGGCGCGGTCAGAACGAGGTCAACAGCCGATCGATGAACGACGGCTCAGGCGGCGGCGCTTGTGGAGCGGCGCCGGGCGTCGCCGGAGGCGCAGCCGTGGCGACCGTTGGCACGGCGTCAAAGCCGCCCCTGGCGAAGCGGAACCCGCCGTAATCCTCGCGGGCCTCGTTCACGTCGTGGTCGAACGACAGGCTCGGATAGCGCATGCCGAGCGGGGCCTGCTTGATGTTCCACGCCGTGTAGCCGGATGTGCCCGCCCAGGCGGTCGAGCCCGATAGCCAGCTGTACTCGGCCAAGTGCTCGCCCTTGATCAGCGCGCACACCGCGCCTGAGCCGTAGACGCCGACCTTGTATTCAGGACGCCCGTTACCGGCGGCGGCGAGGCCGGCGCGGACGCCGCGGAAATACTGGTCGACCCAGTACAAGTCTTGTTGGTGCGCATTGAAATCCACCGCGAAGTAAATAGCACTGCCTTCGGGCTGGCCGAGCGACTTTGCCTGGCGATAGGCGCTTTGCGCCTCGTTATAGCCTGTCGCGTAGTTGAAATTCGCCGGACTACCGGAATGCCACTCCCACACCGCGACGATGTTTGCGTTGAGCGTCGACAAGGATTGCACCTCGCGCGGCGACAGCGCTGGCCAGCGCGACGCCGGGTCGCGATAGTACCGGGCGACAAAATTCAGCCGCGCGTGCCTGATCTCGCTCACGAGGTTGCTGGAGTCGACTGCCAGATCGACCCCACGGATCGGATTGGCGACGGGTTGCGGCGCCATCGCGACAAGAGGTGGCGGCGCAGCTTGGCAGGCGGCCAGAACAAGCGCGCCAAGTAATGCCGACAGTCTTACGAAACGCAAAGTTAACGCTCCCCCAATGCCTGCACCCCCGGCCCTCTATTTACCTGCAACCGCGGGGATCGACCACTGCGAAATACTCATGAATACCCAACACCCGCGAAACACGGACGCCTCCCGTGCCGCCGCCGCGACAGCCGCGCCTTGACAAAGCCGCGCCGGTAGCGCGCCATTTCGAGACCGGCGAGCAATTGCGGAGGATTGCCCGATGATGCGGTCCTGGATTCATTTTACCCGCGGCCGTTTTGTCCGCCAGGCCCGCGTCGGTCTCGGCGATTTGCGCGAAGAGCATTTGAGCCGCCACGGCTTCCAGGGCCCGGTGGCGATGATCTACCGCACCGAAGGCCCGAACGAGGTGGTGCGAGTCGAGGGCGAATACCGCCGCCGCGAAATCGACAGCGCCGATGTCGTGGCGGGAGACGCCACCGACCCGCGCGGCTCCTGGCAGGTGCTGCTGGCGAATGACGATGTCGCAGTGGGTATCAGCCGGCGGCGCGAGGCGATGCCGTACCGCTTCCGCAACCTCGACGGTGACCTGCTGTATTTCGTGCATCGCGGCAGCGGCACCTTCGCCACCGAATTCGGGCCGATCGCCTACGGGCCAGGCGACTATGTGTTCCTCCCCAAATCGACGACGTATCGGCATATGCCATATGCCGGCGATAGCCTGTTGCTTGTCGTCGAGTCCCCTGCCCCGATCCGTCTCACCGAGCACGAGCAAGTCGGTCGGCACACGCCGATTGACCCGACCGTCCTCGACGTTCCCGAACCCGCCGAGTACGGCTGGACCGAGGAAAGCGAATACGAAGTGCGGATCAAGGCGGGCGGCAGCGAGACCTCGATCTGGTACAAGAACGACCCGCTCAAGGTGGTCGGCTGGAAGGGCGACCTCTTCCCCTACCGGTTCAACATCAAGAGCATCCTGCCGATCATGTCGAATCGCATCCATCTCGCACCGTCGTCGTGGGCGA
>Ga0335079_10004241_pt1 | contig 16483 bp, 12 predicted proteins | sample Lox_Sample_33_FD_206719 | JGI IMG/M metagenome (GOLD analysis project Ga0335079, IMG submission 206719) | Soil microbial communities from Loxahatchee National Wildlife Refuge, Florida, United States - Lox_Sample_3.3 | ecosystem: Environmental > Terrestrial > Soil > Wetlands | place: USA... | reverse complement strand
GTCCGATGAAGTGCCCCTGAGTCCTTATCGCGTGCTGTGGGATCTGCAGCACACGGTCGACATGAAGCAGACGATCATCACGCACGATGCCGGCAGTCCGCGCGATCAGCTGATGCCGTTCTGGCGCTCGACCGAGCCGCTGTCCTACATCGGCTGGGGCAAGACCACGCAGCTCGGCTACGGTCTGGGCCTGGCGATGGGGGCCAAGCTTGTGCACCCCGAGAAGCTCTGTATCAATGTGTGGGGCGATGCGGCCATCGGCTTCACCGGCATGGACTTCGAGACCGCGGTGCGCGAGCGGCTGCCGATCCTCTCGATCCTGCTCAACAACTACTCCATGGCCATCGAGCTGCCCGTCATGCCGAAGGCCACCGAGAAGTACCGCGCAACCGACATCTCCGGCGATTACGCCGCGATGGCCCGTGCGTTCGGCGGCTATGGGGAACGCATCACCGATCCCGCCGAGATCGTGCCGGCCATCAAGCGCGGCATCGCTCAGACCCAGACGGGTAAGCCGGCGCTGCTCGAGTTCATGACTTCGCAGGAGACCCGCGTCTCGCGTCTGTAGATGCGCCTCGCCAGTCTCATCATGGTCGCGTTCGGCGCGGCGGCGGCGGGTGCGGCCGTCGCGGCCGACATTCCCACGGCGCCCGCCTTCACCGCCGCGCAACTCACTGCACCGCCAACCAGCGACTGGATCACGAACGGCGGCAACATCTTCAATCAGCGCTACTCCCCGCTCACTCAGATCAATCGCGACAACATCAAGGATCTGAAGGCCGAGTGGCGCACGCATTTGAACGGCTCGGGGATGGGTGCGCAGCATTCCGGTCAGGCACAGCCGCTGTTCTATGGCGGCGTGCTCTACCTCGTGACCGGCAACGACGATGTGTTCGCGCTCGATGTGAAGAGCGGCGCGATCCTGTGGAGTTACCAGGCGCAGCTCGATCCGAACCGCGTCAGAGTCTGCTGCGGCTGGGTCGCGCGCGGCCTGGGCCTGGGCGAGGGCAAGATCTTCCTCGGGCGCCTCGATGCGAGCCTCACCGCGCTCGATCAGCGCACAGGCAAGGTGCTGTGGTCGATCCAGGGCGAGGATCCGCTCAAGGGCTACTCGCTGGTCGCCGCACCGCTGTACTACGACGGCATGGTCATCGTCGGCTACGCCGGTGGCGACATGGGCATCCGCGGCCGCGTGAAGGCCTACAGCGCCAAGGACGGCAGGCTACTGTGGACCTTCTACACCGTGCCGGCGCCGGGTGAGTTCGGCGGCGATAGCTGGCCCAAGGACAACGATTACTACAAATTCGGCGGCGCGCCCGTGTGGCAGACCCCGGCGCTCGATCCGGAGCTGGGGCTCATCTACTTCTCGACGGGAAACGCCGGTCCGGATTACGGCGGCGCGCAGCGCGCGGGCGACAACCTCTTTACTTCCTCGATCGTCGCGATCGAGGCGAAGAGCGGCAAGTACCGCTGGCACTTCCAGCAGGTGCATCACGATATCTGGGACTACGATTCGCCCAATCCCGTGGTGCTGTTCGATGCGATGTACCAGGGCAACCTCCGCAAGGGACTCGCCGAGATCTCCAAGACCGGCTGGGTCTACATTCTCGATCGCACGAATGGCAAGCCGCTGATCGGCATCGAGGAGAAGGCGGTGCCGCAGGAGCCGCGCCAGCGGACGGCGGCGACGCAGCCCTATCCCATCGGGGACCCGCTGTTTCCGCAAGCGGTCGACATCGCTCCCGAGGGTTTCGAGCTCGTCAACGGCGGGCGCATTTTCACGCCCTTCTGGGACAAGCCGATCGTCTACCGGCCGCAGATGGCCGTGAACTGGCCGCCGAGCTCCTACGATCCCGAGACCAACTACTTCTACGTCTGCGGCATCGACAACCTCGCCACCTCTGCTCACGATGCCAAGGCCTTCGAGGGACCGAAGTTCCAGGGCATGTGGATGCAGAACGGGCCGATTCCGTTCACCGGCGTGCCGGGGCGCGGCCTGTTCGCCGCCTTCGACCTCACAACCAATCGCATCGTGTGGGAGCAGAGCTGGACGAGCTCGTGCATGAGCGGCTCGATCGTGACCCGGAGCGGTCTGGTGTTCGTCGGTCGCAGCGACGGGCGGCTCACGGCGCTCGACAAGGCGAACGGCCACAAGCTTTGGGAATTTGCGACCGATGCGGGCGTGAACGCCACGGCCTCGACCTTCGAGTACCAGGGCACTCAGTACCTCGCAGTGCTGTCGGCGGGTACGCTGTTCGGCGGCGGCAAGAGAGGCGACAGCGTGTGGCTGTTCTCGCTCAAGGGCCACATCGAATCGCTTCCCTACACCGCCCCGACGCGCCGGCCTCCGGGCGCGATCGATGCCGCGCCCGCCGGCGCCGCCGCACCCGAGGTCACTGTCGCCCCGGGTACGCCCGATCTCGCCAACGGCAAGCTGATGTATGGGCGCTTCTGTGTCGTCTGCCACGGAGATACGGGCTTGGGCGGTCATGGCGGTGGCGCATCGCTCGTGAACGCCGCCCGCGACATGCACGTGATCGTCAGCACCGCCACGAACGGCAAGGGCCAGAATATGCCGCCGTTTCGCGGTGCGCTTAAGCCCGAGGAACTGCGCGATATCGCCGGCTACATCTCCCAGGAGCTGCTCAAGGCGCCTTAGCGTAGGCACCTGCCTGAAGGGCGCCGAAGAAGGCGCGCATATCGGCGGCGACGAGCGCGGGCTCTTCCCATTCGAGGAAGTGCCCGCCCTTGTCCGTCTCATTCCAGCGCACGACGTTGTACATGCGCTCGCTCACCTCGCGCGGCACGGGGACCATGTCGTTGCGCGCCATGAGCACCGCCGTGGGCACAGTCACCTTTCCCTGCAGGCGCTGCTCGCGAGCGTACTCGTAGTACAGGCGCATCGAGGAGCCGATGGTCTGCGTTGCCCAGTAGATCGTGAGGTTGGTGAGGAGCTCGTCCCTGGGGAAGCGGCTCTCCACATCGCCGTGGGTGTCGCCCCAGCGTCTGAACTTCTCCACGATCCAGGAGGCCAGTCCCGCCGGTGAGTCATTGAGTGCCACGGCCTGCGTCTGCGGCTTCTGACCCTGCAGCTGTGCATAGGCCATCTCGGTGGCGGTCCAGGCGGCAAGCTCGCGCGTGAAGCGCTGCTCCGCCTCGCTCGGGGGCGCCGAGCCTTGCAGTGGCACGCCGCGCAAAAGGCCGCTCACGTGAATGCCTGCTACCGCTTGCGGGTGCCCCAGCGCGAGCTGCTGCGCGATGCTGCCGCCGATGTCGCTGCCGCGCACGCCGTAGTGCGGGTAACCCAGCACCTGCGTCATGAGCTTGTGCATCCGCTCGGTCATCTCGTTCACACCGAAGCCGCGGGACTGCGGCCGCTCGGAGAAGCCATAGCCCGGCAAAGATGCCACGACCACATCGAAGCTCGGCGCATCGGGCGCGCCATGTGCCGCCGGATCGGTGAGCAGCGGGATCAGGTGGATGAACTGCACGTAGCTGCTCGGCCAGCCGTGCAGCAACAGTACCGGAATCGGGTGCGGACCGCGGCCGGGCTCGTAGAGGTAGTGAATCTTGAGGCCGTCGATCTCGACGCGGTACTGGTGGAAGGCGTTGAGCCGGCGCTCCTGTGCGCGCCAGTCGAAATCCTTGGCCCAGTACGCGACCAGCTGCTTCAGGTACTGCGTGTCGGTGCCGTAGTCCCAGCCGCTGCCTTCGATCTGATCCGGCCAGCGCGTGGCCTTGAGTCTCGCCCGCAGGTCCTCGAGCGTCGCCTGAGGGATGGCAATGCGAAACGGCTCCGGTGTGGATGCCGCCGTGTGCGCCGGCCGCGCAACGCACAGGAGCGATGCGGCCAGCGCAATCACCGCGGCGGCGCAGCGGTCGGGAGTGCTCATCGGCTCACCTCGCGCGCCCGCGAAGCATCCGCGGGCGCTTACTTGTTGTAATCCTCGCGCGCGCGGGCCATCAGGTACAGCTTGATGCTCTCCGCTTCCTGCTCGTTCACCTGGTCCGAGAAGCTCGCCATACCCTTGGAGGCGCGCGCACCTTTGAGAACGATGTCCGCGAACTCGGCGCGGGTCTGCGGCGTGATGTGGCGCAGATCCGGGATGGCGTTGACGCTCACGGCATCGCGCCCATGGCAGGCCGCGCACACGCGGTGATAGGCCGCATTGCCCGCTTTGATCTGCTCTTCCGTGCCGGGAATTGCAGTCGGCGGCGGCGGCACCGGCACCATGGGCGGAATGGGCGGCAGATGCGCCATCCCGCCGAGTTTGAACGCCAGCACGCGCGCACCCGAGCGCGCATTGGGGTTACCGCGCGCGAATCCGAAACTCGCTCCTCCCGCCTCGACCGCGATGTACTGCTCGCCATCGACGCTGTAGCTCACGGGACCCGCCATCGGCACGGTCTGCGCATCGGTCGACCACAGCTTCTCGCCATCGCTCGCGCGGTAGATGACGAACTGCTGATCGCTCGTGCCCTCGGCGACGAGATTGCCCGCGGTGGTGAGCGTGCCGCCGTTGCCGCCCTTGCCGTAGGCGACACGCCAGGCTTCCTTCTGCTTGACCGGATCCCAGGCGAGCAGGTAGCCGGTGGGCGCGCGCCTGGCGGCTTCCGCACGCACGGCGGCGTTGCGCGGTGAGGGAGGCGCGTTCATGCCCCAGCTCATGCGGAATTTCTTCCACTCGTAGTGCTCTTCCATCTCGTACGTGTACCAGTTTTCGAGCACCGGAAAGTAGACCAGCCCTGTCGTCGGGTTGTACGACATCGGCTGCCAGCTGTGCGCCGCGACGGCATTGGGCGTCATGAGCTGCGGGCCCTGGCTGTAGTCGGCTGCGGGCAGCAGTACCGGCCGGCCACTCGCCAGATCGATCTGGCTCGCAAAGTTATTGTGATCGACAAACTTGCCGGCCGAGATCACCTTGCCGTCGGTGCGATCGATCACGTAGAAAAACCCGTGCTTGGGTGCCTGCATGAGGACTTTGCGGTGCTTGCCCTGGATCGTGAGGTCTGCCGTCATGAGCGGCTGCGTCACGTCGAAATCCCAGCTCTCGCCCGGAATCATCTGGTAATGCCAGACGTACTCGCCGGTGTCGGCGTTCAGGGCGACGATCGAGGCGAGGAACAGATTGTCGCCCTTGCCCGCGCTGCGCAGCTTCAGCGGCCAGGGCGAGCCGTTACCGGTGCCGAAGTAGATCCGGTTGAGTTCCGGATCGAAGATCATCGAATCCCAGGCGGCGCCGCCTCCGCCCTGGGTCCACCACTGACCGCTCCAGGTCTTCGCGGCCCACTCCATGGTCTTGTTCTCGAACCCATCGGCCGGATTGCCGGGCGCGGTCCAGAAGCGCCAGATCAGCTTGCCGGTATTTACGTCGTAGGCGGACACGTAGCCGCGCACACCGAGCTCGACACCGCCGTTGCCGATGATGACCTTGCCGTTGAACACCCGCGGTGCGCCGGTGATCGAATACGGCCAGTGCTGGTTATCGACGGTGAGCGTGCTCCAGATCGGCTGACCGCTCTTTGCATCGAGCGCGATCAGCCGGCCGTCGAGGGTTGCGATGATGACCTTACCTTCCCATACCGCAGGTCCGCGGCTCACCACGTCGCAGCAGACGAAGCGGCCCCACTCCGGGGGCACCTTTGGATCGTAACGCCACAGTTCCTTGCCGCTCTTCGCATCGAGCGCGACCGTGACGGTCCAGGCGGATGTGCCGTACATCACCCCGTCGACCACCACCGGCGTGCCTTCGATGCCGCGCATGGTGTTGAGGTCGTAATACCAGGCGAGGCCCAGGCGCCCGACGTTGTGCTCGTCGATCTGCGTCAGCGGACTGTAGCGCTGCTCATCGTAGGTCCGGCCCACCGAGAGCCAGTTGCCGGGCTCGCGGTTCGCCAGAATGATGCGTGGGGTATTGACGGCAGCGGCGCCCTCGCCCGCCTGGGCGAGCGAAAACGCGAGACCGAGCGCAAGCCCGGCCGCTGATCTCGCGCTCACGAGTCGCAAGCGAAGTCTTAGTTCGTGAGCGCCTGGCCGACGCCCTTCTGCTTGCGCGACAGATCGCCGGCAAACTCCTCGGGCGGATGGCCAGTGGCGGCGACGACGTACTGGGTAAGAAGCGTGATCGTCGATTCGCGGCGCGGCGGCTGCGGCTCGAGGAAGGCGCGCTCGTAGCGTCCGGCCGCATAGTCGATCGGGTGCAGTCCCCTGTTGTCGGCTGCCTGCAGCTCCGCACCGTCGGCGACCAGCACTTTCACCGTGCCATCCCAGCCGTGCTGGGCCGCGCTGTGCAGCGCCGTAAGCCCCGTGGGCGTCTTCGCGTTCACGTTGGCGCCCGCCTGGCGCAACAGCTGCACGCACTCCGCAGCCTGCTCGTCGGTCTTGTAGCGGCCGCGGGTCGGATTGAAGCTGTGACCCATGCCAGCGGCCGCCATGAGCGGGGTCACCCCTTCCGCATTCGGCAGCTCGATCAGGGCGTGGTACTTGATGAGCAGTTTCACGGCCGCGTTATCGCCCGACTTCGCCGCGAGCAGGAGCGGTGTCGCGCCCGTCGAGAGTATCTGATCCCCGCCGCGATCGAAGACGCCATTGCGGTACTGCGGGCGCAGCTTCAATTGCAGATTCGGGTTCGCGCCCCTGGCGAGCAGCATCTCGGCGATCTGAAGTCCGCTGGTGTTGTCCTCGGAGGGCAGATCCGGCCGCCCGCCCGTGGGGAGCGTGTCCATGTCGATGGCGACGTACAGCGGGCTTTGACCGAAGAAGTCCCACTTGTTCACGTCCGCGCCGGCGGAAATCAGATACGCGGCCATGTTGAAGCGCATGTTCAGCAGCGCGAGCACCAGCGGCGTCGTTTCATCGGGATCGGCGAGATTGATATCTGCGTGCGCCTTGATCAGGACTTTGGCGCACTCGACGCAGCCCTCGCGTGCCGCATACAGGAGCGGCGTGAAGCCACCGTGGTTCATGATCTTGGGCCGGCCTTCCGCCGTCACGCGCCGCTGCCAGTCGCGCACCGCTGAGCGGGCGTTCACCTGCGCGCCGTGATCGATCAGCAGCTGCATCATCTGCGGCTGCTTCTGCGCGGCGGCCCACATGAGCGCCGACTGGCCGCCCCAGGACTCGATCGCGTTCACCTTGGCGCCGTGCTTCAGGAGCAGCTTTGCCGCCTCGACGTTGCCGGTGCGCGCGACGACCATGAGCGCGGTCTGGCCTTCCGAGGTCGGTGAATCCACGTTCACGCCGGCCTTGAGCAGCCGCTCGATGACGGGCGTGAAGGCGGAGACGGCCGCCTCCTGCAGGGGCGTCGAGCCGTAATCGTTCCTGGCCGCCGGATCCGCACCAGCGCGAATCAGCCGGTCGACCAGATCCGCATCGCCGTAGTGCGCGGCCCAGTGCAGCGCGGTGGTGCCGTCGGCCGAGCGCGCCTTCACATCCGCGCCCTTGGCGATGAGGCTCACCGCGGTCGCGTGGTCCTGAGCCTGCGCAGCGGCGATCAGGGCGCCATCATCAGCGCGCACCGCCGTGGCGGCGGCGAGCAGCAGCAGGACTCCGAGCAGCCGGGCGGCGGGCGAGCTGCGCATGTCAGACCTCGGAGAGCTGGCCGGTGCTGATACCGAGGGATTCGACCTGCACGCCGGCGCGGTTGAGCAGCGTCACCAGCAGGTTCGCGTGCGGCGTGTCCTGCGGATAGTGCAGATGCTGCCCACCCTTCAACTTGCCGTAGCCACGTCCGAGTACGGCCGAAGGCAGCGGGTCGTTGTTGTGCAGATCGCTGTTACTCATGTTGCTGCCGTACAGGATGATCGAGTGATCGAGCAGCGTGCCATCCCCGTCCTGGGTTGAAGCCAGGCGCTTGGCGAAGCGCGCGAACGCTTCGGTGTGCCAGGTCTGGATCTTCGCCAGCTTGTCGAGCTTGGTCGCATCGTTCTGGTGATGCGACAGCGGGTGGAACGCATCCGTCACCTGGATCTGCGGGTAGGTGCGCATGCTCACTTCCTTCGCGATCATGAAGGAAGCGACGCGCGTCATGTTCGCCTGCCAGGCGAGCGCAATCATCTCGAACATGGTGTCGAGCATCTTGCCGAAGTCTTCCGGCACACCGGCCGGCGCATCCGGCAGCTTGATGCCGGCGGAGAGCTTCGCCTTCATTTTCTGCGTGCGTCGCTCCACCTCGCGCACCGAATCGAGATAGTCGTTCACCATGCGCTTGTCGGCCGGACCCAGATCCTTCTGCAGGTCGGCGGCGCTCGCCGTGACCAGATCGAGGATGCTGCCGGTCTCATCCATGATGGCGTTGCGCTCGTTCGCGGTGTCGCCCTGACCGAACAGGCGATAGAACACCTTGCGCGGATCGTTCTCCATCGGCAGCGGCTGGGTCGGAGTGCGAAAGGCCACGGTGCCCGAGTAGGAGCAGCCGAAGGCCGGATCGCAGGCGCCGCCGCCGCCCTCACCCGCGAGCTCAAGCGAAGGCAGGGGTGTGTCCTGACCGATGTGCTGGGCGGCGACCTGATCCGCCGAGGTGCCGCCGTGCGGCGCCTGACTCACGGGCGGGGGCACGCAGGTAAGCCAGGTGCCCGCGATGATGGCATGCGGGCTCGGGCTCTCCCCGGCCTTGTTGCGCAGCCCGCTCACGACGGTGAGCTGGGACTTGTAGGGCTCGAGCGGCTTCAGGATCTGCGGCAGATCGAAGCTGGTGCCCGTGGCCGTGGGCATCCAGCGATTCATGATCGCGCCGTGGGGAAAGTAGACAAAGCCCATGCGCGGTGCAGGCGCTGCGGCGGTGCTGGCGAGCGCGGTCCCCGCCGGAATCATCGCATCGAGCAGCGGCAGCGCAATGGTCGCACCGAAACCGCGCAATACCGTGCGGCGTGAGAGGTGCTTCTTGGTGATGAACACGGCTTGAACTCCTTACTCTTCAGGATGCTGCCAGGTCAGCGCCGCCTGTTTGACGGGCGTCGGGCTCGGCGCAGGGAGCGAGCGCATCTGGAACGGCTCGCTGTTCACGATATTGAGGACGATCGAGGAAAACCGGTAATCATCGCGCGCGGCGGCGCGCACGATGGCACGCACCGTGGGCATGTCGCTGTAATCGACCGTACGGCCCAGCGCGTAGGTCATCAGCTTCTCGGTCAGTGTCTGCACGAACTGCTGCGGTCTGGCGACCAGCGCTTTGCGCAGGTCATCCACGCCGTTCACCTTGGTGCCATCGGGCAGCACTCCTGAGGCATCGATCGGGGTCTGGGCGATGCGATCCTTGGTGCGCCACACGCCCACCGCATCGAAGTTCTCGAGCGCAAGGCCCAGCGGATCGAGCACGCCGTGGCAGGCGAAGCAGCTCGGCTTGCTGCGATGGATGACCATCATCTCGCGCACCGTGTGCGCCTGCTCGCCGGTCTTGTTTTCCTTCAGTGACGGCACGGCCGGCGGCGGAGAAGCCGGCGGCGTGCCGGTGATGCGATCGAGAATCCACTCCCCGCGCAGCACGGGCGCCGTGCGGTTGGGATAGGAGCTGCCCATCAGCATCGCGCCCTTGCCGAGGAGCCCAAAGCGATGCGAGTCCGTCAGCACGACGCGCCGGAACTGATCGCCGCGCACATCGTTGATGCCGTAGAGCTCGGCGAGGCGCTGATTGACGAAGGTGTAGTTCGCCGTCAGCAGGTCGAGCACGTTGTGGTCTTCGCGGAAGATGCTGTCGACGAACATCCGGATCTCGGTGCGATAGTCCTCACGCGGATCGCCGGCGTACGGAAAGATGTTCGGGTCGGGGGTGATCTCGGACAGCCGGCCCACGTTCAGCCACTGATAGGCGAAGTTCGTCGCCAGGCTCTGCGAGCGCGGATCGGCGAGCATGCGCCGCACCTGCGCCTGCAGGGTCGCGGGCTCATGCAGGCGATTTGCGGCCGCAAGGTCGATCAGCTGCTGATCGGGCAGGCTGCTCCACAGGAAGAATGACAGTCGCGAGGCGAGCTCCAGATCGGTGATGCGGTACGGCTCGCCCGCCTTCACGGTCATCGGTGCCGGCTCGGCGCGATACAGGAAGAACGGACTCGCGAGCACCGCGGTGAGCGCGCGGCGAATGCCGGCATCGAAGTCGCCGCTGGCGCGGCCGACGCTGTAGACCCGCACGAACGGATCGACTTCGGCCGCCGTGACCGGGCGCCGGAACGCGTGCTCGACGAGAGCGCTCAGGATCCTGGTCGCGCAGGGCGTCTCCTCTGCTTCAGTCTTCGGCTCGCAGATGAAGATGCGCTGACGGCTGGGGGTCGCCGACAGGCCCGTCACCTTGAACGGTCCCTTCACCTCGAACGAGGCGATGCGCAGCACCTTGTCCTGACCGCCGCCGGGAAACTGCTGATAGAAGCGGTCGTCCGATTCGGCGTAGGTATGGTGGATGAAGGTGACCGCCACCTTGTGCGGTCCGGCGGTCGACTGGAAGCGGATGCCTTTCAGGCGGGCGTTGATCGCGTCCACCGCCGGATCCTGCTTCTGGTCGATGGACTTCATATCCTCATCGCCGCCGATCTTGGTCTCGAAGATCTTCTTGCCATCGAGCGTCGCGATCAGGGTGTGCTGGAACTCCATGTTGAACACCCAGAGCGCCGCAGCAAGATTGCCGATGTTGAGCTCGTACTCACCATCGGCGGGGAAGTTGTGCGTGACCTGGAAGCCGCCACGCGTGCCCAGGGGCAGGCCGTCCTCGTAGATGTACTGCGTGCCGGCATTGCGCGCCCGGTACTGAGTGCCCACGGCGCGGGCCGATTTGTCACCGATGGCAGTCACCGCCACATCGCGCGCGGCCGCCAGATACTGATCCAGGAACGAGGGCGAGACCTGCAGCACGTTGGCGACGTTATCGAAACCGTCGCTCTGGTCATCGGGAGGCAGCACGGTCTCCGGATCCACGCGTACGCGCACCAGATCCCACACCGCATCGGCGTATTCGGTGCGGTTGAGGCGATGCAGTGCGACGCGGCCCGGATCCTGGTGCATTGCCGCGGCGCGATCGAGACTGCCTTCCATCCAGCTGACGAAGGTATCGACGGCGCCCTGGGCAGGCTGGGGGTTACCGGGGGGCGGCATGAGCCGGCCCTGGAGCTTGCGCACGGCATGCTCCCAGACCTTGGCGTCCTGGGGGATCTCCTGCGGCGTCATGGTCTCGTAGGCAATGCCGCCCGCCCAGTCCTCGGCGTTGTGGCACTTGCTGCAGTACTCTTTCAGGAACGCCCAATTCTGGCTCGCCTGAGGGTCGGCGGCGGAGGCTGGCGCAACCGGTGCGGCGGCGCCCAAAGCGAGCACCGTCGTCGCGAGCGCGGTCGCGCCCAGCAGCATCTGACCCATCACACGATTGCGCATCACTCGTTTCCCGCCAATGACTTACGCCACATGGCCGAGTCTGCCCCGGCCTGGCACCACCGTCTACCCTCTTATCATATCGCGCCGCCTCCAGGGACCGTTTTGGTGACGTTACGGATTGTGCGCTCTACGTCATAAAGCGCCCCGAGAGCGCCACCAAACGTGCGCTGTTGCAATCGCTCATCGGGTTGCGGCAACGTGCGCGCGGGCCTGGTGCCCCCTACCAAAAGGTATCCATGAGCATTGCACGCCGACGATTTCTGAAGACGGTCCTCTCCGGTACGACCATCGCGTCCCTCGGGATGCTCGACTCGGCCTTTGCCGCGGCCGGGCCTGCGATCGCGAGCACGAAGATCAACGATCAGCTGACGCTCTTTAGCGGTGCCGGCGCCAACGTGGTCGCCGCACGCGATGCAGATGCACTGGCCTTGGTCGATGGCGGGCTCGCGGAGCACTCCGGGGCGCTGCTCAAGGCGGTGGGCGCGGCGATGGGCACCACACACGTGCACACCTTATTCAATACGCACTGGCACCCCGAGCAGACCGGCTCCAACGAGCGCCTCGGGCGCGAGGGCGCCACCATCATCTCGCACGAGAACACGCGCCTGTGGCTGGGCTATGCGAATCCCGTCCCTGGGACGGATCACACGTACGGACCCCTGCCCCCGAAGGCGCGCCCGACCAAGACCTTCTTCTATGACTCGGTGAAGACGACAGTCGGCGGGGATCCGGTGGAATACGGCTACCTGCTGCAGGCGCATACGGACGGCGACATCTACGTCTACTTCCGCAAGTCGAACGTGCTCGTCACCGGAGGGGCGGTCTCCGGTGCCGGCTGGCCGATCATCGACTACAAGACCGGCGGCTGGCTCCTCGGCATGGTGGCGGGCCTTCGCACGCTGATCGCACTGGCGGATTCCGACACGCGCATCGTGCCCGCCAACGGGCCGCTGCTGACGCGCGCGGATCTGCAGGCGCAGCTCGCCATGTACTCGACGATCTCCGACCGGCTGACCAGGATGCTGCGCCAGGGCCTGGGTCCGGATGAGGCCATCGCCCGCGAGCCGACCAAAGAGTTCGACGCGAAGTGGGGTGATCCGCGACAGTTCCTCACCCTCGCCTTCCGGAGCCTGTGGGGGCATTTCGCGCCGGACGCGTAGAATCCCATCCCGACAAGACCGATAACGAGGGGGACCGTGCGATGAGCAAGCGTAAGAGCGTGGATTCGACGCGTCGCAGCGTCGTACAGGGTGCAGGCGCCGTGACGTTCGGCATGCTGGCGTCCGCCTTTGGAGCCGTCCTGCCGCGCGGTGTACGCGCCGCGGACAGCGCAGCCGGCACGAACTGCCTGACGGTGCTGTACCCGGCCGGCCCGGGTCTCACGTTCGATGCCGACTATTACCGCGACCATCACCTCGTCACGATCATGAAGCTCTTCGGCAGGAGCATCGAGCGCTTCGAGCTGCGCAAGAGCGCGGCGCCGGCCGCGCCCGCAGGCGCAGCGCCACCGCCTGCACCTGCAGCCGCGACCAAAGGCGGCAGCGCCGCACCGCCCGCGCCGGCGCAGGGCTTTACGCCGGCACCGCCGCAGGCTTTTGCCGCTGCCGTGAACATCTGGATCGCAGACCTCGCGGCCTTCAACGCCAACAACCAGAAGCACGGTCAGACGCTGCGCGATGACGTGCCGCACTTCAGCAACGCGCGTCCCGTCATTCAGTACGACAAGGTGCACGGCATGATGGGCTCGCCGCGCTCGGCCATGAAGCTGGGGGATACCTGCCTCACCATCGTCTACCCCAACAGCGAGGGCGTGCGCTGGGATGTCGACTACTACCGCACGCATCACATGCCGCTCATCATGCGTCTCTACGGCGCGAGCGCCATCAAGCGCTTCGAGCTGCGCAAGGGCGACTCGGGTCAGAGCGGCGGCAAGCCGGACTACATCGGCAGCGTCAACATTTATATCAACGACCAGAAGGCGTTCGATGCGGCGGGCAAGCAGCACGGCGGCGAGCTCGTCGCCGACGTGCCGCATTTCTCCAGCGTCGGCCCGAACGCGTTTCCGACGACGATCTACGGCCTGGGCTAGGGGCCTTCCACGACATAGCCGCGCGCGCGCAGCTGAGCGAGCGTGCCGTCGGGACCGATGAGGTCGTAGATCTGCTTGAGCGCGAGCGTCGAGCGATTGCGCGCCAGCGCGGATTCCAGCGCCGTATTCCAGTCGCGCGCCGCCTGATCGATCAGCGCCTTGATGCGCGGTGAGGTGGCGGCGGCCGCGATGCACACCTCCCGCACGCGCGGATAGGGCAGCTTGCGCAGCGCATCGACGTCGCCAACGGCCCAGGCATTGGCACGCGCCTGCATGGCCGTAATGTCCGTCTCCAGCAGCTGCACGGTGGCCTCCAGGCAGTTAATCTCCACCGCTCGCGGAATCTCGCCGACTTCGGTGAGCACGCCCTTCGGGTCTTCGAGCTTGAGCGAGGTGCTCACGATCGCGACGTGATGCTTGCGCGCCAGATCAAGCACCGCCTCCTGGATATCGTTGTGCGAGGTGAGTTTCGTCGCATCGAGCGTGTGCTCGTAAAGCCGCCGCGCAGCAAAGATCGGACGCAATTCCTCGATGCGCTTGTCGTGCGCGTCGTAGCGCTGCTTCAACGCCGAAAACCGGGCGTACAGTTGCGGCTCGAGCCAGCTCGACAGTTGCGACTTCTCGGGAATCTTCTCGGTGCGGCGCCATTGCATGTAGAGCTTGATGGCGGCGATGGGTCCCACCCTGGCGCTCACGTTCGGTCCGCTCTCGAGCACCTCCTGCGCCTGCGAGATCACCGACTCGACCTGACGCGACCGCCAGGTCATGCGCTTGGGCAGCGGATCGAGCGTACCCAGGAGCCAGACGACGTGATCGCCCTTCGAGACGCGCCACAGACTCGGGCCGGGGCGCTCGCCCACGACCTCTACGGTCTCGATCGGAGGCTCCGCGGGCGGCGCCACCGTGGGCGCGGGGGCGGCAGCGGCTGCAGCGGCGGGAGTCGCAGCGGTGCCAGCCGTCGAGGCCCCGAGCACCACGGCGAGGAGCAGCGCGATCTTCAACGTTCCGGCACCGTCTGGCGAACGCTGGCGCGATCGAGTATGCGGGCAGCCCACGCGGCCACCGGGGGCGAGGGCGCAATCTCCATCAGCCCAAAAAAGTGCACAAAGGGAATGTAATCCAGATCGGCCAGCGTGAACTCATCGCCCACCAGATACTGCCGCCCCGTGAGCTGTGCGGTCAGGATCGCGAGGTGCTTCTCGATCTCGGCACGCGCAGCCGCCATGGCGGCCGCATCCCAGCGCTCCCGCGGCAGGAACCGCTTCGGAAACAGGATCACGCCCGCGTAACGGCCCAGCTGGGCATCGCACAGCCGCATGTGCATGTCGACGAGTGCGCGCTGGCGCGCATCCGCGGGCAACAGCGCGGGCTTCGGGCGGGTCTGCTCGAGATACATCAGGATCGAGTTCGACTCATACAGCGCGAAATGATCCTCCACCAGCGTCGGCACGCGCCCATAGGGATTCAGCGCCCTGAATGCGGCGCCCTTGTGCTCGCCACCGGCCATGTCGAGGCTCACGAGCTCGTGCGGTATCGCCTTCTCCAGCAGCGCGATACGCACACGGCGGCCGAAGGTCGAGAGGGTGTTCGTATAAAGCTTGATCACGGTGCACTCCTTCGCGGCTTCGGCTAATGTTGCACGAATTACCGTACCTAGAGCGAGTTGTGAATGCCCTGGCTCAGTTTGGCGGCCATCGCCGTGGGCGCGGTGCTCGGTGCGTGGGCCCGCTGGGCACTGGGGCTTGCGTTCAATCCGCTCCTGCCGACGCTGCCGCTCGGAACGCTCGCGGCCAACCTCATCGGCGGCTTCATCATCGGGGTGATGATGAGCGTGGCCGATCCGCTGAATTTCTCGCCCGCCACGCGGCTTGCCATTACTACCGGCTTTCTGGGCGCGCTCACGACCTTTTCCACGTTCTCTGCCGAGTCGCTGACGCTGCTCATGCGCGCGCAGTACGGCTGGGCGCTTACGGCCCTGCTCGCGCATCTGGGCGGCTCGCTGCTGCTGACCGGTGCCGGTATCCTGCTCGGCCGGCTGCTCATCGCCCGGCTCGCCTAGTTTCGCTCACTCATCGACACGCAAGGGGGACATTCATGAAAGTCTTAGCTCTACTGTGCACGCTCGCGGGCGTGCTCCTCAGCGCCACACCTGCGCTCGCGCAGGAGCCTGTCACGGCCGCCGCCGATGCGGATGCGCTGTTTCATAGCGCCGATCCGGTGTTGAACCGCAACAAGCAGGCCGCCTATCACATCGTGAAGGACCTGATCGACAGCGGGCACTGGGAAATGGCGGACAAGTATCTGACCGAGCGCTATCTGCAGCACAACCCCAATGCGAAGTCTGGTCGCGCCGGCGTGGTCTATTTCTTCACCCAGGTGGTGAAGGCCAAGCCGATCCCGATCCCCGCCAAGCTCGAAAAGAGCAAGGTCGTCTCGGTGACCGCCGAGGGCGATCTGGTCACCGTGGCCTACGCGCGGCCGTATCCGGAGCCGGCGGATGCGACCAAGACTTATACGACGACGTGGTTCGACATGTGGCGCTTCGTGAACGGCAAGGCCGACGAGCACTGGGATCCGGCCACCAAAGGCGCCCTCGGTCCGCCCCAGGTTGCACCGAAGAAGTGACGGCACGAGCGCTCAAACTGCTGTCCTCGATGGCCACCCGCGAGCTCCTGGCTGAGCTCGCGGGTGAGTTTGCGGCCAGTGCCTCACAACCGATTGACGCCGAGGCCGCGGGCGGCGTGGATGTCGCCAGGCGCGTGCAGTCCGGCGAGGCCGTCGATGTCGTGGCGCTCTCTCGCAGCGCCATCGACAAGCTGATTGCCGAAGGGAAACTGCTCCCCGCCAGCCGAGTCGATTTTGCAAAGTCCGGCGTCGCCATCGCCGTGCGCGCCGGTGCGCCGCGGCCGCCGGTGGCGAACGAAGAGGACGTAAAGCGCGCGGTCGGCGCGGCGCGCAGTGTGAGCTACTCGACGGGTCCGAGCGGTATGCATCTTGAAAAACTGTTCGCGCGCTGGGGACTGTCGGAGAGTCTGCGCAGC
>Ga0335079_10004239_pt1 | contig 16486 bp, 12 predicted proteins | sample Lox_Sample_33_FD_206719 | JGI IMG/M metagenome (GOLD analysis project Ga0335079, IMG submission 206719) | Soil microbial communities from Loxahatchee National Wildlife Refuge, Florida, United States - Lox_Sample_3.3 | ecosystem: Environmental > Terrestrial > Soil > Wetlands | place: USA... | reverse complement strand
TCATGCGGGCGCCATTCCACTTTGTCTTCGGGAAAGCGCTCCAGCATTTTGCGAGTGGTGGCCATTTCATGGTCGAACTCCGGAAGCAGAGCTTGTGCGATTGCCATAGGGTTCTCCTAGCGAGGATTGGCAGAGGTGCGGACGGAATTCGAGTTTACTACGATTCGGTGAATCTTGCGTTACACGCATCGCGGCGAGACAATGCGGGAATGCCACAACAGTTCACTGCCTCGTACATCAAAGATTCCGTCGAGTTGTTTCGCTATTACAAGAAACTGGCCGAGCGCGCCATCGAACGGTGTCCCGACGCGGCGCTTTGCGCCACACTCGACGGCGAATCGAACTCCATCGCCACGATTGTGAAGCAAATGTGGGGCAACATGCGTTCGCGCTGGACGGATTTTTTGACCTCGGATGGCGAAAAGCCCGACCGTAATCGCGACTCGGAATTCGAAACGCCGCCCCAGACGCACGTGGAGATTCTGGCGATGTGGGAACAAGGCTGGAAGTGCGTCTTCGACGCGCTTGAGCCGCTCACCGACGCGGACCTGGCGCGCAGCGTGCCGATCCGCACCGAGCCGCATTCGGTGATGCAGGCGATCAACCGGCAAATCGCCCACTATGCCTACCACATCGGGCAGATCACCTATCTCGCGAAGCATTTCGCCGCCGAGTCCGGCAAGTGGACCGCTCTGACCGTGCCGCGCCACAAATCCGCGGAGTTCAACTCCCGTGTCGCCCCCGGCCAGACTTCCCAACGATGATGACAGTTTTCATGGATCAAAGTTTCACGGAAGCATACTTCCAGGAAATGTGATTAAGGACAAAATGAGCTCGGTCGACCCAAATGAATTGGTGTTCGAAGTAACGGAGGAGCCTCAAGGTGGTTATTCCGCCGAATGCCTCAGCGAAAATATTTTCACCCAAGGTGAGACTTGGCAAGACCTCCGCGCGAATGTGAATGACGCTGTCAAAGGATTTTTCTTTGATGGGAGAATGCCGCCAACTACAAGACTTCTTTTCCGGCGAGGCAAGAATGCTGTGGTCGGTCGAGACAAGAATCGATGATCCTTCTTGGCTGGTTTATTTTCGTTTCGCTGCTGATTGGCTATTTTACCTTCATAGTTTGGGCTGTAGTTCTGGACATGGATATCCTCACCCAGGTGAACTCCTTATTGCCGCAAGGCAAACAGTTCCCACTTATCGGAAGATTCCGAAGCTGGGAACTCTGGCGTCAGTATAGGCTTCTCTTCCCTCAAGGTAAGCTGCTTATCCGGAGTCGCTGGTTACTTGCGGCAGGTTTCGCCTGTCTCTTCGGCGCAATTGCAGCCTTTTCCTGGTTTCATTTATCGGTTCGCGGGTAAAGTGGAGTTTAATGACAAAAACGCTGTTTGACATGGGCAAGCCAGAAAGCGGCGAGCTGCTGCTGAACGAGGCGCAGCGGCGCGCCATTACGCATGGCGACGGACCGCTGCTGGTGATTGCGGGCGCGGGCACAGGCAAAACGCGCGTGATCACAGAGCGCATCCGGCATCTGCTCGAATCAGACGCTTCCCTGCTCGGCGAAAACATCCTCGGGCTAACGTTTACCAAAAAAGCCGCGGGTGAGATGAAGGCGCGCGTTGTGAAAGCGGTGGGCGACCGTGGTAAGAACGTGGTGCTCGCCACGTTCCATTCTTTCTGCGAGACGCTGCTCAAGGAAATCGACCCGAACCGCCTGGCGCTTGAACCTGTGGACCACTGGATCCTGCTGCGGCGGAATCTGGCGAAGCTGAAACTGGAAAAATACCGCCGGCTCGCCGAGCCCGGGCAGTTCCTGACGGACTTCATTCAGTTTTTCTCGCGCTGCCAGGATGAACTGGTTTCTTGTGCCGATTACCAGGCCTACGCCAATCGACTGAGCGCCGAACTGGAATCCGAAAAAGAATCTCTCGACGAGGACACCTACAAGGAGCGCGCGGAGCAGGTCGCTTTGCAGCAGGAAATTGCGCGGGCGTATATGGCGAGCGAAGAAATCCTGCGTGAAAAGCGCTGCGTGGCCATCAACGGCCTGATCACCGAGGCGGTTGCGCTGCTGAAGCGCGACGATAAGAAGCGCCGCCAGCTGCAGGAGCGCTTCCAGCACATCCTGGTAGACGAATTCCAGGACACCAACATCGCGCAGCTGGAATTGCTGCATTTGCTCTGCAATGGATCGCGCAGCGTCGTCGTGGTGGGAGACAATGACCAGGCCATCTACCGTTTCCGCGGCGCTTCCTTCGGCAGCTTCAAACTCTTCCTCGAGCGCTTCACCGACTGGAAAGACGGGCACGACTCCACGATATACCGGGTGGCGCTGACGGAGAATTACCGCTCCACGCCCAATATTCTGCGCGTGGCCACGCAAGCCATCGGCATGAACGAGGTAAGCCCGGAATTCCCGAAGAAAGTGTTGCGCCCGAATCTTCCGGAAGGCGAAAAGATCCGCATTGTCGAGCTCGAGTCTTCCGAGGACGAGGCTGCCTGGTTGGCCGACGAACTGGAGCGCATCCACAAAGCCGGGCGCCGCTGGAAGGATTTCGCAGTGCTGTACCGACAGCACGCGCACCGTGATCAAATCGTGGAAGAACTTGCGCATCGCAAGATTCCCTTCGTGATCACGAAACTCTCCATTCTGGAGCATCCGCTGGTTCGCGATGTGCTCGCTTATCTGCGGTTGATTGCATTTCCGTACGACGACATCGCGTGCGCGCGTGTGCTTTCCACGCCAGCGTGGCACCTTGCAGCCGAAGACATCGTGCGATTGGCGGAACGTGCGGGGAAGAAACGGGGAAAGGCGCTCTACGATGTGTTGCAGGCGCCGCAAGGCGAACTGCCTTTTGATCCGTCGCACGGTGCGATTCCGGCGCTCCTGGAGTTTCTGGCTGGGCAGCGCAAATCCATGCGGCGCCGCACAGCGCGGGATATTTTGGGCGACCTGCTCGAGTGGCTGGAGGTTGCCCAGCGCGCCAGCACGCAGGACCGCAAGTACGTCAACCAACTGGGCCAATTCGTTAAAGACTGGGAGCCTAAAAGCGAAACACGTGGATTAGCGGAACTCCTCGAGTATCTGGATTATTTCCAGCAAGCCAATGGGACGATCAGCCTGGAAGAAGAAGTCCCCGGAGACGCCGTGCAACTCATGACCGTACATGGTGCGAAGGGGCTGGAATTCCCCCATGTTTTCCTGATGCGCGTGAATTCGCGGGCGTTTCCGGCGGGAGACCGGGCCCCTCTATTCGAATTCCCTTTGAAATTGATGAAAGAAGAGCTGCCGCAGGGCGATTTTCACATTCAGGAAGAGCGCCGGCTGTTTTACGTGGCATTGACGCGCGCGCAGGAACGATTGACCATCACCACGCTCACGGAAAAGAAAAACAAGGTTCCCATTTTTATTGAAGACCTGCTGATGGACCCGGCCTTGAAGCGCCGCGACCTTCGCCAGCTTGCGCCGAAGGTCAAGAAGACGGCACCGGCCGAGGTACCGAATGCGGCGCCGGCCGAGGCGGATCTTTTTGCGGCAAGCGAAGGTCCGCCCAGAGTGTTCTGCCGGATCGCCAAGTGGGCGGAGGAATACCATCCGCCTTGCCCCGAGCCGATGAAGCTGAGCAGTTCGGCGATTGAGAATTACCGGAAGTGCCCGCAGCAATACGCGTTCGGCTATCTTTGGTCGTTGAAAGAAGGCCCGCGCGCGACGCTGACGTTTGGCAGCGTGATCCATACCACCATCAAGCGCTTCATGGAGCAGGTGAAAAAGGGCAAGAAGCTTCCATTCGAAGAACTGCAGGGGATCTACGAGACCGAATGGAGCAGCGCAGGTTTCGAAGATGAATACCAGGAAGCCGAATACAAGAAGGATGGACTGGAGCAGCTAAGAGCGTTCCATGCGTCGATGCTGGCCGAGGCGCCGAGTGTGCTGGAGCAGGAGAAGGGCTTCGAACTGCCTCTGGCCAACAACGTCATCCTGATCGGGCGCATGGACCAGGTAAACAGCCTGGGCCGCAATGACGTGGAAATTGTCGATTACAAGACCGGCAAGCCCAAGAAAGACGCGGACGCGAACAAGAGTCTGCAGCTGAGCATCTACGCGCTGGCCGCCAAAGAAATTTTCGAGTGGAACCCGGTGCGGCTGGTCTTCTACTACCTGCTTAACAACTCCGTGCAAGTGACCACCCGCGATGCAAAACAGATTGCGGCCGCGGAGGCCATCGTCCAGGAAACCGCCGCCGACATTCGGGCCAAGGAATTTACCGCCAAGCCGGGATTTGCGTGCCGCAGTTGCGCCTACCGTCCGATCTGCCCGGCGCACGAGGAATCGCTGAGCGACGCCTCTCGCTAGCAACAAAAAGAGGCGCTCCAGAACGAAGCGCCCCTATTCCAATATCGTGTCGGGCCGGGATTACTTCATCGCTTTTTTCGGAGCCTTCTTCGTTCCCTTTTTTGCTTTCTTTGCCATAGACCTTCTCCTTCTCGTGTTTGTTGCTCGGGCGGGGAAAGCGTACGGCGTGCAATCCTGCCCAGTCACACCCGTATACGGGCCGGGAATGAGAGTGTCAAGAAAATTCAGCGCAAAAAAGCAGATCCGGCGCTACTTGGGAGCTTCGGTGGCAAACGTTCCACCGTAGTAGCCCTTGCGGGTAAGGATCGTCATGTCCGGACGACGCACGCGCACTTCAATGGTGTGGTAATCCACTTTGCGATCGCCCTGTGGAGAATATACGAGCACGTACTGATTGCGGGCTTCCTCGGAAATCCTTGAGTAGAATTCCGAGAAGGATGTCTGTTTGGCGCCGTAATAGATGTCGCCCCCCGTATTGTGCGCGTAGCTGACCAGCCGGTCGAACTTGCGGTCGAAGTAGGCGCTGCCGGTAGCGACACTGTATACGGTGATTTGTTGGCGGAGCAGTTCGGCTAAGACCTCATCGTACTTATGGGTGTTGAACTTTGCGCCATTCCGGCCGTCGGAGATGAGTAGGATGATCTTGCGGCGCTTCTTGGAGTCGCGGTCCTTCAGCAGTCCGGCGGCGTCATAAACGGCGTCGTCGAGCGCCTTGGTGGGCTGCCCTTTAATGGCGCGCGTTGAGGGAAAGTTCAAAGGATCGGCGCCCGGCGCAGGAGCATTATTAATCGTGGGCCCTTCGAACGGCCCTCCCACCGGTGGCGCGGCGCTGTGAGACGCCAGGTCTGTGCGGCGCAATTCGGTCATCAACCGGTCCTGGTCCTTCGTAAAACCGCGTCCTTCGTAGAAGTACTGGTCGAAGCGGCATACGAACGCCTCGTCGCTGTTGCTCAGGCCGGCCACGATCGACACCAGGCTCGGCTCCACCTGCTTTTCATCGGTGGTTTTCAAATCGTTGTCCACCAGGATCACGATCGACAGCGGAACCGGTTCGTTCGAGAACTTCAGGATGAATTGCTCCACTTCATCTTCAAAAACGCGGAATTCGTCCTTCTTCAAGTCGGGCACGAGGTTGCCGTTACGGTCCTTTACCGTGACCGGCACGATGACTTCCGTGGTCGTCGTGCTGATGGTGGGTGTTTTCGTCTGCCCCGGCGTGCTTGCCGGCGGGGTCTGCGGGTTCTGCGCAGGCGCGGCCATTGGTTTCTGGGGCGCCGAGGTCTGAGCCGGGTCTGACGAGGACTCGGCCGGAGCTGACGGCGGGACTTTTGGGGTCGGCGAGTCCGGGCGGGGATCCTGCGCGCAAATCAAAACCGCTCCACCTAACGTGGCAACTGCAACTGCGAGAAAAGCAAGCGTTCGTGAACGTTTCATGAGTTAGGAGGCCAAGCCGTTTCAGGCTAAACTTAAGTCGAGCGCACAGCTGCACTGGTTGAGACGCATCCCGCCGGGCAGTCCGTTGCATCGTAACAGTACGGAGTTGCTCTGCGGTTCAGGGCGATGTTGTCGGCCCGACAGCGTCGCATGCCGGACTGATCTACTCTCAAGGATACCGGGAAACCGTGAAATTCGGGAATAGGAAGATGGAACAGACGAAAAAAATCTGGATGCGCAGCCTGGCTTGGGTGGCGTCGCTGGCATTAGCGCTTCCCGCGTTGCCGCAGGCGCAACAGCCCGCTGGCCAAGCGCCGGTCATCAAGGCGGAAGTCAACCTGGTCAACCTGTTCGCCACGGTTCGCGACAAGAACAAGCGCGTTGTCACCGACCTGAAAGAAGACGACTTCAAGGTCTTCGAAGACGGCCACGAGGAGAAGATCTCCTTCTTCTCCAAGGAAATGTCGCTTCCCATCACCCTCGGCCTGTTGCTTGACACTTCGGGCAGCGAGCAGTACATGCTTGGCGCCATCCAGGACGCCGGGGCGCGCTTCCTGCACCGCGTGCTCAAGAAGGGTGACGAGGCCATGATCATCTCCTTCGACACCGATGTGGACCTGCTGGCCGACTTCACCGATGATCGCAGCATCCTCGACCGCGCCATCAACAAGGCGCGCATCAATTCCCCGGCCGGCGGATACATTGCCGGGAACCCCGGCCCCGTGGGCAATTCAAATATCGTGGGCACCGCGCTGTATGACGCGATCTACCTGGCCTGCGCCGACAAGCTGAACGGTGAAGCCGGGCGCAAGGCCATCGTCATCGTGACCGATGCGGAAGATACCGGAAGCAAAACGAGACTGGAAGAGGCGATTGAAGCGGCCCAGCGCACCGATACTGTGATCCACGTCCTTTTCGTGGCTGACCGCGCGAATTTTGGCGGCGGCCGGCCTGACGTGGCCCACAAACTCACCGACGAAACCGGTGGGCGCATGATCGTGGTCAATTCCGAAAAGAAACTCGAAGAAGCCTTCGACCAGATTTCCGAGGAGCTGCGCAGCCAGTACACCCTCGGCTACTACCCCACCAATACGGCCAAAGACGGCAAGTTCCGCAAGATTCGCGTAGACGCCAACAACAAAGACTACAAAGTCCTGGCGCGCAAGGGCTACTACGCGCCGCGCGGCTCCAAAGGCTGATCTAACGGCCCCGCGGCGATGACGGCCCGCCCATTAGAAAAAGGTTCCGACGCACTAATCCATGTCCAACTTGTAGGAGACAGCAAGTCCCCGCAGGTGCAGCGGAATGGCGCCTTCCAAACAGTGCTCCACGGCAATGAAACCACCACACAACTTCTGTGGTAGATTTGGCCCATGATCCGACAGATCGTGCCTCTGTTCTTCACGATGGACATTCCCGGCACTCTTGCCTATTACAAAGATAAGCTCGGCTTTGAATGTTCAGGCACCTGGCAGGACCCACCGGTTTACGCCATGGTTACGCGCGACCGGCATGCGATTCACTTCCGCTGTGCCGAACCTCCCACGGCGAACCCCAACAAGTATTCGGACGAATTGCTCGACGCGTACCTGTTTATCGATGATGCGGACTCGCTTTACGCCGAGTACGCGGCTCGAGGCGTGGAATTCATCCGCGGGCTTGCGAATACGCCATGGCACTGCCGTGAGTTTGTAGTGAAGGATTGCGATGGCCGTCTGCTCTGCTTCGGCGCGAATTTGTAGCCTGCCTCGGTTACCCCGCCGCAAACACCCCGCCCATGACCGAACTTACGCTTGCTTCTGCTGCAGTTCCGACGAAAAGTCGTAGAACACACGCAGCTGGTTGTCGTCCAGATCGGCGACTCTGAACTCCCGTAGACGCCACGGCTTATCCTGCGGCTCTGAAACAATCTTTGCGCCGGCTCGTTGCCAGCGGCGGTACAGTTCGTCGATTTCTTCTTTACTGTCCAGATTCAGCCAAACCATAACCGACCCGCCAGTAGCATAATTTTGGCGGAACGACGCGTTCGTCAAGAACATCCGGCAGGCCCCCTGGGAAATGCCTCCTATCCCGCCCTCGTCATTGCCCCAATCGAAACTGAATCCGAGCACATTAACGTAGTACTCGGCGGCTTTGTCAACGTTGCTGACGGGAATCTCAGGGACGGCCGCGGGAAAGTGCGTGAGCATGGGATCGCCTCGATTCTGGAGCTTAGCCATCTTCGCTATAGTGAGCAAGCAGCCCGGATCTGAGAAGTTGGAGCGCGTTGTGGCCGAAAGAGCAATCGGTGGTAATCAGCCTGTTTTTTCGAATTAGTACCGACCGGAAACTGCCCCACAACCTCGTTTTTCCATCCGTTGACCATCTGCCGTGGCTTGGCTAGTATCGCAAGGAACCGGTTCGCACCACACACTGCGCTTGATGATGATTGAAAAAATTGCTCACTACCGGATTCTCCGGCAACTTGGCAGTGGCGGCATGGGACTCGTCTACGAAGCCGAGGACACCAAGCTGGGACGCCGCGTTGCGCTGAAGTTCCTGCAGGAAAGCAGCACGAAAGACGGCGCTTCGCTCGAACGCTTCTTGCGCGAGGCGCGCTCCGCCTCGGCGCTGAACCACCCGGGGATTTGCACCATTCACGCCATCGAGGAGTACGACCAGCAAACCTTCATAGCCATGGAACTGCTCGAGGGCCAGTCTCTGGATAAGGCCCTGGCTCCCGGCCCGCTGCCGATCACCCGCGCGATTGCCATTGGTATCGAAGTGGCCGACGCCCTGGATGCCGCGCACAAAAAAGGCATCATTCACCGCGATATCAAGCCCGCCAACATTTTCATTACCGAACGCGGCAACGCCAAGATTCTCGATTTCGGCCTGGCCAAATTGATGGAGCCGGAAGACTACTATGACGGCGAAACCATCACCGCCTCGAACGAGCCTTTCTTGACCAGTCCCGGCACCACCGTCGGCACCATTGCTTACATGTCCCCGGAACAGGCACGCGGCGAGGTGCTCGACGCGCGCAGCGATCTTTTCTCTTTGGGCTCGGTCATTTATCAGATGGTCGCCGGCGCTTTACCCTTCCCCGGCTCCACCAGCGCCGTGATTTTCGGCAACATTCTCCATACCGCGCCAGTTTCGCCCGTACAACTCAACGGAACCGTTCCCGCGGAACTCGAGCGCATCCTCAACAAGCTGCTCGAGAAGGACAAGGACCTGCGCTATCAGGTGGCCGCTGAAGTGCGTACCGACTTGAAGCGGCTGCAGCGCGAACTCGATCCCGGGCGTGCGCCCAGCGATCCGGTGGTCACGGCCAGCAAAGACTCGATAGGAGTGGCACTCTCAGGTACGGGCCGCGCAGTGGCGAAAGCACCCTCCGGCGCGGCGATTCATCGATCAGGCAGCGGCGCCGTGCTCGCCGAAGCGGCGCAGAAGAACAAAGCTGGTGCCACAGCTATACTCGTCGGCGTGCTCGTGGTCCTTGCCGCGGCCGGCTATGGACTCTATTCGTTGACGCACAAGTCCGCCGCGCCCAAACTTCTACCCTTCGAGAAATTCACCATCGAGAACGTTTCGAATAACGGTCACATCACGCAAGCCGCCATTTCTCCCGACGGAAAGTACCTGCTGCAATCGCTCGATGATGGTGGCAAGCAGTCTCTCTGGCTTCGCCATATCCCCACCTCCACGAACAAAGAAGTGGTTCCGCCCGCGCTGACGCGCTATGAAGGCCTGACGTTTTCTCCTGACGGGAATTACATCTACTCTCTCCGCCGCGATGAAGACAATCAAACCGAATCGGAGCTGTACAGCGCGAGTGTGCTGGGCGGGGCTCCGCGAGTGATTCTGGAGGACGTCGACAGCCCGATCAGTTTCTCCCCCGATGGCCAGCACTTCGTGTTCTTGCGCCAACTGCACACCTCTTCCACCTGGGACCTGCTGATGGCCAAGGCGGACGGCACCATTGAGCGCCCGGTGTTCAGCAATCACCCCTTAGCCTCCGATAGCCTGGTTCCAGCCTGGTCTCCGGACGGAAAATCGATTGCCATACCCATCGTCCAGCCCTCCAAAGACGCCATCAGCGGATTCCTGTCGGTGGACGTCGCTACTGGGAAAGAGCAAGGCTTCGGCGGAGCGCCAGACCGCATTTTCTACGGCCCCGCTTGGATGCCCGACGGAAGCGCCTTGATCGCTCCATCGGCACAACTCGACGTCGGCCGGATGCAGCGGCAGATCGGTTTTGTGGCTTACCCCGTCGGCGGCTATCGAGCGCTGACGGCCGACACGAACAATTACGGGCGGGTGGGCGTGTCGAAAGACGGCAAAACCATTGTCGCCATCCAAAGTAAAACGCGATTTTCGATCAGCATCGCTCCCGCCAGTGAGCCCGACCAACTGCACACCATCCCGCTGGCTACGCAACTCCCGCCGTGGCGCTGGAATTGGATGCCCGATGGGCGACTGTTGCTTCCGCAGGCCGGAGCACTGAAGGCCGTTGCTCCCGACGGTATGGAGTCCACGTTATTCTCCGACGCAAAACACATTCCGGATCAGGCAACCGTCTGCGGCGGCGGCCAAATCGTAGTCTTCCGGCAGGTGGGCCGCATCGGTGGCGCGGTGGCCAATCTTTGGCGCATGGACCTGAACGGTACGAATCAGAAGCAATTGACCACTGGCGTGAACGACCAGGAACCCACCTGCAATGCCGAAGGAAAATTTGTCTATTACATCGACAACGTCGATAACCGTTATGTAAAACGCGTGCCGGTGGATGGCGGCTCGCCGGAAACCGTCGTGGAATTCTCAATCTTCATGTTCGCGCTTTCTCCGGATGGCAAGGAGATCGCCTCTCTCGAAGTCCGGCCGCTGGACCACAAGTTGATGTTGCGCATCGATAATGCCGAAACCCACCAGATGACTTACAGCGACATTGACCAGCGCGCACTTCCCGATAATCTCGCTTTTGCGCCGGATGGTAAGTCAGTCGTATATGTTGTACGTGAAAGAGGCGTGGACAATCTGTGGGAGCAGCCGCTCGACGGCAAGCCGCACAAGCAGCTCACCCGTTTCAAGAAAGACCAGACCTTTCGGTTCGCGTTTTCGCCCGATGGCTCGAAGATTGCCGTGGAGTGCGGTGCGGTCGAGTCGGACGTCGTGATGCTCCACGACGAAAGCAAGTAGTTACGGCACCGCCGCCGCAGCTTGCGCTGGTCTTGGTTTGCGCCGCGGCTTCAGGTCCGAAACCGACAGCTTCCGTAACATGGCCATCTTCTTCTGCTGGTGAAACTTCATGCGCTGGTGAATGCCCAGCAGAAATCGCACCGTCTCCACGATGTGCGGCCCTTTGTTGAGCATGACGCACTCGGCGCGCGCGCTCATGGCCGCATCGGTTACTTCGGCGCGCGAAGGAATGCCCTTCTTTGTGAGGTTTTCCAGCACTTGCGTCGCCCAGATCACGGGGATGTGCGCCGCTTCGCACAACCACAGAATCTCTTCCTGCACTTCCGCCATGCGTTCGAATCCCATTTCCACGGCGAGGTCGCCGCGCGCTACCATCACCCCCACCGGTGGCGAGATCAGCGCCGCCAGCAACAGCCGCGGCAGATTCTCGAACGCCGCGCGCGTTTCAAGCTTCAGCAGGATGCCCAGATGCTCCGCGCCCAAATCGCGTAGCCGTTGCACCAGCTCCAGCACGTCTTCCGGATTGTGCACGAAAGACAAGCTGACGATCTGCGCGTTGGCCGCCGCGAATTGCAGATTCCGCAGGTCCTTCGGTGTGAGCGGCGAAAGCGACAGGTCCGTATCCGGCAGGTTGATGCCCTTGTCGGAGCCCAGCCGCGTACCGGCCGGGCCCGCGTGCGTGATTTCCACTTCCAGATGTGTCGAGCTGGCTTTGCGCACAAATCCCCAGACGGCGCCATCGTCGAACGCGATCCGCTCTCCCGCTTTGACGAAAGTGAACGCTTCGGGCAGGGTGCACGGAATCCGCGCAGCTTCGATGACTTCGCCATTGGGAGCGAGGCGCGGTGGCCGTCCCGGCTCGCTTTCGTCGGTCACCACCAGCAGATCGCCGGCGCGCAGGAGCAGCGGTTGTTCCACGTGGGGAATCTCGGCCAGGCGCGTTTCACCGATCACCTGATCGTTGCGCAGCAGTTGAACCGACGTGCCTTGCTCGACGTATGCCGATTCCTCCGATTCACCCCAGCAGTAACCGCTGCCGGTCCCCTTCACCGCGATGTGCCGCACGCGGCCGCGCGAATCGAGAATGCGCAACGCATCGGCGGGCTGTGCCAGCGCCGGAAGATCTTCGTCCAGCGGCAAAATCAGATCGAACTGCGCCGGAGGCAATTCCGAATGCGAGCAGGCCTTGATAAAGAGCCGGGCGGGACCGATCACGCGTCCCCGGACATCGCGGCGCGGCTTCCAGCGAGCCACGCGCGCGCCACCTTCGATGCGGCCGGTGCGCAGTTTCGGTCCGCTCAAATCCATCAACACGCGGCACTCGCGCGCGGTTTCGCGCTTGGCCCGCGCCAGATGCTTCACCATCTGCGCCCACTTGTCTTCATCGTCGTGCGCGCAATTGATGCGCATCACGTCCATGCCGGCGGCCACAAGGTCGCGGACCAGCGAGTAACGGTGCGCCGCTTCCGTGGGCATGGTCACCATGATTCGCGTGGACTCGTGATCGGAAGGGCCAAGCAGTTCGTTGACGTGTTGAGCCAAAGCCTGTCCGCCGGACTCCGCATCGACGGGCGGCTCGCCGGTTAGTTCCTCGTGCGTTCCTCCGTGCAGTTTCTGCAGCGCCACCAGAACCGCATCGATCGCCGCAAGTGTGTGCCCTTCCAGGCGGCCCAGCGAAGACAGCCCGAGGCGCGCGAGTTCCCCCTGAATTTCACGCAGGTCGTTTTGCCGGAGCGCCAGGTAGTGGGCGAGGTTGCGTGCACTCAGCCGATACGTGGGGGCAACGGACTGGATTTCCTCCTGCAAGGAATTTTCCGTTGCAAGACAATGCTGGCGAAGTTCCTGCAGGCTGCAAATGAGGCTTTCGAGATTGGCGCGGCGGAATTGTGTGATCATGTGTGCCCCCTTCGCGGGGAGGAGCCCCCCCTACTCGCATGAGCGAGCGCGCAAACAAATCGGTCCACTGGTTGGAGTACATCCGGAAGCGGGAGCGAACGCGGCGAGCGGTAAATCGTTGCCGGACGGGGAGCCTTCAATAGCATAGGCGTCGGCGGGGCACCGGGCAAGCAGGCCCGTCACAATCATAACGGCATTATAATCAGCGCCTTACGACGGCAACAAGATTCAGCTACTTTGTTACGCCCGCAGGCTTCGTCGAGGCTGCGTCGTTGACCCGGGCGTAATAGCCGCGCCGGGCGCGCACCTGATAGCCCCTGTGTTCGGGAATCTCGATCTTGATTCTGTGATATCGGCCGTCGAGTGAGTGAGTGGTCGGGTTGTAGGCAATCGAATACTGGTTGCGCAATTCTTCGCCGATGTCCTGGAAGGATTGGTCGAGATCGTCAACGTGATACGGATAGAAGGAACGGCCGCCGGTTTCGTCGGCGAGGTCCTGCAAAACCTTGTCGCCTTCGGTCAGATGATATTTCCGGTTGCCCGATTTTTCCTTGCTGGGATCGTCGAGCGTAACCCACTGCGTGCTAGTGCTGATCGTATAGATCACCACGCTGGTCCGCTGGGCCATTTCGATAGCTTCGCTGCGCGTATGCGTCGAAAGATTGTCTTCCCCGTCGCTGATCAAAATCATCACGCGGCGCACCACGTCGGGCTGATCGCCGGGCGGCCGTGGCGGGTGGCTGAGTTCGTTTTCGCAAGCTTGGTAGATGGCATCGTAAACAGCCGTACCACCACCGGCGCGGGTGCGCAGAATCTGGTCGCGAAGCTTGCCGGTATCGCCGGTGAAGCCCTGAAGAACCTGCGGCTCATCGTCGAAGGTCATTACGAACGCTTCGTCCTTATTGCGGCGCAGCACGCTGAACAGGAAGTTGTCGGCGGCATCCTGCTCGAATTTCAGCCGGTCGCGAATACTGTTGGAGGTATCCAGCAGCATGCCGATGCGCAGTGGCAGGTCGTTCTGCCTACTGAAGTAGCGGATGTCCTGCTGCTGATTGTCGTCGAGCACGCGAAAATCTTCTTTTTCCAGGCCCGAAACGAGCTTGTTGCGCCGATCGAGTACCGTGAAAAGTACGTCGACGAGGTTGACCACGATCGGGATCGTGGGCGCCTTCTGTGTGGCCTGCGACTGATTGGCGTCCGTCGGAGGTGTGGCGGAAGGATTGGCGGGAGCTTGTGGCGCCGGGGGAGCCGGCTGCTGTTGTGCGAAAAGAAGAGCCGTACCGGCCAGAACAACGATCATCGAGAGAGCAAAGACTTTGGATCCCATGTGCATCGATTATAAGAAGCCCTTCAGCGCAGCGTCAATTCGCGATTGCGGTTCGCCGGAGGCCGCGGCGAGTTTGGCGAGATAGTCGCGCAGCTCCGAGGGAAGTGGCGCCGTCAGATTGATGGGCACTCCCGTACGCGGCTGCGCGAACCCGATCTTCGCCGCGTGCAGGAAATTCCGGTGCAACGCCGGAAGCGCCGTGTGGCCCACGTGCAGTTGGCCGGACGCGCCATAAAGCGTGTCGCCGGCGACGGGATGGCGCAGCGCCGAAAAGTGCACGCGAATCTGGTGCGTGCGCCCGGTATGCAGCTTCACCTCGAGCAGGCTGGTGGAATCGATCCGCGCAAGGACGCGCCAGTCTGTTCGCGCCGGACGTGAATTCGGCAGCAGCGCGGCGCGCTTAGCTGTCATCCTTGTACGCCGAATCGGGTCGCGCGCGATCGGCAATTCGATGCGGCCGGCCTCTTCCTCAATCTGGCCTTGCACCAGTGCAATGTAGATTTTGCTGACCGTGCGCTGGCGGAACGACTCGGCCAGCTTGGCGTGCGCGAAATCATTTTTCGCCACCAGCAGAATCCCCGACGTCTCTTTATCCAGCCGGTGGACTATGCCGGGCCGCAATGGATCGCCTCCCTCGGACAGCGCCTGCCCCCGTCCCAGCAGCGCATTCACCAGCGTGCCCGAATGATTCCCGGCCCCGGCGTGCACGGTCATCCCCGCCGGTTTGTTCACCGCGATCACATCGTCGTCCTCGTAGAGAATGTCGAGCGGAATCGATTCAGCCTCCGCGCGCATCGGCGGACGCGGACGCGGCTCCACGCGTATCGCATCACCTGCGCGTACTTTCTGCGATCCCTTCGCCGGCTTGCCATTCAGCAGAATCAGCCCTTCGTCTATCAATTCTTGTACCCGCGTCCGCGACAATTCCGGGCAGCGCACCACCACGACGCGATCGAGCCGCGTCCCCGCCTCTTCGCCGGAAAGGGTGAATTCCTGAATTTCAGTCTCGGAATGAGCGTGCACGCGGAAATTGTAACAGCGTTCCGGGGGATGAATCGGGCCGTTCCTGCTTTCGGGCAAACCGGACAGCGCCTCCGTTGTTCCGAGAATTGGGTACTAGTTCTCCGACGTCCGGGAATCGCTGGTGTTGCGAGGGCTGTATTTCGTCGGCCGGAATGATTTTTCCAAATTGTGACGCGTAGCCTTGACACATTCATCGCGAGGTGCGTCCAATCTCCTCGGGAATACGCTGATCGAATGCGAAGCTCTTCGTGGCCGTCACATTCGTCCTCCCGGTTCCGGATCATCCACCTAGAGCATCCCGCGACAATGATCGCGGATTGGCGCGAGAAAGCGCCCCAGGGGCCCGGTAGACGATAAAGCTAGAACCGGGCCCCTTTTTTGTGTTTAATGCAAGGTATCAGTGAAAGATGGTAGTACAGGACTCAGCGACGGGAGTGCCACACATCGGGAATCCTCTCGTCAGCGACTCCTATCGGCGAGCGATTGGAGGCGGTCAATGAACATTCACGGAGCAATTCTGGTTGGTGTTTTGGTTCTGACGCCTTGGACCTGCGGCGCTCAAGAAAAGCCGACACCGGTTCTTTCGCCCGATGTCGCGGCCGGTAAGCAAACATACATGGATCACTGCGCCGCATGTCACGGTGCCGACGCCAGAGGCCACGGTCCTGCCGCTTCGGCGCTGAAAAAACCGCCGGCGAATCTGACGACCCTCGCTCTCCGTCACAATGGCAAATTCCCAGAAGACTATGTCAGCCGCGTGGTGCGCTCCGGCGACCCCATTTCCGGACACGGTTCGTCTGACATGCCCATCTGGGGACCGGTGTTTTCCATGTACGATAACGGTGACGAACTGGCCGTGCGTAAGCGCATTAAGAACTTGTGCAACTATCTGGCGTCCATCCAGGACACAAAATCGTAGCCGCATCGGCATCTCCCGACAGGTCCGACTGTCCTTCGAGAAAATAGATCTCATTATCGGGGCCGCGAGTAGGCGACTCTGACGTTCTGTTGCATCGCTCGACGCAGAAAAGCGCGCGAACCGCCGCGCTGCGTGACCAACCTCGCGGCTACGATGCCGGGTTGACCGCCTTGACGACTGTGTGCGGGCTCATGGGTATGGGATGAGCACTGGCAGGGTTGAAGCCCGCGCGCGTATGCATCTCGGCGAGTTCGCGGAACGTATAAGCGTCCCCGGCAGCCGTCGTTGCCAGCATGGTCATGCTGAAGGCCGCCGGCATGGGCGGCGATACTCGATCCTCGTTCGGCAC
>Ga0335079_10004235_pt1 | contig 16490 bp, 7 predicted proteins | sample Lox_Sample_33_FD_206719 | JGI IMG/M metagenome (GOLD analysis project Ga0335079, IMG submission 206719) | Soil microbial communities from Loxahatchee National Wildlife Refuge, Florida, United States - Lox_Sample_3.3 | ecosystem: Environmental > Terrestrial > Soil > Wetlands | place: USA: Florida... | reverse complement strand
GACCTTTGATATCTGTTTCGCGTGGGCGAGTTCGTTGAAAACATTGGCGAGATAGTCATCGATATCGCCCGTAAAGCTACCCGTTACCTGTCGGTGCTGAAGAATGGTCCGCAGCGAGCAACCCGGCGTAACGACGGCCGCAGACATCCCGTACATTTCAAGATAGCGGTTGTTGCAAAGGATCAATCGCGCATTGGCATCGAACATGCACAGGCCTTGCGACATATGGTTGAGCGCCGTCACAAAGCGTTGTCGATCGCGTCTGACCCGATGGTAGAGGCCAAGGCTGAGTAGGCCCATGACGAGGGCTACTCCTGCTAACGCAGTATCGAAATCAGCGAAGAGCCATGGTGAGGGATTAAGGTCGCCAATAATCGCTTCGAACACTGGTTTTCCACCCGATCAGCCCCCGGACAGGAATAGAGATATGATTGTTTTGGGTTGCTGTAGAATTAATAACCCTGCGCCGAATTGCCGCGTCGATCCCAATGCAAAGCAGCAGAGCGGAAGTACTTTATTGGATTCACGACCTGGAGGTTCGGCCCTTAAAACTTCGCCCGATTGAATTGAAACCAGCGCAAATATCTGCCGCGACGTTTGCTCTGAGGTCCGCCCTGCCCTGCCGGCGGCGCCGGATTTGGCACGGGAATCTTTCTTGGTCGCTGCGCAGCAGCGGCCATCGACGCGCGGGGCGCGGTATTTAATGGATCAAACGGGTCCGCAGCCTGCATTGTCTCGCTTTTGCCGTCGATCATCGCTTTGTCCAGCGCCATGACACTACTCTTGGCCGGAGGCGGCGACGCTCCGATCACCCCATTCGCACTCGCCACAGTGGCGGGTGATGTGGAATAAGCCGGCGTCGGCAATACCGCCGGGTTTTGCGGGGAGGTCTTCTCGTTGGTCGCATCAGAATTCAGCGCCGGCGCTTGATCGGCGATCGCTGTGCGCGATTCTTCCGATACCGGTCGTTGCTGCGCGTGAAGCCGCGCCGACATGACCGCAATGCCCTTCTCTATCGCATCGAGTCGTAAAAGTTGAGCGTCGGCGACATCAAGCCTTTCGGCCAGCGCTCCCATCTGCGCCTCGAGACGCGGCAAGCTTTCCGTCAGTATTGCGAATTGCTGATCGACGTTTTGACGAAGGGCGTCGATCTGTTTGTGACCAATTTCGGATTCGCCGCGGAACTTTTCCGTAAACGTTACAATTTTACGATAGATTTGCTCGGTCAGCGTTCTGAGAAGTGATTCAGACGCCACGAATTCGGCCTTACCGCTCTCTCTCAGTGCAGTTAGTCCGAGATCGATTTGTTCGCTGAGTGTCTCGACGAGCGCTTCCGCTTTCGCGCGACTCATTTTCGTCAATTCGCCGAGCTTGCGCTCAAGCTGCTCATCGATTGCCTTATAAAGCGAATCACGTCCAGCACGAGCGGCTTCGGTCAACGCCGCAATCCGATCCTCGATCTCATCGCTGCGCGCTTCGAGCAGTGCTCGGGCCTTCTCGGCTTCGGCGCGGTTATTTTCGGTCAACACCGTAATTTGCTGTTTGAGTTGCTCGCTGACGGTCTTCGCCAGCGTTTCAGTGGTGGTGCGGCTCTTATCGGCCAGCGCCGTGATCTTGCCCTCAAATTCGTGACCCAGCGCTTCGACCCGTGCGGTCGTTTTGGCGGTTTCGGCGCGGTTATTTTCGGTCAACTCTGAAATATGTCGCCCGAGTTGCTCGCTAACGTCCTTCGCCAGCGTCTCAGATGCGGTGCGGCTCTTATCAGCCAACACCGTGATCTTGCTCTCTAATTCGTGTCCCAGCGCTTGGACCTGTGCCGTCGTCTTGGTGGCTTCCGCGCGGTTACTTTCGGTCAACTCTGAAATATGTTTCGCCAGCGTCTCAGAGGCGGTGTGGCTCTTATCAGCCAACGCCGTGATTTTGCTCTCAAGTTCGTTGCTCAGTGCTTCGGCCCGTGCCGTCGTCTTGGCGGCTTCGGCGCGGTTACTTTCGGTCAACGCCGTGATTTGCTGTTTGAGTTGTTCGGCGACGGTCTTCGCCAGCGTTTCAGAGGCAGTGCGGCCCTTATCGGCCAGCGCCGCGATCTTGCCCTCAAATTCCTGTCCCAGCACTTCGACCCGTGCGGTCGTCTTGGCGGCTTCCGCGCGGTTACTTTCGGTCAACGCCGTGATTTGCTGATTGAGTTGCTCGCCGACGGTCTTCGCCAGCGTTTCAGAGGCAGTGCGGCTCTTATCGGCCAGCGCCGTGATCTTGCGCTCAAGTTCGTGTCCCAGCGCTTCAACCCGTGCCGTCGCTTTGGCAGCCTCTGTCCGACTATTTTCCGTCAGCGCCAAAATGTGGCTTTCAAGCTGCCGACCAAGCGTCTGCGACGACTCCGAATCCGCGCGACTCTGATCGGCCAATGCGGCGAGTTTGCTCTCAAATTTGTCGCCCAGGGCTTCGACCCGTGCCGTCGCTTTGGCGGCTTCGACACGATGACTCTCGGCCAGTTCTGCCATGCAGCGGTCGACCCGCTGTGCCAGCGAATCAATCAGCGCTTGGGTGCTGCTGACAGCGGCGCGCCCGCTGTCGGCGAGCGTAGCGACTTGCAAATCGAGGCGCTCCCCGATCTCCTGGGCGAGCGCTTTCGATGCAATCCGGTTATTTTCGACGACGTCGGCAACGCGCGCCTTGATTGTTTCGCCAAGCGCCTCGACCAGCTTTTGGGCGTTTTTGGTTTCGGTATATTGCCGCTCCGAAAGCGCTACGATTTGCCGATCGATCCGCTCGCCCAATTCCCTCATTCGGGATTCGGATTCGGCGCGGCTGACGTCAGCGACCTCAGCCATCCGCCGATCAATCTGCCCGCCTAGCGTCGTCAGGTGCGTTTCGAGCTTGGTTGCGACATTGGCCGCCTCGGCGCGGTTGTGGGAGGTCAACTCGGTGATGCGGCGATCAATTTGTTCATCAAGCTTTTTGACAAGCGCTTCGCCATGCGACGAATAGGCCTGCTCGCTGATCTTGCGCGCCGCCATTTCGCGATCGACCTGGTAACCAAGTGCTTTGGCAATCCCCTCAACTTTGGCAAGCTCAGCACTGGATTTTTCTGCGAAGTCCGTTATCCGGCCGTCGATCTTGTCGGCGGATTCCTTGATCAGTGATTCGGATTGCGCCTTTTGGATATCTGACAGGGCTGAGAGCCACTGCTTTTGTTGTTCATCAAGCTTTCTTGCGAGCAATCCGGTATCCAACCGATTTCGCTCGGAAAGTTCTGCAGCCAAATTGGCCAATTGCCCGCCGAGCGTCTTCTCCAGCGATTCGGATGCGTTTTTGTTGTGCGCATCAACCTCGGAGCTCCGCTCAAGTGCTTGTTCGTGATAGGTTTTTATCAGCTTTTCGGTGTCGTCAATTTCGCTGCGAATGTTCTCCGACAGCGCTTCAAACCTGCGACTAGATTCGCCATCAATAGCTTTGACCACGCTTTGGTATTCGGCGAGCTCAGAACGCCATAACGCATTGGTCGATGCAATTTGCTCATCGAGCCGCTTTGCCAGCAGCATTCCAACTTGGGATTCGAATTCAATCCGGTTTTTTTCGACGAGCGCAGCAACGCGGCCATTGAGCTGTTCATCGAACTTCTTGAAGAGATTTTCCAAGTCATGGCGGTTGCGGTCGGCCTCTTCCGTCGCTCTTTGTGCCATTTCTCCGCCAGATACCTTCGTCGAGGCCGAGACTTCCGCAGCGCTGGCACGATTGCTCGCAATCAAATCGGCAATTCGCAAATCGAGTTGTTCGTCAAGCGCCTTTGCATGTACTTCGAACTCGGCGCTGCTTTTATCAGCCAGCGCCGTGAGGCGCTGATCGAGTTGTTCACCGAGCGCCTTGATAAGCCCTGAGGCATCGTCGGATGTGGCGTGGTTCTGCGCGATAGCTGCAACGATGCGGTTTTCGATCCGATCGTCGAGCGCTTTGCTTATCGACTCAAGCGCATTACGCGTGTTGTCGGCCAATTCTGTAAGACGACTGTCGAATTCGAACAGTGCATTGTCGCTACTTTTCGCGAGCGTTTTATTGATATCAGAGATGTGCTCATCTGTTTGTCGCGCAAACTTTTCGAGCACAACGTTTGTCGGGTTTTGCGATAGGATCGCGCGCAACTCGGCGACATCCTGTTTCATCTCGCGCAAGTCTCCCGAAAACTGGCCTGGTTTTGCCAGCTGCTCAATTTTCCACGCCAGATGATTCATCATTTCTTTGATATCGGGCGAGGTTTCTGCCGGCTTGATATTGCGTAACGTGTCAGACAGCTCGGCCAATTTACGTTCCAGACGGGCGATCTTCTCCCCGTCGGCAATGACATTGCGATTTTCATTGATGCTTTTCGCGAGCGCCCGCACCTCGCTTTGCAGCGCCTCCAGGGCGTGGCGGGGCGTGGTTTCGACCGACGCGCTACGAATCGCAGCAAGATCATCGCGCATCGCAAGGATAATTTCGTCCCGGCGGTCGGGTTGCTGCAATTTCGCCAACCCTTCCGAAAGGCTCTTCAGCTGAAGATCGATATGGCGCCAATCGGGCGCTGGGCTCTGCGTGGCGTCGCCTGTGCGCGGTCTGCCGAACGCGGCCGTCTTCTGCTCGTCGCGCGTCGAATGATTTATGCGTAGATTATGGTCGCCTGTGGCGATCTGTTCAAAGCGGCGAGCGAAATGAGCATCAAGAGAGCGGCGGAAATGTGCCAGCGCCTCCCCAACGCCTGTTGGCACATGATTGGACGTGATGTTGCTGTGCTCGCCGCCGGTTTGTTGCGTGATGCGGGCGCACTGGAGCGTAAGATCGTCAATTCGTTTTCTGATTTCGGCGATCACCTCACCGAACACCTCGGGATCGTCGCCGTCATAACCCCGGGATGATTTACTCCTGTAAGACAAACCAACGCACTCCCGAAACTCGTCTCTGACCCGTTAACTAATACATCTCATCCTTTCACAGCACGTTTGGCAGTCAAGTGGGTCGTGCGAGGTGCCGTTCGGCCGAAATGGCCATATTCCGCGCGCCTCTGAGACGAATGGCGAGCAGATTCCTTAACTTCCTGAACAACGCCCAAACGTGCGCGACTGCGGCCATCGCAGCACCAGCCGTGGCACGTCCAACTCTCGCGGTGGCCGGCGATCGATCCTGAGACTTTTGGGCGGCGCTTGCGCATGAAAATAGCTCTTTGACACGCAAATCAGGTCTAGTAATTGTCGTGAAGCAACTGTCTTTTTCGTTCGGATTCCAAGATGGTACTGCCGCTTTATACCGATGATCCGCTTAAGGGCGAGACCCAGCCCTATGTGACTTGGGGTCTGATCGCCGTGAATTTCTTCATATTCATGGCGATGCTGCCTTTGCCGGCCGACTGGCAAGAATCCATTATGAAAGTTTTGGGATTTGTTCCCGCAATCGAGATCCGTGATCAGCCATTCGGTGCCGCATTTCCTCGCGATCTCACTTTGATCAGCTCGCTGTTCGTCCATGCGAATGCCGGTCATCTGCTGGGCAACATGTTGTTCCTATGGGTCTTCGGCAACGACATCGAAGATGCGTTAGGTCACCTCCGGTATCTGATGTTTTACATGCTCTGCGGCATGGGGGGCGGAATCGCATTTCTGCTGAATGATCCTCACTCCACGACCACTCTCATTGGGGCATCTGGCGCGATATCCGGAGTTCTTACGGCCTTTGTTCTGTTGCGGCCGTGCGCCAAGGTCGAAGTGTGGACTTACGTTTGGCCATTAGGTATTCGCGCCCTTTATGTTGTTGGTATTTGGATCGTGCTGCAAGTTTGGAGTGCGGCTACCCAGACCGAGGACGGCGTCGCTTATTGGGCTCACATCGGCGGAGTGATAACCGGCGCATTATTGCTGCTGGCTCTGCGACCTTCACACTTGCGCCTGTTCGAGTGTATGTGGCCGACCAAGGAATGGGACCAGTCTCACGGGCGGACGTGGCGGTGGGCGCTGGAGCACGTACTGGTTCTCGGAACTATCGCAGTCGCTTTGCTGCTCTATGTCGGCTGGGTGAGCCGCTGATAACGGGGGTAGTCCTGATAAGCTTCTGCCCTCAGTTCGGAGCGACATCCCTGAGCCCAGCTTTCTAACCTGTTTGTCTCTAGCCTCACGCAACTGTTTCTCTCATGACGACAGCGTTGCGATCATCCCGGCGTGGTTCGGCCTCGCCGGCGCTAAACGGCCCGATCGCTCGCGTCGCAGAATGATTGATTGACCGCACTCAACGGAGCGCGGAAGCCGCCCGCATTAACACTCAACTATGCGTTGGAGTTGCAATTTCGATTACTGTGCCGGACTATATTCCGAGAAAAAATCTACTGGATAGCCAGTGGAACGCAGATGTGAATAGCCATTATTTGCCAGTTTTGACGCCTCATTACTGCCTTATTGCGCCCAATAGTCTTTATTTGTGGGGTGACGAATCAGTTGAATCAGCAACAGCAGGCAGCAGGGAAAGCGGCGCCCCTTTGTATTCGTACACGACCCTGACGGCCTGCAACCGCGAAAGTCTCCATTTCGCGGCTCGATAACGAGACAGGTGAACTTGGATCGTGCGCGGCTTTAGCCCGTCGCGCCGAAGGAGATCCGTTTTGTCTGTAGCATAGTGGAGGTCAACCATGGCGATGTACAAGTGGAGCGCAAAGTATTTCAATGACTTGCTTGATGATTTAAACAATAATCAAACGGAAATTAACCCGCGCCATTGGGCTTGGGCACCGCCGGCGCCGGATACGACGACGATCGCCGCCACGACGGCCGCTGCCAGCACCGCAGCCGCCGTTTCCACCGCGACCACGACCACCACAACAACGACGGGCCCGCATTTGAGCTGGACCGATCTTGCCAATTGGTATCACCACCATCACAACCACGCTCCGCCACCACCGACCGACCCGACGCCTGCACCCGCGCCACAGCCACCGGCCAATTCTCCCGGTACGCTGACCATCACCTCATCGTCGCTCAGCGGCGACGTTGAAGGCGCGACGCTCGCCGCCAATGTCAGCGATGCGAACGGAGTAGGCACCGTCTCCTATCGGTGGCAGATTTTTACAAATGACGCCTGGCAGGACATCCAGGGCGCCACCGGCAAGACCCATGTACTCAGCTTCACCGAGGGCGGCCATGACATTCAGGTGCTGGCGAATTACACCGATGGGGCCGGACATCCTGAAGCGTTACATGCTACGGTGTCCGCCATCGATGTCGATCGGCCAGGTAGCGTCACTGTCACATCCTCCGGCCAGGGCTTCGTCGTCGGTGACCATGTCACCGCCCAGGTGAGCGATCCCGATGGTATGGGGACCGGAACGGTGCACTATCAATGGTCCCTGATCGATTCAGGTGGGGTATCGCACGATATTACTGGCGCAACCGGAGATACTTACACCCTCACCACCGGTGATGCCGGCAATCAGATCGATGTCACCGCCAGCTATACCGATGGCCAGGGCCACCCAGACACCGCCGCGGATCCGTTTCTGGTCACCGCGCCAGTCACTCCCCCGCCAGCACCTCCGCCGGACCCGATACCACCGTCTGCGCCCGCTCCGACACCGAGCGGCGGCGAGTTGATGCTGGGCGTCAACCTGGCGGGCGCCGAATTCGGTTCCACCGTGCCCGGCACCTATGGCAAGGACTACACGTTCCCGACCCACGCTGAGATCGACTACTACGCCTCCAAGGGCATGGACGTGATCCGGTTGCCGTTCCTCTGGGAGCGCGTGCAGTCGAGTGAAAACGGCCCGCTCAACTCCGACTATCTGTCGCACATGGATGACGTGGTGAACTACGCCGCCACCAAGGGCATCATGGTCGATCTCGACATGCACAATTATGGCAAAGGATTCGGCGCCCTGATCGGCAGCACGGCGACGCCCAATTCGGCCTACGCCGAAATCTGGGGCGCGCTCGCCGATCATTTCAAGAGCGATTCGAATGTCATGTTCGGCATCATGAACGAGCCGAACCAGCAGACCGCAACGCAATGGCTGACTTCGGCGAACGACGCCATTGCCTCAATTCGCGCCGCGGGCGCCGATCAGGAAATCCTCGTGCCCGGTACCAATTGGGATGGCGGCTGGACCTGGACCACTTCGCAGAACGCCAAGGTGATCGGCACCGGGGTACAGGATCCGCTCAACAATTACGCCTTCGAGGTGCACCAATATCTCGATTCCGACGGCAGCGGCACGCATACCAACGTGGTCTCCGCCACCATCGGCGTCGATCGCTTGACCGCCGTCACCCAATGGGCGGAAGCCAATGGCGCCAAATTGTTTCTCGGCGAGTACGGTGTTGCCTCCGATGCGACCAGCCTCACCGCCATGGACAACATGCTGACCTATATGCAGCAGCACACCGACGTGTGGCAGGGCGCGACCTATTGGGCGGGCGGGCCGTGGTGGGGCAATTCGTACTGGGGCTCGATCGAGCCGACCGGCACTGTCGGCAACTACGTGGACAAGCCGCAGATGGTTGTGCTCGAGGAACACATCAATCATCCGGTTCCGCCGACCGGCTAGCCGGGGCCCCCGACTGGAAGCGCGGACCGAAGCCTCGACAGCAGCCCCTTGCACCGACGCGATCGTTTCCTGGCATTCACTTTCACTTTCACTTTCCGCTGCCAGTGCTTGACGATCTTAACCGGCCAATCCATTTGGCCGGTAGGATTAACACCGTCGCAGCTATCCTTTGAGTCGTTCCGAATTGGCCCGTTAAGGCCGAGGCGGGTTAACCATGTCGGCGGCATGGCGACGGGTCAAATCGGGGCAGCAACCATAACTCTTTCATCCGGCACTTGAATCGCCATCGGGGCGTTCCATCTTTGCAATGTTGTTGCTAAAAGTTGCGCCAAGCACTGCAGGCTGTAAGTTCGTCGCGAGGGGTTCCCATGCTTCCGGACCTGTTGGAGAGAGTTCAGCGAAGGCCCGCCAGGCTCTTTGCCTCGAAGGTGTTCCGCATGCAAAACCGGGCACCGGTCGTCTCGTTCACGTTCGACGATGTTCCTGAATCCGCTTACATCAACGGTGCGACGATCCTTGAAGAGCACGGCGTACGCGGCACCTTCTATATTGCGGCCGGAACCTGCGACACCCAGGACACCTATTGGCGCACGATTACGCCTGAGCAAGTTCGCGCCCTGCATGACCGCGGGCACGAAATCGGTTGCTTGACCTATTCGAACGCCGATGTGCAGAAGCTCGATGCTGATGGCATCGATGAAGAATGCCGAAAAAACCACAATCTGCTGCGGCGGCTATGCGGCGATATTCAACTGACCAACTTTGCATACCCCTACGGCCACACCACGCTGATGCGCAAATTGCAGCTGCAAAAACGCTTTGATACCTGCCGAGGGCTGGTCGAAGGCATCAATGTCGGAACGATCGATCTCGGACTGCTCAAGGTCATCAAGCTCTACAATCAGACCTTAACGCCGGAGATCCTGCAACGCGTCTTGCGCGAGGCATGCGATCGCAACGGCTGGCTGATCTTCAATAGCCACGACGTTGCGGACCCGCCCAGCGCCTTTGGCTGTTCGCCGGATCTCCTGCGCACAACCATCGAGACCGCCCGCGCAATGGGGCTCAGCTGCGTCACCGTGCGCGACGCGCTCAAGGAAATCGGCTACACCATCGGCTGATTTCACAGTGGACGGCAGCGCCTTGTCCGGTCATCAGCCGGAATTGCCACAATTTCAGCGCGCAATTTTCTGTCAAACGAAGCCGAGCGAGAGCAATCCGAGCGAAAAAATGCTGCTCGGAAAGCGGCAAGAGTTATCACCAGAAAAACCAGAAATAATGGCTGTTTACACTTGTTAAGGTTGACGAAATTGAAATATCCGGCAAGAAATTTTCCTTATATGATGCGCTTGATGCGGGATTGAGCCGTCTGCTGCGGGCGTGAACCGTCGGCGGCCTGAACGAGAACGTGACTCTAATGCCGCAGTTGTTTGAGGTTATCCATGCGGCCGGCCATAAGCCGTTCGATCTGCAGATCGAGCGGCTGATTGCGGTTTTGCGTGTCGCGCTCACCACCTTCTGCCTCGCCGCCTTCTACATGGCCCCCCGGGGCCATCCCATTCCTATTCAGGACATGGCGTTCGCGACGCCAATCCTTGCGGCCTACACCACATTCGGCATCGTCGTCGCGCTCCTGCCAACGCTCGGCAAAATCCGCACCGGCTGGCAACTGCCGGTGCACATCATCGACATCGGCATGATTTCGCTGTTGATGTATTTTCTGGAGGAACTGTCGAGCACGTTCTTCATTCTCTATACCTTCATCCTGCTGGGTGCCACGGTCCGTTGGAATTGGCGCGGCGCGCTGTGGACGACGCTGTTTCTGCTCGTGCTGCAGACCGCGTTGTTCGTGGCGCTCGGAGGCGCGACCGGCTTTCTCATCCAATATGCCTTCCTGATCGTGGTCGGCGGCATGTTTGCGTTCTTCGGGGCCTCGCGCGAGAGAAGTCGCGACCGCTTGACAGAACTAGCGGCTTGGCCGAGCAGCGTCGCACCGACCTCTGCGGATGCCGATAATCAGCGGCTTGACGTCTCGCTCAATCATATCGCCACCGTTCTGCAAGTTCCGCGCGTGCTTGTGTTGTGGGAAATCGCACAGGAGCCGTATTGGTTCGTGGCGCTCTTCGCCAACGGGAAATGCCGACAGGAACGCTTGCCGGCGAACGCCTTCGGCCATCTCGTGGCGGAGGAGCTCAGCAACACGACATTTGCCTCCGAGGAGATCGACTCCAGAACCTGCATCACATCGGCAGGAACGGAAACATCGAAGGATCTGATCGTCAATGCGTCGCTGCAAACCCAATATAAAATAACAAGCGTATGCACCGCGCCGTTTTCCGGCGGTATTTGCAATGGCCGGGTGTTCATGCTCGACCGGCCGGACTGGAGCGAAGACGATTTGACGCTGACCGAGGTCGTGGCGTCGCGCCTTTGCATCGAGCTCGAGCACCATGCGCTGTGCGTGCGGCTTGAGGCAACGGCCGCCAGCAGGGAGCGCATTCGGCTCGCGCGCGACCTACACGACGGCGTTTTGCAGAGCCTCACCGCGGTTGGGTTGCAGCTCAAAACGTTGGCTTCGCGCGCGGACGAGAAATTTCAACGGATGATCGAGGCAGTGCGTAAACTGCTGCTGGGCGAACAGCAGCGCATCCGGATGTTCGTCGATGGGCGGCAAATTTCGAGCGCCCTGCTGCCCATGGAGCTGTTCAGCGAGCTGCGGCGCGAGATCGAGGAAATTTCGCGGCACTGGGGCTGTGAGGTGCAGCTATCGGTCATGCCGCAAGACACCAAGGTCGCGCCGGAACTCGGCCGGCAGCTCGAATTCATTCTGGCCGAAGCCTCGGCTAACGCGGTGCAGCATGGGCAGGCTTCGCGTATCGACGCCGCAATCGAGGCCACCTCCGAACAAATCCGATTGCGGATTGTGGACAACGGCCGCGGCCTGAATGGCACGACCTGCGCCTACAACCAGAACGAACTCGCCGAACTCGGCATTGGACCGCGTTCGCTGCGCAAGCGGATCACGGAATTGAACGGCTCGCTCTATCTCTCCAGCTCACCGAGCGGCGTCGAGCTCAGAATCGCGCTGCCGCGTGATGACCATGTGGCGCATGCATTTGAGGCTTATCAACCGGAAGAGACAACCCGTGCGATCGGTTAGCATTGTCGTCGCGGACGACCATCCCGTGGTGCTTCACGGGCTTATCACGCTCCTGGGCGAGGATAAGACGTTCAAGGTGGTGGCGAGTTGCGCCAACGGCGCGCAAGCGATCGAGGCAATCCGCAATTTCAGCCCGGATCTGGCGTTGCTCGATCTCAACATGCCACGGCCAAACGGGCTTGAGATCCTGAAGGCGATCAACGAAGCGCAATTGCCGACGCGGGTGGTTTTTCTCGCGGCCTCCCCGAGCGACGAGCAGATCGTTGCGGCTCACGAAGAGGGAGCCTATGGCCTCATGCTCAAGGAGGCGGCGGCCGACGCTTTGCTCAGCTGCCTGCACGCGGTCACGGCAGGCCAGAAATGGCTGCCGGCGGAGCTGGTGAATGGGGCGTTGCAGCGGACAAGCGAGCATCGCGCGCAAGTCGCAAAGGTGGAGAACCTGCTCACGCGCCGCGAGATCGAGGTCATGCTGCGGGTCGCCAACGGCCTGTCGAACAAGGAAGTCGGCAATCAGCTGAACATTTCAGAGGGAACGGTCAAAATCCATCTGAACAAGATCTACCACAAGGTCGGCGTCAGCAATCGAACGGCGCTGGCCAATTTCGCCATCGAATATTGCGATCGGCTGTCGACCAGCTAGCCCCAGGACAAGGCGAACAGCGACGGCGGTTCGAGAAATGGTTCTCTCGAAGGCCGGCGACCATTGGGTATTGATGTCGATCTGGCGCGCTGTCGGCTAATTCGAATACGAGTGCCGCGTGATGTAGCGGTCGCTGTGGTAGCTGCTGTGCCGACTGTCATAACGGGCGAGCACGCGCAGATTTGCCTTGTTGAGCACGACTCCGAGCAGATTCTCGTGAATCGTCTTGGAATCCGCGAGCGCACGCTCGACATCCTCGACCCTGGTGCGGCCCCATTCCACCACCAGGATGTACGAGTCGATGAACTGGGTCGTGGTGCGCGCGTCGACGATCGGGGCCAGCGGCGAAAGATCGATGAAGACGTATTCGTACTTGCTGCGCAGCCGGTTGAAGAGCGCGTTGGTCGCCTCGCTGGTCAGAATGCCGTGGCTGTTGACCAGGCGGTTGTTGGACACCGACGGCAGGAACGAGAGGTTGGTGTAGGGCTCGGTCCATATCACGTCGTCAAGATTGGCCGTGCCGGAAATAACCTCGAGGATGCCGGCCTTCGCCTCCGGGGTCAGCATGCGCGACAGCGTCGAATGGCGGAAGTTGCAGTCCACCAAAATTGTCTTCGCGCCCGAATGCGACGTGAGCTGGGCAAGCGCAGTGGCGACCGTCGATTTACCTTCGCGCGGCAACGCAGACGTGAGCGCGATGATCTTATGCGACTTGTTGGCGTCGCTCATGTCGATCGCAAGCTTGATCGAACGGATCGACTCGGCGAACCGCGACATCGGCGAGTCGAGGACGTGCCAAAAAAAGCCCTGATCACTGACGATCGTTCTCGGACCGAATGTGCTCTTGACGCCACGCGGAACGATCCGCTCCGGCCTGATGTTCAGGCTGCGCAGCTTGGGCACGACGGCAATGCAGTTGGTCTGCAGACGGGCATTCACTTCATAGCGCGTGCGGAAAACATTGCGCCAGATTTCGCTCAGCAATCCGATAAACAGACCGAGCAGCATGCCGCCGAGAACGCTGCCCGCCATGATCGGAACCGGCAGCGGATGGCTCTTTTTGAGCGGACCGGATGCCTGCGTGATCAGTCGCGCCTCGCTGACCGGGAACGACTGCTGCTGGATGCTCTCCATGTAGCGCTGCAAAAGGTTATCGTACAGCACGCGGGAGGACTGCGCCGAGCTCTCCAGCTCGCGCAACTTGACTTGTGCCTGATTGGTCAGCTGGGACTCTGTAACCACCTGCGCCAGGGCGGCCTGAATCGCCTCTTCGCGCTGTTTCGCGATCTCGTAGTCGCTCTTGTAAGTCTCGGCAAGTCTCCGCAACTCGTCCGATATCGAATTGCGGATTTCCTTCATCTGGCTCTGCAGATTCTTGACCGCGATATGATCGGGCCCGTAGCGCGACGACCAGTCGGCCTCCCGGTTGGCGAGATCGAGATATTGCGAACGCAACCGCGTAACGACCGCGCTATTCAGGGTATCCGTGACGGTCGCGTTGGGAACGCCCGATTGGGTAATGGTTTCGATACGGTCCAGGCGGGCGCGCGCTTCGCTCACTTGAGAACGCGCAACGACGAGCTGACTGTTGAGCTCGGTCAGCTGTTGTTCGTTCATGCGCTTGCCGGACGCATCGACGATGTTGTTTTTGGTTTTGAAATCGACAACGGCCCGTTCGGCGACCAGCACCTGCTCGCGCAGCTCTTTAATCCGATCCTGCAACCAAGTGGCCGTCTGTTTCGCGGATGTCGATCGGGCATCGAGCTGATCGGCGATGTAAGCGGACGCAACGGCATTCGTGATCTTGATCGCCTTGTCAGGGTCGTAGGAGCTGAAGCTGATCTCGAGAACGTTCGTCAATGAAACACGCTTTGCCACCAAGCGGTCCTGAAACGAATCCAGCGCGCGGCGAATACGAGCGGTGTCAGTCTGTGCCGGGTCGATGCCGAGTGTTTCATAAACGAAATTCATCAGCTTGCCGACAACACCGCGGCCGGGCGCGATGAACTCCGGGTCTTCATCAAGCTTGAATTCGTTGATTACCGCCAACGCAATCTTCTCGGATTTCAATATTTCGACTTGGCTCTGCACGATTGCAGATTCGACCGCAATGTCACCAACCTGTGATGCCTGCTGGAAGATCGGAGACCGCTTCGTGTCGATAATCATCGATGCGTGCGCGGTATAACTCGGCGGCGTAATGAGCAGATAAATCGCACCCAAAGCCGCGGTCACAAGCGCGACCAAGATGATCATCGGATATTGCCGATAGATCAGTTTAACAAAATTCGCCACGGCCTCCGGCGACGAATATGAGTCGACCGCCGTGATCTGTGTTTCGGGAGTTGGAAGCTTGTTAAACTGAAGCATGCTTGATCACATCGGACCCATGGAATGGCCGCCTTTGCCGCTAGTTTGAAAGAACCTATATCCTAGGCGCCGCGCACCGCATCCATCAGATTGCAGTTAATGTAAATTCGGAAATTGTTTTAAGCAAATATCTTGCGAATCAAGATCATTGTTTTTTGTCGCAGATCCAATCATGCCCTTTCATGATGATTGGCCGATCGTCGGGCCGCAGCTATTTTCAGATGGGGATTGGCAGCGTTTGTCGAAGAAATGGCCTTATTAATTAATGCTTTGAACGTTGCCCCTCGCGGCACAAAATATTTCCAGGAGCCCTTTACTATTAATGGCTTGGCGATCTCGCCTGCCGGCCGCCGGCTTAAGATTAAGATCGAAATGCAGTGCCCGGCAGCAAGGGCGAGCCAGTCATTGCAGGCGAGGCCCTACAAGTCTCCGCGTCGAGGCCGGGATGCGCGCCGGGCTTCTTACGGCTGAGTAGCCGTAGGCTTTCTCACGGCCGGGCAGCCAGAGTTGATCTGGCGCCTCAAGCCGCTGTTGCACTCAAGTCTAAGAGTTCTCAGGCAGCGTGCCTATGCGACCCGATCAGGGCTGATAGGGCGGAACCGTCACGGTCGTGGAGCCTTGCGGCACGCTTGTCCTCAAGGTGTTACGCGTGATCACGGCGTTGTTTATGGCCACCATCGGATCGTTGGCAGTCGCGGTCACAAGTCTGATGTATTGCATCAGCTTGGCCGATTCGACGGTGACTGCATTGGAAACGTAGAGCACGTCCTTGTTCCGCATCTGGAACTGCGTGGCCAGGAAATAGCCGGCCGGATCGCGGAAATTGACCTGATAGACGACCGGAATGTAGGGACCATCGTTCTTCGAAACATCAGCACCGAGCTGCTCGGCCACTCTGCGCGGTTCGCCGCGATAGACAAAGACGGATCCTGGGTCGGCACGGGTATCGTTCAAGCCGCCCGCCTTGGCAACGGCTTCGGCCAGCGACAGACGCCACTGGTCGAAGGGGATCTGACTCGGTGCGCCCAAGACGGCCGCCCCGGTTGCGCCGAATGCAACAAAAGTCTGCGGCTCCCGATAGAGGTAGATGGTGTCATTCGGGCGAACGTAGATGTTGTTGGACGGCTCATAGACCAGGGCGCCAAATGGCAGGGTTGCCCGCCGTCCGTCACGCTCCAGCATCACCCAGCTATCAAACCCTTGGCTCTTGGGGCCGCCGCCGCGAGTGATCGCATCAAGCATGCGCTCGCCAGCCATGTTGGCCGGGAAACGATTGGGGTTGTTCACGTCGCCGAGCACGCTGATCAGCGAGGTCCGCTGGTCAACCAGCGCCACGACGGCTTGCGGCTCGATTGCCCTATTCTTCAGCGCATCAACAATCGACTGTTGCACTTCGACCGGGGTACGGCCGCGCGCCGGGATTGACCCCGCATAGGGGACGGAAATGTTGCCGCCATTGTCGACCAGTTGATTCGGCAGCGTGACAAAATTTCCCGGACGGACACTGGCTTCGATCGGGATGAATAGACCGCCGGCCGAGGCCTCGAAGATGGTCACGCTGACGACGTCGCCCACCCCAAACCGGATTTCGGTTGGACCGGGATGCGATGAAAACACGCGGGCGAAGCGTGGCCGGTTCGCGGCCAGCGTTTCGATGGCACTCGGAGTGAGTCGGACGAGCGAATAGGGCAGCGCTTCAGGGTCGGTCGAGATGTTATTGGTCACCGCGATCGCTTGCGGTCCCGCCGCCGGAAAAATCGTGCACCCGC
>Ga0335079_10004234_pt1 | contig 16494 bp, 12 predicted proteins | sample Lox_Sample_33_FD_206719 | JGI IMG/M metagenome (GOLD analysis project Ga0335079, IMG submission 206719) | Soil microbial communities from Loxahatchee National Wildlife Refuge, Florida, United States - Lox_Sample_3.3 | ecosystem: Environmental > Terrestrial > Soil > Wetlands | place: USA... | reverse complement strand
TTGCGCTCAGCGGCTAGCGCGGTGGATGTATGGGGATTGGATGGACTCTGCAGGGAGTTGATGCGGTCAGTTCCGCCAGGGACCCGGTAGCGTTGGTCTCCGGTCGGGTGGTCTTGGGCGGCGGCCTCGATTCTGATCGAGGTTGCGGTGGCAGATCTGAGGCGTGTGGAACCAATCCGATGCGCACGTTGGCGAAGGGCTGCTGGAGGAGCCGTGAACACTGCGAATCGAGTTGGCACAAAGCTGAACATCGTTCCCTTAAGAGGAGTCTACGGCTGCAGGCTGAGTGCGAGGCAGACTGCCGATCTGCTCACCAGCGAACGCATGGGCGACGACGTGAAGGGTTCCGCATCGGCCCTGGGGACATGATCGGTTCAGCGCGGACCTCTGCTGTTCGCTAAGCAGTCTGATGAGGTCTGTCTCCGTAGAGCGGAGATGAACTCGGCACAGCGCCAGTGCTCGCCGGCAGGGTTTTGGCCGGGAGGTCGTCGCCTCACTCGTTGAATGGGGACATGCGTCTCTCGGCAAACAAACTTTCACCTATCCGGTAGCCGTACAAAACATCGCCGGCAGGCGTATCGCAGAGAGTCTTCATGGCGAGATCATCGGGAACCGCACGAATCCAAAATACGACTCCGTCGTTTACAGAATTTTCTTTCTACGAATCGCCATACTCGTCAGAGTTCCAGAGGCTCAGTCGATCCATAGTCAGCGGTTTAGCGAGTCGAGACTGAGTGACCGGCTTCCATGTAAGTCACTTGTCAACGGAAAAGCACGAGATTCCTGTACGCGCGCCGGAGAGCGAATTTTTGATTTGATCAGGACCTGCCATTTGCGCACGTTTTGCCTCTCGGCTGATGGTTCCTGCGTCTATGCAGAACCGGACAACGGAGCGCTTTGGCACTGTGCAGGCCTTTCTCTTTGGCAAGGTTATAGGCCTCCTTCGTTAACGGCGGTAACGCTGCGCAGGTTTACCAGCGCGGGACCCGGCATCACCAAAAGCTCGCCTCCAACTCGCGAAGGATGTCAACCTCCTCGTCCGCGTCTTAAGTCGCAAACGATTCATTCCATTCACAAAACTCTTTTCGCCTCGTTGCAGGTTATTCTCCTTCGTTGATACACAATCGAATTGCACGCACCTTCACAGCACTTTTCTCGATCTCAGCCGAGCCCGCTTACTGGTACGGACCGGCGACATCTCTGACAGATTGAACCGGTCACATTCCTGACATCGCGGGACAGGTAAAAAACACCTCTCCCGTTCTGCAAGGCAATGATGGTCCGCCGAGCCATCCTCTGATTGAGAACTGAAGAAATCGGAGCAGAGCGGCAAATTCGCTCTTAATGGGTGTTACATGGGCGTATAACCCACGCCTCAAGTCACATGGAATCTATTAAGTGGGTATTTCTGACGGGAGGGGAAGGGGGAGGGGCCGGGGGGGGTGGTACGACCGGGACCATTCCTTAGCACTGAAATGGGTGCATCAGACCCGATGATCGAGCAGTGAAGTCTTTACGATATCCCCGCATCACACCATCCTCGACTAAACTGGTGACGCCATGGATGCTGTTTCGATTCGCGGCGAGTGGGTTGGCCGGATCATCGATGGGAGATTTCCGCTCCTCGAATGGCTTGGCGGCTCCAGCACAGGCGGCGTGTTCCGCACCGAGCTTGACGGCTCCGCCCCCCAACGAGCCGCCATCAAGCTGATGCCCGGTTCCGCATGGGCCGAAGACCGGCTCGCAGCCTGGTCGTCAGCAACCTCCCTCTGGCATCCGCACCTCATGCGCATTCTTCACTTCGGGCGCGCAGAGATCGACGAGACAAAACTCGTTTATATCGTCACCGATTTTGCCGAGGAAGTGCTCGCGCAAATCATTCCCGAGCGCGCCCTCTCCGCCGACGAGACACGCCAGATGCTCGATCCCGTTCTCGATGCGCTCCATTATCTGCATGGCAAAGGTTACATCCACGGGCATCTAAAACCCGCGAACATCATGGTCGTCGATGACCAGGTCAAACTCTCGTCCGAAGGTCTATTGCGGGTGGACAGCGTTGCACCCGAACTCCTCGTTAACGATGTACACATTGCACCAGAGACCGCCGACGGTCCCGTCGCGCGCCCTGCGGACATCTGGTCGCTGGGCGTCACCCTGGTGGAAACGCTCACCCAGGAACCGCCGATCTGGGATGCCGCTGCCGATGGTGAACCCATCGTGCCGCCATCCGTTCCCGAGCCCTTCGCCTCGATCGCCCGCGAGTGTCTGCACCCGGATCCATCGCGCCGGTGCACCCTGAAAGATATCAAGGCCGCTCTCGAAGGCCGGCAAATGCCGATTGCTCCCCCTGCGCCGCCCCCTCCCCAGCCCAGCCTAGGTGACCAGCCGATCTCATCTCCGCAAAGAGCTCTTAATTCGCGCGGTGATAAACCTGTCCCGTCGAAGATTCCGCTTCTTCCGCTGATCATCGGTTTCATTTTGCTGGTAGCGATCATCATCGCCCTGGGCATGCGTTCCCAGAAAACGCGCACCGATCCTGCGGAGCCTGCGACCGGACAGCAAGGAATCCCGACTCCGCCCGACTCCAAACCGCCCCCCGAATCGGAAGCGCCTGCGTCACTCCCTTCCCCAGCCTCGCCGGTCGTTCCATCGATGAACAGATCAAGCAAGGGAGAGATCTTAAGCCGCTCTCTGCCCGACGTTCCGCACCAGGCCAGCAACACAATTCACGGCACCGTGGGAGTAGCGGTTCGCGTCAGTGTGGATACAACCGGTTCGGTCACTCAGGCTGAGTTCGCCTCCCACGGACCAAGCGCCTACTTTGCGCGACTGGCGCTCGAATCAGCACGCAACTGGAAGTTCAAGGCGCCGCAACAAGACGGTCGCGCCGTGTCAAGCGCCTGGGTTCTTCACTACGCGTTTCGACGCGACGGCGTTGACGTGAGGCCGGAGAAATCAGGTCCCTAGCCTTCTGGGATCTGCTCCCCTGTCTGGCCATCTCGGAATAAGCAACCAAATGGTTGCATAATGCCAGCGGATGAAATAATCTGCAAGATCATGCGCCGGCCAGCTGTTCGAGCAAACCGTCAAAATCGGCAAGATCGGCGTACTCGATGATGACGCGGCCGTGCCCGTTCTTGTCTTCAACGTGAACCTTGAGGCCGAGAGCCCGCTGAAGCTGCTCCTCAACCTCTTTCACATTGGGATCGACAGGAGGAATCGGTTTGGGCTCTTTCTTTTTGGCATCTGGATTGAGCATGCCCTGAACCAATGTTTCCGCCTGGCGAACAGAGAGCGAAAGATTGGCTACTCGCTGCGCAGTTTTTTCCAAATCCGGATGGAACTTAAGTCCCATCAACGCTTTAGCGTGACCAAAAGTGAGCTGCGATGATTCCACCAGTTTCTGAACGCTATCGGGCAGGCTGAGCAGCCGCATGTAATTCGATACTGAAACCCGGTCTTTTCCGGTTCGAGTCGCGATCTGTTCCTGCGTCATGTGGAACTCGCGTGACAGACGTTCGAAGGCGTGAGCCTGCTCCATGGGATTGAGATCTGCACGCTGCAGATTCTCGACAATGGTAATCTCAAGCGCCTGCTCATCCGACACCTGACGGAGAATCGCAGGGATCGTTTTCTTGCCTGCAAGCTGCGAGGCTCGCCAGCGTCGTTCTCCCGCGATGAGTTGGAATCGGCCATTCGCCTGAGGGCGCACAAGGATCGGCTGCACAACGCCGTTCGCGGTGATCGATGCGGCCAGTTCTGCCAGTTCCCCTTCATCGACGTGTGTTCGCGTCTGAAACGGATTTCTGTCGATCTCTTCGAGAGAAATTTCACGAGGTTTGCCGCCCTCAGCCTCACTTGAAATCGGCACGTGAACCGTCACCGGAGGAGCGGGATTGGGATGGATACGCGGGAGCAAGGAGTCCAGGCCTTTGCCGAGGGCTCGACGTTTGGTATCGGCAGTCGAAGTAGTCATGTCTAATCCTCAAAGACTCCTGTTATTAGGGCTTGCGTGAGAACGAGCTTGAACCCCGAGTCAGGAGTATGGCCAGAATCGAACTTCGGCCTTTGGTTTCGAGTTTGAGGCCACCTTGCGCTCGAGACTTTTGGGGCTCTCGATACGGTTGCGTGCCAGATATTCACCTGCCAGTTCAAAATAGGCCTCGGTCCCTCGGGATCTGGAGTCGTAAACCGCCACGGGCTTGCCGTGGCTCGGCGCCTCGGCCAGGCGGATGTTTCGTGGGATCACCGTAATGAAGAGCCGGTCGCGGAAGTGTTCGCGCAGTGTGTCGCGAACCTGTTGCGCAAGATTAGTGCGATCATCGTACATCGTCAGCAAAACGCCCTCGATCTCGACGTTGTGATGAAATGCACCGCGGACTCTCTCCAGCGTCGACATCAGCTCCGTAATGCCTTCCAGAGCGAAGTATTCGGCCTGCATGGGCACGATCAGAGAATCCGAGGCGACGAGAACGTTCAGGGTGAGCAGATCAAGCGCTGGCGGGCAATCGAGAATGACGAGGTCGTACTTGTCTTTGACAGGAGCCAAGGCATGGCGCAGCCGTACAGCGCGATCTTCCACGTTGGTTAGTTCAATGTTCGCGCCCGTGAGGTTCTTGGACCCTGGCAGGATCCATAGGTCATCCACGCCGCTCGGAAGAATGACCTGCTGGGCCTCTGAGTCACCGACCAGGACGTCATAAATCGAATGCCGATTGTCATCTCGGGCCAAGCCTAAACCGGATGAGGCATTTGCCTGGGGATCACAGTCAACCAGGAGGATCTTGAGACCTTCGAGGGCGAGGCAAGCGGAAAGATTGATGGCCGTGGTCGTTTTGCCTACTCCGCCCTTTTGATTAACCACGCCAAGTATCTTTCCCATGGCATTTCAGGTTAAAGGAACCGGGCATTTCCGTGCGGCCGCTTCGTCTGTGGAGAACTTGTCCGCGTTGTGGAAAGTCCAAAAACGAGTGGAGATGATGATGCAACATCTAATGGGAAATCAGCAGCTTATGTAGGAATTTGTGTTTGGGCATATTTTGTGGTCAAAATAAGCAACCCGGTGGAAAACTCTGGGCGTTATCTTGCGGTTAATTAACAATTGGCGGCTGAATCTCGATGTTCCACGTGGAACATCATTGCGAAGGCAATTCGGGACTTTCCGAATGTTCCACGTGGAACATTTAGCAGCGATTGACACCTTCTTTTGTTCCTAAGCAAAGAACGCTTTGATCCGAGCCTGGCAACGGAATAGTGTCTTTCCAGTGGAATCCGGAAAGGCTTCGTTCCAAGACCGGGAATTCCTTCCTTGTCGTCATTAGAGCGAGCACGCCACGAGAGCTGAGCAAAGACGCCGCTTGGGCGGCTGCGCGTTCCATCCGGTCCACCGCACGCATAGTCACGCAATCGAAGTTTCCGGCGATGGTCTCGGCCCTGCGACCGAAGATCCTGGTATTCAATCCAAGCACCGAAACGACTTCACGGAGGAAGGCGGCTTTCTTGTTTTGCGATTCAGCCAGTGTTACCTCGATCTCTGGCCGGCAAATCGCGATCGGGACGCCGGGGAATCCGGCACCTGTTCCAAAATCGAGAAGTGTCTTAAGGCCGGCCGGCAAGGCCTCTGCACAGGCGATGGACTCGAGAAAGTGACGGCGGAGGATTCCCTCGGTATCTCGAATGGCGGTTAGATTGATGCGGGTGTTCCAGTGCAGGATCAACTTCAGATATGCATCGAAGCGGGCGAGGTCCGCCATCTCGAGCGCCCGCATGCGTGATTCCGCAATCAGCCCCTCCAGCGTCGGAATTCCTGCGGTCTCGCTAACTAGTTGTTTCGAGGTCAACTCGCCCATACTCGCATGTCCGACGTTTTCGCCTGCCTGGGCAGCCATCCCTCAGCAGCCTGGACAAAGGCTTTGAACAGCGCGCGGGAAAAGTGGCTCGCAGTAAACGTGCGCTCCGGATGCCACTGTACGCCGATTACGAAATGGTCGGCCGATTCGAGCTCCACTGCTTCGACTACATCATCCTGAGGAGAGACGGCCGCAATCTGGAGATTGTCGCCGATCCGTTGCAGAGCCTGATGATGGCTGGAGTTTGCCTCGCAAAGAAGGCTATCAACTTGATCTCCATTCTGGGGCCTCAAGGCGGCTAATCTCGAACCCTTCGCCAAACGGATAGGGTGGGCGCTTATCACCTCGCGGCCTGGCCGGTGATTCACGGGGGTATGAATCACGGTATCGAGATCCTGGATCAGACTGCCGTTCCGCCAAACATTCAAGGTCTGGACCCCGTGACAGATGGCAAGAATCGGCTTGCGCAGATTGAAGGCATCCTGAAGCAACAACTCGTCCACCGCCGTTCGAGCCGGATCGGCAGGCCCACACTCTGCTATCCGCTTTTCACCGTAGCGCTCGGGATCGACATCGAATTTGCTTCCTGGCAGCAGGACACCCTGCGCTCCTGCCTGCAAACGCGCGACCCGATCCTGGTGCTCGTGGAGTGGAATCACCACCGGGAGGGCGCCGCAAGATTGCAATGCAGAGATGTATGGCGGAAGAGAGCGTGCGTTGTACTCAGCGTCGGTTGAAGTCGGTTCAGGAATGGCAATGCGGATGGTCATGGATGGTTCCCAGTGTAAGCGAGAAATCTGTTTGAGTCGCGCCTGCCGTCGCTCCTCCAAGGCTGTGACCGAGCAACAGGTTGTTTACTGTCCCCCTTGGTGTTTTGATGTAAATATCAGATTCTAAATTGTTTAACAGAAATAATTCGCTGTAAATATCTCTTTCTAAAAGACTTATATATCAAATACTTGAAAATAAATAACTTAAGTCTGGATAACCCCTTATGTTTCTCGTTTGATAGCAGTGTCGCGTTTTGGAAGGCGTAGTCCCCCCTCATCTTGCACCGATAAGTCCTCGCCCTGAGAGAAGAGCATACCAATACAAGGCGAAATTCCATGCAAAGAAAAGAGGTCTGGAACGGCATGATTTGAAAGGGCTAAATCAGAAGTGCGTGGGACGACGCACTTGACATTGGAGGAGGTCTTCCAGCAACCAAGCCATAGGACGGTTCCCTCGTTTTGCCCGAAGCTATCGTTGATCACTCTTCGGTGCGAGTTTGGTAGGTCGCCTGCTCCGGGGGCCCACGTGAGCGGCGTGGCTCGGAGTTTCAAGTTTCATTTTCGAGAGTGTATTGACTATCTTGCCGGGCCGTAGTCGGCGTGTTTGGCGGTCGATAAGGATTCGCTGGCCTTTCCCTGAAGGTCGAAGATGGTGATCGAGTTCGCCCCGAAGTGAAGCCAGGGCCCCGGCGCGTAGAGGGTGAATTGCGGGCCAATGGACCAAAATCTGCCCAATGGCTGCTCGTTCAGAAAAACCATGCCTTTGTGGAGCGAGTGGGTGTTCAGGAACGTGTCGGAAATGCTCGATCCGGAGGCTGGGGGAACGTTCATGGTGAAGTGGTAGAAGCAGGGGCCCTCACACGGGGCGCGTTGGAAATGCACGTTGGCAAAGTCAGTAAGCGGCAGTGAGTAGATCTGCCAGTGCTGCGGTTGGCGTCGGGCAATGGAGACCGAGCCTGTGATGCCTTTGCGCTCGCCCCGGATGACCTTGGTGAAGTTCACGCGGCCTGAGTTCTCGACGAGGATGTCGAGGGTTGCGGCGATTGTCGAGGCCGGAAGTGCCAGGTGCGACTGGCCGAGGCGCCGGTCGAGGGTGCCGATGAGTTTGCGGTCAATATATATCTGCGCGTAGTCGTGAAGGCCGTTGATGACGAGATCGCCAACGGGGCCAACGGGCAGACTCGTGCGGTAGAGGATGTAGCCGTAGGACTGGTCGAGGTCTTCCATGGTGAGGAGCTGGTCGGACTCGACCGGCGCTGGCAGAGTGGTCCAGAGAGAGGCTGATTCGAGGTGCGGGGCGATGGGGTAGGTTCGTGCTGAGGGAGAGCGCGAGATCTGAGGCGGGGTTTTGCCGGTGACGCGGGTGATCGCTTCGCGAAAGGCTGTGAACTTCAGTGTGGGCTGTCCGCTCTCATTCAACGGCGCGTCGTAGTCGTAGCTGGTGGTGTCGGGTTCGTAGTTTGTGCCGTTGCTGTTGGCTCCGTTCATGAAGCCGAAGCTGGTTCCGCCGTGGAACATATACATGCTGACGGAGTAGCCCTGGCGCAGCATCCACTCGTATTCGGCGGCGTTGGCGGCAACGGCTGTAGTTTGGTGGCGTTGACCCCAGTGATCGAACCAGCCGGCCCAATACTCGCCGGACATGAAGGGGCCTTCGGGGCGAAGTTTCTCCAGGGTGGCGAAGCCTTTCTTCGCGTCGCCGGTGCCGAAGTTGATGACGGCGGGAAGACCCGGAAGCGAGCCGTTGGAAACCTGCTCAGGACCGTCGGCGGTGAAGAGCAGTGTGTCGGGAGTGGTGATGCCTGACTTGAGGAGCGCGGATTTCAGGGCTTCCATGTAGGCGTGATCGTGGCCGAAGGAACCGTATTCGTTCTCGACCTGGACGGCGATGATCGGGCCGCCGTTCGTGGCCAGCAGAGGTGAAACCTCGCGAGCGAGGCGGTCGAACCAAGTGTTCACGGCAGCGGTGTACTTCGGGTCGTCGGAGCGGAGTGTGAGAGTGCGGTCCTTGAGAAGCCAGGAAGGATAGCCGCCGAGTTCCCACTCTGCGCAGATGTAGGGACCGGGGCGAAGAATTACGTTGAGGCCTTCCTGCTGAGCTTCGCGGATGTACTCGGCGAGGTCGTTCTGGCCGGAAAAGTCGTAGACGCCGGGACGCGGCTCGTGGAGGTTCCAGAAGACGTAAGTCGTGATGGTGTTGAGGCCCATGGCGCGCGCCATGCGGAAGCGGTCGCGCCAGTAGGCGCGTGGAACGCGGGGATAGTGCATCTCGCCGGAGAGGATTTGATATGGACGGCCGTCAAGCTGGAAGTGGCCTTGAGCAACTGTAAAGGTGTGAGAGGCAGGATTTTTGTGGGATTGGGAAAGGACGAGAGTCGAGCCGGCAACAAGTACAGCCAAAAGCCAGGATTGGCGCATGCGGGAATCATAACGCGTGAAGGAGGTCTCCGGTTGGCCGCGGCGGCGGAATCGCGCATCCAATTGCTTGTTATGAGGAGACTGGCTTTCATTCCGCTGGTTCTGGTTTCGGTCGTGCTGGCGGGATGCACAACTCACGACCGCAGTCCCGACGAGATAAGGGAGCAAACCGCGAAGGCCACCGCTACGGCTGCGCGCGATGCGAAGGCGGTGGCACAGGGCGTAGCAGAAGGCATCAAGCAGCAGCGCTCGATTAACATCAACATGGCTTCGAGCGACGATCTCCGCTCACTGCCGGGGATCGATGAGGCAACGGCGCACCGAATCATCGAGCATCGTCCGTACAAGGACTCTTACGAATTGGTGAAGGAGAAGATCATCTCGCGCGACGAATACGACCGGATCGCGGGGAAGGTGGAAGCGCGATAGAGTATATGCAACTATTTGGTTGCATGATACGTCTTCCACACCGGAGAAGAAGGATTGCATCGCGGTGTGTTCCTGGGCTTGTGTCGGCGCAAACGGTAGCGGTTTGGCGGCCTTCCGGGACGCGGATCTCGTGCTTGACTGGATTTCCCCGGGTTTCACCCGGGGCGATTTTCATGTCGCCCCTCCAGGGCGGTGCATGGCAGCCTCGCAGACCCCCTCCCCACCCACCCTTTTTTCTAAACTCCTCATGGGACACGACTTCGCAACATGAGTAGCCGCAAATTACTCTGTTAATTAATGTTATGGGTAAATTCCTCTAAGATAACGAGTTATGAGGAGATTCCATGCGGATTTGTTCACGGGCGCATCATCCCACCCACCCTTTTCCTCCGGCTCAAGAGGTTATGGGATAAATTCCCCCTTTTAAACGACCTGACTTGGCTTTGACCGGAGCGGCTGTGGTTACCGGCATGGTTCTTATTGTGCGCGTCCGGTGCGTAATTGAGTACAAAAAATCGTGAGGGATTTTCAGCTTTGGAGTCTGTGGTTTGAGAGGTGCGGGGACTCAGCCGAGCTTGACTGGGGCCGAGGGCGCACTGGTAGCGCATTCTGCGCGCAGGCGTTCGATCTGATGACGGAGGCGGGTGTTGAGGTCTTCGGTCTGGCGGATGGTCAGGCCCGTAGTTGGAATTGGCTCGCCGACGTTCATGGTGATTTCGCCGGGATAGAAGTGGCGGGTGTGCATGGGGAGGAGGTCGTAGACGCCGCTGAGGGCGATTGGGACGATGGGGACCTGGGAGCGAATGGCGAGGAAGGCGGCTCCGGCAAGGAACGGCTGCATGTTTCCGTCAGGGGTGCGGGAGCCCTCGGGGAAGACGAAGAGGGGCATGCCGGCGCGGAGGGCGCGGACGCCGGCACCGAGACTGGAGACGGTCGCGTTGGGATTGACGGTGTCGACGGGGATCTGACCGGAGCGGTTGAGGTGCCAGCCGATGAAGGGCATGGTCCAGAGCTCCTTCTTGGCCAGGATACGGAACTGGAAGGGGAGCGTGGAGAAGATGACCGGCGTATCCATATAGGAGGTATGGTTGGCGGCGTAGACGGCGACCGGGTGCTTACGGAGATTTTCTGCTCCGCGAACGGTGAGGCGCGCGCCGGAGATTTTGACGCAGCCGCGCGCCCAGATCTGGGCCAGCCGATGCTGCACACGTCCGCTTTTATCCCAGATGGAGGCAAAGAGAGAGAGGCTTCCGCAGATTCCCGTGTGGACGAAAAAGAGCGGGGCCTGGAGGATGTTCGTGCGCCAACGGTAAAACCGGGGCAGCGGGTCCGGCGGTCGCTGGCGGTTCACGGAATCTGGCCTACGCGTTCAGGCGGCTGAAGGGGTGAAGAGGACCTTGCGGATCTGGAGAGCAACCGGTTGCGAACGTCGCCCACCAGGTAGACAGACCCCGAGACAATGATCGGGCTTGCAGAACGCCCCTGGGCCTGCTGGGTCTGCTCAATGGCAAGATCGATGGCCTGGTTTACCGAAGAGGCCGCAAAAGCGGGTGTTCCCGTTGAGGATGCCGCAGCGAGCAAGTCGTGCATTGGCGTGGCGCGGGAACTGGAGATGGGGGCGAAGATCACTTTTTCAAACAAGGGGAAGAGGATCTGGGCCATTTCGATGACAGGCTTATCCATCAGGCAGCTGAAGACGAGGTTTCCGAGTTGTTGATTCGGCAGGAGGTCACGCAAACCCGCTCGGAGAGCCCATGCGCCAGCAGGATTGTGCGCAACGTCGAGAATCCACTCCGTCAATTTATGCGTATTGGGATCCTGGACTTGTATACGCTCGAGCCGGGCGGGCCAGCGGGTATTGCGAATGCCCTCGGCGATCGACTTCGCCGTGATGGGAAACCCGTGGCTGATGGCGAGTTCGACGGCAGCGGCGATGGCGAGCGCGACGTTCCGGTGCTGATGTGCTCCGCGGAGAGGTGAAGCGACCTCGATTGGCTGGCTCAGAACTTCCACGGTATAGCTGGTATGGACGTTGTTCTCGTGGGCGAGTTGGGCAGCCCGGCTGGCCGCATCCGACGGCGGCATGTAGGGAGTTGCGCTGACGCCGAGGACTAAAAGCGAGGTTGCCACCTCGCCCAGCACCTGGTTGGCCTCGGGATGCTGCGGCAGCGTGACGAGGGTGCCACCATGGCGCATGATCCCGGCTTTCTCGCGAGCGATGTCGGCTACCGTTGGCCCAAGCCACTCCATATGGTCAAGTGATATATCGGTAATGATCGAGAGCAGGGGATCGACGATATTCGTCGCATCGAGCCGACCGCCCATCCCGACTTCAAGGACAGCAATTTCGATGGCAGGCTCAGAGAAGTAGAGAAATGCCATCGCGGTGAGCGTCTCGAAAAAACTGGGAAGCTGGGCGACCTTTCCAGCTTCCACCAGCTTGTGCGCGACAGAACGAACCCGGAAGAAGCGTTCCGCAAAGTCCGCATCTGAAATGTCGACGCCGTTGATTCGGATTCTTTCGTTGGGCCGCACCAGATGCGGAGAGGTATACAGCCCCGTCCGCAGCCCTGACGCGGTAAGAATGGATGCGAGAGTCGAAGCTGTTGAGCCCTTTCCATTGGTGCCGGCGATGAGGACGGAGGGAAAGGTGCGGTGCGGATTCCCAAGGGCAGAGAGCAGTATGCCGACCTCGTTGAGTGAGAATTTGCGTCGCGTATGGCCGGTTTGGGTGGCCAATTCAGGCGCCATGGCGGCGAGATGATCGATGGCGGACTGGTAGGACATTGAAACTTCAGTATAGAAGCCGCGCGGAAATGAAGGTATCAGGGAACAAGGGTCAGGGATCAGGGGCGGTACGCTTCAGAAAGTGGTGAGATGCAAGAGGTCAGTTTTTGATTGGATTTTCCACGTGCTTGCTGAGGTGATGTGCAGGTTGTGGAAGACACGTTTTTGTGGATCATCTGGTACGCAGAAACCTTGGATTCATGCAGGGCAGGACTCCTATTACACATAGCGAACCGGCTTTTCACAGGGGCGTTCGAGCAGGTTGTGGGAGACGTGGGAAATCGGGTGTACTTTCGTCGGAGATGAGTCAGGTTTTCCATTTGCGCTGTATTTCACAGGCGCGTTTTAGAAAACTTGCTTCTCCCGAAATTAAACAGATCAAACGGGATCTCCTATTTTTCCACTTTTCCGCGATGAACTACGGAGGCTACTGGTTTTTTTAAATAAACCAATGTCGAAAATACACATAACCGTCCCAAAGCCACGCTGCGAATCCGGGCTCATGCATTGTCGCCGATTGTAGGGGTTGGTTACACTAGGGCTCCTGTTCTTGCAAGAAGCCAACCGTGTGAGGATCGGGAGGGTCAAAAAATCCGTGCTGACTTTCGTGTCCCGATATTGCCGGTTGAGCATTGTCCTCGTCTGGCTATTGCTGTGGCTGGAGGGAATGTCTGTGCTTGCGCAGGTCGTGGATGCAACTCAGTGGCATTCGGGACTGGTGAATCTGAATGAGGGCTGGAAACAGCGGAGCGGGGACAACCTTACCTGGGCGCGACCAGACTTCGACGACAGCGGGTGGGAAAAGATCGATATGGATAGTCTCGGCGCCGCTCTCGATGGCTGGACCTGGTATCGCATCCACCTGAAGGTTCCGCCGGAGCATGACAACCTTCGTCTACTGATCGCCGGCGGAGTTGGGACATACGAGCTATTCCTAAATGGAAGAGGGGTTGAAGGCGCATACATCGGCTCATTTTGGAGCGTTGGACGGCCTACCGAGCAGGTCTTTCGTCTTCGTGATGAAGACAAAGATCTCGTAATCGCTATCAGAATGCACGCGATACCAATGTACACAGGCTGGCATTTGCCGGCATTTCTAACAGTGGATATCGGAACGCCGGGCGCAATTGAAAACAAGCGTGCTGCAATGGAAGCGTTGCGCCTCTACTCAGCCATTCCTTCGGTTGCCATCAATCTGCTGCTCGTGTTTGCCGGCTTGGGGGCTTTCGCACTCTTCCGCAGCCAGCCAGGACACCGAGAGTACATGTGGCTCGCCCTGTACCTACTGCTGCTGGGATTGTCGAATGGCCTGCTGTATACCTCAACCTCCGGCGTTCTCGCACTTTCCTGGAACAATTTATTCGCTGATCCGCTGATCTACGTGATCATGATCATGCAGATTCAGTTCACATTCAGCTTTGCAGGACTCAAGCCAGGCAAGATCTGGCGGGCCTACGAGATCGTTCTGCTGCTGTCTCTGACAGCCAATCCCTTCTCTGTGGTTGCGGGTTGGATTCCGGCAAATATCTATCTTTTCTTTGAAACAATCCTGATTTCTCCTGCAGCGCTGTTCCTTCCTGTTCTGTTGGCGATCTGGTACAGAAGGGGCAACCAAGAAGCTGGATGGCTGATTCTGCCGAGCTTAATGCCGGCGGCGGCCGTGGCCATTTTTAACATTGGGACGGCTTCGATCTATACCGGTTTTGGCAAACTCGACTTTTTTGCGAATCCGATTCCGATCGGTCCAGCTTCTCTTCAACTCAGCGACCTTGGCGATTTCCTCTTCGTCCTCGCAATTGGGGTGGTGATGTTCTTCCGATTCACGCGCGTCAGCCGGGAGCAGACCCGCGTGGCCGCGGAACTCGAAGCCGCCCGCGAAATCCAGCAGCGCCTCGTACCCGCACAATTGCCGCAGCTCAAGGGCTACACCATTGAGGCAGCCTATTTCCCGGCGCAGGAAGTCGGAGGCGATTTCTACCAGGTCTTCGAACACGAGGCCGGAGCGCAGTTGGTGGTTGTAGGCGATGTCAGCGGAAAAGGCCTGAAGGCCGCTATGACCGGAACCCTCGCTCTGGGAGCATTGCGCACGCTTGCCAACGAGCGCCTCAGGCCGGCTGCTGTGCTGACGCAGCTGAATCAGCAACTCGTCGGCGCTCACGACGGCGGATTTATCACATGCATATGCGTGGAGGTCCGGGATGACGGCGAGGTCACAATTGCCAACGCCGGCCATCTTCCGCCCTATCAGAATGGCAAGGAACTTGAGGTTCCCACGGATCTCCCCCTTGGGATCTCCTCCAAATCGGCCTACGAGGAGCGTACATTCCACCTCAAACCGGGCGATCGGTTAACGCTGCTCTCCGACGGTGTGCTGGAAGCCCGCGATGCGCAAGGTAAGCTGTTTGGTTTTGACCGCACACGCGCAATAAGCAGCCAAGCGGCGGGAAAAATCGCAGAGGCGGCTCGAAATCACGGCCAGGAGGACGATATCACGGTACTGACACTGGCTCTTTCTCCGGCGGGTATGGCGCATGCATAGAGCGGCCGCAGTCCCGGTCGGGGGGCTCAATCAAAGGGCCGCAGATTCCAGAGATGTTGACCGGTTTTCCACGCACCGATTTATGTGAAGATGCATACAATCAAAGGCAAGAAACAGCAGCCGTTTCGCGAGGATGCGTGTGTGGTGTAGCCTTGGGCCAAGCGGCGCGGTGGCGCAGGACTGAATCGGGGCAGGTTGCCGCGGGCAGATGTGCAACCGAATGGAGTGGGGAATATGCCGATCGTGGAGACGGAAGTTCAGAAGTCGGCAGCACAGGGGGCAGCGATGGAGATTACCGTAAGCCGCCAGGAATTGGTGAAAGAACTCACTGCCACGCAGAGCGTGGTCGAACGCAAGACCACTATCCCAATCCTGTCGAATTTCCTGATCGAGGCCGAGGGTGACCGGCTGAACATCACGGCCACGGACCTTGACCAGGCCATCCGCACCAGCGCCTCAGTGAAGGTAAAGAAGTCCGGCTCGTGCACGATCCCCGCGCGGAAACTCTACGACTACATCAAGCTGCTGCCAGACGGCGACATTTCCATCAAGCTGCTTGAGAACCACTGGGTGCAGATCCGGAGCGGCCGGTCAAATACGAAGATGGTGGGCATGGCGCGCGCGAACTATCCGCAGGTGCCGGAGTTTCCGGCGGTCGCGTCCACCAGCATCCCCGCGGTTGCGCTTCGGACTCTCATCGGCCGTACCATCTTCGCGATCTCAAACGAGGAGTCGCGCTACACGCTCAATGGAGCGTTGCTGGTGTTGAAGGCGGAGTCGATTGCGATGGTTGCAACCGATGGCCATCGGCTGTCGTTCGTCGAGAAGCCGGGCGAGGCTCTGGAAGGGATCAGCGGCGAAAAGCGCGTGCTCATTCCGCGCAAGGCTCTCCAGGAATTGCAGGGTCTGCTTGCCAACACTGAAGTCGAAAAGGTCGAATTCGCAGACGACGAACACACGCTCTTCTTCAAGGTCGGGCATCGGACTCTCAGTACGCGGCGCCTATCGGGTCAGTTCCCGAACTACGAGGCCGTGATGCCGCGGGACAACACAAAGTTTGCGGTCGTCCGGTCAAGCGAGCTTTCGAGCGCCATCCAGCGGGTCGCGCAATTTGCCGACGAGCGCTCCGGGGCTGTCCGCCTGCGGCTCGAGTCGAACGAGTTGAAGATCAGCTCTCAATCCACGGAAAGCGGGGAGTCGGAGGACACCATCGACACGCCCTACTCCGGCGATCCGATCATCGTGGGCTTCAACTCCAGCTACATTATTGATTTTTTGAAAGCCCTGGGGAATGAAGGCGAAGTCCGGCTGGAGTTTAAGGATTCACAAAGCGCCGGGCAGATACGTCCCGAAGATCCCGATGCCGAGTACCGCTCGCGGTATGTCTTGATGCCGATGCGGATCTGAGCGGCGGAAGAGGATTCTTTGCAAAAACAACCAATATTTGGCCAAACGGGCACGATTTGCCTGCTTCCAAAAGTTGTAGATTACGAGAAACTGGCAGAGGCACCCACCCTCAGTTCCCATTAAGTCATTGTTTTCGAATAGCCTAGAGTGTTTTCTTACGCTCACGATGGCCACATTTGGGCGTTTAGATGTATCGCTATATGAGATATGACGATATTAGGATTTTGACTGTGAGTTCCTGCCCTTTCCATCAGCTCCTCCCCCTAGATGGGTTGTTCTCCCTAAAGGCTTCTAG
>Ga0335079_10004232_pt1 | contig 16496 bp, 9 predicted proteins | sample Lox_Sample_33_FD_206719 | JGI IMG/M metagenome (GOLD analysis project Ga0335079, IMG submission 206719) | Soil microbial communities from Loxahatchee National Wildlife Refuge, Florida, United States - Lox_Sample_3.3 | ecosystem: Environmental > Terrestrial > Soil > Wetlands | place: USA: Florida... | reverse complement strand
CCTGGAGGCCGTATTCGTCCCACAGGGGCCGGTCGGAGACCTGAACCGGCTGATCGGCGGTTCGGTGGAAGGCGCCAAAAGTATCCGGCCAGACAGACGCCATGCAAAGCGCGGGGAAAAACAGGACGAGACAGAATCTCATGTGTCTAGTTGGACGGTGGCGCCAAGCCTCTGGTTCCGAGTCTCGCGCCGCTTCACCTTTCCGGTCAAGTCTATTCGTCGCGGAGCGCGGCGATGGGGTCCGTCGCGGTCGCTCGCCGGGCCGGAATCCAGCACGCAATTCCAGCGGTCACCGTTACCAGGCAGGCCGCAATCCAGAGCGGGGCGGCGTGACCGGTTTCAAGACCGGCGAGCCTGCTCTCGAGGGGCCGCATACAGACCAGCGCAGCACCCAGCCCAAGCGCGAGCCCGATTGCGACCGTGAGGAGGCCCTGCCTGAAGATCAGAGAAAAAACGTTCCGCGGAGTCGCGCCCATGGCGATACGAATGCCGATTTCCTGCGTTCGCCGCGAAGTGGTGTACGAAATGACGCCGTAAACACCGGCCGCCGACATTATCAGCGCGAGGCAGCCGGTGACGGCGAGCAACGTCATGATGAAACGCCGGTCAGCTACGGAGTCCGCGATCAGCTCGCTCATCGACGCGCTGAGGAACACCGGCTGGTTGGGATCGATCGCGGCGATCGCACGCCGGAGGGCCCTCTCGATTTCTCCCTTGGCCCGTTCCGTTCGCACGACGAGGAATACCGATTCCTGCATGGCTCCCGCAGCCAGGTAAACATTGCCCTTCTCCGGTTCGTCGAGAGCGGCGTGGCGCGAACCGGACACCACGCCGATCACTCGCTTCCAATTGTCCGGGTTTTCCGGCGTGCAATAGACGCAAATGCGCTGCCCGGTGGCTCTCGCTCCCGGCCACAGATGGCGCGCCACAAACGTGTTCACAATGGCGGCGTCATTGGATGCGTTCATCTCTTCTTCCCGGAACCAGCGGCCCTGGATCAGACGAACTCCCATGGATTGCAGATAGTCTCCGCCGGCAATGTCGATCTCCGCAGTCAATGGCCGCGCGGCCGAGGCCTCGCTGCTGCTGACGAATCCGCCGTGATTTTCTCCGCTGAAGGGCAAGGCGTCAACGGTTCCTGCGCTCTTCACTCCGGGAAGCGCGCGGACGGCATTGAGAATCCGGTGGTAGAACAGACCGCGTTGTTCCGGGGTTCGGTACCGCTCGGGAGCGGGGAGCACGACGGAGGCGATAATCTGATCCGCCTGGAAACCGGGATCGGTGGTCACCAGCCGCACAAAGTTGGCCAACAGTTGTCCACCGATCACAACCAGAAGCACGGATACGGCCACCTCGGCGGCCACCAGCGAAGAGCGCAGCCGATCATGCCGGCCCGAGGCCGCTCCCCGCGAGCCAAAGCCGCTCCAGACAACGGCGCGTTTCCCTCCACCCATGCGAAGGGCTGGTGCGATTCCGAAGAGAAGGCCATTCACGATCGCCAGGGCGAGGGCGAATCCGAAGACGGCGGTGTCAGCGCGAGCGGCAGCCACCCGGGGAATGCTCACGGGCGCGAGTGCCGGCAAGATCTTCCACGCCGCCGCGGTCAGCACGTACCCACCCAGGCCGCCCATCGCGGCCAACACGCAGCTCTCAGTAAGAAGCTGCCGGAGGATGCGCCAATGGCCTGCGCCGACCGCCAGCCTCACAGCCATCTCCCGCTGCCGCGCGAGGCCGCATGCCAGCAGGAGGTTGGCGACATTCGCGCAACCGATCAGCATGAACAGAACAGCCGCAGCCATCAGCAGCCAAAGACCCATGGCGGCAGCGCCGACGGTGCGATCGCGCAGAAGATTCAGGGTCAGAACGCGGTCGCGATTTGTGGCGGGGAAATCGTGAGCCAGAACGCTGCTGATGGACGCGAGGTCCTGCCGCGCCTGGTCGAGCGAGACACCGGCGCGGAGCCTGGCAACTGCGCCGAGTCCGGCGCCCGGGTTGGCAGGCACTTTGAATGGCGCCGCCCAAAACTCTACGTACGGAGAAGGCGTGTGGGCCGCAGCCCTGCGCATGGGAAAGTTGAAATCCCGAGGCATGACGCCGATGACCAGGCAGCCGTGTCCGTTGGCCGTGACGGTCCGGCCGACGACGGAGCGGTCGGAGTGAAACCGGCGCATCCAGAGGCCGTAGCTGAGGATCATCACGTCCGCATGATCGGGCTGGTCCTCTTCGGGCAGGATGTTGCGTCCCAGCATGGGCGACACGCCAAGCGTGGGGAAGACGTTGGCCTTCACTCGCAGGCCATAGAGCGCTTCCGGAGTGGCGTTCGAGACGCCGGCAAGATCGAAAACGGCGTTGCCATAAACGCCGACGGATTCGAGCGTGCGCGTTCTTCGAGCCACTTCGCGGGCGTCATTCCAAACCACCCAGTCGCCGTGGGACTGCTGCTGCATGCGGGGGTATTCGCTGCGCAGTTGGACGAGTTCTGACGGGCGCGCGTAAGGCAGCGGATCGATCAGCACCGACTTGATGGCGGCAAAAACGACTGCCGTTGCGCCGACGCTCAGAGTGATCGACAGCAGGGCGATGCCGGTGGGAACCGGGGCGCGCCGAAGGAGCCGGAGGGCGAGGCGAACGTCGTGAAGGAGCGACATTTGATTTTCATTTTACGCGGAGGGAAGAACGGACAACGGCGGAAACCGAAAAACGGGGACAGTTCTGAGCCATGTCGCCCGAGGCGACACCCGCGAGCATGAAAGTGACGACGCGGGCTTGTACACGAGGGGACAGGCACCACCGTCCACGACGAGCGGGCTGGTGGTTTGTGAGCGGCTCGATTAGGGACGGTGGAGCCAGTCCCCGACGCGCTCGGTTTATCAGCAGGTTGGAGCTATTTTCAAGAGAGGCAGCGCTGTCCACGCGCCTAGAGGCAAACGGGGGAACCTCAGCGGTCAGGGGCTTGGGACAGCGAAGCCGGTCCCCGTTTTTCGGGGCTTTCTTCATTCGCGACATTGGAGCCAGTCCCCAGTCAGGCCCCGTGGCACTTTTTGTATTTTTTGCCGCTGCCGCAGGGGCAAGGATCGTTGCGGCCGACTTTGTCGCCCTTGACGACCGTCTTGTTGCTGCCGTTGCCGCCCGAGTCGCCGCCAACCATTTGCAGCTCGGCCAGCTCCTTTTCTTTCTTGCGCTGGATGTTGCGGGTGAAATCCTGGATGGAAGTCTGGGCGATGGCGCGCTGCTGGTCGGTGGCGGCGGGTGAAGGTTCCTCCTCCTCGGACTCTTCGTAACCGTTCTCGTCCACTTCGAACGGCAATTGCGGCCGGCCGCCCGCGCCGGCTTCTTGCGCGATCTGGAGGAAGTACAGGAATCGGACCGTCTCATCCTCGATGCGGTCCATCATTTCCTCGAACAACTGATAGGATTCTTTCTTGTACTCGACCAGCGGATCTTTCTGGCCGTAACCGCGGAGGCCGATGCCCTCCTTGAGACTATCGATCGAGAGCAGATGGTCCTTCCACTGATCGTCGATGACTTTGAGCATGATCCAGCGTTCGCTTTGCCGCATCAGGTCAGCGCCGATGAGGTCTTCCTTCTGCTGGTACTTTTGCGCGAGCTGCTCGAAAATGACCTCTTCGAGGGCTTCGCGCTGCAGGCCGGCGAGTTCGGCGATGTCGATCTTGTGGCCGAACTGGCTCAGGATATCGGTACGGAGGCCGGTCATGTCCCAGGTGTCGGGATGCGAACCTGCGGGGCAACGGAGATCGATGAAGGTGCCGAGCGCACCGCGCACCATTTCCATGACGTGTTCTTTTTGATCGAGGCCTTCGAGCAGGGCGCGGCGCCGGCCGTAAACGGCCTGGCGCTGCTTGTTCATGACGTCGTCGTATTCGAGCAGGTGTTTGCGCGCTTCGAAGTTTTGAACCTCGACCGCTTTCTGGGCGGCTGCGATGCGCTTGGTGATGAGTTTGGACTCGATGGGCACGTCCTCTTCCATGCCCAGGCGCAGCATGAGATTCTGCATGCGCTCGCCGCCGAAGATGCGCAGCAGATCGTCCTGTAGAGACAGGTAGAAGCGCGAGCTTCCGGGATCGCCCTGGCGGCCGGCGCGTCCGCGGAGCTGATTGTCGATACGCCGCGAATCGTGCCGCTCGGTGCCCAGGATGTGCAGGCCGCCGAGCGAGACCACCTCATCGTGATCCTTGTCGGTCTCCTGCTTGTACTTCTGGAGCATGGCATCCCACTCGACGCGCTCCGGAGTTCCGACGGCGCTGATTTGCAGCTTGTCGGGATCCTTGCCCTGCTTGCGCAGCGCTTCCTTGGCCATGAACTCGGGGTTTCCGCCGAGCAGGATGTCAGTACCGCGGCCGGCCATGTTGGTGGAGACGGTAACCGCGCCTTTACGGCCGGCCTGCGCCACGATCGACGCTTCGCGCTCGTGATGCTTGGCGTTCAGGACCTCGTGCTTGACGCCCATGCGCTTGAGCAGGCCGGAGAGGCGTTCAGATTTCTCAACCGAGATGGTGCCCACCAGCACCGGCTGGCCTTTTTCCGTGAGGGTCTTGATCTCTTTAGCGGCGTTGCGGAACTTTTCCTCTTCGGTGCGATAAACGACGTCCGAAAACTCCTTGCGGATCATCGGCTTGTTGGTAGGGATGACGGTGACGTCGAGCTTGTAGGTTTTCTCAAACTCCGCGGCTTCCGTTTCCGCCGTACCGGTCATGCCGGCCAGCTTTTTGTACATGCGGAAATAGTTCTGGAAGGTGATGGTAGCGAGCGTCTGGTTCTCCCGCTCGATCTTCACGTTTTCCTTGGCCTCGACCGCCTGGTGCAGACCGTCGGACCAGCGGCGGCCGGGCATCAGGCGGCCGGTAAACTCGTCGACGATGATGACCTGGCCGTCCTTGACCACGTAGTCCTTGTCGAGGTGGAACAGCACGTGCGCTTTGAGCGCCTGCTGCACATGGTGATTAAACTCGATGTATTGAGGGTCGTAGAGATTGGGGAGGCCGAGCAACTTCTCAACCTTGGATACGCCTTCTTCGGTCAATCCCACGGCGCGGTGTTTTTCATCTACCGTGAAGTCGCCGGTAGTGTACTTTTCGCCAGGCTCTTTGCCTTCGATCACTTCGCCGCGCACCAGCTTCGGAATGATGCGATTCACCTTATAGTATTTGTCGGTGGATTCTTCGCTGGGGCCGGAGATGATGAGCGGCGTGCGCGCCTCATCGACCAAGATCGAGTCCACCTCGTCGACGATGGCGAAGTGGTGCTCGCGCTGCACGCAGTCCTCGAGGCGGAACTTCATGTTGTCGCGGAGGTAATCGAACCCGAATTCGTTGTTGGTGCCGTAAGTGATGTCGCAGTTGTAATTTTCCTTACGCTCCTCGTCGTCGAGGTCGTGGACGATGATGCCGACCGACATGCCCAGGGCCTTATAGATCCGGCCCATCCACTCGGCGTCGCGATGAGCGAGGTAGTCGTTGACAGTGACGACGTGCACGCCCTTGCCTTCGAGCGCATTCAGGTAAACCGGTAGAGTGGCGACCAGCGTCTTTCCTTCACCGGTTCGCATCTCTGAGATTTTGCCCTTGTGCAGGACCATGCCGCCGATCAACTGTACGTCGAAGTGCCGCATGTTGAGGAAGCGGCGGCCGGCTTCGCGCACGACGGCAAAGGCCTCGATCAGAAGGTCATCCAGCGTGGCGCCTTGCGCGAGCCGTTCCCTGAACTCGATGGTCTTGGCGGCCAGATCGATGTCGGAGAGTTGGGTGAGTTCGGGTTCGAGCGCATTGATGGCCGCAATGGTTGGCAGGAGCGTCTTGATTTCGCGCTCGTTCTTGGTGCCGAAGACTTTAGCCAGGATGGCGTCGATCATACAGGCGATTCTCTTAGGGAGGGGACAGCCTTTCCCATTTTACCTTAGGTGCGGCGCGACGAGACGCATTCGGCTGAGAATCGATGGCTACGGGGATGGAGAACGACCGCTTGCTTGGGGCGAATCAAGTGGGCGCGGGGTGTTAAAAAATCGATTCAATCCAGAATCGGGACAAACGTGGCCGGGGCGTGCCCGGCCACTACGAGGAGTTGGTAAGTTCGGGGATTCGCGAGGTTAGTCGTGGACGCCCACGTAGCCGCCACCGTCCACCAGGGCTTGCAGGCGGCGGCCGACGTCGTTCAAGGTGGCGGACTGCGCGGTGAGTTCCTCGGCAGCCGCGGCGCTTTCCTCGGCGGTTGCCGCGTTGGTTTGACCCACGCCCTGCATCTGCGCGATGGCCTTGCCGATTTGATCGAGTCCGCGCGCCTGCTCCTGGCTGCCCAGGTGCACCTCGTCCACCAGCCTCTTGATCTGTTCGGCTTCGGCGCTCACACCGCGGATCGCCTCGGCCACGCGATCTACCTTGGATTTGCCATCGTTGGACTTGGCGATGGACTCCTCGATGAGAGAGGCCGTATCTCTGGCGGCTTGGGCGCAGCGCTGGGCCAGGTTGCGCACTTCATCGGCGACCACGGCGAATCCCATACCCGCCTCGCCGGCGCGCGCGGCTTCCACGGCGGCGTTCAAAGCGAGGATATTGGTTTGGAAAGCAATCTCGTCGATGACTTTGATGATTTTGGAGATTTTCTGGCTGGAGCCGTTAATCTCGTTCATGGATACCACCATGTCATCCAGTGCCTGGTTGGTGGTAGCGAACTTCTCGGTGGACTGGGTGACGATGCCGGCCGCGCCGCGGGCGTTTTCCGTATTGCGTGCCGCCATGGAATTGATTTGTTCCGTGGAGGCGGAAGTTTCTTCGAGCGAAGAAGCATTTTCTGAGGAGGCCTGAGCCAGCGACTGGCTGGAGGAGGAAACCTGGGCAGCCGCCTGCGCCACCTGGTTGGCGCCGGTGACCAGGGACCCGGCCACCTGTTTCAGGGTCTTGGCGAGGCCCGCCACCACCAGAGCACCCCCACCGCCCGCAAGCAGTACCAGAGCCGTGAACACGGTCATGAACAGTTCGTTGCGCTGAATACTGGCTTCGGCGGCGACGATGGCCGCGTCTCGACGGGCGCTATTGGCCTGGCCGAAAGCGGCGGCGTTCTTCTGTAACGTATCCATCAGCGGGGTGGTTGTTTTCAGTGCGGCGTCACTGGCTTCTATAGGATGCCCTGCCGCGGACTGATCTGCGAACTCCTGGAACCTCTCAACCCATTGGTCCAAAGCGGACCGTATGGCATTGATGGCCGCGCGGTCTTCCGGAGAGGCTGCGCCTTCTTCCATTAGCTGGATGGTCTTGTGCATCTCCACGGCGGTGGCATTGTAGAGCGAACGCGCCTTAGTCACTTGCTCCGGCTTCTGCATGGTGGCGAACAAGGAAACGCCGCGCATGGCGATACGCATGTTGGCGAGGCCGATGGTAATCTGACGCGCCTGGTCCAGACGCGCCGCGCCGCCTACGATCTCCTCCGTCATTTGGCTCCGGATATGCCGAATGGTGGCCAAAGAATACACGGCGGCTCCCGCTGCGGCCAAACTCACAAAGCCGAAACACACAAACAACTTCGTACGGATGCTGGTCTGCTGCATGATGGATCGATCTCCCCAGTGGGCCACGGATGCGCCCTGGGAAGATATCGGCACTAAAGCCACAGAACATGAGCCCGATTTGAGGGCCTGTTTTCAACTTACGCGTTAAAGCTTTCAGCGAATCACTCGATAAGAGTGGGGAACGCTTGCGAGCGCTCGTAAGGGCAGCCGCCGGCTCAAAACACGAATGCTTCATTCACAGAAACGAGGAGTCAAACATGTACACATTTTGTAAGCAAAGTGCGGCGTTGCGGACGCCCTGGTGCCGTTTCGCGGCGTGTCTCGCGCTGGCGATGGCGATCACAGGGGCGGCCCACGCCACCGAAGGCGGCGCCAGCGTCTACCCCGCAGGGGTTGAGACCGTCATGCCAGGAATGATGCCGGGCCCCGGCGGAAGCTTGCTCGCCGAGTTCGACAACTTTTATCAAGCCAACAACCTGGTAGGTTCCAACGGCCAGAGCCTCATGCCGGGCTTTCATCTCCGTGTCGGCGCGGTGGCGGGCAAGGGCATCCACAACTGGGGGATTCATGTGTTGGGGGGCACCCTGGTGAGCGTTGGAGCCGTGCCGGTTGTCTATATTCATCTCGATGCTCCTTTCGGCCATGGCGACAAGGTGGGAATTGGCAACATGGACATCACCCCGGCGGCCATCGCGTACGCCAAAGGGGCCATGCACTTTTGGTATGGCCTGGACGTCCTCCCTCCGGGCCTCTCGTACCACAAAGGCGATCTGGTGAACGTTGGCCAGCACAACTGGGCGACCGCCCCGGCGGGCGCGTTCACGTATTTGCCGAACCATGCCAAGGAAGAACTCAGCTCGCGGTTTGAGTATTTTGTCAACTACACCGACCCGGCCACCAACTACCGCTCCGGCAACGAATTCCTGTGGGAGTACGACGGGATGCAGAACGTTACCAAGAAACTGGCGGTGGGCGGCAATGGTTATTTCTACAAGCAGACGACGGATGACTTGTTGAATGGACTGATGTACCTGGATGGGAACCGCGGGCGCAACCTGGCCTTCGGGCCCGAGATCCGCTATCACTTGGGTCACACTGCGCTGATCCTGAAATACCAAAGGGACTTCCTGACACAAAACCGGCCGGTTGGGAATTCGTTCTGGTTCCAGATCGGCGTACCCATCGGCGGTCCGCACCACGATTAAGACACATCCTTACTAGTAGTGAAAGGCAGAGCGCTGAGGGGAACTCGGCGCTCTGCTAAACCCACCTTCCCGGGCTTAAGCGAACGGCAGCCAGTCCGCGCCGCGTCGTATACTCGACTCAGAGCCCATGGACTTCAAACAATTCAAACACCGTCTGCTGGACAAAGAACGGGGATTGCTGGCAGACATCGCTCGTTTTGAAGGCGAGGCGCGTGAGGCGACCGGTTCCGAAGTCGGGGACCCACTGGATAAGGCTGCTTCTTCTGAGGGCAAATCCACATCCTTTGAAGAAAGCAACTTGCAGTGGCAGACGCTCGTCCAGGTGCGGGAGGCCTTGCAGCGGATCGAAGACGGAAGCTTCGGCAACTGCACCGACTGCGGACGCCCGATCGAGCCCGCCCGGCTGGAGGCGGTTCCCTGGACGCCTTACTGCCGCGCCGACCAGGAGAAGCGAGACCGAGCGGTGCCTGTGCACGGGAGCGTGACCCTGTAGCGGTTGGCGGAAGCTTACCGATCGGGCCGGGCAGGGGGCATGGCCCGCCCTTACGGATCTAGTTCATAGACGCCATCCAGTGCTGGAGCTTTTGAACATCCTGGCGGGCGCGCTCGCGATCCTCCGGGGTTGGGGCCAGTTCGAGGTATCGCGCCAAGTCGGATTTGGCTGCGGCCAGCCGGCCGGCTTGCACTTCGAGGATGCCGCGCTTCCGGTACTCTTCCGCGGAATCCGGATTGGCGCGAATCAGCAGGCCGAGCACATCGATGGCCTTGGCCGTGAATCCGCGTGAAGTGTAAGCGGCGCCGAGATTTCTCAGCATACGCAGCAGAATATTGCGCTTGCTGACCGGGGCCAGCCACTTCGGATTGGGCTCGATCTCCATCTGCGACGCCTCGCGCGCCAAGGCAAAGCACTCCTCGGGCTCGAGCCTACGCCCGTCATGGAACGGATCGAGGAACGTCGAGTATGCGCCGTCGTCATAGCGCACAATGAAGTGCCCGGGCAGACCAATGCCCTGCACCGGTTTTTCCAGCCGGCGCGCGATCTCGATGTACACCACCGAAAGCGTGATGGGGATTCCGGTGCGCGCGCTCAGCACGTGGTTCAGGCAACTGTTGAGCGGATCATAGTAGTCGCTCGTATTCCCATGAAAGCCAAGTTCTTCGAACAGGTAGCGGTTTGTCTGGGTGACGAAGGCCAGACCATCGTGGACACCGCTCAAACGCTCGCCCAGTTCCACAGCGTGCGAATCGAGAACAGCCACAAACGCGTCCGCATCGAGCTCCGGGAATTCGATCGTGGCCAGCTCGAGCGCGGCGCGATCGAGCGGTACGCTCGCGTCCCGGCCCGCGATCAGTTCCAGTAAGCGGTCCACTTTCCCGTAGAATATCACTTCGATGAAGAAGGGATTCTTGTTGTTGCCGGTGAAGGGCTGAGCGTGCCGTAGCGGCGGTCCTATTTCGGCGTGAAGGTGAAGTTGGAGATATAGAGTTCGTCGGTGCCGGGCAGATAGAATCCGAACTTGCCCTGCGCCGGGTTCAGGCCGGCGGCCTGCCAGGTGTCGGCCGCAACCCATTCGCCGCTCAGGTGTACGCTCGTCACCACGCTCGCGGGTGAGACCTCGACCTTGATGGTGTATTGCAGCTCCTTGCCGGCCTGCTCTTTCAGAGGAAAAGATTTGTCGGAATCCTTCACCTTCTTGCCACCGGCAAACTGGGTGCGATGGATGCTCTTTTTGTCGATGCCGAACAGAAGGTAGTCGCTCTTGTTTTCCAGGCAGCCCACTACCCATTGAATGCGGCCTTTGCCTAAGAATCCACCCTGACGGAGCGCGGTGAACGTGTAGGTGCCTGAACCGGATGCGGCGGGATACAACACCAGCCCTCCGCCGCGATGCACGAACCAACTGCCGTCAGCTTGCCAGCCTGAGGCTTTGGCCCACTGTTCCAACGTCAGGGGGCTGGCGGCGGGACGGCTTGATTTTGGCGGAAGAGTCAGGGTAACGTTGTTCGGCCTGCCGGAGGCGACGGTAATGGTTTGCGAGGCGTCGTTGTATCCAGGCGCGCTGGCGCTGAAGGTGTACTGCCCTTCTTCCAGCTCCACGGCACCGCCTCGGATGTCGTGAGATCTTCCGTCTGCATCCTTATAGATAACCGCCGCGTTGGCGGGAGAGACGGCGATCTTTACGGAACCCTTCGCGACTTGAAGCAATAGGTCTTGAGGACTCAGCACCACGGTTTCGCCGGCTTTAAAATCTTTCGCCAATTGTTTGTGCCGGTGGCCATCCGTGAGGTCGATGGTGTGGCTGCCGGGCGGGATGTTGGAAAACGACAGACTTCCATCGGCTCCCACGCTTCCCACGTGCTTCTGATCCAGGGTGACCTGCAATCCCTGCGTCGCGCCACGAATGGAGAGCGTCGCGACGGTAGGAACGGGGCGCATTTGAAATTCCAGCTTGGTTTCCTCACCCTTCCTGACATCAACCGTTTGCGCCGGCTCCTCCAGGAAGCCGTCCTTGAGCACCCGGATGCTGTACGACCTGACGGAGAGATTGGTGATGCGCACTTGCCCGCCCTTGGTCTTTCTCTTGGCGGCCTTTCCATCCACCTCGACGGTGACGTCTTCTTCTCCCGTGTGAATCAAAACCGAACCCACGTTGCGGTCGGAGTAAAGCTGGATCTGAAGCGCCGGCGCCTGGCCAAGGGTCAAGGTCATAGTGTGGCGGTTCTTGCCGTCATTGAGGACCAGTTCATGATTTCCGAGCGGCAGATTGGGCAAATCCAGCCCGGGCTCGCCGAGTTCGCCGGCATCCTGGTTATCGACAGTGACCTTTACCGGAGTGGGCGAGGTACTGGCCTGGATGTGAGCCTGATTAGCGAAGCTTGTCACCACGACGGCGTTCAGTTCCTTGGCTCTGGGGCTTTCCGCAAGCACCGGCGGATGGCCTGCAGCGGCATCGAACGTAACGGTGGCGTGCGCGCTGCCCGAGGTGACTTCTATGGTGTGCTTTCCCCAGCCGAGTTCCTGATCGGGAAACTGGCCTTCGGTAAGGTCAACCGCCGGCTGGCTATCCACGGCCACTTTGCCAAACTGCAAATCACTGGAAAGCCGCAGAAGCTGGTGCAGTTCGGCCACCGGAGCGGGCGGCGGCACCGGCTGCAAATCCAGGTTGACGGGGCCGGTGGATCCGCGTTTGACCACTAGCGGCAAGCTTGCCGAAACGTAGCCCTGTTTTTCGGCGACCAGTTGGTAAGTGCCCTCGCGCAACTTAAGGGATAGATTGCTGGTGCCGCGGACTTCGTTGTTGATGCGGATGGTGGCCCCGGGAGGGTTAGTTTGCACCTCGATGGCCACCGGCCGGAAGGTTCGGACGACAAAAAAGGCGACGATCAACACGGCGACAGCGGCGATCGAGACCCCGATAAGAGTCCAATTCACCGGCTGCTTGGGTCCGGACGGGGCCGGTTTCTTTGGCTGGGCTTCCTTAGCCGCGGTCACGGGAGTGGCAGCAGGTTTGGGAAGTTCAACGGGAGCCGGCGCTGTGGCACTCGGGGGCGGCGGAGGGGGCGGTGCGCTGGCTGGGGGCGGGGTTTGGAGCAAGCCGGTTGCGCCAAGTTCTGTAGCGGCTGGCGGGGCGGCGGCGCCGGATTCGGGGGGCCTGGTCTTTAGGGGCGCCTGCGGGATGATCTGGGTTTCGGCCTCCGTCGCCGGCTCAGCCTTCGAAACCGGCTTCACAGTTGGCGGCGTGGCAGCAGGGATAGTTTCGGCCGCGGAAGCTCCGGTCTGGGAGCGCAACTTGTGTTCAGCTTCTTCCCATCCTGCCGGAGCAGTGACCGCGGCACCAGGCGGTAAGGTATCGGCCGTTTCGGGGTGATTGTAAGCGGTAGCCCGGGCCACCGCTTCGGCGCGGCTCTGAAGATCCGGAATCGATTTGCAGAGCGTGCTACGCAATAACATGAGCCGCTGCTCTCGCGGATATGCGGCCAGACCCTGATCAATCTGCGCCAGCGCGGCCTGAACATTTCCCGCAGCCTGCATGCGCCGCGCTTCAGCTACGCAGTGGCCCACTTCTTCCTCGCGCTTGCCCTCGAGCGCCATGGTGCGCAAGCCCTTGGCTAAAGCGTGGTCAGGATCAAGGTCCAAGGCCTGCTGACTCAACGTCTCGGCAGCCCGCCAGTCCGTATCCACAACCGCGCGAGCGTGATCGAGCAGAGTTTCCAGCAGAAAGCCACGGATTACCCGGTTGTGCGGGTCCATCTCGGAGGCGCGGCGCAAGAGAGGGATGGCTTCATCAAAGCGGCGCTGGGCGGACAGGTCTTGGCCCTGTTTAAAAATCTGCTCCGCCTCGGCGGAGCGCGCCTGGCTTTGACGGGCCAGTTCGCCGAGTGCGGTCATTTCCGGATCGTCGGGGAACTCCGTATCGGCATTACGCAGGAATTCAATCGCGCGTTCGTAATCCCCAGCTTCGAGTTGCCGGTCCACCTGCTCCACCCATCGGGCTTTGGCTTCGGCGCGCGTCTGCTGGTCACGCCTCTTGCGGACCCGGTCGATTTCAAAATCCAGTCCGGGATACTGTTTGTGGATGGTCTGGAGGATTTCCCACTGCCCCAGCGCCTCCGTGAACTGTCCCCGCTCGTCATAGGCGCGCGCCCTGGCGACAATCGAATTCACCAGGTCGCGCTTGTCGCGCATCAGGCGGAGGGCCTTTTCAAAATGGGCCTCGCCGGGATAAGTCTTCACGGCCTCTCTGAGAATGCTGACCCGGCGATCGATGTCGGGCTCACTCTCCACGCCGCGGTCGATTTCCGCGATTCGCGCCGAGAGTTCCTGGCGATACCGTTCCTCCACGTCGAATTTGAGCGCTTGAAACAGAGCATGACCCGGATACTTGCTCAGATACTGGTCGCAAATGGAGAGGGCGGTGGAAAAATTTCCGTCCATCAGGTGCTTGCGCGCTTCCTGATAGGAACTCTGCAGCAGATCGTGCTCGGTGCGAACCTGGTTGTAAAAATTCTGGTAGGAAATGCCGCGCTCGGGCGCCGAGGTGTCAGGAACGCGTTTGTCGAGGTCGACCAGACGCTCGAGCTTGGTGAGCGCGGAACTCATCTCGCCGTTCTGCCAGGCCTCCAGCGCCTGCTTATACAGGTCTTCTTTTTGCTTGCGGGCTTTTATGTACTGTTCTTCGCGGCGATCCACTTCGGCCAGCATCTGCAGCGCGGTGGTGTCTCTGGGGCGCAATTGCAAAAGGTTTTGCAGCGCGTCACGAGCGTGGCCGAAAGCGTTATTCTCCAGATGCTGGCGGGCCAGTTTTACCCACTCTTCAACTTTGGCTTCACTGCGCCGCGTTTCGATGGTGCTCTTCAGCGTGAGGGCGTTGCTGTTGGTGGGATCGAGCTGCAAGATCTCCTGAATCTTCTGCAAGGCCAGCAGGTACTCTTCCTCGTCCATGCAATTGCGCGCGCTGTCGAGCAGTTGCCCGATGGTTTTTTGGCGCACCGCTTGATCGAGCTGGCGGCGCAGCAGGGTCATGCTGGTCTCAACGTGACCTTCGGCTTCGAGCTCGTTCAGGATTTCCGCGGCGAACTGATAGTTGCCCTGCTCGTACGCTTTGGTGGCTTTTTGAATGCGCGGCCGGATGCGGGCAGCATCGAACATCTCGATGGGCTCGTTGCGCTGCCCCTTGGCGAGCGTGTCGGCGAACTCCTTGGCCGTGGAGAACCGGTTCCACGGCTGCTTCGCCATGGCCTTATGGATGACGCGGCTGATCACCTGGCTCACCGCGGGATTCAGCTCTGAAGCGGCCGGCGGAATATGATGCAGGATGGCTTGGGCGGTTTCCTGCTCGGTGGGGAAATCGAACGGACGGCGGCGCGTGAGCGCTTCATAAAACACGACCCCGAGTGAGAAGATGTCCGAGAGCGGCGAGGCCGGCTTCATTTCCAGCTGCTCGGGAGCCATGTAGGGGAGCGTGCCTCCGGCGACAGTCATGGTCGCGGTAGTATCAGCCATGTGCGCGACACCGAAATCGATGATTTTGACCGTGTCATCGGGCATCACGAAAATGTTGCTGGGCTTGAGGTCGCCGTGCACCAGGCCTCGTTCGTGCGCCGCGTGCAGTCCCCGGCAGGTTTGGAGAATGATCTCGACTGTACGGTCCACGCTGAGGCGCTGGCTGGACGTCCGGATGAGCTGGTCGAGCGTCACTCCGGGGAGAAGCGGCATGACGAAGTAGGGTTTGGTCTGGCCGTCCTCTTCGAACTCGCCGATATCGAAAATCTCGACGATGTTGGGATGGCTCATGGAGGCCAGGACGCCGCATTCCTTGCGGAACAGATCCAGCGCCATTTTGCTTGGCGCATCACGCAAGGTTTTCAGCGCGACTTCGCGCCCAACGATGGTGTCAAAGGCCTTGTACACCAGACCCATGCCCCCTTTGCCAATGAGGTCAAGGGCGTCGTATCGGTCTTTGATCCTTCTCTTGGCCGGCATAGAAAGGGGGCGATTCTAAATGATACTGCGGTTGGACCCCGTTCGCGTATCAGGGGTAACCCCGGACGGCCCAGGCTGTCAACAATTTGTTCCGGCACAATTCGAGTGGCCATCGCGGGGTGAGCCTGAGTGTAGGATAATGACGTTCGTCCTTTCTATGTGCCGCAGTATCAAAGTACTCCGCCGCCCCGTCGCGCTGGCGACGGATGACGAGATTTCCGCCGCTGCCCTGCAGTTCGTGCGCAAGGTCAGCGGCTTTCAAAAGCCTTCGCAGCGCAACCAGACTGCGTTCGACGATGCCGTCCGGGAGATTGCGCGCGCCACGCAGCGGCTTCTCGAGAACCTCCCATCGGCGCGGCGAGGACAGAGTTCGGAGGGACGTGGCGCATCGGTGGGGGAGCCGTCATGACGCGCCGGTCGCTTTTCACCCTGGCCACGGTCGGCTGGGCGGCACAGAGGAAGGACGAGCCCATGAAAAAGGGAGACCTGTACCACATCCCCTCCGATCTACCCGTGCCTGTGGACGACGGGGCGTGCCGGCATTTGGCGGGAATGCAGGTTCCCGCGATCACGTTGGTTTCCACCACCAACCGTCGTGTCAATATGGCAAATCAGGCGCGGGAGCGGACCGTGGTCTATGGTTACCCTCGCACTGGAAGGCCAGGCCAGCCGATCCCAAAGGGTTGGGACGAGATTCCAGGGGCGCGCGGGTGCACGCCGGAGACCTGCTCTTTCCGCGACCACTATAAGAGGCTGCGCGAACTCCAGGTTCACGTTTTCGGTTTGAGCACCCAGACCACCGAATACCAGCAAGAAGTGGTACAACGCTTGCATCTACCGTTCGAAATGCTGAGCGATGCGGATTTTGCTTTTACGAACGCCTTGCGTCTTCCCACGTTCGAGTTTGCAGGCGTCCGGCTGCTCAAACGGCTGACGCTCATTATGGCGGCCGGAAGAATTGAGAAGGTTTTCTATCCGGTCTTTCCACCGGACAAGCACGCCGAGGAGGTTGTGGGATGGCTGGCCAGTCATCCGCGTGTGGGTTCATGATTTGGGAGAGGCTTCACTCTTGACATTCCTTTCAGCGGCAGGTTATTGTAGCGATTCGACTTGGCCACGCTAAGGCCAGCTTCACATATGGGGAAGAACACGGGCGGCGAAGCCGAATCGGTGGAGCAGTTTCTGGATTCGTCCCTGGACAGCGTGGATAGCGCTGAGCACCTCGTCCTGGAGGTAGCGCAAAAAGTTGGCTTTGATGAGGAAGATCTACACAAGATTGGCATGTCGG
>Ga0335079_10004229_pt1 | contig 16503 bp, 18 predicted proteins | sample Lox_Sample_33_FD_206719 | JGI IMG/M metagenome (GOLD analysis project Ga0335079, IMG submission 206719) | Soil microbial communities from Loxahatchee National Wildlife Refuge, Florida, United States - Lox_Sample_3.3 | ecosystem: Environmental > Terrestrial > Soil > Wetlands | place: USA... | reverse complement strand
AATCCGCTGTGGGGCGCACCGCGTATTCATGGTGAACTCTTGAAACTCGGGATCGCGGTCGGGCAGTCAACCGTATCCAAGTACATGCCTGGGGGCGGGCGACCGTCGGGGCAGATTTGGTGGACCTCCGAAAATCTGAGAATTCGGGCCAACGAGATCAATGCGGCGAATCCCGGCGCAGCGCGGGGGCGCTCTGGCTCGAAGGGAGTGCGTTCCCTATCGTTGAGGCATGTCAAGGTCGAGACGAGCTACCGAGAATATGAAGTAAGCTGTTGAAACCGCTTCAAGGACGAGGGAACAGCGGACGAGGAACGCGGCGATGGCAGTTGAAGGAAGTGCCGGGATGGCGGAGAAACGTGGGCGGGTCGTCGCTGTACATGGCTCCGTGATCGACGTGCGGTTCCCCGCAGGCTCGCTACCGGCGATCAACGAGGCCCTCGCCGTCGAGGCAGAAAGTGCGCGGCCTCTTATCGCGGAGGTCCAACTGCACCTCGACGAAACGCTCGCCCGTGCGGTTGCGCTCGAGAACACCGCGGGGTTGAGAAGAGGCGTCCCTGTCCGCGCCACCGGCGGACCATTGCGGGCACCCGTCGGCCAGGCCGTGCTCGGCCGCTTGCTGAATGCGTTCGGCGATCCCGTCGACGAGGGCCCCGCCTTTCCGAGCGACATCGAGCGCCGCCCGATCCACAGCTCCGCGCCCCCCATCGAAAACCTCGGGAAAGGCCTTGAGATCTTTCAAACCGGCATCAAGGTGATCGATCTCCTGGCGCCGCTCGTGAAGGGCGGCAAGGCCGCGATGTTCGGGGGCGCGGGGGTCGGGAAAACCGTGCTGATCATGGAGCTCATCCGCACCACGGTCGAGCGCCATGCGGGCATCTCCGTCTTCGCCGGCATTGGCGAGCGCTCGCGCGAAGGCCATGAGCTATTGCTGGAGCTCAGGGAGTCCGGCGTGCTCGAGCGCACGGCGCTGGTCTTCGGACAGATGAATGAGCCGCCCGGCGCTCGCTGGCGGACCGGCCTCACTGCCCTTGCCATCGCCGAGTATTTTCGCGACACCGCGCGTGAGAACGTCCTCTTCTTGATCGACAACGTCTACCGGCTCGTACAGGCTGGCGGCGAAGTCTCTGGCCTGCTCGGCCGGCTGCCGTCGCGCGTCGGCTACCAGCCGACGCTTGCCAGCGAGATCGCCGAGCTTGAGGAGCGTATCGCCTCGGTCGCGGGCGCCGCCATCACCTCGATCCAGGCGGTCTACGTGCCGGCCGACGATTTCACCGATCCCGCGGTCGCAGAGATATTCAGTCATCTCGATTCCTCGATCGTGCTTTCGCGCGACATGGCGAGCGAGGCCATGTATCCCGCGGTCGACCCGCTAGCCTCGAGCTCGAGCCTGCTCGACCCCCGGCTCGTGGGCGAGGCGCATTACCGGACCGCTCAGGAGGTCCGCAAGACGATCGCGCACTACCGCGAACTCCAGGAGATCATCGCGCTGCTCGGGATCGAGGAGCTGAGTGTCGGCGACCGCCGCACGGTCAAACGCGCGCGGCACCTGTTGCGGTTCCTTACGCAACCGTTCCAGGTCACAGAGGCGTTCACGGGAAAGCCGGGCCGTTCGATCGAGCTCGTGGCCACGCTCGCGGGTTGCCGCGCGATCCTCGACGGGGAAGCCGACGATTGGGCCGAGAGCTCGCTATACATGATCGGCGATTTCGACGAGGCCCGGCGCTTGGAAGCCCGGTCAAAAGCGGGGACCGCATGAGGCTCACCGTGACGACGCCGCTCGCGGTCATCGTCGAAGCCGAGGACGTCGCGCGGCTCAGGGCAGAGGACGAGACCGGCGCCTTCGGAATTCTTCCGGGACACGCGGATTTCCTAACGACGCTCTCGGTTTCCGTGGTGAGCTGGCACGACGCGCGCGGGAACGAGCACCATGTCGCGGTCCGCGGCGGCATGCTCGCGGTGCGCGACGGCCGGCTGATCGACGTCGCGACTCCGGCAGCGATGGCGAACGACGAGTTGCGGAAGCTCGAGACCGAGGCGCTTGCCGCGTTCCGCCGCGCGAGCGAGGAAGAGCAGGCCGCGCGAAGCGACGCGCAGCGCCTCTACCTCGCGGCCATCCGCCAGATTTGCCGCTTCCTGCGCTCCGAGCGCAGAGCGACGGTTCCAGGCGGCGCAGAAATCCCGCAGATCGAGGGCCTCCAGCAATGACGCAGGGACCGGCTAACGGCGAGCCCCTCGGCAAGGCGATAAGAACGCGGCAGGACCGCCGCGCCCGCTGGGAACGCGAAGGCGAGCGCTCCATCGGCGAGAACCTCGCAATGATCGGGGCCCTCGGCTGGACCATAGTGACGCCGACCCTGATCGGCGTCTTCGCGGGCCGCTGGCTCGATCGGCAATTCGGCTCCGGCATCTTCTGGACGCTCGGACTCCTCGTGCTCGGCTTGACGGTCGGCTGCGTGCTCGCCTGGAAAAGGATGCAGCGGCAATGAGCCTCGGCGCGCTCACGGCGAGTCCCCCTCTTCTCCTGGTGATGGCATGCGCCGGCCTCGCCGCCGGGCTTCTATACTTCACGGCGCTGCGGCGGACGTCGATCCTCCTCGCGTCCGGCGGCGGGCGGACGGGCCTGCTGGTTCTCTGGGCCTCGCGCATCGGCGGAGCAGTGGTCTTTCTGGCACTTGCCGCGAAGCTGGGTGCCGCATACTTGCTCGCGGCATTCCTGGGCTTTCTCATCTCGCGCACAATTGCGGTGCGGATCGTCCGCGGGAGCTGAGGATGCAGCCTTCGCCATTGGAAAGCGTCGTTCTCTTCCACTTGGGATCGATGCCGGTCACCCGGCCGGTCGCAACGACATGGGCAATCATGGCGCTCTTGTCCGTCTTCTCCTGGCTCGTGACGCGCCGGCTCGATCTGCGCCCGAACCGGCGGCAGGCGGTGCTCGAGATCGTCGTGATCGGCATCGCGGGCCAGATCAAGGAGGTGATCGGCAAGGACGCGCGCCCGTTCTTGCCGGTGCTGGGGACGCTCTTCATCTTCCTCGTGACCGCGAACCTCTCGGGCGTGCTGCCGGGCGTCGAGGCGCCCACGAGCAAGCTCGAGACGCCTGCCGCGCTCGCGCTCATCGTTTTCTTCTCCGTACATTACTTCGGCGTGCGCGCGCGGGGGCCGCTCGGATACCTCGCGAGCTTCGCGAAGCCCAAGCTGATCATGTTGCCCCTCAACCTCGTCTCCGAGGTAACCCGCACCTTCTCGCTCATGGTGCGCCTCTTCGGCAACGTTATGAGCGGCGAGTTCGTCATCGCGCTCGTCGTGGCGCTCGCAGGACTCTTCGTGCCCATCCCGCTCATGGTTCTCGAGATCCTCGTCGGGGTCGTCCAGGCCTACATCTTCACCGTGCTCGCAACCGTCTTTGTCGGCGCCGCCGTCGGCGACACCGAGCAGGGATAAAGGAGGCTCCATGGATTTGAAGCTCATCAGCATCATCGGCGCGGCGCTCGCCGTCTCCATTGGCTCGATCGGCCCGGCTCTCGCCGAGGGCCGCTCGGTTGCGGCCGCAATGGACGCGATTGCGCGCCAGCCCGAGGCCTCCGGCACGATCTCGCGCACGCTCTTCGTCGGCCTCGCCATGATCGAGACCATGGCGATCTACTGCCTCGTCGTGGCGCTCTTGCTGCTCTTCGCCAATCCCTACGCCGGGTGACCATGCGCCTCGACTGGTGGACCCTCGCGCTTCAGACGGTAAATTTCGCCGTTCTGGTCTGGCTGCTGCGCCGTTTTCTCTACAAGCCGGTGCTGCGGGCGATCGACGCCCGCCGCGCGGAGATCGACCGGCAGGAGGCGGAAACCCGCGCGGCGAAGCTCGAGCTCGAGCGCCGGATCGCCGCGATAGAGGCCGAGCGCGCGGGTATCGCGGCGGAGCGCGAGGCGGCGCTCAAAATCGCGGCGGCCCAGGCCGAGGAATCGGCCGCGACGCGCCGGACGCAGGCGGAGCGCGAGGCGGCGGAACTCCTCGAAGGCGCGCGCAAGACGCTCGCCGCCGAGCGCGAGTTAGCGCTCGCGGAGACCCGGCGGGCGGCGCTCGATCTCGGCGCGGAGTTCGCGCGTCGGCTGCTGGCCGAGGTGCCCATGCAGCTGCGCGCAGAAGCATGGCTCCAGCGCATCGAGCAATACCTGGCGAAGCTGCCCAAGCCGGAGCTCGACGCCCTGGTGCAGCAGTGCGCGGATGGGGCAAGCCTCACCGTCGTTACTTCCTCGTCTCTTTCGCCCGCTACGATGGAGAGCTGGCGGGGCCGTCTCAGCCGCCCCTTGGGCGACGGTATTGGGGTGAAGTTCGGCGTCGACCCCGGGCTGATCGCGGGCGCTGAACTGCATTTCCCGAGCGCCGTCCTGCACTTCTCGTGGCAAAACGCGCTGACCGTCCTACGCTCGGAGGTCGAGGGTCATGGCGACGCTCGCTGACGATCTCCACCTTTGGCTCGAGCGGAGCCGGCAGCGTATCGGGACCCTGGCGATCGAGCCCCGGCTCGAGCACGTGGGCCGCGTAATCCGGGTGGGCGATGGCGTCGCGACTGTCGCGGGCCTACCGGAGGTGCGCCTCGACGAGCTGCTGGTCTTTCACGGCGGGGTGCGCGGTTTAGCGGTCGATCTCGCCGAGGAGGCTATTGGCTGCGTGCTCATGGGCGACACCAGCGGCGTTCCCGCCGGGAGCATCGTCAGAGGGACGGGCCAGGTCGCGCGCGTTCCCGTGGGCGATGCCTTGCTGGGCCGCGTTGTCGATCCGCTTGGCGTGGCGCTCGATGGCGGCGAGCCCGTCAATTCGGATTCCTTCCTACCCATGGAGCAGGCGGCCCCCGCGATCGTCGCGCGGGCGCTGGTGACGCGGCCCTTGGCGACCGGGCTCCTCGTGGTCGATGCGATGATCCCGCTGGGGCGCGGGCAGCGCGAGCTCATCATCGGCGATCGCGGCACGGGCAAGACGGCAATCGCCGTCGACACCATCATCAACCAGCGCACCAGCGACGTGATCTGCGTCTATGCGGCAATCGGCCAGAAGGCGTCCTCGGTCGCCCAAGTCATTGAGGCGGTACGACGTTACGGCGCGCCGGAGCGCTGCCTCTTCGTCGTCGGCGAGGCCAACGCGGCGCCCGGCCTGCAATGGCTCACGCCCTATGCCGCCTGCAGCATGGCCGAGCATTTCGTCGCGCGGGGGCGCGACGTGCTGCTGGTGACAGACGACCTCACCAAGCACGCGGCGGTCTACCGCCAGGTATCGCTGCTGCTGCGGCGCCCGCCCGGAAGAGAGGCCTATCCCGGGGACATCTTTTACATCCACTCGCGCCTGCTGGAGCGGGCGGCGAAGCTCGCGCCCGAGCACGGCGGCGGTTCACTTACGGCGCTGCCGATCGCCGAGACCCAGGCCGGCAACATCAGCGCCTACATCCCGACCAACCTCATCTCAATCACCGACGGGCAGATCTATCTCGATCCCCGGCTCTTCTATGAGGATCAGAAGCCCGCCGTCGACGTCGGTAAGAGCGTCTCGCGCGTCGGCGGCAAGACGCAGGCGCCCGTGCTCAAGGCCATGTCGGAAAGCCTGCGGCTCGAGTACGCGCAGTTCCTGGAGCTCGAGGTGTTCACCCGCTTCGGGACCATGGTTGACGAGCGCACGCGCAAGGTGATCGAGCACGGCCGGCGCATCCGCGCCGTCCTCGGGCAGCGCCAGTTCGCGCCGCTCAGCCTTGGCGAGCAGGTTGCGCTGCTCTCGGCCGTCAGTGAGAACGTGCTCGACGAGGTTCCGCTCGATCGGATCGACCGCTTCCGCACGGGGCTCAGCGCCTGGCTCGCCGAGCGCTGCCCCGAGGTCATGGCGCTCGACGACCGGGCGCCGCCGCTCTCGGTCGAATTGCGCGGCCGGCTGAAGGCTGCGCTCTCGGAGCTCGCCCGCAGCCTCGCGCCGGCGAGCGGCGGAATGGGGAAAGCCTAGCCGTGGCCCGCCTGGCGGAGATCGAGGGTCACATCGCCGCGATGAACGAGCTTTCGGACATCGTGGGGGCGATGCGCTCGCTCGCGGGCATGCGCGTCCAGGAGGCGCAACACGCGTTGCCGGGGATTCGCAGGTATGCCGCATCGATTTCGGGCGGTATCGGCGCCGCCCTCCTGCTCATGCCCCAACCTGCGTCGCAGCTGCGAGGAAGCGGGGCCCGGCCTGCCCTCGTCCTGTGCGCCGCCGAGCACGGGTTCGTCGGCGGATTCAACGAGCGGCTGATCGAGGCGGCGGAGGCTGCGAGTCTGCCCGGAGATGCGCTCTTTGTACTGGGCAGCCGCGGTGCGGTTCTCGCGCTCGAACGCGGGCGACGCCCAGCATGGACGGCTGCGATGGCGACGCGCCCGGCGGGCGCGCCGGAGACGGTCCGCCGCCTGTCGGTCGAACTCTATGCCGGGATCGCGCGAGGAAAGATCTCGCGCGTCGAGGTGATGTTCGGGCGCAGCCGCCAAGGCAGCGCGCCCGCGATAGAGCGCCGGCTGGTGCTGCCCCTCGACCTCGCGTCGCTTGCCTTGAGACAACCGCGCCAAGCGCCGCTTCATAATATCGTACCCCAGGTGCTCCTCGAAGGGCTTATGTCCGAATATGTCTTCGCTCTCTTGACGGAAGCGGCTGTCGAATCGATCGCCAGCGAGAACGTTGCGCGCTTCGCCGCGATGGAGGCCGCGCACGATAACGTGTCGAAGAGGCTGGACCAGCTACGCCAGAGCGCTCGCCAAGCTAGACAATCAGAGATCACTGCCGAATTGCTTGACCTCGTCACGGGCATCGAAGCGCTATCAGGGAGGTAGCGGCGATGTTCACCACAATGGATCGTCTTCTATCTCGTTGAGAGCGCCATACCCACGGCCCTGCTTTGAGTGGCGAGGTACCAATCGTCCGCGGTGGGTAACGAGCGGATTTCCGATGGGTTACCGTTCATGTCTGCTCTGTCCTGCTCAATCGGACACCGCTTAAGGCTGCACCGCCTCTTAACTAGCTCGGCCTCTCTTTCAAGATCAGAAGCCGCCGATCTTTGTCGCGGTTTTCTTCGACGAGATCGACGCGTAGCGGACATGAGCGGCCGGTTATGATCAAAACAAAGGGCAATAGAGCCAAGGCCTGCTCTTCGCTACACATGGTGGCCGCCGCAGTCAGTATCCTATTCCGCCGCAGGACGCTCGCGTGTATCGGCGGCGAACTCGCTTCGCGAGGCACCCTTAGCACGCTCCGATCCTCGGCTCGGCGCCGTGGGCTTGGACCCCTCCGCCGCTCCGGCGTCCGCGCGGTGCCGCAAGACGGCCATCATCGATCTCTGTCCAATCTCCGCCAGCCGGGCGCTCCCATTGCGGGCGTCGTCTATATCGGTCATCAGCCTTTCCATGCTGCCCTTGAGCCACTCGCTGCAGATCGCAGTCATCGTGGCGGGATCTCTGCAGCCCATCATTGCGCGCAAGGCCTGCATACCCGTCTCCATCGCCTCCTGACGACGCTTCATCCATGCTGCCGTCAGCTTTCGGCTCTCGTCGAACAGCTCCGCCTCGTCATCCAGGATCGCCTTCATCGGCACCTGCCATGCCTGGGCAAAATTCGCAGCGCCCAGCGGGAATGCCGTCCGGAAGCTGTCTTCGGTCTTCGACTGATCGCTCATTTCACTGTCTCCTTTCATTGGAACATCGATTAACGCTCGAGGACGTATTTGCCGGGCGCGGGCTCGAGCACGGGGTACCCCTTCTCCGGAGCACCGATAGGCGGTGGCGGCGTGCGGCCCTGCGACCCATGATCGAGCCACGATAGCCAAGCCGGCCACCACGACCCTTCGCCGAAGGTGGCAGTGGCGTGCCAGGTCTCGGGGTCGATGTACCGCGCATCAGCGGCACGGTGTGCCATGCGGTAATGCCTGCCCTTGTGCCCGGGTTCGCTGACGATGCCGGCATTGTGACCGCCACTGCTCAACAGAAATGTCACATCGGTGCTGCTCACAAGATTGATCTTGTAGACGGATCGCCAGGGTGCGACGTGATCCCGCTCCGTCGAGACGACGAAGAGTGAAGCGCGGATATCGCTGAGCGCGACGGGACGCCCGTCAACCGCGTAACGTCCTTCGAACAGATCGTTGGAGAGAAACAAACGACGCAGGTATTCGGAATGCATGCGATAGGGCATGCGCGTCGTATCCGCGTTCCACGCCATGAGATCGATCATCGGCGCGCGGCGTCCCATCAGGTACTCGTGCGCGAGGCGCGACCAAATGAGATCGTTCGAACGCAAAAGCTGAAACGCACCGGCCATCTGCCGCGTATCCAGGTAGCCCTGATCCCACATGATGTCTTCGAGGTAGTTGAGCTGGCTATCGTCGATGAAGAGCGTCAGCTCACCCGCCTCGCTGAAATCCGTTTGCGCCGCCAGCAGCGTGATCGAGTTGAGATTGGAATGCCGCTCTCGCGCAAGGTATGCCGCCGCGATCGACAGAAGCGTCCCGCCGAGGCAATAGCCGACAGCATTGATCTTACTTTCCGGTACGATCGTCTCGATTGCCGCCAGCGCGTCAAGGATGCCCAGCCGAAGATAATCGTTCAGCCCAAGCTCACGATCGGCGGTAGTCGGATTGTGCCAGGAGATCATGAAGACGGTATGTCCCCCGTCGACCAGGTATTTGACGAGCGAATTGCCCGGCGACAGGTCGAGAATGTAATACTTCATGATCCACGCGGGCACGATTAGCACGGGGTCCGCGTGGACTTCAGCGGTGGTCGGCGTGTATTGAATAAGCTCGATCAGGCGATTCCGATAAATTACCTGGCCCTTCGTCACGGCGACCTGCTCGCCAGGCTGGAAGTCTTCAGAACCGATCGGCGGCTTGCCGCCGACCGCCCGGTCCCAATCGGTCCAGAAATTTATCGCACCGCGGAGGAGGTTCTGTCCGCTTTCACAAAGCGTTACCGTGAGTACCTCCGGGTTAGTGGCGATGAAATTGACTGGTGAGACGGTGTCTAGGAGCTGTCGCGTCATGAACGCGACGACTTGCTCGTGATGCGGCGAAACCCCTCCGACGCCCGTCATGGCGCTGTGCCACCATTGTTGGGTCAAGAGGAAAGCCTGGTAGATCAAATTAAACGGCGGCTTGCGCCATGCCTCGTCGCGAAAGCGGTGATCCTGTGGCAGGGGTTCGATGCAGGGCGGGCAATCCGGCTCGGCGGAAAGACGCGATGAATATGTTAGGAGGCGGATCGCCTTGCGCACGCCCTTCTCGACCAGGTGCTGACATTTCCCAGGCGACGCAGCGAGGTGAATGGCCCAGTCGGCGTAGGCGAGCCAGAGCGCAACGGGCGAGAGCCCGATCGTAAAGCGCGCCACGCTCGCGTGGAGCAGACGATCGATGCCGGTTGGCGGATCGACGCCGTCCTCGGTAGGAAATCGTGATCGGATCTTCGCAAGCGGCTGGGATCTTTGAGTGATAGCCTCCCTTTGTTCGGTTGGCGGGAAGGGAAGAAATCCGCGCCACATGTCAAATGCGGCATCGCTAAACCAATTGAAGGGCCAAGCTGCGAGTTCTTGCCTCTGTTCTCCTCGGTTTCGAACGGAGGCGGGGCGTGCCGGTCGGGAAGATGCCAATTCTGTCGGCGAGGCTACTGGCTCAACGGTGGTTTCCATTTTTCACCTCGACGCGCGCACCGCGCCTGCTCGGCGGAGCAGAATGGGCTGCGTCCGCCTCATATCCTCAGACCGCCATCGATTTCGATGACTCGGCCGCTGACATAGTCGTTCTGCAGGATGAACAGCGCCGTATTCGCGATTTCTTCGGGCTGAGCGAACCGCCTTAGCGGAATGGTAGAGATAATTCTGTCTCGAATTTTCGGCGGGATTGAGGCGACCATGCGCGTATTGCTAAATCCGGGGGCAATCGCGCCGACGCGAATGTTGTAGCGTGCGAGTTCCTTGGCCCAGACCACGGTCATCGCGGCGACGCCTGCCTTTGCCGCGGAGTAATTTGTCTGACCTACGTTGCCCGCGCGGGAGATACTTGTGATGTTGACGATCACGCCCGGCTTTCCGCCCTCGATCATATGCACGGCAGCTTCGCGCCCGCACAGAAAAACGCCCCGGAGATCGACGGCAATGACCTTGTGGAACTCATCCAGAGACATCTTCTTCTCGACTTTACCGTTCTTGGCTTTCACGAGAAGACCATCGCTGGTGATACCTGCATTATTTATGGCGGCATCGATGCTGCCGAAGTCCTCGCGAACGCTCTTGAACAGCGCCTCGACCTGTGCCTCATCCGTTACATCGGCTGCATATTCCTCGGATCTTGCGCCGGCCTTCAAGCAAAGCCTTGCAGGCTCTTGAAGTTTCCCGCCGTCGATATCGACCAAAGCGATGTTCGCGCGTTGCCCAGCCATGATCTCGGCCATTTTTTGACCGAGGCCTTGCGCCGCTCCCGTGATCACAATTGTCTTGCCGCGCAGTTCCATCTTCGACCTCGAATTACCTTTCCGCGATGCCGGTCATGATGTCTGACGCTGCTAACCTTCTTTCTCGAACTGTGAGAGCGCATCGAAGGCGTCGCAGGCATACATTGCAGCCGGACCGCCACCCATCATGATTGCGACGCCGAGTGTCTCAACGATCTCGGCACGTGTCGCTCCCGCTTTCAGCGCGTCATGAACATGAAACGAGATACAGCCGTCGCACCGAGCGGCCACGCCGATGCCTAGCGCAATCAATTCCTTGACCTTGGTGCTAAGCGCCGCTTCGGCGAGGGACTTTCTGTGCAGGGCAGAAAATTCACTGAGAGGGTCGGGCAATTCCTTGCTGATTCGCGATAGCAGATCCGCCAAGATTTTACGTCGCTCGGGATAATTCAGGCTCATGCGCATCGTCTCCGGGATGACAGTGAAGCAAGGCACCGCCGATCGCTTCGGGGCGGCTCGAATCACGACGGCAACGTCCACCGGCCGAGCTTCGATCTGCGTCGCTGACCTCAATCACCTTCCACGCAGAGGCGGATCAGGCCTCGATGATGACCTTCAGCGCATGCGTCTCCGCTGCGTGCTCGAACGTCTCGTACGCGTCGATAATCTTCTCGAGCTTGAAGTGGTGCGTGATCAGCTTCCGCGGATCGATCTTCCGGGCCTCTACGGTCTTGAGCAGCATGGGCGTGGTGACCGTATCGACCAGCCGCGTCGTGATGGTGATGTTCTGCGCCCAGAGCCGCTCCAGATGCAGGTCGACCTTCACCCCATGCACGCCGACATTGGCGATGGTGCCACCTGGCGCCACGATCTTCTCGCAGGTGATGAAGGATGCCGGCACGCCCACTGCTTCGATCGCCGTGTCGACCCCGCGTCCGCCGGTCAGCCGCAGGACCGCTTCGGCCGGATCGCCGCGCGAGGCATTTACCGTCGCCGTCGCACCGAGCCGCTTTGCGACCTCCAGCCGATTATCGTCAAGGTCGATCATGATGATCTCGGCAGGCGCATAGAATTGAGCCGTTAGCAGGGCGGCCAAACCGATCGGGCCGGAACCGACAATTGCTACCGTTCCGCCCGGCGATACCTTTCCGTTGAGAACGCCGCATTCAAACCCGGTCGGCAAGATGTCGCTCAACATCACGAGAGCATCTCCCTCGGCTCCTTCGGGAATGCGATAGAGGCTCGTATCGGCATGAGGAATTCGGACATATTCCGCCTGTGTGCCGTCGATTGTGTTGCCGAGAATCCAGCCGCCAGTGGTGCAATGCGAATACATCCCGCGGCGGCAAAATTCGCAGCGGCCGCATGCCGAGATGCAGGAGACCAGCACGTGATCTCCAGGCCGGAAGCTTGCTACGCCTGCGCCAATCTTCTCGACCGTTCCGATTCCTTCGTGGCCAAGGATACGGCCGGCCGAACACGTGGGAACATCGCCCTTGAGGATATGGAGGTCCGTACCGCAGATCGTCGTCTTGACGATCTTTACGATCGCATCGGTGGCCGCCTTAATATCGGGGATCGGATGCTCTTCGAGCGCCTTTCGTCCGGGGCCATGATAGACGAGTGCCTTCATCGCGTCTCTCCTCACTTGACCGAGCGAGGATCATGATCTTACAGATGCTGACCTCGCTCCGGCCAACTCGGACAACATATAATAATGGACCATTGCATATCCTTGATATGCATCAATCACCTCTTAATGCCGAATTACAAATGCTCCATGCTTGCACTGTTGCTTGTGAGACAGTCGCGTGGATAGACGAAAGTGACCCGACCCGAAAGAATCCGACCCGCGCCCAGAGTCAGTCGAGAGGAAGAAGGATCCGGTGCCGACCTGGAGCGGCGCCACCAGAAACAGGAATATGCCGTCTGGAACCAAAAAAAGAGAACCGTGAGCAGCAGTTAGTGGTGTCCCTTCCGAAAAATAGATTCGTGGGGGCTCGCGCTGCGGCGCCCGATCATGTAACGACGGGGGCCAAAATCGGCCATCGCGTCCAGTTCCAGCGGCTGCTTGCATCTCGCCATTCAGGCCGCGCGTTACTACGGCCGCACCAGCGAAGACGATGTTTGCGGCCAATAAGCCGCCGGGCAAGACGGTGCGGGGGCTAGGAAGATTATAGTCAACGTCGCACTGATGGCGCGGAAACCTTGCGGCAAGCCGGGCGAGCTCGGCCTTAGCTTCGGCGCGACGCTTCTGCAGTTCGGCGTTCCGGCGCTCGCGCGGTGTGGCCGTCGGAGGCACGCGCTCGGCACCGCTGAGCGCCTCAATGACCACCCGCGCGGACGCGCGCACCTGCAGTGGTAAATCCCGGTATTATGTAGCATCTGCCACAGGCAAGCGTCGGCGGTCGCGCCCATTTCTCACGGGAGGTCCCCATGACCTTCCTTGAAGCAATGGACGAATTAGGGCGTCTCGTCGCCGCGCCGGATACGCCCCCCGAAGTCTCCGATGCCCTTCTCAGCCTTGTCGAGCATCCGCGCAAATTTGTCTGGCTGGTAAAAAGTGTTTCCCCCACAGCCGGGGCACTCGACGATTCCCCCATTCTTCAGCCGTCCGATCTGCTCGTAAAACTCCTTGGGGCAGCGCGGGCACTGGATTGGCCACAGGTCCTCGCCCTTGTACGCGGATGTCATGAGGGATTTTGTCCGAAGAATGAGGGCGCGAGGTAAGAGATGCGCGTGCGCGTCAGAGCGGCAACCGCCGCCTCAAATCTGAAACTGCTCAGGCATCTTTGTTTTGGTGCGGTAGTTGTATTCGGAGCCGCCAGCCAATTGGACGCTGGCATTTCTGCCCCGCTGAACGCGGAAGCAAAAGCTTCGCCCGTGGTAATAACCGAAAATGTCCATGTACAGAACGTATCCGAATACGAAAATCGGAGTGGTTCCGACACCGATTTCGTTGATTTCGTCTATCGTCAGATTCCGGTTCAGATCGAACGGAATTGGGTCCGTTTGGGTATTGGGCCGGACCAGAATGCTCCCGTCTCTTCGTTCCTTGGAATATGTGAACCCAAGCCTACTTGGCAGGTCGCCTATGGCGATTTCTCCTCTCAAAACGTGAATGACCCCGTATGTCTTGCCGACATTCGCAAAAGACAGATGTACGCGAGGCAGTGGGGTGTTCGGGTCGGCGGGATACATTGCGTATGCCCCGCTCGGGAAAAAATGCCCCAGGTCAGGCACAGAGGGATGAATGTGTGCACATTCGCCCATCATGTAGGAATCTGCGGTATCGCGAGCCGCTTCGGCGGCGAGTTGCGCTGTTCGACCTTGCTCTTTGCCGGCATCCCAAAGTCTGTTAGTCGCGCGCCAGAGTGTATAGGTGAATATCGCTATGGCCACGGTAGCGAGGGCGTTGATGGCCTCCTTGTGAACGACAATCACTTGTTCGAGCGCCCCGAACGCGAGGCCGACGCCATCCGCCAAGGGACCCCACTTGGGGGCGCAATATTCTTCTTTGGAACGCTCGTGATTCTGTGGATCGCATTTCGGAAACGCTGAAAAAGCCAGCAGTTCCCAATTTACGAGGGCCGCCATAATGCATCCCGCCAAAATCGCCTGAATCCATCGCCGCATGGGATTGCCCCTGCCGCAATATTACAAATCTTCGAGCCGCAATCCTTCTATTTCCAGCGCGGCAAGGCAGGCCAGGAAGAAAGTTGCCGCAAATGTCCCGCGCGCCAGCTTGTTGGCTATCGAAGCGGCGTTCTCGTTGAAGCCGTGCGCCTTGAGCCGCTTCGCTAACTCCTCATAGGTCACGTCGGCACGTTTGATCTCCGCCTTGAGATAAAGGCGGGCGCGATCCTCCCATTTCCGGGCTTTGGCAACGGCGGCGTTCATAGAAACGTATCTTATACGGTATGTTCGTATCTTATCTCATATGCTAGAAACATGTCGTATGAGATATGGCACAGCACTTCCTTCTAACCGCCGCCGCCCGCAGCCTGAGCCTCGTTCAGGTGATGCGGATGGGTGATGCCGAGGCGGAGGGGGTTTTTCGGGTGGTGCGTTGGCCTGAGACGAAGGGCGATCCCGTCTGCCCCGAGTGCGGAAGCGTGGGCGCGTACGAGGCTCGGCGTCCCAATGGCTCGCTCCGCTGGCGATGCAAGGAAAAGGAATGCCGCGCCGATTTCACGATAACCAGCGGCACCATCTTTGCTCACCATAAGCTACCGCTCCGCATGTATCTCGGGGCGATTGCCGTATTCTGCAACGAGGTGAAGGGAAAGAGCATGCTGGCGCTCTCCCGCGATCTCGGCGTGCAGTACAAGAGCGCGTTCGTCTTAGCGCACAAGATGCGCGAGGCGATGGCGTCGGAATTGAAGGGGCGCGTTGTCGGAGGCGAGGGCAAGACCGCAGAGGTCGATGGTGGCTATTTCGGCGGCTATGTGAAGCCCGCGAATCTCAAGGAGCATCGGCGAGATCGACGCTTGGCTCGGCATCAGACTGGCAAGCGGCGCGTGGTGGTCGTGGTTCGCGAGCGCGGCGGTGTGACATTGCCGGGCGTGTTCCGTAACGAAGCGCACGCTCTCAGCTTCATCCGGGACCGTGTGCGAAGGGGCACCAAGATCAATGCCGACGAAGCTACGTCCTGGAACGATCTGCACTCGCGCTTTGAAATGGTCCGGATCAATCACCAAGAGGCGTACAGCCTCAACGGGGCTTGCACGAACAACGCTGAGTCATTCTTCTCTCGGATGCGCCGCGCGGAAATCGGGCACCACCACCACTTGAGCGGCCCCTATCTCCTCCGCTTTGCCCAAGAGGCGGCATGGCGCGAAGACAACCGCAGGCTGGCCAATGGGGAGCAAATCCAGGCGGTGAGCACCCTTGCTATGCGGTGCAAGCCCTCCCTGGATTTCTGCGGGTATTGGCAGCGGCACAAGGCCGTGTGACTATCGCCCCTTGCGCTCTGCGAGGGACTCTAATGACTCAATCAACGCTCGGGCAAATTGCTCAACAAGCGGACGGCTCATATCTACTTCCCCTCGTGAAAGACGTTCAACTGGCTCGGGGATTTCCGGCAAGTAAAGAGCCAACTCCCACCCTGGCACTCCGACTGACGACAATAGACGGAGAAATACTGGAACTTCAGGTGACGCCGAAGGCCCAAGCCGACCTACGCAGCATTCTGTACACTGGCGGAGCGGTGCGATTGACCGGATTGCCGACCCGCGATCCGCCTGCGTAGTCGAGCGCCTCCGTGAGGTCTTGGCGGCCATCAATAAACCCTCTTGTGCGCCCCATTTTGGCGGTCGCGTTTGTTCTCGCCGCAACTTCGGCTTCCGCCGATGTGCAGATAAAGACTTTCAACGACGGAAGTTCTTACATTGCGATGTCCGGAATAATAGACGACGGAATGGCGGCCCAGTTTGCTGCGCTGGTAGACGACAGTAGACTGAAGGAAGTCGTTCAGAGATACGCTGGGCCGGAAGTGCAATTGAATTCTCGCGGCGGTTCCGTCTTGGCGGCCATGAGAATAGGCGAGGCAATCCGGCGTGCGAATTTCTGGACTGGCGTATACGAGCATGCGACCTGCGCCAGCGCGTGCGTTCTGATTCTCGCCGCAGGCGTCCATAGGACCGCCAAATGGGGCACCGTCATCATTCATCGGCCCCGCTTCGATGAAGAGCTGTTCGCAAACCTGCCTCCAGATAAGGCAAGAGCGCAGTATGACCAAATGGCAGAAGGTATTCGGGCGTACCTCGCGAAAATGGGAATGGCGGATTCTCTCTTTCGCGACATGCTGAAGGTTCCCTCCGACGATGGGCGCCGCCTTTCCGTCATAGATCTCCGCTCTTACGGACTGGATGGGGAGGATGCCGGATGGGCAGAATGGAAGAGGGCGCGGTTGGTGCAGACTTTTGGCCGCGAAGATTACGAGACCAACCAAGCGTGGGGAGAACTTCTCGCGGCCTGCGCTGGTGCCAGCCAGATCAACCTTGATATCGCTATTGGCCAATGCGCCGACAAACTCCGCTCCCCATTTGTCGCTCGCATTGACGCGTGCGC
>Ga0335079_10004227_pt1 | contig 16509 bp, 10 predicted proteins | sample Lox_Sample_33_FD_206719 | JGI IMG/M metagenome (GOLD analysis project Ga0335079, IMG submission 206719) | Soil microbial communities from Loxahatchee National Wildlife Refuge, Florida, United States - Lox_Sample_3.3 | ecosystem: Environmental > Terrestrial > Soil > Wetlands | place: USA... | reverse complement strand
AAGTCTGTCGCCACCGCCGATTTCAATGGCGATGGCAAGCTTGATCAGGCGGTCCTCAACAACGGTGACAACACAGTGGGGGTCGAACTCGGTAATGGCGACGGAACCTTCCAGCCCATGGTCACCTACGTCACGGGAAGCAACTCGTCATTCGTTGCCGCTGCAGACGTGAATGGTGACAACGCACCCGATCTGATTGTGCTCAACCAGGGCAACAATAATGTCAGCGTCTTCCTGAATAACAACAATGGCACCGGTACCTTTGAACCCGGGCAAACCTCCAGTGCGGGAACATCCCCAACCTCCGTCACGGTGGGCGATTTCAACGCCGACGGCAAGTTGGATTTAGCCGTTACTAACCAGAACGGTGTCGCAATACTACTCAACAATGGTTCTGGAGGATTTCCTTCTCTGCAGCAATTCAGCGCCGGCTCAAAGCCGATCTCCGTGGCTGCCGCTGATTTCAATGACGATGGAATTCTCGACCTCGCGGTTGCCAACAATAGCAGCAACAATCTCAGCATCCTTTTGGGCCAGGGCACCGGCGGCAAAGGAAACGGCTCATTCGGAACCGCCAAAAATCTTAGCGTTGGAAAAGCACCTTTCTCCATCGCTGCGGCGGATCTCAATAATGACGGAAGCACCGATTTGGCCGTCGCCAGCTCCGGCGGTAACATCGTCAGTGTGTTCTTAGGCAACGGCAAGGGATCTTTCGCCAGCCCGGTCAACTATCCTACTGACCTTACTCCCGAGTTCGTCGCTGTCATCGACGTCAATGGCGATGGCAAGCCGGATCTGGTGACCGCAAATGAAGGCGTTGCAGATATCAGCTATTTACAAGGCAACGGCGACGGGACCTTCCAGGGCCAGCTGCCTTTTGCCGTCGGCACCAATCCCGTCTCCATTGCCGTAGGCGATCTTAACAACGATGGCGCAAAAGATCTTCTTATCGCCAACATCAACAGTGACACCACCTCCATACTGCTGAACCTTGGCGGTACTTATCTCTCCACGACCAGTTCGGTGAACCCCTCCAACTTCAATCAATCGGTCATGTTCACCACGACCATCGCTGCTGGCCTCCGCAATGGCGGAACCCCAACCGGCACGATCACCTTTGAAGATGGCACCACCCCAATTGGGCAAGGAAACATAAGCGGTGGCGTTGCAACCTTCACCACTTCAAGTTTGAGCGTCGGAACTCACACCATCAATGCCGTCTATTCCGGTGATGCCAACTTCAATCCTAATGCCGCCCCGCCTTACACTCAGACCGTGCTCGGCTCCGGCCCGATCGTCAGCCTCAATCCGACAAGCCTCACCTTCGCCGTGACGTTGGTAAAAAGCTCTTCTCCCGCGCAATCGGTCACGCTGATGAACACTGGAAGTGCCACATTGACCATCACCCAGATCGTCCCCACCGGCGCCAATGCTTCAGAATTTAAACTGGCCACCGGTGGCACCTGCGGAACCAGTCTGGCCGCGGGCGCAAGTTGCACCATTCCGGTAGTCTTCCGGCCCACGGTACCAGGGAGCGCGAGCGCCGCAATATCGATTACTGACAATGCACCCGACAGTCCACAGTTAGTCCCCCTGTCAGGCACTGGCACGGTACTTCGCTTCACGCCTCCTGCCCTGAATTTCAGCAAGATCCAGGTCGGGAAACAAAGCGCTGCACAGAAAGTCACCGTCAAGAACCTGGGCAACGGTCTGGTGACCTTCACGCAGGCGATCTCGATCGGTGGAACTAATCCCAACGATTTCAGCATCCAGTCGGGCGGGACGACTTGTGGAACTACGCTTGGCGCAGGCGCCACCTGCACCGTATCCGTCGTATTCGCGCCACTGGCCAAAGGCTCGCGTAGTGCCACGCTGATCTTCACCGACAACGGCGGTGGCAGCCCGCAGGACGTCTCACTTAGTGGAACAGGACAATAAGCAGGATCAACTCCGGCGCAGACGGAGCGCACCTCAAAAATCAACCTCTCATTTTGTGGGCAGGACGCATTGGAATTAGCAACTCTCGGCAGCACAACTTCTGCTACTCTGCTGGGTTGTTAATCTCACGATGAGTTGTGAGTACGTGTCCCCCATGCGCCCACGTCACCCATTTGCACTTACCTGCTTTTTTCTAGCCTGCCTTTTTGCCCTCGTCGGCTGCGGCAGCAGCAGCCATCAGTCCCGGAGCACTCCACCGCCCGGCGGCCCATTCCAAACGCCATTCGTAATGGCGATTGAAATCCAACCCCAGGCCCCTTCGCTCGCCTCCGGCGGAACCCAATCCTTCACCGCCACCGCCATCTACACCGACGGCACCACTCAGGACGTCACCAGCAGCGCCACCTGGGCTGCCAACAACACCTCTGTGATCTCGATGAGTGGCGCCAAGGCCACCGGCAAGAGCGACGGCAGTACTTACATCACGGCAACTTCAGGGAATGTAACTGGCCACACGATCGTCAGCGTCGGAAGTGTCCCCAGCACCGGAACCGCGAATTACTACGTCTCGACTTCCGGCAGCGACAGCAATCCGGGAACTTCTCCTGCCACGGCTTTCGCCACCATAAACAAAGCGCGCGTGGTAGTCGCAGGCCACGCCGGCAGCATAGTGGAAATTGAAGCCGGCAACTATTACTTGTCTGCACCGATAAACTTCAGCTTCTCCGACTCCGGCACTGCCTCGAGCCCAATCATCTACCGCGCCGCTCCCGGAGCCACGGTCGTGATCAGCGGCGGCACGCGAGTGACTGGTTGGACCGGACCCACCAACGGCGTCTACACTGCCAACCTAACGAGCGGCGCATGCGGCACAGGCGTCACCTTTTGCAATTTCGAGGCGCTCTATTACCAGCTGCCAGGACAGGATATGCAGCGCCGCGCCCGCACGCGCACCACAGCGAACACACCGTGCGCCTCGGGCTTCAATAACAGCAACTGCCCGAGCTATCTCTATAGTTCCTCCAACAACCCGATCTACTCGAACTCTTCGACCGCTAACTGCAGTCTCTCCACCAGCAATGGATTCGAGTGCTTCGATCAATTCAATTTCAATGGCAACGACATCGCGCAGAGTTATCACGATATCGCCCTCGGCGATGTCGGAATACTTGATTTCGAAAAGTGGACGATGAGCCGGTTACGCTTGTTGTCCGTCTCTGGCGATACCGCGTTCCTTACCAGTCCCACATTCCAGGGTCCCGACTATGGCTTTTTCCCGAGTCATCGATATTTGATCGAGAATTGCGATCCCGGCGTGGATCAGGGCTGCGCCGGTTTCGGCGCGGCCACGCAACCGGGCCAATGGTACTTAGATCGTTGTCCAAACAGCACGCTTTCCTGTAATGCCCCGAACGGGCAAGCCACTTGGACCCTCTCCTACTACGCCCAAAGCGGCGAGGACCCCAATACCGACACCGTCATCGTGCCCCAGCAAACTCAGCTCATCACCGGAGTCGGCGCCAGCAACATCATTTTCCAGGGCCTGACCTTCTCCAACGACAACTGGTATCCCGGCAATCCACCGCTCACCGGAATCACCTGTTCCGGCGCATGCGGCTACGGCGACACCTCTGGCGCACCCGGCGTCTCGGCGGCAGTGAGTTTCAGCGGCGCCCAGAACGTTATCTTCAATCAGTGCACTTTTTCCCACACCCAGGGCTGGGGACTTGAATTCGAAGACGCAAGCACAGGCAACGAAGTCGTAAACAGCACCTTCTTCGATATCGGAGCAGGAGGCGTTCGCATCGGTCAATATCCGGCGTCCGGCGACACCAATAGCACCGTTCCGAGCTACAACCTGGTCGAGAACAACGTCCTCGATGCACTCGGCCGTGTGCAGCCGTCAGGCATCGGCACCGGCGTGTGGGTGGCCAACGCTGACCACAACGTCATCGCCCACAATCAGATTCACGATCTCTATAACGGCGCCATCGAACTCGGGCTCGGCTTCGGTATTAACAACAATCCGGTTCTCGCCAGCGATAACATTGCCGCTTTCAATCATCTTTACGATCTCGGCCAGGGCGTCACCAGCGACATGGGCGGCGTCCACATCGGCGCTTTCAGCACCACTGGCAACATGATGCTCAACAACGTCGTCCACGACGTCAACCATAACTATCTTGATAACGACGGCTATGGCGGCAACGGCATTTACTTCGATAATTCAACCACTGAAGCCGTCGCCCACAACAATCTTGTCTTCCGCCTGACCGGCTACGGCGTCTTCAACAATCTCGGCGGCCCGCCCAACGCCCTCTCGGTCCTGAACAACGTCATCCTCAACAACATCATTGCTCTGCCACAGAAAAACGTTATTCAACGCGGCGGAGACATCCCCTACTCGCTTGCCTTCGTGCAGAATGTCGTCTATTACGATTTCACCGGCCCCATCATGGGCGGACACTGGCATTGTCCCAATAGCGACTGCTCCAATCAGTTCCTCTTCAACAACAACGATTACTGGAACACCTCCGGGACCGCGCCCCAGTTCATTACCACTACTGCCGGAAACAGTCCCACCAGTTCCAGCATGAGTTTCACCGACTGGCAGGGATTAGGCGAGGATACCAATTCAGTTTTCCAGAATCCGCAATTCTCTGATACAGGCAACACAACCCACGACAGCGGCAATCCCCCGGCTGACGGATTCACCCTCCAGGGCTCGTCACCGGCTTTCAATGCGCCCGTCAATTTTCAGAATTTCGATCCCACTCAGGCCGGCCTGACAAGCCAGGGCCCACTATTCGTGGCCCCTCCTACCCCGCCGACGCTTTTCTGCTCGCAAGGCACGTACGAGGGTGCCTGCCCCGCTTTCCCGCTCGAAATCTACCCAACTTATTAAGGCACCAGCGCTCTCAATCAGCAAACGAGGGAACTGCCGCGGGCACTGCACCACACGGGGCTGTCCCCTGTCTCGCCGCTTCTTGCGGGACCCGGGAATACTAGAGCCTTTCCTCTCTATGCACCCCACACGCCCATTCAGCAGGCTTTTTCCGCTTGTGTGACTTCCCTTGCACACCCTTTGGGCCATGCCGCCAAACCAACCCCGGAGTAACCTGCCGAAGCGCGCACACTTGCTGCCCATCATGCTCGTAAGCTGCTGATTATAAGTACGATACATTAGTGATTCCAATCACTGACTCCACCTGCGCCCCGCAGTAACATACCTTCCCTGTTCTGCGTGGGGCAGGACGGATAAATCCCCGCGGCACGACAATTGCGAGTTATTCTAGTGACCCTAACCGATAATCGTTTTTCGTGTAGTCCATAAGCCTCAGGAGGCACAATGCAGTCCGATTTCAATTCTTCTCAATTAAAGCAGCCACGCAAACTGGTCAAGGCTCTCACTGCCGGCGCGGCCCTCGTCGCTGTCTCTGCCTTTTTGGCGGCCGGGTCGTTTGTCTCCCCCGCCAAGGCCGGCACCGCCAGCAAGCCGGCCACTAAGGCTAATCCCGCCACTCAGGGCTCGTGGTCATCCCCTTTTAACGTCGGCGTGACTGCGATCCATTCGGTTATGCTCTACACCGGCCAGGTGCTGATGTGGTACTACCCGGCGACCGACAACTCCACCACCGAGCCTGCCGTCCTCTACAATCCGACGACCAACCAGCTTACGAACGTGGACATCCCGATCGGCGTTGGCAATGATGGTCTGAGCAACGAGTTCTTCTGCGCCGGCGAAAACGTTATGGCGGACGGCAAAGTCATGGTCACCGGCGGCCTGCACGGTATTCCGCCTTCTGAAGACCTCGGCATTGTGCAGACCGAAATCTTCGACCCGGCCAGCACAACCTGGACGCCGGGTCCGAACATGAACTACGGCCGTTGGTATCCCACCAGCATCACTCTGCCCAGCGGTGCAACCATGGTGATCTCGGGCATCAACTCCACCGGCACTGCGACGGTGGGTCCGCTCGAGGAATACACCGAAGTTTCCAACAAGTGGGCGCTCCTGAAGACCACAGCCAACCTTCCCGCGAACATCGAGAGCTATCCCCACGTTTACGTGAACACCAATGGTGACCTCGTTGTCGTCGGACAACTACAGACCACGCGTCTGTTCAGCCACACGACCAATACCTGGAGCATTCTCGGCTCAATGAATTATGGCAACCGTGTCTATGGCAGCAATGCTCTGCTGCCCGGGCTCAATACCATTCTTGCCATCGGCGGGCGCCCCAGCAGCACGCTCTGCACCTGGAAAGACGTGAACACCTGCGCCACCAACACTGCCGAAGTTTTTAACATGACCACCAACACCTGGAGCTACACCGGCAGCATGCAATATTCGCGCTACAACGCAATCCTCGAAGCTCTGCCCGATGGCACCTATCTGGCGATGGGCGGAAACAACGTGCTGCGTTACGCCAATCCGATCGAGGCCGCCGAACTGTATAACCCGACGACCGGCGTCTGGACGACCATGGCTTCCCAGCAGTCGATTCGCGGCTACCACTCCACCGGCGTGCTCTTGCCGGATGGCCGCGTGCTTTCGGCCGGCTCCGATTCCAATCAGGTCGGCGGCGGGGTCAAGCGGGCAGCAAGCAGCCAGGATCCCTACACCGTCGAGATTTACAGCCCGCCGTACCTGTTCAACGGCACGCGCCCGACCATCACGTCCACTCCGGGGGCTGTGAAGTACGGTGCCCAGTTCACTATCAACACTCCCGACGCTTCGACCATCAAGACCGTAGCTCTGATCCGTCCCAGCGCCACTACCCACGCACAGGATTGGGAGCAGCGTTACGTCACGCTCTCATTCACCGTCGGCAACGGCGTAATCACCGCGACCGCCCCGGCCAACTCCAACATCGCGCCCCCGGGGTACTACATGGTGGACATCGTGAACACCTCCGGCGTTCCCGCCGTGATGCCGTTCATCAAGGTCAACAACGTCGGAAAATAACTTTCTACGCGTTAGACGAAAAGCGCGGGCACTCTGCCCGCGCTTTTTTTGCCAATTTTTCTATTTTGGGTAGGGCGCGTCTCGCCGCTGTTGCGAGACGCGGCGACAAATTCACGTCTGGCAAGCCACCGATTTGTCATTCCGCCCGCAGGAGGAATCTGCTGTTGACGAGAACTCTCGCAGCATTTGGGAGAAACCGCTTAATTCGGGTCCAGCCTCGCCTCGAAATGCGGCTCAAACGACTCCTCGCCAAACAGCACGCACGCCTTCTCGCTGCCCTCGGCATTCACCAGCACGTCGAGTTTGCAGTCTCGCACCTTCTTGCCATCTTTGCTGATGGCAATCGCCCCGCTGACAAAGGCCGGGCGCGTCTCAGGATCCACCAGCACCAGCACCGTCTGGCCCATGCCGATGTCCTTCTTCTGGACCTCGACCTGGTCCGTTTTGTCGCCCGTGCCCGGCGCCGCCGCCGCTTCGCTGGTCAGCACTCCAGAAGTGTCTATCCGCGCCACCACCCGCACATCCCGCCCATTGATGTGGTAGGTCACCGGGGTCGCGGGATGATGTCCCGACCATTCAATCGTGAACTGCATCGGCCGGTCGCATATGTTTCCCCACATCGTGGTGTACTGGTCCGGCGCGCTGTCGATATAAATGCATCCTTCCGAATCCCCGTTTCCCCGAGTAAGGCTTAATTTTTCAAGTTGTTCCGGAGCCTGGGCCGCGAGCGGAGCAAGCATGCAGGCAAATGCAATCAAAACAATAAACGATTTCATGGCAACTCCTGTGCTGATTTTGTGAACGCGCATTATAGAGGAGGCCGGGCGTAGACCGCTGTGATCACAAGCCGGGCTTGGTCATCCAGCGGTGAGTCTTATCCAATTTCGATGGTAAACAAGGCAATGAAAGATGTCACCCCGAACTCGTTCGCCGCAGGCGGACGGCAGAGGTGCCTTACCAGACCGATCCGACTGCACCGGCGTTTGCAGGAACTCCGCCCCGCAAATCAGGCTAATTCCCCAGCTTGCTGCGCACATTCTGCGCCAGATCGTACACCGCCCGCATTTTGCCTTGTGCAGCCTCGGAGAGGTTCGGCTGCTGCAATACCACTTCGCACGAAAGCAGCAGTGCCGTTACCGTGTCTTTCAGTTCGTTGCGTAGGGCCTGTTGCGCTTCCTGGCGCGCCAGCAAAGCTTCCCGCTCGCGCCGGTGAAGCGCCGAGCGCACTTCGCGAATCACTCGCTCAGTTCCCGTGATGGCAAAGTTGATTTGCAGAGGGAGCGCCGTGCCGATATGCTGCAGCACGGCTTCGCCTTCGTCCGGCTCAGTTTCAATCAGAAATTGATCGACAACCACGACCGAGTACTCCTGCGTTCGCAGGTGGGTCGTCGCTTCACTCAAGCTGGAGACGGTCTGCACCGCTTCGCTGATGCCTTCTTCAATATCACGCGCGCAGTCCAGAACTTGCTTTGCCGGTGTGATCAGTAAAATCATGTCCTGAACAATGCACGTCCTCGGCCAAATCAGCGTCGTTGAAAAGGCGAGGCTTGCACCGCGCTTCCTCGCAGCCAGATTCCATTGCCGGAACCGCTTCCCATTTCAATCCAGCTGCGCGTACGAGTATTCCTTCAACTTGCGGTAAAGCGTCGTCTTGCCGATTCCCAGCAGCCGCGCCGCCATCAGCTTATCGCCATTGAGTTGGGTGATCGTGTTGAGTATGGCCTGCTTCTCGAGTTCTGCCATGGGCAATATCTTTGACTGGCTCTCGCCCAATATTTTCCCGTTGCCATTCCGCCCATGAATCGAACTCGGCAAATCCACCAGCTGAATCATGGGCCCTGAGGTCAATGCGCACGCCCGCTCCAGGCAATTCTCCAGCTCACGAACATTTCCCGGCCAGTCATAAGCCAGCAACGCTTTAAGGGCTTCGTCGCTCAACGTACGTTCGCGGCCGGAACTTCGGGCCATCCGTTCCAGGAAATGCCCGACCAGCAAGGGAATGTCCTCGCGGCGCTCTCTTAGCGACGGAATCCGCAGCGTAAGCACATTCAGCCGGAAATAAAGATCGCGCCGGAACGCCCCTTGCGCCACCCCCTGTTCCAGATCGCGGTTGGTTGCCGCCAGAATTCGCACATTGATCGAGATCCGCTTCGTGCTGCCCACTGGCCGGATCTCTTTCTCCTGGATCGCCCGCAGCAGCTTGGCCTGCAGATCGATCGGCAACTCGCCCACTTCGTCGAGAAACACCGTCCCGCCCTCGGCTATCGCTAGCAGCCCATCCTTCGCCTGTACTGCGCCGGTGAACGCGCCTTTGACATATCCGAAAAGTTCGCTTTCGATCAGCGTCGGAACCAGTGAACCGCAATCCACTGGAATGAACGGCTTCTCGCGAAATGGCCCGGAAAAATGTATGGAGCGCGCCACCAGCTCTTTCCCCGTTCCGCTTTCGCCGAGAATCAGCACCGGATGCGTGCTCTGCGCAGCTTTCGCAATAATCCGGTACAGCTTCTCCATCTCCGTCGCCCGCCCGACAATGCCGCCAAATCCCTGCTTCGATTTGATCTTTTCGCGCAGCATGCGATTTTCGCTTTTGAGCTTTAAGTGTGCGGCGACGCGCTCCAGCAGCAGCTTCAGTTCGTCCATGCTGAACGGCTTTGTGACGTAGTCATAAGCCCCGTTCTTCATGGCTTGCACGGCAGATTGAATCGTCGCGTACCCGGTGACGACAATCACCTCGGCGTCCGGCCTCCTCTGCTTGATGCGGTGCAGCGCCTCCAGCCCGCCCGCGCCTGGCAGCTTCAGATCGAGCAGTACGACATCGATCGCCTGCGAATCCAGCAGACGATAGGTGTGCTCGGCGGAGTCGGCGACAAAAGTGTTGAAGCCCAGCGAGCGCGCCACATCCCGGCAAATCTCACGGATCGCGCGTTCGTCATCCACAATAACAAGGTTGAGAAAGTTCGCGCCTTCGATCTGCGGTGGCGCGGATAACATCGGCGTAGCGGCGGCGGTTGTCATGCAGTTTTTCGTCTCCTGGATTCAGATACTCGCCTTGCTGGGGAAGGACTACTTTGCAGAACTTCGCTTTCGGATACCTTGACCACGGGCATTGGTTTCGCCGCTGGCAACCGGATAATCACGCGTGTGCCTCGTCCAGGCTCGCTCTCCACCTGGATAGTTCCTCCGCAGCGGGTCACAATCCCTGCCACGATTGAAAGCCCCAGGCCATTTCCTCGGCCGGGCGCTTTGGTGGTGTAAAACCGTTCGAAAATATGCCTCCGGGTCCGAGCGTCCAAGCCGCCGCCCGTGTCTTCGACCGACAATTCGACGACCGGGTATGCGCTTCTCCCGGCACCATCCAACCCTCGGCCCGCATTGCGTGTGCTGACCCGTATTTCTCCTCCCTCCGGCAACGCGTCCCGTGCATTCAGTACAAGGTTCAGGATGAGTTGCTGTGCCTCGGCGGGATCGAGTTCCACTTCCCCAAGATCGTCGGCTAGATCGCAAATCAGTTCGATATCTTCCCCGATTAAGCGCGACAAAAGGTCGCGGCTGTCCACCATCACATCATTCAGGCATAAACGCTGGCTCGGACCCGGCTGGTTGCGGGCAACCGCAAGAAGCTGCTGAATCAGAGCACCGCCTCCTGCACTGGCCTTGCGAATTTCTTCTACATAATTCTGCAGGCGCTCGTTCGGGTGCAATGCCCCGACCAGCAGGTCGCAGTACAACATGATTCCCGTCAGCAAATTATTGAAATCGTGGGCCACGCCTGCGACCAGCCGGCCGAGAATCTGCACCCGTTCCGAATCGGAGGAAACGGTTCGTGCTTCTCCCAGTTGTCGAATCTCACTCATTTTCGCTAGATTTGAACGCCCTTTTTGGGAGGTCTGCCCATTTCCAAACTACAGCCGTCGGCACAATTCGGAACCACCCCAGAAAACTTTTGCCGACGTCATCATTCGGAATCGGGCAAGGTTCCAAAATGGAACCTCGCAGCCCGAGGCCGCTTCTGACTTCGCCCTCCCTGTTCGGGAAGTTTCAAACAAAATCGCTGGATTGCTAAGGGAAGTTGTCACACGCCGAATGTGACGAGTGAACGCGAAGAAAACTGTGGAAATGTTCGCGCCAGGGGAACAGAAATAACAGACGCAAAAAAAAGATGCGGCAGTTCCCTGCCGCACCCTCTAATTCAGATGGTGGAGTTAGTTTGAAGCGCCGGTCGCGTTGACCGCCGCACTCTGGTTCTCGTTCTCCGGTTGCATCACGACGCCATCAAACAAAGTGGTCGCCATTACCCGGCCGCGGACCAGGTTGACTTGGCGTACTGAGTAGCCCACATCCGCCTCCCGGTGCCACACTGTGCCGCCGTTGTCGCTCTCAAACACAACGCTGGTGGCGCTGCTCGTCGCAAGCAGGTGCTTGCTGGCCGGATCGTAGCTGATGGAATTGATGTTGGTGTCGGGAAGCCCGCCGTACAGCCGCTCCCAGCTCATTCCCGCATCGACGCTGCGCAGCGCGCCTTCCCGGCTGGCCACAAACATGGCATCCGGAGTGACCGTCATGCCGCGAATGCTCGTCACATCTTGCGGCAATCCAGCCTTCTCCCAGGTCTCGCCATGGTTCTTCGAAACCAGGACGTCCATACGGGTGGAAACAGCCAACAGATCCCCATCAACTTGCACCGAGATGAGATCCTGCTTGCCCATTACCGGTCCGCCAAGCCAGCTCTTGCCGCCGTTCGCGCTGGAGAACAATCCAGCCGTCGTGGCTGCCAGCCAGCGTGTGGGAGTGATTTCAATGTCATTCACCCGCGCTTCCAGGGTCGAGCGTGAATAAGTCCTATGTTCGACTCGCGTCTTCTTCTTTCCTTTTTGAACCGTGTGGTACGTGACTTTCTCATTGATGATGCTGTTGATCGGGTGCCATTCGCTCCCGTTCGCAGCCATCTCATAGATTCCGTGACTGGTGCCGGCGATCAGTTCCCCGCTTGCGGCCTGCTTGAGCGTGAAGACATCGCGCCCATCAAGACCGCTGCTCTTCTGCGTCCAGTGCTGGCCGCCGTCGTGAGTCATGAAAACCCCACCCCACTCGCGGTCATTCACCACGCCTACGAATATGGTCTGTGGATCGTTGTTATCCGCGACAACCGACGTCACATAACGGTGCGCATAGCCGTGGTTCGAGGCCACAAACGTCTGCGCGCCGTCGTCGCTCGCCAGTACGCCGCCGCGATCGGTCGCTAGCAGCACGCGATTCGAATTCCGCGGATCAACCAGCACATCGTTCACCACGATCTCCGGCCGCGTGACCTGCTTCCAGCTCTTGCCTTCGTCCGTCGTCTTCCACAGTCCCTCCGTCGTTCCCGCATACACGATCAGCGGATTGCCTGGGTCCTGTTTCAGCACGCGGGTACGCCGCGCCGAAAACGGAATGCCCTGGATCTTGTGGAACAGGCTTCCGCCGTCTTCGCTCTTGTAAATGCCTGAGCAGGCGCTGGCGAAAACGATAGAAGGATTGATCGGATCGACGATGATCGAAAACACATCCGAATCATCGATCATGCCACTGTTAATGTGCTGCCAGTTGGCGCCGCCATCGGCAGTCTTCCACGCCAGGTGCCACGTCCCCGCATAAACCACGTCCGGGTTCTTGGGATCGACCGCAATCGATTCAATATTGTGAATCTGATCGCTCATCGGTGAAATTTTGTGCCATCTCTCGCCACCGTCGCGGCTCTGGTACACGCCATCCAGAGCGCCCGCAGCCAGAACATTCGCATCCGACGCCGCAATCGCCATGGCGCGAATCGATTTGCCGTGCATGTCCGGCGTAATCACCCAGGTCTTGCCGCCATCCGTCGAGCGGAACAGGTCGCCCGCCTGCTGGTTATCAACGCTCCACGCCGCTGCGTACATTTTGTCCGGATTCTGCGGATCAATGGCGAGGTGGTCAATTACGTAATCATCGCTCGCGCCCAGATGCGCAAAGCGCGCCCAGCTGTGCCCGCCATCGGTAGAAAGAAAGATGGTTCCGGTGCTTGTTCCCAGAAAAATTCTCTCCGGATTGTGCGGGTCATAGGTCAGGCTGCGAACGTCGCCGCCCTCCGGCCCCAGCACCACCCACGGTTGTGCCCAAACCGTCGCGGCCAGCAACACCAGAGCACACAAAATCAATAACTTGCGATTCCCCATAAGGCTCGCTCCCAAAACTCCCATAGAAGACTCTGCCCCCAATGCAGGAGTTGCCTGCGCCGCTAGAGTGACAGGGTAACACGCACCACTCAAGTTACCGAAGGCGGTAGCAGGTAGCCATTTTGGGACGGGGACGCCGGGTGGGGAACATGGCCATTGGCACCCCGGGACTCACCATGCTTGTCAGACCCTGCACCTTCGGAAGCTCAGCCCGTGCAAACTCGCGTTATGTTCCACGTGGAACGTATCGTCATAACGCAAATGGCTATACGGTTTTTTACGGCCACATCGGTGCTGATGACGGGCCTCTCAGAGCTGCACACGCAATCCGCCATTTACAAAAATTTACTTGTGTGTGCAAACGTTTCGAAACATAATCCGGACGGTTCTAAGACAATCAGCTCTAGCTCGGCGGGATCCCTCAATTCACTCCTCTCAGGAGGTCACATGTCTCGTCACTTTACGCAGCCAGCTCCGCGAGCAGCCAACGAACTCACGGACAGGTCGAACAAGCAGCTCGCAGCATACGCTCTCGCCGCGATAGTGGTGTTCGCCTGCGTGCCATTCATGATGGCCCAAGGAACGTACACGCAGATTGATTATCCCGGGGCCGCAGACACAAATGGGCAGGGAATTAATAATCACGGAGACGTTAGCGGCTGGTTCGTCTTCACCTCAGGGTTGCCGCAAAATGGGTTCGTTTTGCGAAATGGCGTCTACAGCAACGTCGATTATCCCCAAAAGCGCGGAACCACGTTATTCGGCATAAACGACGCGGGTGAAATCGTAGGGAGCACGCCCCAAACGGACATCGGTTTTTTGTACGATGCAAACCAGTTCACCACGATCGCGTATCCAAACGCGCTGATCACGTATCCGTATGCAATTAACGACGCTGGGAACATCGTGGGATACTTCCTCAACAAACAGCAGGAGGACATCGGGTTCGAATTGGTGGGCACGTCGTATGTCCCTATCATTCAGGAAGGATGGTCAGGCAGCGTCGCTACGGGGATCACAGCCGAAGGGAGCGTCGTGGGATATACGCTCAACGAAAGAGGGACGCTTGTAAATTTTATAGAAACCGACGGCAGCTACTCGGTCCTCGTCATTCCAGGTGCCCCCGACGCGTCTGTTACGGGAATTAGTCCCAATGGAAATATTTTAGTTGGCGATTACCAGCCCTCCTCCGGAGTGTTCGCGGCCTTCAGCTACCAGGGAGGCGTTGTTCAGAACATAGAATTTCCGGGAGCGGCGATCACTCTGGTTTCAGAAGTGAATGATTCCGGTGTCGTGGTCGGAACGTGGGAGGACGCGAGCGGAGATTCGCATGGCTTCACCTGGACGCCGCCCGCTGCGGATGAGAAGAAATAACGGAGTGACCATGAACAAGCTCATTTTCGCTGCTGTAATGCTGGCCGCGTGCGTGCCCTTGGCAATGGCGCAAGGCACCTACACGCAGATTGATTATCCGGGGGCGACCTTAACCGCTCTTTCCGGAATTGATAATAATGGGGATATCGTCGGCAACTTCGTGGGCACAACAAGCAGGTATCAACCCTCTTTCGTCCTAAGCGGGGGTGTTTACTCGAAGATTGCTTATCCGGGTGTGGGAATCACCATCGCAAGAAGCATCAATGACAGTGGGCAGGTAGTCGGCTACACGATCAGTGATGGGGCTCAGTCGATTGGCGGATTTATATACGACATCGCCACCGCGACTTTCACCACCGTCAGCTATCCTGGCCAGGACCGCGAAGGCAGGACCTACCCCTATTTCATCAATGACTCCGGCACGGTTGTGGGCTCCTATACTGATCCAAGCACGTCTGTCACCTTTCAGCTAACCGGCTCCACTTATACCGCGGTTTTGCCGCCGACTGCGACTTATTCAAATCCCTATGGCATAACCTCTTCGGGTGAAATTTTCGGAAGGACGTTGACTGACTGTTTCACGTTTTTTAACGAAGAGTATAAGGCGTATCCCTGTGTTTCATATCACGACCTCCCTCTCACTATTACCGGCGTCAGCCCCTCAGGCGCGGCTTTGGTGGGTTACTTCAGCGCACAGGGCAATGGCCAGACATATGGCTTCGTTAATCAAGGTGGGCATTCTACCGTCCTGAACTTCCCTGGCTCCTCGATAACAGTTGCAACCGGCATCAACGACAGCGGAGAGGTCGTCGGGTGGTTCTTATCAAACGAGCAGGGGCACGGCTTCACCTGGACGCCGCCCGCTGCGGATGAGAAGAAATAATAAGGAGTAACTATGAACAAGCTGATGCTCGCCGCTGTGTTACTGATCGCCTTTCTGCCCCTGGCAATGGCGCAAGGCACCTACACAAAACTCCATTACCCTGGTTCAGGCTACACTTTCGCACTTGGGGTCAATGCTAGCGGCCAGGTGGTTGGCTACTACATAATGGGTGCCAAGTCTTTCAGAGGTGGGTTCCTTTATACCGGGGGCCAGTTCGAGGCCATCAATTTCCCCGACGCGGGTACCACCGTTCTCACCGGAATTAACGACACAGGTGAGATTTCCGGTTGGGCGGGTACGAACGACAAAGAATTTGCTTTTACCTATAACCTGCAAACTCAAACCTTCACGGAACTCCCGCTTTTCCATTACCCAGAAGCAACGTGCATAAATGACTCCGGAATGGTCGGGGGTATAACTAAGGTGCAATGGGAAGGCTATTGGGCTGGGTTCAAGTGGGCACCGGGACAGCAGCCCGTAGTAATAGATTATCCGCAGTCCCACGCCTGGGAAACTATCGTTACCGGCATAACAGCGTCAGGAGGGTTGGTCGGATACGACCAAGTTCAGCCCGATGGCGTGGACAACTTTTACTATAATGATGGGGTTTTCCAGGCGATTACAATCCCTGGTCTGACCTACCCAACTGTCAACGGCACCAACCCTGCGGGAACAGTGTTGGTCGGACAATATACTGCCGGGGCGGACTTTCTATCATTCCTGTATTCAGATGGAGAGGTGGAAACTCTATCATTCCCGGGGTCAGATAGTACGTTTGCAAACGGGGTTAATGCCACGGGCGAAGTAGTCGGATATTTCTATTCCTCAGAGGGCACCAACGGCTTCACCTGGACGCCGCCCGCTGCGGATGAGAAAAAATAAAAGGAGTGATCATGAACAAGCTGATGCGGGTGCCCCACCCTTAGCAAAGCGTTTTTCGCGAGCTAGGGTGGGATATTATTCCCAACCATTCCGACGATCTGCTCTCCCCCCTCCACCGCATTGTCATCCTGAGGCAGTGAAGCCGTCCGGCGGGTGGCCCTCGATAAGAGCGAAGGCGTTGTCAAGGCATAGTTGTCCTGGGCGGGGCGTGAGCCCCGCTTGCGTTGCCAGAGAGGTTGAGGACCAAGACTCTGGACATCTCACCTGCG
>Ga0335079_10004224_pt1 | contig 16516 bp, 12 predicted proteins | sample Lox_Sample_33_FD_206719 | JGI IMG/M metagenome (GOLD analysis project Ga0335079, IMG submission 206719) | Soil microbial communities from Loxahatchee National Wildlife Refuge, Florida, United States - Lox_Sample_3.3 | ecosystem: Environmental > Terrestrial > Soil > Wetlands | place: USA... | reverse complement strand
AGCGGGAGCTGGAAGGGGAACGCAAGCTTCACCCCACCCGTCAGCGGCCCGGCGCAGGAGATCGGCGCTCTGCTGCAGCTGTCATCGCTCCGCCGGAACCTCGTCCGCAGCGTGATGTCAACATCACTGAAGGCATCACGGTTCGTGAACTTTCGGAAAAGCTCGATGTCCGCGCGAAAGATCTGCTGAAAGTCCTTCTCGACAAGGGGGTCTTCGCCAGCATCAACCAGGCTCTGGATGTGCCCACGGCCACTCAACTCGCCGAAGCTTTCAACGGCGTTGTCTCCGTCGTCTCCTTCGAAGATGAAATGATGCTGGAGGTGGCTAAGGAAGAGACCAGAGAAAATCTTAGGCCGCGTCCTCCCGTTGTCACCGTAATGGGCCACGTGGATCATGGCAAAACCAGCCTCCTTGACTCCATCCGCGAAGCCGACGTCGCAGGAGGCGAAGCCGGCGGCATCACCCAGCACATTGGCGCTTATAAGGTTCAGGTGAATGGCCGCAGCGTGGTTTTCGTGGACACGCCCGGCCACGAAGCGTTCACACGCATGCGCTCTCGCGGCGCCAAGGTCACCGACATTGTGGTTCTCGTTGTGGCTGCCGATGACGGCGTCATGCCTCAAACCAAGGAAGCCATTGACCACGCGAGAGCCGCCAATGTCCCCATCGTCGTCGCGATCAACAAAATTGATAAGCCGGAAGCTCAGCCAGAGCGCGTAAAACGCCAATTGAGCGAACTCGGCCTAATGCCCTCGGATTGGGGCGGCGACACAGAATTCGTGGAAGTCAGCGCCAAACAGAAGAAGAACCTCGACAAGCTTTTGGAAATTATCCTTCTTGTCGCCGACCTTCGAGAGCTAAAGGCCAATCCTGACGCGCCCGGAAGCGGTACCGTTCTGGAGTCGCGTGTGGACAAGGGCCGTGGCCCTGTGGCCACCGTTCTCGTCCAGAACGGCACACTGCATCCCGGCGATTTCTTTATCTGTGGCGCGGTATTTGGCAAAGTTCGCGCGATGTTCGACGACCGCGGTCGCGCGGCCAAGGAAGCTCCTCCATCAACTCCTGTCGAAGTCCTCGGCCTCCAGGGCGTTCCTGAAGCCGGCGATCATTTCCAGGTGACGGAAGAAGCCAAGGCCCGGCATATCGTCGAGTATCGCCAGTCCAAGCAGCGCGATGCCGCTCTGCGCGCCAGTTCCGGTGCTCGCATCACTCTCGATCAGCTTCACGAGCAGCTCAAGGCTGGCGAAGTCAAGGAATTGCCCATCGTCATCAAGGCCGACGTCCAGGGTTCCGTCGAAGTCCTCAGCGAAATGCTTCCGAAACTCTCGACCGACCAGGTGCGCCTGAAAATTATTGGATCCGGCGTTGGAGCCGTCACAGAAAACGACGTTCTGTTAGCTTCCGCTTCCGGCGCCATCGTCATTGCCTTCGGTGTGCGTCCCGATCGCAAGGCTGCCGAACTTGCTCAGCAGGAACACGTGGACATTCGCACGCACAACATCATTTACGAAGTTTCCGACGAAATTAAGAAGGCCATGGAAGGGCTTCTGGAGCCGGTTGTCCAGGAAACCTATCTTGGCCGTGCCGAGGTCCGGAATACCTTCCGCATCAAAGGCTCGGGCACGGTGGCAGGTTGTTATGTCCTTGACGGCGTTTTGAAGCGCGACGCTCAGGTTCGCGTGGTCCGGGATGGAACCATCATCTATACCTCCCGGCTCAATTCCCTGAAACGCTTCAAGGACGACGCCAGCGAAGTTCGCGCTGGCTACGAGTGCGGCGCCGGCATCGCCAACTTCAATGACGTCAAGGTTGGTGACATTTTGGAGTGCTTCAACGTGCAGAAGCTGAGCGCGGCGGAAGCGGCTGCGCAGGCGGCCGCCCCTGCGGGCAGAAAATAATCCCAAGCGCTAAATTCCGGAAAGTTTGGCGGTGTTCCGGCCGCTTGTTTGTTGATTCCCATGGCCGTCGGTTTGCTCATTTTGGAGTTGCACATCTCCGATGCACGGTCGCTCAAGGACAAGCGCCACGTTCTTCGCAGCCTGAAAGACCGCTTGCGGGAGAAATTCAATGTTGCCGTCGCCGAACTGGATCATGAGGACGTATGGCAGCGTTCCACCGTCGGCATCGTCACCCTGTCGAACGAGGAACAACACGTCGAGGAATCGCTCCAGCGCGTCCTAGAGGAGTCTGATCGGCTTCTCGGCCCTGTGCTGATCAGCCATTCTGTTGAGTTCCTGTAGCTTTATGACCAACGCAAACCATCGCCACGAGCGCATCGGCGAGGAAATCGCCCATGAGATCAACGCCATGCTGGCCGGCGAGCTCAAGGACCCGCGCTTGGAAGTCTCCGCCGTCGTCAGCGAGGTCCGTCTGGCCCCGGACATGCGCCACGCCCGGATTTTTGTCGCGGTTCGCGGCACGGAAGAGGAGAAGGAAGGCGCCGTCAAAGCGCTCGCGCATGCGGCTGGCTTCATCCGACGCGAACTGATCGAACGGCTTCAGCTGCGCCGCACACCGGACCTGCATTTTGCGCTGGACCGTTCCGAGGAATATTCCGCGCGCATTGACCAGCTTCTGAGCCAAATGAAAAAAAATCCCTCGGCGCCTTCCTGATTACCATGCTCAGGCGCTCTGCCAGAATGCTTTTGTCTGTCCCTGGACTTTTCTTTCCTCGGATTCTAATCGGTCTCATCTGTTCCCGATTCCCGGAGGGATTCGGCATCCGAAAGAAAGCCTTTTGAACATGCCACGCCGGCCCCAACCCGCACTCTTCGATGGCGCGCTCGTCATTGACAAGCCCCAGGGGAAAACCTCGCACGATGTGGTTGATGCCGTGCGGCATCTTGCCGGTTTCCGCCAGATCGGCCATCTCGGGACGCTAGATCCCTTGGCCACCGGCGTTTTGGTTCTCCTCCTTGGCCGCGCCACGCGCTTGGTCCGTTTTTACTCCCATCGCTGCAAGCGTTACACAGCGGGTTTTCGTTTTGGCTTTGCCACGGACAGCTACGATTCCGACGGTGTTCCCCAGGGTCCTGATCAGCCTCCTATTCTTGACCGCGCGGTGCTCGAAAAGCTCGCTGCCCAACGCATTGGCCCGTCCCAGCAAATGCCTCCCTCGTTTTCCGCCAAGAAGGTTCACGGCCGCCCCGCCTACGAACTTGCTCGCAAGAAGCAGCCCGTTGAACTCAAGCTTGTCGAGATCGAAATCTTCGAATATCGCCTTACGGAAATCGAAGGCCCGCTCGTCCGCTTCGTTATTGAGTGCTCCTCGGGCACGTACATTCGTTCGCTGGCCCATGAAATGGGACAGGCTCTCGGCTGTGGCGCTCATCTCGCGGAAATCACCCGGACCGCTGTGGGGGAGTTCGCTTTAGACCAGGCCATCCAGCTCGAAGAGCTTGCTGCTGCTGCACAGGCCGGAAAATTTCAGGATTGCCTCGTCAAGCTCGAAAATCTGCTTCCCAATTTTCCGCACGTGAACGTTCTGCCCATTGTGGAAAAGCGCGTTCGCCACGGGTCGCGTTTCAATGTATCTCTTTCTCAAATTCAGCCCCCGCGCCTCGAGCCACCTCCCGGCGCCACCCTCCAGATGGACGCTGGCGAGCCCGGGCCTCCTCATCTTCGCGTCTTCAACCAGCAAAACAAGCTGATCGCCATTGCCGAGGCTGTCGTTCCTCGCACCTACCAGCCCGTGGTTGTATTCGATCCCTTGCCCTGAACTTCTGCGATCCCAATCGCTCCGCGGTGCAACTCCGGTTGTTCCCTTCCAAGCCGTGCGCTATATTTCTTTTTGAACTGCCATGTCTTCTGCTGCGTCCATTTCTCCCGAATCTTCGCCTTCAGCCTTGATGAGCCGTCTCATCCGCGTTGAAGAAAACTCCAATGAGTCGCCCGCCGAGCGTGGCCGGCGCCTTTGCCTCGAATTGGAAACCGGCAATATTCTCTTCTTTGAGCACACTCCGTTCGATTTTCTTCAACAAGAACGAGACTTTCTCCTGGGCCTGAAGCAAAGTAACGCAGCCTTTCACAAGAATATCGCCTATCGTCCCGCGCAAGATCGCGTCACAGGGCTGGGTAAAAGTGTTGGTCCCGATTTTGACCGCTTGCGCAGCATTCTCCGCGGCTACTCGCAGCGCTCCAGCGCTTTTTTGGGCGAACTGCTCCCACAGTATTGCGGGCACTGGAAACTGGACTATGCCAGCTTCCGCCCTCTCGAAGAGCGCGGCCGTCCGGCACGCCTCCGTGCTCGGAATGATCTTCCGCATGTAGACGCGTTCCCCACTCGCCCAACCAACGGCGACCGCATTCTGCGTCTCTTCACCAACCTCAACCCTTTACAAAGCCGCGTCTGGATCACCTCGCAGACTTTTGAAGCACTCGCTGCGCGCTTTGCTCAAAGCCTCGGCTTGCCCTCCGCGGCTCCCAAGAACGCTTTCGCGCGCGCTTGGCGCTTCCTTGCTCGCGCCGCTCATGTTCCAGGCGCCCGCCGCTCTCCCTACGATGAATTTATGCACCGCTGTCACAACGCGATGAAGGAAGACGCTGATTTTCAACAATCGTGTCCCAAACAACAATGGGAGTTTCCTCCGGATTCCACCTGGATCGTCTTCACAGACCTTGCCAGCCACGCCGTCTTGGAAGGGCAGTACGCGATGGAACAAACCTTCATCATCTCCCGCGAGGCCATGGTGCAGACGGAAAGGTCGCCTTTGGGAATTTTGGAAAGGCTCGCGGGTCACACGCTCACTTTCTAGTCCCAACCTTTTTCGGCGGATTCGTTCCCACGGCGTTCAGATCAAGTGTCTGTATCAGCCTGGCGGAGGCTGTGTTTGCGGGTTTGGCTCCGGCTGCGGCACGCGTGGAGGGATCTCTTCTGGCCGCTGAGGTTGCGGCCGAGGTTGTTCCGGCTGCCCTGGTTGAGGCTGGACACGTTCGTTCAGCCGTTGTTCCGGCACAAATCCTTCTCCCGACGCTGGCGCTACCGGGCCTGTTGCGCCGGTGGTTGCCCCTCCGCGCCCCGCAAAGAGAATTTTGGAGCTTCGTTCGGGTAATCGAAGCCTCCGTGGCGTAATCAGAATCAGAAATTCTGTATCCTGGCTGGACTTGTTTTGTGTCCCAAATGCGTATCCGGCCCCAAGCGGTAGATCTGCAAATCCGGGCAATCCAGAGATCGCATTCGTTTCTTCCTTATCCAGGAGCCCGCTCACCATCGAGGTCTCATCCTCTTTTAATCGTACCGTCTGCTTCAAAGTGCGGTTGGTGATTACCGGAATCCCGTTCACGCTCGTTCCTGCCAGTGAGCGGATTTCGAACTCGAGCTGCAGCGTAACCTCGTCATCGCTATTGATCGTGGGCGTGGCCTTCACCTTTATCCCCAGGTCTATGTACTCCGAGCCGGGAAAGGGAATCTCTCCGACCGAACTCTGGGCGAAAGACGTCGGATCGAGAAATACCGTCACTTGGTTGCTCGATCCCGAATGCGCCGTCAGCGCCACGTCCGGCAACCCATCTCCGTTGAGATCCTTCGACACGACCGCGCCGGGTCCTGTAGATGTCGAAAGCTCCAGTCGTGTCGAGAAAAGACCGCTCCCCAGTCCGATATAGACGCCCAGTGTGCTCACCCCATTGTTGGTTACAGCGATGTCTCCCAATCCATCTCCCGTAAAATCCGCAATCGCCACGCCGGATGGTGTTGACGATGTTGGCAACGGAGATCCCGCTGCCGTGCTGAATGTCCCGTCCCCATTGTTCAGAAGCACTGTGACCGTATTGTCTGTTTGATTCACTACGGCGAGGTCCGGAAAGCCATCCGCATTCAAGTCCCCGCTCGCGATGGCCACCGGCAGTTGCCCCACGCCGATCGGCGAGCCCGTCTCCTCTGTGAACGCTCCGTTGAAGGCGCTTCCTCCAACTGCTTCGAGAATGGCCACATTGTTCGTCGTCACGTTGACCACTGCTAAACCAGGAGTCGTCGAGTTCCGAAAATTTCCCACAACCATCGCTATTGGGCCTTGCTCGCCCGCCGCCAGATGGAACGGCGAATTCGCAAATTGGGTGAACGTTCCGTCTCCATTTCCCTGGAACACGGAAATGGTGTTGTCCCCTGTATTGGCGACCGCGAAATCCAGCATCCCGTCTCCGTTGAAGTCTGCTACCGCTACGGCTCTCGGTTGCGCTCCCACAGCAAATGGCGAGCCCGGTGCCTCGGCAAACGTTCCATCGCCATTGCCCAGCAGCACGCTCACCGTATTCGAGGACGCATTGGCAATCACCAGGTCCGCGGGCTGCGTAATATGCGTGGCATCCGTCAACCGAAATGTTCCTGAGTCAATCCCGGAAGGCCCTTGTTCGCTTGTGCCCAGGGTGATTGGAGATCCCAGAGCTGGCGTGAAGATTCCGCTTCCCTGGTTCAGCAAAATGGTGACGGTGCTGTCTCCCTGATCCGCGACCGCCAGATCGGGCTGTTCGTCGTTATTGAAGTCCTGCGCGGCGATCGCTACCGGCGTTTGCCCGACATTGAAATCCGTTCGCGCGAATGTCGTCCCCGTTACCGCCCCTCCAATCACCGTTCCCCCCAGACTTGCCGAAAGAAGTGAGAGGGTAACCGGATATCGTTCTCCAACAAAAAATGTCGCCGGTTTGCCATCCTGCGCTCGCATCAGCATTTCCCGGCCGCTCTGTACCAGGGATAATGCCTGCGAGAAATTAGCCGTCACGCTCGGCAGATTCAGAAGGTAGGTGCTCTTGCCGCCGCCGACGGGAACTACCTGGGTAGGGCTCGTGGTAATTCCACGAGCGCTAAAGATCCCCTGCAGGATTGTGAGAAGATTTTCGATGGTCGTGGCTTGCTGCAGTTGGCTTATTTCAGCTCCGCTAAGCGAGTAGGCTTGGACCTGCGCCGGCGGCGTGATCCCCAGCTCTCTTGCGGCGTTCTCGTCCACTTCCAGCATCTCGATCTGCAGCATCAATTCTCCACGCCCGCGGTCAATCTGCTTGAGGAGCTCTCCAGCCAATCGCAGCCCCTCTGGCGTGTTCCTCACCGTGACGCTCCTGCTCTTCATATCCAGTTCGATGTGCGTCGCACCGGTGATCTCGCGCAGCACGCGCAAAATTTCCGTCATGTCCGAGTCCGAAACTGCGTTCGGCAAATTAAACGTCTGCTCCGCTTGAATCCCGAACTCCCTCCTCTTCTGCCCAGTATCCGCGGCGACAAAGATCAGCGTGGAATTCAGCGGCCGCCAAAAGGTATTCGTGGTGTCACCGAGGATCCGCATCGCCGTCTTGAAGTCCACATGGTCCACGCGCAGTCGGACCTGCCTCGACACCAGATCGGGATCGAACGTCGCCGTCAGGCCAAATGCCTTTGCCACCTCGTTGTACGCGCTCCGCGTATCTCCCCGGAGACTAAAACTTTTCGTTCCGCTCTGCGGCCGGACTTCAGGCACTCCTTTGAGCGCATCCTCCCCGTCGCGTCCGCCGCTTCGCGGCTGGTCTTCCTCCATGGACTTCATCTCTCTCTCGCGCTCAGCGACCACGGTATTTCCCGGGTCAATTTGCAAGGCCGTTCTCAGTTCCAGGATTGCCCCCGTCAAATTTCCGTTTGCAGCCTCATGTTCCGCGGCATCTACATGCTTCTGGACAAGTTGAGACCGCAGCGCCGCACGTCGTCCCGCAATGGCCGGGTCGTTGGGCTTACCCCTCCCTGCCTCGTCGTAAGCCGCCAGCGCCTCCACGTATTCGCCCTTCGCCATGGCGGCGTCCCCTCGTTTCAACGCCTGGTCCGCCTGTTTTTGTTTCTCGCCTCGGGGAGGTGGCTCCTGGCCTTGCAGAGAAAAGCCAATCAGCAAACAGCAAACAATAGCCGAGGGAAGCTTCGCTGCATGATTCGTCATTGGCATGAGACTCGTGTATTCTAGCTCGAAGATATAGGACTTTATTGGTCCGATTGACCTGATTCACAGAAAGCGTTACACTTATGAGGCTGTTGCAAGTAATTTACAAGTAGGATCCTCCGTGCTCTCTGCCTTTTTGATTGCTCTCCGCGAAGGCGTGGAAGCCGCGCTTGTCGTCGGCATCATACTGGTCTATCTCTCGCGCACTGCGCGAGTTCATCTCTCCCGCTATGTCTGGTACGGCGTAACCCTCGCTGCCCTTCTAAGCCTTGTCGTATCAATCGCTCTGGATCGTTGGCAAGTCAGTCATGACGGTTTTGAGGGTCTTCTTCTCCTCATTGCCGGCGCCTTCGTCGTTTCGATGATCGTTTGGATGAATCGCGTTGCGCGCCACCTCCGCAAGGAAATTGAGAGCAAGATCGAGGCATACGCTGCCCGGGCCGGCTCCGCAGCCGGTTGGGGCATCTTTCTCTTTGTCTTCCTCATGGTTCTCCGCGAAGGCGTGGAGCTTGCCCTGATTCTCCGCGCAGTGGAGTTCTCCTCGGAGGGCCTGCAGACCTGGATCGGGACGATTTTGGGTCTTGCTGCTGCCGTCTCCGTAGGACTTTTCTTCTTCAAGGGCACTCTGAAAGTCCCTCTTCACCGCTTCTTTGCAGCCACAACCATAATCCTTTGGCTCGTCGCGGCACAACTCTGCATCACCGGCCTGCACGAACTGAGCGAAGCGCAATGGATTCCCTCCGGTCCCCGCGAGATGGCCATTGTTGGCCCCATTGTGCGCAACGAGCTGTTCTTCTTCGTGTTCATCTTCGGGGCGGCCATGCTCCTTGTCCTCCGCGAATGGCTCACCGCTTCGCATGCCAAAATTGCTGCAGTGGCCAATGACGCCGAACGCCGCCTTCTCGAAGCCCAGCGTCGCCGCTCTCGCCGCTGGATGATCGCCGCAGCTTCCGCTTGCCTCGCCGTGATTCTTGCTCTCACTGCGGACTTCATCTACGCCAGGGCTAGTTCTGCTCCTCCCGTTGCAGATGCGGTCGCTGCGGTCAACGGCGAAATCCATATCCCTGTCAGGCAGGTTCTGGATGGCAAGCTTCATATCTTCTCCGTGCGCTCCGGTGCCCAATCATTTCGTTTCCTGATCATCAAGAAGCCCAACGGATGGGGCGTGGCTCTCGATGCTTGCCGCATCTGCGGCGCTCAAGGCTACACTCAGGACGGTCAAAACGTCATCTGCCGCCATTGCGCTTCTGCGATCTACATCCCGACAATTGGCGACCAGGGCGGTTGCAACCCCATCGGCATTCCGTTCCAGGTGGACGGCTCGAACATCGTCGTCAATCTCTCCACCATCGTCCAAACTTGGACCTCCGAGGTCCCCAAATGATCTCCCCAGTTTCTCGCGCACAATTAATTCTGTTCGCAGATGAGTGCGCCGTGCACGGATTTGGCTCCTGGTCGCCGGTCACGGGTCACTGACCTATGTTCCTTCGCCTCGTCACCGATTCCTTCACGCGCCGCCCGCGCCGCCAGCTCCTTACCGGTGCGGCGCTCGCCCTCGGTATGGCCGTAGCCACCGCGGCAATCAGTGTCGCTCTTGATGTTGGCAACCGCCTCGCTCTCGAATTCCGTTCTCTCGGCGCCAATCTCGTCGTCACTCCTACTGCCGATTCTCTTCCGCTCGAAATCGGCGGCGTGGACTATCGTCCCGTCAACGCCGGCGCCTACCTTCCCGAATCCGATCTCCCCAGAATCAAGGAAATTTTCTGGCACAACAACATCATCGCCTTCGCACCGGTCCTCGAGACACCAATTACAGTTGGTAACCCTGCTTCAGTACCTTCGACCAGCTCAATCATTCCTACCCAAGATGCTAGGTACTTGGGCACTTGGGCTCGCCACATCGTTTCTGCTCCGGACGGCTCCAAGTTCGTTACTGGAGTTACGCAAACCAACCCCTGGTGGCATGTGCAGGGGCGGTGGTTTGATGACGACGCACGCGAATGCATCGTCGGTGCGAAACTTGCCAAACGTCTGGGTGCATTGTCGGGCAGCTATCTAATGATATTTCAGAGGGTAAATGGAGGTGAGGAATCTTCTGAGGGTCTTACTGTCGTCGGCGTCCTTGAAACCGGAGGGCCCGAAGACGATCAGATAGTTGGGCCGCTATCAATTGCCCAGCAGCTCGCCAACAAACCCGGTCAATACCGCAAACTGTACGTTTCGGCCCTTACGAAGCCCGAAGACGCCTTCGGCCGCCGCGATCCTGCCACTCTTTCCCGCTCCGACTACGATCGCTGGTTCTGCACGCCTTACATCTCTTCTATTGCATACCAGCTCAAGCAAGCTCTTCCCGGCACGGACGTCCGCGTGATTCGCCGCGTCGCCGATGGCGAAGGCGTAATCCTCTCCCACGTCGAAACGCTTTTGTGGCTTGTCACTCTGGCTTCTCTTCTCGCCGCCGCCCTCGCCGTCGGCGCTTCCTCTGCTGCCAGTGTCATCGAGCGCCGCACGGAAATCGGTCTTATGAAAGCCCTCGGTGCGGGCTCCGCCACTGTTGGCCTCCTTCTTGCCGCTGAACAGCTTCTCCTCGCCTTCGTCGGAGGCGGTATTGGCTATTCTCTTGGCCTCATCCTCGCCCGCGTCGTCGGCGACAAAATCTTCGGCGCGCCTCCCGAACCCTCTCTCCTCGTTCTCGTCATCGTTCTCGTTCTCGCCGCAGGCGTCACCCTTCTCGGCAGCGCACTGCCCCTCCGCCGCGCCGCTCACTACGATCCCGCTCCAATTTTGCGAGGCGAATGATGATGCTCGACCGCCGCTCCATCAACCGGTCCATGTTCTGGCGCATCGAGCGCCGCCTCTTTTCCGCCAACCGCGGCCGCGCTTTCGTCATCCTGCTCGCTCTAGGATCAGGAGCCGCCGTCACCTCCGCTCTCCTCAATCTTCAAGTGGACGCCAAGCGCCGCATCACCACCGAATTCCGCGCTTTTGGCGCCAACGTCATCATCTCTCCGCGCATGGACACCCTTCCCGCAACGGACGCCAAATCTCTCCCTCAATCCGACTTTGATCTCGTCCCTGACATTTCCGCCAATCGCGGTGGCAAGTCCGCCCTGCTTTTTGTTGTGGCAGATGCAGCCGCGCGAAACTCCGCTTCTCCCATTCCGGCCGTAGTGGTGGGATCTCTCGACGAAGGTGACGCTACCAGTCCATCCTTGAGCGATCCAGCCGGCTGCCGCATCGGCAGCAAAGTCGCCTCTCAGCTTTCCGCGGCGATCGGAACCCAAATCTATTTGCGAGCAGAAGGAAGGCAAGAAACATGTCGCGTGTCCGACGTCCTGACATCGGGTGGAGAGCGGGACAACCAGATCGTCATTCCTCTTGAATCAGCTCAACGGCTTGCCGCCCTTCCCGGCCGCATCAGCCTCATCCAGGTCAGCGCGCCGCGTACGCCAGGCCAGGTTGAGAGCTACATCGCCAGCCTTCAACAGCGCATTCCGGATGCTTCCGTCGGCCCCATCCGCCAGTTCACTGAAGGCGAAGCCAACATCTACCGTCGTATTTCAGGCATCCTCAACTCCACGGTCGCCGTCATTCTCATTCTCACCGCCCTCTGCGTCATGGCCGCCATGACCAACATCGCCATGGAGCGCAAGAACGACGTCGCTCTCATGAAAGCCATCGGCGGCGCTGCCCGCCGCGTCCTCCGATTTTTCCTTGTGGAAGCAACGCTCCTAGGTCTTGTTGGCGGACTCATCGGCGCCGCTCTCGGCCTCCTCATTTCCGTTTGGCTTGGCAAAGCCGTCTTCGGAGTCACGGCTCAGCCTCGCTTCATCGTGTATCCTGTTTCTGTGGCGCTGACCGTCCTCGTCGCGATCCTTGGCGCATTTCCGTTGCGTCATCTCGCGGCCATTCGTCCTGCGTCCATCTTTCGAGGTGAGCAGTGAGTTCGCAGCCCCAGGTCCTGGTCGAATCTCTTGGCAAATATTACGGCGCTCTCCGCGCCCTCGGCGATGTCTCATTCAACATTGATTCCGGCGAATGGGTCGCGCTCATGGGCCCTTCCGGCTCCGGTAAAACCACCCTCATCAACATTCTCGGTGGCCTCGATACGCTTTCCTCCGGCCGGGTCGTCGTGGATGGTGTTGATCTTTCAAGACTTTCCGAATCCGCCATGGTCCGCTACCGCGCGGAAAAAATCGGCTTCGTTTTCCAGCAGTTCTACCTCGTCCCCTATCTCAGCGCGCTCGAGAATGTCATGCTCGCCCAATATTTCCATTCCGTCACCGACGAAGAGCAAGCCGCCGAAACGCTCAAGAGCGTTGGTCTCGGCAACCGCCTCACGCATCTTCCCTCGCAACTCTCCGGCGGCGAGCAGCAGCGCGTTGCCATCGCCCGCGCCCTCATCAATCAACCCAAGCTCATCCTTGCCGACGAACCCACCGGCAATCTCGACGAAGCCAACGAGGACATCGTCCTCAATCTCTTTCACGAACTCCACAACTCCGGCCACACGATTCTCATGGTTACGCACGATCCCGATATCGCGCGCCAGGCTGGCCGCCGCATCGAACTCGCTCACGGCCATCTCTCCTACGACACCGCCCGGCACGGCCCCAACGCTCCGCTCGCCTGTCCCCTTGCCAACACCGCCGACTGCTGTACTCCTGCTCCTTCGGTGATTGCTCTGGAAGCCGACCGCCGGGCCATCGCTCAGGCCGACGAAATCCGCTTCGATCACCTTCTCGAACAAATCTGGATTTGCGGTGAGGAAGGCAAACCCGCCGAGACCGCTCAACTCCGCGTCGAGGGCCCCGCTGGCGAGCTTCCCGTCGCTCCACACGAGCCTGTCTCGCGTGTCCTATCGCGCATGTCCGATCTGCGCCTCGTCGAGCACTCCAATGGCGAAGTCCGCCTCACCGATTCCGGCGCCCGCCGCGCCCGCGATGTCGTCCGCCGTCACCGTCTTGCCGAACGTCTTTTCACCGACACGTTTTCCATCGGCGACACCGAGGCCCATCAGCAAGCCTGCCGGTTCGAGCACATCATCAGTCCCGAGCTCGACCAGCGCATTTGCACTTTCCTCGGCCACCCAAAAACCTGCCCCCACGGCAATCCCATTCCTCCCGGCTCCTGCTGCGACCGCCAACCCAGGCCCTGAACATTGCGCGATTCTCCAGATGCCTCTTCCCCTCGACAATCGTCGTAAGCCTCTCAGCGTGAAAATCCACGTCTCCTCCGGCGCCGGCGTGGACATCACTTGGGCCGACGGCCATCAGAGCCACTTCGATTTCGCCTATCTCCGCGAGCATTGCCCCTGTGCTACGTGCAACGAAGAGCGCGAAAAGAAAGCCACCATCGCCACTCCTGGCTCCTCGCAATTCGCTCCGCTTCCCATGTTCAAGCCCAAGGCTCGCGCCCAATCCGCCACGCAAGTCGGCAACTACGCCATTCAGATCTTTTTCTCCGATGGCCACTCCACTGGCATCTTCTCCTACGATCATCTGCGCTCCATCTGTCCCTGCCCCCAATGTTCGCCAAAAGGCTAGCCACAGACTTTTCTTCTTCTCTGCCCGCCCCGTCTGTTCCTTCAGCAAACTATCGCTTGCTATTCGAACTTCTCTCGCTAAAATACCCAGAACTCATCGGCAAGCTTTCAGGCACAGTTCAGTTGTTGTGGGCCCTGTCTGCTCGCCGGGGATAGCGGAGATTTTTACCCCACATCTCACATTTTCTGAGTGCCTTTCCTTGTCGCAGGGCAAGGGCGGGAGGAGAAGCCTATGTCTCGCGGATTGCTCGTCATCCTGACTATCTCTCTCTTACCTCTTTCTGTCCGCGCACAGAGCCCTCCACCTTCCGATCAGACCGAACAGATCAAGGCTCTCCTCGAGCGCGTGGATCGCCTTGAGAAGCGCGTCGCCGAGCTCGAAGCCAAGGAGGCCGGTACGCCTACTCCTGCTCTCTCGGCATCCAATCCTGCTCCGTCACCGGCGCCCGCGCCCGCCGCCGAAGTTGCCACTGCTGTCGCCCCTGCCCCCGTTGCCGCGCCGCATGTTTCGCCTCCTCCTTCCACCTCCGTTCATTCTCACGACCAAGCCCCCTCTGCGCAGGAAATTGCTGCCCAGCAGGCCGCTGTACAACAGGCTGAGGTCCACTATCCTTCACTCCAGATTCGTGGCTTCGGCGACGTGGATTTTTCCGCAACCGATCAGAAGGGAACCAATAGCGGCTTCAATCTTGGCCAATTTACTCTTCATTTTGCTTCCGCTCTCTCCAGCAAGGTCAGCTACTTTGCGGAAACTACCTTCAACGCTTCGTCCACCGGCTACACGGTCGAGCTCGAGCGCTCCATCATTCGCTATGACTATAACGACTACTTCAAGATCTCCTTTGGCCGTTATCACACCCCGATCGGCTACTGGAACACCGCCTTCCATCATGGCGCTTGGCTGCAGACCAGCATTGCTCGCCCGCAGATGGTGCAATTTGGCGGCACCATTATCCCCGTCCACTTTGTTGGGTTCCTTGCGGAAGGCAATATCCCTTCAGGAGGAGCTGGGTTGGCATATAACTTCGGTCTCGGCAATGGTCGCGGCACCATCATTTCTCGCGCCGGCGATGCCGGAGATAACAACGATAATCGCGCCTGGGTCGCCAATATTTACTCTCGTCCGCCCAGTCTTTATGGCTTGGAAATGGGCCTTTCCGCCTACCGCGACAAAATCACTCTCTCCGACGGTCGCGACTATCGTGAGTTGATTACCGGCGCGCACATCGTCTGGACTAAGGAAACTCCTGAAGTCTTGGCCGAATTCGTCAACATCAATCATCGTCAGGTGCTCACGGACGTCTCCACCAATAGCCAGGCTTTTTATGTTCAGGTAGGTTATCGCTTGCCCTGGCTCGAGCGGACGTTGAAGCCTTACTACCGGTTCGAGTACACCCACATGCCTCTCAGCGAACAGGTCTTCACCAACCAGGACCTCGTCGGTTCCACTGTGGGCCTGCGCTACGACATCACCAACTACGCCGCCTTCAAGGGCGAATTCCGCGATGCCCGCCGCGAGCCGGGGGCGCCCAACTTCAGTGGCGTGTTTCTGCAGACGGATTTCACCTTTTGAGCCGATCACAGATGAACAAAGCCATCATGCGCGCGATCCACTTCCTCTTGGTACTAATCCTGGTCAGTCCGGCCATCCTGCGCCTCGCCACCGCACAGACCTCGCGGAACTCCGACATCGCCGTTGTCGTCCACCCCGATACTCCAGTGGACGACCTCAGCCTCGCCGACGTCCGCAAGGTTCTCCTCGGCGATCGCCAATACTGGAATTCGAAACTTCCCGTTACGCTCTTGATTCGTGCTCCTGTTGCGCGTGAGCGCGAAGTCGTCCTCCGTGTGATCTATCAAATGACCGAAGCCCAGTTCAAGCAATACTGGATCGCAAAGATCTTCCGTGCCGAGGCCGCTTCGCCTCCCAAAATCGTCTACTCCAACGACATGCAGCTTGATCTTGTCGCCGCCATACCCGGCGCCATCGCCTTTGTGGATTCCCGCAACGTCCGGCCGGGTCTGAAGGTCTTGCGCATAGACGGCCACTTGCCCGGCGAACCCGGTTATCCGCTGCACTGAATGCCGTCCACGACTCGGCGAACGACTTCTCACAAAAGAAGCGCTATCATTCTGAGGGCCCTGATTCTGATCGGGGCCCGAAGAATCTCTCCTGAAGATTTTTCTCGCGCTCCGCGTTTGGAATTCTTCCGGAATCAGAACTCAGTCCGCCCTTGGCTCCCGTTTCCGCCAATCTCCTACGGCGCCTGATTCTCTAGATTCATCCGCCGCAGCAGGTCCTGGAATCTCGCATCCCCGCGCATGCTCGTGAACATCGGCTCAACGCCCAGCGAGACCAGTCCGCTATCGTGTTCGTTGTACGCTTTCTCCAGCCAGATGAACGATTGATCCTTCTCTCCCAGCCGCGCGTACGCCTCCGCGATCGTGTACGACGAAACATAGCTGTGCTTGGCCAGTTCCGTCAGCCCGTCCAGCGAACTTTGCAGCACCCCTCGGTATCCGCCCTTGGCAAAGTCTTCCTCGATCGAAGCCGCCAGTTCCGGCCCTCCCGAGAGTGACAGCAGTTTCTCCCGTTCTGCGACGGCTTCTCTCTGCTTGCCCATTTGCGCGTATACCTGTTCGAGCGTCCGCCGTGCCAGCGAAAATTTTGGATCCATGTCCAGCGCCGCCTTCAACTGCTGCACCGCATCATCATTCCGCCCCGCCACGTAGTATTGCCAGCCTAAGTTGGTGTTGATGATCAACGAGAGTGGATCGAGTTCCTTTGCTCGTTCCGTTTCACGCAGTCCGTCCGTCATTCTTCCGGTGTTGGTCAGAAACTCTCCATACCACAGGTGGGCCGTCGCAAGGTTTGGATTCAATTGGATCGCTTGTTTGAATTCCTTTTCCGCGTTCGGCCAATCCCAGTCGAGATGTTCCTTCACCAGACCAAGTGAGCTGTGTGCCTCCGCCAGGCTGTCGTCAATGTCCAGCGCCTCCAACGCCGCCGCCTTCGCTTTCGGCCACGCGTCCGCTGGTTCCATGTAGCCCGCGACGCCCATCAAGCTGTACGTATCCG
>Ga0335079_10004222_pt1 | contig 16523 bp, 17 predicted proteins | sample Lox_Sample_33_FD_206719 | JGI IMG/M metagenome (GOLD analysis project Ga0335079, IMG submission 206719) | Soil microbial communities from Loxahatchee National Wildlife Refuge, Florida, United States - Lox_Sample_3.3 | ecosystem: Environmental > Terrestrial > Soil > Wetlands | place: USA... | reverse complement strand
CGACACCGCATCGATGACGGATCCACTGGCGCCGCTGCTGACGCGCGACGGCCTCATCGTCGCGATGCAAAACGGCGTCGGAAACCTCGATACTCTAGTCGAGCGGGTCGGGCCTGCGCGCGCGATTGGCTCGCGCGTGATGCTCGGGGCCGAACTGCGCGCGCCAGGCCATGCCCACGCGACCGTTTATGGAGAGCCGCTCGCGTTCGGCCCCTCGCTAGCGGCAAATCAGGAGCATGCCGCGCGCCTCTTCGAACGCGCGCGAGGAGTGGCCGCGATGCTGACTGACGCGGGCCTCGCAGCCGAGGCGGTTCCCGATATCGCGCCGCTGCTCTGGATGAAGCTGTTCTACAATGCCGCGCTAAATCCGCTCGGCGCGCTCTTGCGGATGAGCTATGGCGCGCTCGCAGCCGATCCCGATCTGCGCATCATCATGAATGAAGTGATCGAGGAAACCTTCGCGGTCGCAATCGCTCTCGATGTTCCGCTGCCTGTCGAGAGCGCGGAAGCATATCGAAGAGTATTCTATGAGAGGCTTGTGCCGGCAACCTTCAATCATAAGCCGACGATGCTGTTCGACCTCGAGCAGCGCGGGCGCACCGACATCATGGAGATGAACGGCAAGGTGGTCGAACTCGCTGGGCGCGTGGGACTTCGCGCCGACACCAACCGGATGCTGACGCATCTGATACGCGCGCGCGAACGGATGTGGCGCACGGAGGCGACGTGACCGCAGCAAAAATCACTCGCGCCAGTTTGGACCGGATCATCGCGCAGGCCGAGCGCGAGTTTCCCTACGAATGTTGCGGCTTCATCATCGGGAATGGGTGCGTCGAAGATGTGCGGCCGATCGCGAACATCCAGAACGCGCAACACGCGAAGGATCCCGCGGCGTACCCGCGCGATGCGCGCACCGCTTTCCTGATGGATCCCAAGGAGCATCTGGCGGTAATGCGCGAGATCGATCAGCGCAAGCTCGCGCTCAGGATGGTGTACCATTCGCATCCCGATCATGAGGCCTACTTTTCCGAGACCGATCGGCGGCAGGCGTGCGCATTCGATCCGGAGTATCCGGACTATCCGGAGACCACGTACATCGTGATGTCGATCATGGGCGGCAAATTCCATCGCGCCGCCGCCTTCGTATGGGACGAGGTGAAGAAGGAATTCGTCGAGACCACGCTGACCGTCGTCTAAGCCGCGCGCGTCAACTCGAACACCGGCATAATCTTCGCGCATTCGTCGAATGCGCTCAGCGGCGAGCCTTTCTTGACCGGATAGTAGCGCTGGACAGTGGTCGCGAAGCGATCGAGGAATTCCTTGAGCGGCTCGGCACGCTCACGAACCGGCAACTCTCGCGCCGTGTACTCCTCACGCTGCGATCCTTTCACCAATGTGACGCGTCCCGCCGCCCTCGCATTGCGTGCCCATTGCGTCTCGCCGCGGCTGGCGCACAGGTAAGTCTTGCCATGAAGGAACAGGAGATTGACCGGCGTGGCATAAACCTTCCCGCTCTTGCGGCCATGCACCTCCAGAATGAAGTTGTGCTTGAAACCGATGCCGAGGCGAAGCATTGCCGCGAATACGTTGCCGGCAAGGCGATCCATGGCGGTAGGTTTGAGGAAGTGCGGCTTAGCGGCTTGATTTTCCATTGATCTACCGCCGAGTAGCATCCCTGTTAGCTGGCACGGAAGGCTTGGGCGCTTTGGTCCTTTTCTTCGCCTTCATCGCCGTCACCGAGGCCAAGCATACCATTCGAATCATCGATCCGCATCTTGACTCATTGAATGAACGTTCATTAAGTATAGGGCGATGCCCGAAGCCTTGCGCACACTTCCTCAGGATGACGCGCTGGTGAAGACGCGACAGCGGCAGATCTTTCTCGCCGCATGCCGCGTGCTCGCGCGCAAATCCTTTCACGAGGCCAGCGTCAAGGAACTCGCGCTCGAAGCCGGCCTCGCCGCGGGCTCGATTTACGTCTACCTCAACAGCAAGGAAGACATCCTCATCCTGATCGCCGAGTCGATGGTGGCCGAGCTGGTCGATGCGCTCCCCGCGATTCATCAGCGCAGCGAAGGCGAGCCGCGACGCGAACTGCTCGAAATGATGCGCACGATTCTCGATGTCATCGATCGCTATCGCGAGGCCTTCGCGGTGATGAATCATGAGGTGCGTTACCTCGCGCGGCGCCCCGAGCATCGCCGCGCGCTCAACAAAATCACCGACGATTATCACGGCGCGGTGGCGCAGGTGCTGGAGCGTGGACGCGCAGCGGGCGTGCTGCATTTCGACGATCTGCGCAGCGTGGTACACGCGATTCATATGCTATGCGCGGGCTGGGCGACCGGCGCCAATGCGCTCAAGCACATCAAGAAAGACGATTACTGGCGCGAGATCGCGGCGATCATCGAGGGCCGCTTTATGGCGCCGCTACACGAGGAGATTTGACGATGGCATTCTACGATCGCCGCACCATGGACGGCGTGTACAGCGTGCGCCAGGGCGCGATTTACCTCACCAACTATCGCTACGCCGAAGAGCGCATGATGAGGATGATGGCGGGATGGATCGCGCTCACCCCGCAAATCGAGGTCAAGCTCGAGATGGCGCGCCAGGTCTATGAAGACGCGCTGCATACCGATGCGCTCGGCAAGCGGCTGCCCGAGTTGCGCGCGCAGGTCGCCTCGAAGCCGCCCAACGCGGAGTTCGTGACCTTCATGAACGCGATCGAGGACAAGGAGGAATGGGAGGACACTATCGAGCGGCTGGTCGGGATTTATCGCGTGCTCAAGCCGCATCTGATTTCCCATTACAGCGCGCACGTCGCAACGACCAATCCTGTGTATGAGCCACCGACCACGCGCATCCTCGCGCGGCTGGTCGAGGAGGAGAAACTTCACGTCGAGCGCGGGCTGGTGCTGTTGAATGATTTGCTCGACTCCAAAGAAAAACATCATCGGGCGATCGAGTGGCAGTCGCATTTGGAGGATCTCCTGGCAGCGGCTGGCGGCGTGACTGGACTCCCCGCGGAGGAAGAGACTGAGCTGCGGAAGGTCGGACGCTCATGAAAGGCCACGCGGAATTCCCCGCATTGGAAAAGCGCATCGACGAACACGCGGGTGCGATCGTCGCTGCCGATGCCGCCGCTGCCGAGTCCTTCGTTACGCCCGGCGGAAGTCCTTCGCACGATGAGTTCATAGCCAAAGTCCGCAAGGGCGCGATCAAGAGCTACGTCAAGCTCGCCCGTGGGCGCGTCGGCCAGCAGCATATGTCGAAGATTCGATTCATCACCGATGGCGAACCGCTACTCCTTGTTAGTCGATGGCGCGAGGAAAACGGCACCTGGCGCATCGCGGATAGCGAGGACCTCAGCGGCAAGCGCTCGCCCTGGAGCGACATCGAGGTGCCCAAGGCGTTGCGTTCATTCAATAGCGCAAGCCGCGCGAACTGAAGGAAGTTTCCAATGCCCGACATGGGATATAGAGACAATGTGATGGGCCCGCAGCCGATCGCTACGCGCAAGCCGATCCCGGAATCGCTACTCGCAATGGTTCGGCGCATCCTCGATCTGCTCGCTGCGGGCAAAGGTGCGGAAGCATCGGCGATGACGGTGGCTTCCGCGAAAGACGAACTCGCCCAACTGGCTGCTGCCGTGAAGGTCGGCGTTTATAATGATAAGAGCATCGTCGGCACGGCACGCACCAACGAGCATTTCTGGATCAAAGCGAGGCTGACCGGTCCCGATGCGAAGCCATTTACATTGCAATTGCGGATGGGCCCGAATGGTGACAAATGGCTCATCTGGCAAGCGACAAACTTGACGGATGCGAGATCCGGCTGGACCAAGTGAGGCGATAACAATGGAAAAGTACATCCCGGTGGATAAATTGGCGCGGCCGGAAAACCATATCCTCGTCTCGATGGACCGCATGCGGCAGGCGCGTACCGATCAGGGCCTCACCCCGTTCAACGCGATGCCGTACGAAGACGACTTCCTGCGCGCGAGGCTCCACGGCATCTGCGTCGGAGAGTTCCAGGCGATGGAGGCCGCGGGCCGCACGCTATTCGACTTCCCCGATGCGCCGTGGGAATTCCAGCTCGACATGGCGCGCCAGGTGTGGGACGAATCGCGGCATGCCGAAATCTACATGAAGCTGCTCGACTACGTCGGTTCCTACCTCGGCGAATTTCCCGAAACTGAGGTGCTGTGGTCATGCACCCAGATCGACGATCCCGCGTGCCGCGTGGCCGGCATCAATCGCGGCCTGGAGGGCCTCGCGTGCGATGTCTTCGAACAACTCATCCGGCTCGCGCAAAAGATGGGCGATCCGGTCATCGAGCGCGCGGTGGACTATGTCCTCGCTGACGAGATCACCCATGTGCGGATGGGCTCGAAGTGGATGCGCAAGCTGACCGAGGGCGATCCCGCGCGGCTTGCCAAGGCGCAGGCATTCCAGGAGAACATCGACAATCTTTTCAACTTCGGCGGCGGTCGCACCACACAAGAAGAGGCGCGCCAGGTTCACCAGAAGCTCGGCGACAAAGAAGTCGAGTTCGATGCGACCTTGACTATCGCGAAAGACGCGCGTTTGCTGGCGGGATTTACCGAGGAAGAAATCGAGCGTCTAATCAAAGGTATGGGCAAAAGCGCGGCGTACTAAGTAGATAGTTCAGAAGAGGCCCCGAAGGGGGCGCGAAGCGCCGCGCCGCAGGCGATCGTGAGGCGGAGCGAAGCGGAGTCGAACGAAGAGCTAAAGAGGAAATCGAGCGTCTAAAGGGCATGGGCAAAAGCGCCGCGTACTGAGCGCATCACGGGAGATCACTCGCTATGCAAAAATTCATTCCAGTCGATAAACTCGCGAGGCCGGACAACTTCGTCGTGATGCGCGGCAAACAAGTCCGCGAGATTCGCGAGGAACAGGGCCTCGAAGGACGCCCCCTGCCCTTCGATGAGGAAACGTTGCGCTCGCGTCTGCACGGCATCATGACCGGTGAGTTCCAGGCGATGGAGGCCGCGGGCCGGACGTTGTTCGACTTCCCCGATGCGCCGTGGGAATTCCAGCTCGACATGGCGCGCCAGGTGTGGGACGAGTCGCGCCACGTGGAAATCTTCCAGCGCCTCCTCGAGTACATGGGCGGGCAGCCCGGCGACTATGTCGAGACGGAAATCCTGTGGCGATGCACCCAGGCCGAGGATCCGGCGGCGCGGGTCGCGGGCATTAATCGCGGACTTGAGGGCCTCGCCTGCGATGTCTTCGATCAGCTCATCCGCATCGCGCAGCGCAACGGTGACAAGGTCATCGAGCAGGCTGTCGATTACGTCCTCGCCGACGAGATCACGCATGTCCGGATGGGATCGAAGTGGATGCGCAAGCTGACCGAGGATGATCCCGAGCGCCTCCAGCGCGCGCTCGCGTTCCAGGAAATGGTCGATGAAGTCTTCAACTTTCGCGGCGGTCGACGCGCAGCCGAGGATCTCAAGGTAGATGACGGCGTGATGCTGACCATCGCGAAGGAGGCGCGCATGCTGGCCGGCTTCACCGAGGAGGAGATCCAGCGCCTCGTCGAGTCAGCTAGAAAGAGCGCCGCGTATTAATCACGGCATTTTGTATGTAAGCCATATAAGGCCGATCCCGCGATCGGCCTTACTTTTTCCAACCTTTCGCCCTCCTATGCTAATGAAGCTAGCCTTATAGAACTATTCCGACAGTTGCAGGATTATTAATTTTAATGTTACACTTCTGCACAGCAGTGCGGTAAGTTTTCTCTACGCCGTGGGGCCGGTGTGGGGATACTTGCCGTCTCCGCGCTACTGGTCGGCCCCAAGGAAATTGCGATGCCCGAAAACCTCAACGGTACTTCTCACACCAAGAGCGCCGCGCTGGCGAAATGGGTCGCCGAATGCGCGCAGCTTACCCATCCGGACAACATCATCTGGTGCGACGGCTCCGAGGCCGAACGCGAGCGCTTGACCGCGCAAGCGGTCGCCGAAGGCATTCTGATCCCGCTTAACCAAGAGAAGCGGCCCAACTGCTATCTCCATCGATCGGACCCCAACGACGTGGCGCGCACCGAACAGCTCACCTTCGTATGCACGCCGACGCGCGACGAAGCCGGTTCCAACAACAACTGGAGCGACCCCGCCGAGACCTACGCGAAGATGCGCCAATGGTTCGCGGGTTCGATGCGCGGCCGCACCATGTATGTCATTCCCTACGTGATGGGGCCGGTCGGCTCGCCGATGTCGAAAGTTGGTGTCGAGATCACCGACAGCATCTACGTCGCGCTCAGCATGCGCATCATGACGCGGATGGGAAGCGCGGCGCTCGAACAGCTCGGCGCCTCGGACGACTTCAACAAAGGACTTCATTGCACGCTCGATTTGAATCCCGAGCGGCGCCTGATCTGTCATTTTCCGCAAGACAACACCATCTGGTCCGCCGGCAGCGGATACGGCGGCAATGCACTGCTGAGCAAGAAATGCTTCGCGCTGCGCATCGCAAGCTGGACCGGCAAGACCGAAGGATGGCTCGCCGAGCATATGCTCATCCTCGGCGTGCAGGACCCGTCGGGCGAGACCACTTACATCGCGGCGGCGTTTCCGAGCGCATGCGGCAAGACCAACCTCGCGATGCTGCAACCACCGCCCGCGCTCGCGAAGCAGGGATGGAAGGTATGGACCCTCGGCGACGATATCGCGTGGCTGCGCGTCGCTGCCGATGGACGCCTCTGGGCGATCAATCCCGAGAACGGCTATTTCGGGGTCGCGCCGGGTACCAGCGCGAAGTCGAATCCTAATGCGATGAGCATGCTCCATCGCGATTCCATCTTCACCAACGTCGCCATGACACCCGATGGCGACATCTGGTGGGAAGGCATGGATGCGCCGGCGCCGCCCGGCCTCCTCGATTGGCAGGGCAAGCCGTACGATCCCAAATCGGGCGCCAAGGCGGCGCATCCGAACAGCCGCTTCACCACTCCGATGACAAATAATCCGGTGATTTCGCCGCGCGCCGACGATCCTCAAGGCGTGCCGATCTCTGCGATCGTGTTCGGCGGGCGGCGCGCCACCACGATGCCGCTGGTGCTCGAATCGCCGGACTGGACGCATGGCGTGTTCATGGGCGCGACGATGGGCTCCGAGACGACCGCGGCCGCCGCTGGAGCGGTCGGCGTGGTGCGCCGCGATCCGATGGCGATGCTGCCGTTCTGCGGCTACAACATGGGCGAGTACTGGGCGCATTGGCTACGCATGCGCGAGGTCATCAAGAATCCGCCGAAAATCTTTATGGTCAATTGGTTCCGCAAAGGCGAGGGCGGCAAGTTCCTGTGGCCGGGCTATGGCGAGAATCTGCGGATTCTCAAATGGATGCTCGATCGCATTCAGGATCGCGTTCCCGCGCGCAAAACCGCGGTCGGCTCCGTCCCCGACGTGACCGACCTCGATCTGACCGGGCTCGAGATCGCGCCCGACGATCTGCGCGAAGCGCTCAAGGTCAAGCCCGACGAATGGCGTATCGAGATGAAATCGGCAGGCGAGTTCTTCGACAAGATTGGTGCGGCGGTGCCCTCCGAGTTACGCCGCCTCCTCGCGGCGATGAATGATCGGCTGAGCAGCGGCGCCGCGCAGTCCAGCACCGCCTCCGACTGAAGGATTTTCACCGCCCCGGCACAGATACCACTGAGGGTCAGAGAGCAGCAAAATTCTGGCTGGCTGTTCTTCTCAGTGTCTCCGTGCCCTGGTGGTTTTCTATCCTGATTGCACGCGCACGAGGCATCTTCTGGGATGATCGTTCCACCGCGCTTGTATATGCGCGCCTTTAGCTCAGCAGATCAGAGCATCAGACTACGGATCTGAGGGTCGGGAGTTAAAATCCCTCAAGGCGCGCCACGTTTTCGCTGCCCCGCCACTCAGACCGCCGGCAAGGTGGTTCCGATGCGCGAGACCTCGACCTCGCCGGACTGGCTATCGCGCCCGATTCGCGACGTTATACGCTCGCGCTGAAAGCCGACGAGTGACGCACTCAGTAGCAGATCGGACTGGTCATCGTCGTGAGAGGAACCACAGACGTTCCGGAACCGGTGAGGCCGGACAGGAAGAGTGCATATATCGTTTGGATGCTTCTCACCGCCGTTGTCTGTGCCTTTTTGCATAACGGGGTTACGGATTTGTTGCTCAACCGAGCAACCTTCGCAGACTGCGAATGCCGAGGCCGCCGTTCCCGGGTGACTCTGTTAATGCTCGAATTAACGAAGCGTGCAAATCGCGATCTTCGTCGGTGGTAATCGCTGTACTTCGATTCGGAGAAGCTTGAAGTGCCGCCCGCGGCGTCATGGGCTCTTCCGGTCCGCGTGATTTCCTTTTCAATATAGCTTTCTAATAGAAAGTCTAACCGCAGACCAACTGAATCAGAAAAAGGTGGCGCGGTCTGTTGTGCGATCGTCATGTTTGCTCTTTGGGTGTCTTCGCGCACCGCATTTTTTTCTCTTCCCATGTCTTCGTGCGTATGTGATTACCTCTTGACCCGAGTCTCCCTTGTGGTTTCTTGGTCGCTTCTTCCTCTCACGACGAGTGGAAGATCGAAACGCAATCCGCCAGCGAATACTTCGACAAGATTGGCACGGTCCCGGTCGAACTGCGCCGCCGCCTCGAGGAAATCAACTCCGCCCTCGGCAGCATAACGTGATTCCAGCTCCTATCAGCGACTAGTTCTTTCCTCACCCGATTTTTGATTCGCCAGTTGATGGTGCCGCAGACCCCGCATCGACGCCGCGTCATAGCGCGCGATACGTTTTACAAGCCGTCCATTTCATGATATCCACATTCGCGCGCTACGCGTGGGGGAAACATGAAAGTCGGGCGGTTCGTTTTCGCAGCTTGCCTGTTTGCGATGCTGGTTGGCAGAGGAACATTGCTGGCGGATTCGCCAAGCGGCGATTCCTCGCTGGCAGCAACCAACACTGTCGCTGATGTCCTCTTGGGTCAGACACTGTTCGGACATTACCACGTCAGCACTCCCGGCTCATGCCCAGCGCCGGAAGCGGTCTGTAGCGGAACCTGCACCGATTTGACCTCGGACATAAACCATTGCGGTAGCTGCGACTTTGAGTGTGTAAGCGGACGTGCGGATCCGGGTTGCTGCTCGTCGAGTTGCGCCGATCTCTATTATGACAACAACAACTGCGGCAGTTGCGGAGTTGTCTGCCCGGGTGTCGAGACGTGTTCCGCAGGAAATTGCGTGTGTGGCATTGACTGTATGACCGACGATGACTGCGGCGTTTGTTCGAACGAGGACGTTTGTGTCGCAGGGGCGTGCGTTCCAGACTGACCGCCGCCTCCTCGAGGAAATCAACTCTGCTCTTGGCGGCAGCTCGCCTCGCCGATCAGCATAGGAATCCCACAGAGGCACAGAGGTCGAAATGCGGAAGCGGCCCACTCTTTGGCCGCTCCTTCTGTGTCTCCGCGCCTCTGTGGTTTTCTCGGTCTGCGCCTGCGGATTGCGAACGATCTGCGCATCTTCTAGGATGATCGTTCCACCGCGCTTGTATATGCGCGCCTTTAGCTCAGCGGATTAGAGCATCAGACTACGGATCTGAGGGTCGGGGGTTCAAATCCCTCAAGGCGCGCCACATCTCTTTGAAGTTGACTGCACCGAATTCCGCTGCGCCGCAAAAGTGTCGCACGGGAATTTTAGAACCTCGCCCCTTTGACCAATCTGCGGCGCGCTAACTTCCGACTTTACGCCGCTTCCGCCAGTCGTCATTATTCGGTCGGGAAAATCGATGCGTCGATACAAATGACGGCTTCACGTGAACAACGCGTTTGGCGCGTCGGTTTCGCGAAGCCGCGCCATCGAACAAGCAATGCCGAGACTCAGTGACCGTATGCCGGGCTCCGCCAAGGGCGCGCAGTGGATGCTGCGAACCAGAAAACGCGCCATAAGCTGGCGGAATTGGCTGCTCTCCAACGGATTTTCGAACCGCGTCTACGCCGAATCCCTCACCAAGCTATTCGGAAGGACGGTTCCACAACCCAGCGACATCAGCGATCACCTGAACACCCTTTACTTCATGGCCTCGATGGTCAGACCCAAGCTGCTGGTCGAATGCGGGGTTCGCAGCGGTAACAGTACCCGTGCCCTGTTGGCGGCAGCCGGTGACCACAATGCCCATCTGATCAGTATCGATACAGACGATTGCTCAGCGATCACGATCCCGCTCGAATTCAAGGCGCTATGGCATTTCGTGCGCGCTGACGACGTGACCTTCCTAACTTCCGAGTTTGAGCAATATTGCCGAGACCAGGGGTTAGCGTCTTACGCTGATCTGGTCTTCATTGACACCTCGCACAGTTATGAGCATACGCGGGCCGAGCTCGAGGCGTCCCGCTCGATTCTGCGTCCCGGAGGGCTGCTGTTACTTCACGACACCAATCTTCGCCGTCATTGTGTGAAACTGGACAACTCGATTGTCTTGGCTCGGAATATTGACCGGGGCGTAATGCGCGCCGTTGAAAAATTCATGGACCGCGAATACGACGAGAACCTTCTTTTTAGCGACAATCAGAACGGATGGGTGCTGTTTCACATGCCTTATTGCGCGGGGCTTACCATCTTGCGCAAGCCGTTCGGATTTCCCTCCTGAGTCTGCGGATTCTTGACCGCTTAGCTATGCAACTAGATTCAGCGCTTGATTACTCACCGCGACAAGTCGCGCGACTGTCGCGCGACGCGACAAATTCACGCTACATAAAGGTGAAATAAACATCTATAATCTTGCCCACACATGTGGTCTGGCGATTGCTCTACCATGCCACAACCCCCTTCGAGGGTTCGCCGAGATTACCTGAACCCGCCAAACCTCCCCCTGTCTCGGCGAGCCCTCCATCTTCTCAGCTTCACCTCTTCACCTCCCTTATCGAGCACCGATGGATGTGTTATCCAATGCGTGCTTCTCGCGGCAACTAGGTTCGCGTGAAGCGTATAAACCCATCATCGCGAGGCAGATAATGTCCACATCGACATGGCCAGCAGGCCGACCGCTACAGCTCGCGGCGCGCGGGAATCAGGCGCCGATCAGTCTCATTGTGCATGAGATGGGCGAAGGGCCGGCGGTGGTCCTATGCCATGGATTTCCCGAGCTCGCGTATTCGTGGCGCCATCAGTTACCTGCGATAGCGGCGGCGGGGTTTCGCGCCATCGCGCCCGATCAGCGCGGCTATGGCGACTCGAGCGCGCCTGCGGATGTCGGCGCATACGGGCTCACCGAGCTGACCGGAGATTTGGTCGGGCTGCTCGACGCGATGAAAATCGAGCGCGCGATTTTCGTCGGCCATGATTGGGGCGGCTTCGTCGCGTGGGCGATGCCGGTGCTCTATCCCGAACGCACCGCCGGCGTCATCGGCGTATGCACACCCTACATGCCGTTTCCGCAGACCTCGTTCATGCGCACCTTGGTCAATGGCAAGGATGAGAGGATGTACATCCTGTGGTTTCAGGAACCCGGACGCGCCGAGCGCGTGATGGATGCTCAGGCGCGGCTCATCTTCGATCGCCTGATGCGCGCGCCGCTCGATCCCGCCGAGGCCGCCAAGCGCGCGATGGCGAGCGGCGAGTTGGACATGAATCCGTTTCGACGCATCGAGGATTTGAAGCCGGAAACCGCGCTGATTGTTACGAACGAGGAGCTCGACGTCTATGTGAAGGCTTATGAGAAGACCGGCTTTCGCGGCGGCATCAACTGGTATCGCAACATCGATCGCAATGGTCGTGAGCATCCTAACGTCGGCACCCAGAAGCTCTCCCTGCCCTGTCTGATGATCACCGCGGAATGGGACGGCGCGCTGCCGCCGCGGATGGCCGCGGGGATGCCGGCACTATGCTCCGATCTGGAGATGCATAACATCGCGCGCGCGGGGCACTGGGTTCAGCAGGAATATCCCGAGGCTGCGAATCGCACGATTGTCGAATGGCTCACGCGCCGATTCAAGAAGAGCTGATCGCCAAGGCGCGCCGCGCTTCGCATCATCTCACGGTTTCGCGGAATGGGCGTTCGCCATCGCCGGCTCGAAGTTGAACCATCCCGCCCTGCGAGTTCTGACGTATTGAAACTCGTCCTGTAAGGCCATTACAGCATCGCCGCTATGCGCGAAGCGCTGGCAATCCAACAAAGTTGGAAGGAGAAGCGTGGCGGGTGCGCGGCCCTGCAGCTCGACGGCATAAAAGGTTAGCGACCAGTGATCCAATGGGGTTCGCTGAAGCCAGTCCACCGAATTGGCGGCTTCGCACCCGCTGGCGTCTCCCACGAGTTGCGCGCGCAGCTGGTCGCCGATTTGCTTCCATTCGACGGACTGAATTGAGAGTACGGCGAGGAAGGTCGCTCCGATGACTGGAAAGGCATAGAGCCGGGCGCTTTGTCGCTCGAGTTCCGCGCTGTCGGATCGCAATCCGTCCACGATGGCGCCGGCCATCAACAGCATCGAGAAAGGAGCGTCCCAATATCGATAGTCAATGCAGGAGGCCCAGTTCTCCACTCTGATCGCCCATAGGATCAGAGCCAGGCCCGCCACTATCAAAGGCAAGATCAGAAGAATGCCACCGCTTCTTCTTCCGGGCAGCAGACAGCTTAGGGAAGCGAGCAAAGCGGCCGCGATTCCTACCAGCGGCCATCCCAGGACCGCATTGTAGAAGCTACTTCTGACCACAATGGAAGTCAGCGAGGATTTTTCCCAGACGTCCAACGGAATAGCTATCCGCACGATCAGCAACAAAAGCAGGAACGATCCGAACCACAACGATTGCTTTCGTCGTGTGGGCCGCACTTTCGCGTTTGCAATCGCAGCGAACAGCGCAATCAGCAGAAGTATCGCCGTGTTAGGATGCGATAAGGTTCCCACGAGCGCGAGAATCGCCACCGAGGCAAGTGTGGCCGGTGCAGCGCCGACCAGGCTCGTCAGCAATGCTGGCCACATCAGGGTAACCGCTAGCCGCTGCTGGGAAGTGAAAAACATCAAACCGGGCAGCTTTATGATGCAAATGGCAATCGCCGGCCATAGGAACAGCGAAGGACGGCGCCGACAAACCAGCCACGATACCAACAAACCCAGCGCGGGAACGGAAGCTGTCACTCCCGAGAAGATGAGACCGATAACCTGAACGCTGTCGGAGAAATGAGCTGCGATTAGTGCCGCGAGCTGAATCGGAATGTAGACGATACGCCCATGCGGTACCATCAGCTGCCGGCTATCGAGCACCCGGAACAGAAAGTAGGACCCATCGTAGGCGAGCGGCGCGCGCAATCCCGCCGCGATTGATAGCGCGAGCAGCACGGCCCCAAACAAAATAGCGACGTTCCGATTGAAGGAGTGGGTCGGGGAAGTCTCCATCACACCTTCACGTACGTCTGCCCTGATACGGAAACCTATGCCTCTCCGCGACGCGAGGGCGCGAAGTAGGAAGCTCGCTTTCAGTCCAACAGGCCAGGTCATCAGACCGAGAAAGCTTTATCTGAGCACCTCATTCAATCCGGGCATCGGCAAATTCCGGTGCCACTAGCGTTGCCGATCAGCTGGCCGCATTGGCGTTGAAGATAGATCAGGTTGGTCGGGTCGCCCTCGTGGTTGTCGAATAGCCCGGTCTCGGTAAGTCCACCCGGGCAAAGAACTGTTCCGCCCTCAGGGAGTTCGACCAGAAAATTTTGATCAACTCCGGAGAACCCGTTGGGGACCACAGATCCTGTCGTGCTGCAGGAAAGCTGCAGTCCGGTACGGCTGCCGAAGAGATTATTCTGATTTGAGGCGAAGTATCCCGGACTGCTGGTCGGATCGCACCCGAAGTTGCATCCTTGACTCTGGCCCGCGGCGCAACCCTGGCCGTTGCTCGGACCCCCGCCGGGAAGCGCCAAGAGCGCAGGGTTCTGCGCAGTCGCGACGATCGCAATTGCTCCAATCCGGTTACCTCCGGTCGGATCCGCGATCGCGACGCCCCAGTCCGAGGTCAGCTCGTGTTCAACTGAAAAGCTGGTTAACTTCGCCGGACTAAGCGGGCATCCGCAACACTCGCCCATCTCTTCGTCATCGTCGAAGACGTAAATCATCGCGCATTCAAACTGCTCACTTCCGCCCGAGGCTGAAGGATTTGCGGTGCCATTCGGATTGATGAGGCGAATGATGTTGTCCGCCCCAATACTGCCCGAGACGAGCGGTGGAACATCCGGGGCGGTCGAGACATTTACGGTGTAGAGAAGCTGATAGTAGGTCCATAGCACCGGACCCGGCACCGGAATTATGCCATCGCTCGGACTACTGGATGAACCTCGGCCAAGCGTGGCCGCAGTCGCCGCGGTCGAGCATCCCACAACCGCGAGAAAAGCCCATGCGGCCAAGGAAGCCGCCAGTCCTGCCCTACCCTTCATATGAGTCCTCCCTGCGATGGCGGCTGACCGATGTCGGAGGTTACTAGCAGACGGGCGGGTGGATTCCAAACCGTGAGGCACATCATTACCGTGAAGCTTTGAGCGATGCGCCAACTCGTGGCACTATGCTCGCCGATGAAGGCGGCGACCAAGGTGCAGCGCACGCTTAGGCTGATAGAGGAGGCCGACCCCACCGATACCTGCATCGAGCCGCACTCGATTCCCCCGATTGCCCGGCGCGGGATCGAGGACTTCATCTGCGGCGGATGCGACTCGATACTTATCGCGAGCGTCTCGCCGGAGGACGTTTACCTCGCGGTCGCGGCGCTGCTGCGCAACCGCGTGCCCGCGCGCGTGGTCATCAGTTGCCCGCGATGCCGTAAGCAGAGTGTGATTCCGGCGCCGCTCGAAGAGTGAGGGTCAGGCGCCCGGTTCTTCGCGATCGTGCGCATGGCCGATCGCGCCGCATAGCTTGGGGCCGACCTTCGCGCAGTCGACGATGACCTTCTGCGAATGCACCGCCTCGATGGCGCTAAGCGGTACGGTAAAGTCACCGGCGTTTTCGACGTAGATGGTGACCTCGTGGGGACCGACGGCCCGAACCGCGCCGAACTCTTCTCCTCCATCCGAAGTGAATGCCTGATATCCGACTTTAATTTTTTCCGGCATGGAAGTTCTCCAAGCGAAGGAAATCCGGGGCCGTTCGATATTCTATCGTCGAAGGTCGCGGTGGCGCTATGCGCCTGATGCACTCGATCAAATGATTGGCGTGTAAGCCTCTATCGGCGGTTCGCTACGTGGCTAACTTCGAGGGTTTGAAAAATCCGCCCCGCGACGGCGCTTTGGTCATCGGAGGCGATGGACACAGTGTACTGGCGATCGTCCGCAGCCTCGGCCAGCGCGGTATCCCGCTGTGGGTGGCATGCGATGTTCTCCCGCTCGCAAAGCATTCGCGCGATGCCCTCGCGAGCATGGGTTGGGACGACTCTCGCGACCCACACCGCCAGGCCGAGTGGCTGCTCGAAATGGCGCGGAAACATCGCCTCGAAGGATGGGTGCTGATCGCCGGAAGCGATGCGTCGGATCGACGGCCATCGGAGATCCTTGATCCGAGATTACACCGAAACGAGATTGCGGCGCTGGCGGAAAGAATTCAGCGGTCTGGTGTTGAGCACCTCGGTCGCTTCGATCCATCCCCGGCGCGCTTGATTCACACCATATTCAAGTAGGTCGAGCTCGCGCGGCGAATGCGCGTCGCTGGCTATGACAATTTTCACACCCGCCTGTTTGGCCGCCATGCACATAGTCTCGGTCAGATCGAGGCGATCGGGCTGCGAGTCGAGTTCCATCGCGCAACCTTCTTCGCGCGCGACTTTCAGAATCTGATCGAAGTCGAAGGTGCTCGGCTCCCGATGACCAATCAGGCGTCCGGTCGGATGGCCGAGCGCATCGACATTGCGATTTCTGATCGCCTTGACGATGCGGCGAGTCATGTCGCGTGGATTTTGATCGAGCTTGTAGTGAACCGACGCGACGACCCAGTCGAGCCCGGCCAGCGCGCTATCGGGAAGATCGAGGGAACCGTCCTCAAGAATGTCCACTTCGATCCCGCGGAGGATCGCGATGCCTTTGAATTGCTTGCGCAGGCTTTCGATCTCGCGCGCCTGCTGGTGCAGCCGTTTTGGATCTAGTCCATGCGACATCGCGATACGGCGCGAATGATCGGTGAGCGCGATATAGCTTAGTCCATTATCGCGTGCCTTCCGCACCATATCCTCGATGGAACTGCGTCCGTCGGTATAGGTCGAATGGGTGTGAAGATCGCCGCGCAGCTCCGTGCGCTCGATTAATGTCGGTAACTTGCCCGACGACGCCGCCTCAATTTCGCCGCGATCCTCGCGCAGTTCAGGCGCGATCCATGGCAGCTTCAACGCGTGATAGATCTGCTCCTCAGTTTTGCTCGCGACGACTGATTCACCGCGGAACAGCCCGTACTCATTGAGCAGCAGCTCCCGGTCCTGCGCGATTCGGCGCAGATGGATGTTGTGCGCTTTGGATCCGGTGAAGTACATCAGCGCGGCGCCGAAGCTCGCGCGCGGCACCAAGCGAAG
>Ga0335079_10004219_pt1 | contig 16529 bp, 8 predicted proteins | sample Lox_Sample_33_FD_206719 | JGI IMG/M metagenome (GOLD analysis project Ga0335079, IMG submission 206719) | Soil microbial communities from Loxahatchee National Wildlife Refuge, Florida, United States - Lox_Sample_3.3 | ecosystem: Environmental > Terrestrial > Soil > Wetlands | place: USA: Florida... | reverse complement strand
GACTCCTACGCGGTGAACTCGGCCAACGTCGGGCCGTATGGCGACGCAATCGAGCAGGAACTGATTCCGGCAATCGAGAAACAATTTCGCGCCATCGGTCAAGGCTGGGCGCGATTTGTCTACGGCGGCTCCACGGGTGGTTGGGAAGCGCTCGCCGTCCAGGTATTTCATCCGGAGTACTACAACGGAGCCTTTGCCGCATGTCCCGACCCAATTGACTTCCACGCGTTCACCAACATAAATCTCTACGAAGACAAGAATGCTTTCTTTATGGAGGGAGCGCACAAGCGTGTCGCACAGCCTTCGATGCGCGATTACCTTGGCCACACCTTCATTACCACGCAGGAGATGAACGCCTACGAGTTAGCGCTCGGCGACCACGGACGCAGCGGGGAGCAATTCGATATCTGGCAGGCGGTTTTCGGACCGGCGGGGGAAGATGGTTATCCGCGGCCTATCTTTGACAAGGAGACCGGCGAGATCGACCATGGGGTGGCAGGGTACTGGCGCGAGCACTATGATCTCGAGGCTATTTTGCAGCGCGACTGGGCGAAAATTGGGCCGGAACTGGTAGGCAAGATTCACATCTATGTCGGCTCCGATGATACCTACTTCCTGAACGACGCGGTTTATCGCATGGAAGATTTTCTGAAGTCGACGACCAATCCGCCATATGGTGGCGAGGTCAACTACGGCCCGCGTGCAGAGCATTGCTGGAACGGAGATCCGAATTTACCCAACTACCTCTCGCGCCTGCATTACAACACTCAATATTTGCCCAAGATTCTCGACCACATACAGAAAAGCGCACCTCAAGGAGCAGATTTGACGAGCTGGAGATATTGAGGGTCAGATCCGTCATCCGCCATGTGAGCTTTCGAAAGACAGGCTGAGAGTGTCTTGTCATTTGCATCAAACAGGCCTCAAACCAGCAAAATGCTTCACTGTTGTGCGAGACTCCGCAAGAAGCAGGACAAGGTCAAAGCAGCAGGCTATACCATAGCATCATGCGATCATCCGCATTTCGGTCTCTGATCGGGGTCTTTTTCATTCTGTATTCCGGAAGCGTCACCCCGCTTCTCGTCCAGGAGGCGGGCAAAGGCGTCGCTCTTGTCGAACAACCCAAGCCCCGCATCCGCCCGAACGATGCCGGGGCTCCCATTCCCACGCGCTTCGAGATGCTGCGCGGCGCCTACGGCCCATACCGCGCCAACAACGATCTCCTCTACTACCACCTGGACGTCCGCGTCGATCCGGATCAGAAGTTCATTAGCGGAAAGAATACGATTCGTTTCCGGATGCTCAAGGATGACCGGCGCATCCAACTCGATTTGAGCGACGCTTTGAACATCGACAAGATTCTCTATGGAACAGTCCCGCTCAAATACGAGCGTGACAATGGTGCGGTCTTCATCGATTTCCCGGAGATTCTAAATAACGGGCAGGTCTATTCCATCGACGCTTATTACTCCGGCCATCCCCCGGAAACAGGGCGCTTCGGCGGGATCACCTTCAGAAAAGACCCTTCCGGGCACGACTGGATCAACACTGCATGCGAAGGAATCGGCGCCAGTGTCTGGTGGCCGAACAAAGACCAGTGGCGCGATGAGGTCCAAAACATGGACATAAGTGTAGCCATCCCGAACGGCTTGGTCGATGTTTCCAACGGCAAATTTATGGGAAAAACCGATCTGGGCGATGGTTACACCCGCTGGGAATGGCACGTTCACTACCCCATCAATAATTACGACGTTTCACTGAATATCGGCAACTACATTCACTTCTCCGACAAGCTTGGCGACCTGGAACTTGACTTCTTCGCTTTGCCGGAAGATCTCGAACAGGCAAAAATGCAGTTTGCGCAGGCCAAAGAAATGCTAAAAGCGTATCAACACTACTTCGGTCCGTATCCCTTCCCCATGGACGGCTACAAATTGATCGAAGCACCTTACTCCGGAATGGAACATCAAAGCGCCGTCACCTACGGGAACCTTTTCCAGAACGGCTACCTGAAACGGGATTGGACCGGAGTAGGCATCAGCCCGCGCTTCGACTTCATCATTGTTCATGAGAGCGCGCACGAATGGTTTGGTAACAGCATCACTGCCGCCGACCCATCGGACATGTGGATTCACGAAGGATGGGCCACTTACCTCGAGAGCCTATATGTGGAGTACCGTTGGGGCAAGGCCGATGCCATCAAATATCTTAGCGGCTACAAACCTAAAGTGCATAACCTGCGCCCCATTGTTGCCGAGCACGGTGTGAATGCCGACCCCACGGAAGATCAGTACTTCAAAGGCGCTTTGATGCTGAACACTCTGCGCTCCGTTGTGGACGATGATACGAAATGGTGGACTCTACTCTATAACTTCTACCAGCGTTTCAAATATCAGAACATCAGGACGGAAGATGTCGTTTCATATTTCAATCAGCAGACGGGCATGAATCTGGCGCCAATCTTCAATCAATACCTACGGCACGCTCAGATTCCACGTCTGGAACTTTTGTTCGGTGAAGCGCCAGAGATGGTGATGTACAAATGGAGTGCGGACGAGGGGCATTTCTCCATGCCGGTGCGCGTCGGTTCACCGGATCAGTGGCAGATTATCTATCCAACAGAGAACTGGCAATCGATGCAGACGTCTCTGACTAGAGACAAATTCGAGGTGGCAACAGATCAATATTATGTAGAGGTGAACAAGCAATGAAGACCGCTCATAAAGAAAGGAGTTTGCCTTCATCGGATTTATTGGCCGTGCTAGCCGGCGCAATCGGCGTTGACGTGGGCTGACAACTTCGTGGTCGCATCCGCCACGGCATCGCGTAAGGCCGACCCGAAGAAGAACAACCCCGTGACGTGACCCGCGGGGAGCCAGCGTAGAGTGCTTCCGGTCCAATGCTCGTGTAGTCGCTCCACTTCGTTTGCCAGAACATATCCATCGCTGGCACATCCCACTATGAAGGCGGCATCGCTACGGATAGGAGGAGGGTGACGCGTCAGATCTGCCGTCTCAATCAAGAGTCGCAGTCGCTCCTTCGCCGCCAGTCGTTGGCCCTGTTTTGCGGCTAAGGCTTCGAGATTCACACTCCAGGAGAGCAGGCCTTTCGTATAGATGGGAGCAGCGGAAGCGCCCGTCGCCAGGGCGGCGCATGCAACTGGGAACGGACACGACACTGCTGTGAGTGCCGCCATGTGGCCTCCCATGCTGTATCCAGTAACCGTCAACTGCTCGTAGAAACCGCGCAGGTACTCCAGCAAAGCCCGCGCTTCCTGAACTGAGCCGACGTTCATCAGGACATGATCGCTAAAGGTCGACAGAGAGGCTGTCGAAGATGTACGCCGACGCCCATAGAATGGGTTTTCGATGAGATACAAATCAAACCCGCGGTGGACCAACGAACAAAACACCCGTTCGCGGGTTTTGTAGCCCTCATCTCGAGAAGCAGCAAGAATCACGCAAGCAGCCGCATTCCCTCTCTTCGACCAGGCCCTAACGTGTACCGTTCTCGCTTGTGTCGGAAGCAGATCCAAAGGCGAGCAGAATGTCCCATCGCGCCAAACCATGCCGTCTTGACGGCCCGTGACGAACCAGTCGATGCAGATGGCAGGCAGCGGCCCGGCAAACGCGGCGTCCTGAACAAGGTGGCGTAGGAGTTGCTCATCCCCCCATCCCCGGGAAAACAACTTTTGCCAACTGCTCAGCGATGCGGCGATGACATCAAGAGGGTGAATTCGCGACATGCTCTGACCCACTCGGGTTAGCGCTGGGCAGTTTCACACCGCTTTCAGCGAAGATCTGAAACGCCCTGCTGTAGCTATTCCCATATCTGCGCCACGAATCTTGGATCACGTCAATCCTGCTCCAGCTTTTGAAAATATCTACCCAACCCCTGGAAAAAGGATGCGAGAGGTTGTCCGGGAAAACAAGCCTTAGCTGCATGTAGACGACGAACATAAACTCGATGAGCTTGGAGCAGAAGCGGATTGCGTATTCGGCGTCCTCCCTATGGACCTTCTCCCATTCCAAGGCGGAGTGATTGGGATCGCGATCGAACAATAGATCAAGAAACCCTTCGAGCTTCGCGTCGGTACGAATCTCCTGCAGCAGAGACTGGAAAAGCTTACTGTGATCGGCGGAATAGCGCTGCATCTCCGGTGTAGGCGGGCACCAGACGCTCTTGAGATTCTCAAACAACGCCTGCCGCTGCTTTTTGTCGTTGCACTGGAGTGCTTCGGGGCGTCCAGGCAGAAACGTCGCCATCGCGGCATGATGACCCAGGCGTCGATAACTCTCAAACTGTGACTCCGTGAACCACTGATTCAATGTGCTGTCGTTTGGAAAGACAGGGTCCTGCTTTCTGTAATTCAAGACATCGGCGGGTTCGTCCCCTGTAAGGGACGATCTAAGATATACGACGATTCCGGGATCATAGGGTGTCTCAGGGTAAGTGATCGTCCCAACTACACAGTGCGACGCGCTACATCCGGCATCGTCGAGTGACTCGAAAGGACGCAGGTCCAGGTCAATCTCCACGCCAAAATCAATGCGGCATTTTCGTATGGCCATGCCGATGCCCTGATGCTTGCCTTCTGCATCTTCCTCACTGTCGCAAATGACGATGTATCGGCAGCGCCGGCGCACCAGTTCGTAGACACCCATGTTGTCGAAGTGCCCGCCGTCGCTCAACATCACGTACTTGCTTGTATCGTCGACTGAACCCAACAGTTCGCTGAGCAACTGGAACAAAGAAAAGTGGGGAGAAGGTTTGGGAAAGGGACTGCTGAATGGTCCACGCTTGCGGTCCAACTTTCCTCCATCTTCAGCGAGCACCCGCGGGTTTGCCAGCCACCAACCAAGCCGGACGTTGAAGACTGTCATGAGAAACGCGGTGGCCGGGTTGCTATGGAACCCCATGTTCGGACTCACCGCGGCGCCCGAGATGGCCGTCGCGGTGTTGATATGAATCCCCGGCGCGGGATAGGCATAGGTTCCTGTCTCGACGAATCCGTTGAACCGCATGAGCCGGCGCAACCGCTTCGCGGCAGTCCAGCCCACATCGTAGCCGCAGTACAGTGGCGAGAAGAAAAAGGACGCCGCCTTGCGCTCCTGCCAAGCCAGATCTTGCCCTCGTGTCAGGTTGAGCGCGGTGCAAAAAATGGGATAGGGCCCGTAGTATCCCTTTTGGGGAAGCAATTCGCTCATCGCAATGTTGGCATCGTCCGCATCAAAACCCGTGAATGGATTGGGTTGGCGAGACGCATTCGAGGCCCCAAGATAACAGCGGGTCAGACGATTGCGATAGAAGGCATGCATGGAGAATTCGTTGATGTCAACGCGCCAGGCGAATAGAACACAGACCACAAGCGGTACCAGAAAGACAAGAAGGTTGAATACGAGACCGTACGATTGGGACTTCGCAAAGAGGAAGTCAGCCAGCCACGAGACCATCAATAGCAAACCAGCGATGAATACATACGGTGCGACAATGGCGAGCAGATCAAGGAAACTGAATTTGGATGTCTTCTCACTTGTCGTACCCGCCGTGTGCGAACTCTTACCCGCGAGGACTCCGGCTAGCGTAGTGCCAATCCAGCCCACCAACCCAATGATCTTCGTCTTGCCATAAGGGCCCAACAGCGTAATTGCCGCATGACTGAAAAGCGAGAAGCCGACGAATACCATCCAAGCAAGGCCGTACAATCCAACCCAGGCTGCGAATCTGGACAACCATTCCCGCCGGGAATCGGTGTAGGTGCGTCCCAGAAGGCCTACCGCTATGAGCATAGTGATCATGGGCCCAATCAGGGCAAGTGGCGGACCGATGACCAGCGCGAGTTCCCAACCGTGCCGCGGGTCACAGGACCAGAGCCAGGCCATGAACAAATTCGCCGATACGTTCCAGGCTGCACCAAATAGCGCCGCGAAGACCACGATTACACAGAGGCCTAGAATCGCAAAAACCGCTCTCACATGAGCAAAGCACTTGGGCCGTTGATTCCAGAATTCCCTGAAACTTTCGTACTGCGCCGTGCGGTGATGACTTTTCAAGTACGAAATGAGCACGCCACCTTGGGAGGCAAGCGTGGCCGCAAAAATCAGGAGTAAAGCAGCAGCCAACAAGAAACTCAGAACCAGGTTGATTCCCAGCAGACTGGTCGCGAAAAGGAAGGTAGTCAATACAGCTGAGGCGAGGAGAGGAATGACCAGAAAGCCTTGCACTCCTGATTGACCGCAGCTCTCATTCGCGCTGTAGCTTATTTTACTGAGATTGTCGCCAAGAAAATACGTAGCAACCAGGAAGAGATACGAGATCGCTGCAGCGGCAGCCAAGACGGCCCAGTCATGTTGAGGAACGAGGGATTGAAAGGTCAGCAAATGTGGAAGCAGCACCAGAAAGAGCAATCCCGCACTCAGGACAATCTGGTTCAGGAGTGTGTTCCTAAGCCACGTAGTGGCACCCACCCAGGTATCCGCAGTAAACACTCCGCGCTGCGGAGTCAAATAGTTACTGAAACGGCGAAGCCAGCGGATCGGCTCAGGATGGGTTCCGGGATTGTTCGGTTCGGGCGGCGGAACGAGCATTTCGTTGACTTCATCGAATCCGCGAACCTTGTGATCCGGATCTTGCTTCTCGGCCTGCCGTTGAATCCAGGCTGCAAGCCACTGGTGAATGTATCCACCTCCTGAAACACTCGAGAGATAGTCAAAGCAGCGCAGCAGATTGAGTTGAGCCAGCGCCTGCAATACCCCAAGGTTGAAGGTGGCGCTGCGGATGCCTCCCCCGGACAGACTTATTCCCATCAATCCCGACTTTGCGGCCCGAATATACGTTTCTCCCGACGGCTCTACGCGAAAGATATTTTGACCCGAGCGGCGCGCATCGACCTGAACCAGTTCTTGCTCCACCAGCCATTGGCTCGGGGTATAGCCAATGTGCCAGGCGAGCTGCGCCTGCAGCCCCGGCAGAGTTTCCATCTCCTGAGACAGCTGCAACGCATTCGCCGGCTTTTCCTTGAGACAACCGCAAAGCTCAGCATTCGCTTTCCAGTCTTCCGGTGTGATCTTCGCATCGGCACGCTGGGCCAGTTCAGTGATGTAGTCGGATGGCATTCAACACTCCCCTTGTAAGCGCACGATCCACGGTCCTACGGAGCGTTCCGCTCGTGTAAAGGACCGGCGTTTCCCTAAAATCTTTTCAAAAACGCGATCAGCGCAAGCTTGTCTGCGTCGCTGAGACCCGGCTCACCACCCTTGAAGTAATCGGTTCCGAAGTAATGGCCACGATTCACAATAAGGTCCGGGCACTTGCTGAGTTCGAGCATCTGGCCGACTACATTGCTGAAGACTTTTTCTGCATCGTGATCTGTCGCATTACGTGGAAGCTTCTGCAGATCAGCGCTCATCTTGAGCACAAGATCGAGAAGTTTCTTGTCGTGCTGCAGGCGCTCATCTGGATCGTTGCCTTCAGGAAGCGGGTTGATATTTGTGAGCAGCCCAACGGGCGTGCCCTTAGGAATGGGACCAACCTTGATTATCTTGTCTTGGTCGTCGAAAATCATCGGGAAAAATCGCCTTATCCCGCGAAGTTGTTGCAACGCATCCGGAAGATATCCATAGGCCACCTTGAGATAGCTGGTTTGCGTGGTTCGGTCAATCTTGCCCGGGATCTTATCCCCCAGCAGTTCGTCTTTTTCGCGCTTGTCCGGCCACAGCATCTGGTGAATCGAATCCTCGAACGAATCAAGGCGTGCTTGGACAGATGGCTCGGGATTGAATTTCCCAACGCTGTTATTCAGCAGGAAGGGCGCGGTAGACCACAAGCTGACCAGCGAGGGCGGACGGGTATAGCCTCGGCCGCCTGCAGGCATCACGTATGTTCTTGGCTCGCCAGTGTAAGGGTGATACCAGGTGATGGTCCCGACTGAAGGGAGATCTTTGTACGATTGAGAGGAGAAGTTATCCCAGATGTTGCCTCCGAGAGCATTGGTGGCAAGTGGGCTGCAGGCGTTGGTTTGGAGCAGGGTTACCGGGATTCTGAGTTCGGTCGATAGATAATTTCCATCGAGGAAGTCAGGCGCCATAACGATATCCTTCATTTTGTCTTTGAAGTCTGTCGTCTTGGTCCAATCCCAATATTGATTCCAGCAGTTGAGGTAGTCTTTTCCCGCGCAGCCAGAGGGATCGAGGCCGGGTACTGGCGGAGGCGGCAATTTGCTGGAGTGGCACCGGGCACATCGCTCGGCAAATACTTCCTTGCCTCGTGGGACCAAGGCTTCGTCCTTCTTCAGGTACTCAGCGCCGCCCGGGGCATCCTTGAGATGGTGGGGCTCCGTGCTCTTCAGAAAAAACAGCGCCATGTCGGGAGTTTGCGCTTCTGTCGCAGCGAAATATGCTGAATTCTTGTGCGAAACAGAAATCTCGATAGGCGTTATTGGTTTGCCACCGACAAGAGCGTTGAAGTGGAGTAACCATTCTTCGCTGAACGTTCCGATATTCAAATAGACACGGTTGAGTGCTCCGAGAGCTCCAACCGAGTCTGAGCCGTCTTTCAGGACACGCGGAGTCCAAACCGTTTCTGGCGTCGAATAGAATTCCGTGAGCCATCCACTTGGGACGTAGTCGTTGAACTGCTTGTTGTTCTTTTGCCCGTCCGCGAGGGTCTCTTTCCCCCAACGTTTCGAATGCATCAGCCGTTCTTTCAACAGGTAGACCGCATTCATGGTGCGTGGATTGTTGATATTGTCGGTCGAGACGAACGACGTATCGAGGCTACCGGGCCGGGAGGTGTGAAACAGTTGCCAGACGAAATTATCTTCTTCGCCTTGCCAGTAGAAGATTCTGTCGATCCAGAAATATTGCGCGCCGACGTTGGAACTGAGGTTCTCCCACTTCGGGTTATTTGGGTCTGGCGGCGGCTTCAGCGGGTTGGGCCCGATGTGGCAGAAACCGCAGGACATTCCGACGCGATAGGGACGCACGAGATGCTTGTTGTTGTAGTAGGTGGGATCGGTGTAATACCGAACCGGATCCCAGTTTTTAGCCGCTTTCTCGTCGAAATCCGGGTTGGGAAACAGCCGCAAGCCGACGATGCCTGTTTCATATCCATAAAAGGATCCGACCGGAAAATCCTTGCCGTTGAGTTTTGTACCCCGCGATCCAACTTTCACCCCAGGATATTTCGTCTCGCTCTCGAATGGATCTGGCTTGCAGCCTGCACGTCGCTTGTCCAGCCAGAGCCCCCAGCGTTCAGGGTCGGGTCCTGTCGCTTTTTCGAAACAGGGATCATTTACGAGGCCAAGGTATTCCCAGCGATGGTCGCGACTGAAGTTCGGATTTATCTTCAGCAGTTCAGGATGGGAAGAGAGAGTCTTCAGGAAATCGAGAGCTCCGGCGCTGACATAACTGAGTTTGTCCCAGAGACGGTCATTGCCCGCTGACCAGACGACCCAGGTGTTCCGGCCTTTAATTTCTTCCGGGCTTAGATTTAGTCCGCCATCCATGTCATGGAAGAAGTCTTCATCGGCTGCAGGAAAGCTCGACGCATCCCTGCCAGCCAAAAGAGCTTCGTCTTTGACATGCCCGGAGCGGGGTACACTCCACCAATAGAGAAGTGTGGCCGCCCCGACCAGAAGCAGTAACGCAACCAGCACACCCACTCGTTTGCTCGTCACCACTCTTACCTCCTGCCTGATTCACTTGGAATCGCAAAACTTTCTCAACCTTAGGAGACTGTTGGTCAGGAACCGGCGGCCGCACCGAATTGCAGGCAAAAATGAATCAAAGGCTTGTTAGCCCAGTAGACGCGTCCCAAGTAGAAATCCGGTCCGATCAGCCGTATCTCGTCGCGTATCCAGTGGGCGACCAACGAAGTCTGAGAGTAGTCCAAGACGATGCACTCCTTTTGATCAAACCAACTGGGCCCTTTGTAGACCTTGGCAATAATGGCGTTGAGACCGATGGCAAGTATCCGGTTCCTTAACACTCCCTCCTTGGCATCGAACGTTTTGCCCTGCCACACAAATAGGTTGATGAATTCGGCGATTTCGTGGCTGAAGTTTGTACCCGACGCGACAATCGCTGTGCCCTTGGCTGGTCCGTTCGGAATGTCTCCTGCCGGACTCGAAGAAAAGAGTGAATCCATATCCGAAAATGTCATTCGAAGTAGTTGCGGAACGTCGTAAGCCATAGCTAGTGCTCCTTCAGACCTGACTCAACGAGCAGGCGGTGGTTCTGACGGTTGTGCGGGCAGAGACACTTTCGCGATAACTGAGCTTCGTCCCTGACCAGTATTTGTGCCCCACCGGATGCGGAATCGCACCGGTACAACAAAACTCATGTCAGCCAGCGAGAATTACGTCCGCGGCCTTTTCCCCAATCATATAGATCGCGCTGACAATGAAAACCCCCGGTATTCGCGGAAATACCGACGCATCGACAACGCGCAAGCCAGTGGTTCCGTGCACCCGGAAGTCGCTGGTCAAAACTCCACCTTTATCACGAGGACCGATCGCACAAGTGCACGACGCGTGGTGGCCCCATGCATTGTTGCGGACGAAAGCCTTCAACTCCTCGTCCGTGTTGACATCCTTCCCGGGGAATTCCTCGGACAGATCTTTCAGTTCGCAGGCCAGCGCACGAACAAATCGGATTCCGTCGATCACAGCTTCCATATCCTGGTCGGCGGGTATGTGCCTTCAGCACAACCCATGTCAGATAATTCAAATCCCTGGCAAACAGACAGGAGTAGTTCGGAAAATATCCTTGGAAATTCGCCAGCAGCGCCATGCAGAACAGATCGGGAGGACCCTCGGCTATCGGCGATTGCTTGAAGAACGAGAGGACTGATCCGTTGGTGGCATAAATTCCCGTACGGCATAAATTCCATTGCTGGAATTGCGGGTCCGACGAAGAAAACTTTACGCGCTTATACAACTCCCACAGCGGGCGGTTCATGCGGTGGCCCACAGCGATTTCGTAACGATCCTGCAGGTTCTTGCCAACACCGGGAAGATCTACGAGTACCCTGATTCCGTAGGGTTCCAGTTCTTCGCGTGGACCAATGCCGGAGAGCATGAGCAACTGCGGTGTGTTGAACGCACCACCCGCAAGGATCACCTCCTTTGAGGCAAAGATCCTATGAATCTCACCCATTTCTTGACTGGGCTGCGAAGAAGCACGATACAGGTTCTCGCCACGCAGATACTCCACGCCGATGGCACGATTGTTTTCATCGAACAATACCTTGGTGGCAAGCGCATTCAGCTCAACCCTGAAGTTGCGGTGCTTGCGTGCTGTTTCGAGAACTAACTCGCGAGAGCCCGTGCGCGCGTGGTTCTTGGTGGTCAGCGGCAGATAACGCGATCCTATGGCGTTCTTTTCCACCAGACGCCAGTCATTAGGGTCGCCCCAGCTTTCCAGAAACCAGCCAAGCCGCTCGACAACATGGCCTGCCGCAATCAGCGAGTCCTTAACGCAATCAGCAAGTGTATGAAAGAGATCCTTCTCCAGCAGCGATTCCATGGGGATCGCTTTTTCAGTACGGAGCCATCCCTTCCACCCATGGCGTGACGGATTCAACCCTATCTTGGACAGCAAGCGATGCAAAGGTCGATGGTGGCAATTCTCGAGACGTTCAAAATATGTGCGCATCCGGTCCGCGCCCCAGCTCTCATCTTGCGTAAGATCGGCGATGTATTCCCAATCTGAATTGTGGGGATAGACCAGGATCTGGGCGTTGTGCGCAGTACATCCTCCGAGTGTCCCAGCTCGTGGATAAAGCACTCCGTCTCGTTCTTCGATGTACTTCGGGTCGAGCCTCTGCTGCTCAAAGTGCGAGTAATGACGAACATAAAAATCCCATTTGATCGCGCTGTTCTCCGAAGCAAAAGCATGAAAAGCGGGCACATCGTAGTCTGCGGGTAAGCGGTTCGCCTCCGGCTGAATCGGATCTCCACCCCTGAGTTTTCGAGGGTCTCCGCCGGCCTCGAGAAGAATGACGGACCGTCCCGCCAAAGCCAACCGCGACGCCACCGTGCCACCACCTGCGCCGGATCCGACGACGATATATTCGCAATCGGCTTGACGTGGAGTCGTCGAACTCATCCTCTACTTTCCGTATCCGCTCTTTCCGCAATCAAAGAGTTTTCAGGTACTCGAGAATCGCTTTCTTGTCATGATCCGAGAGCTCGGTCCCATAGAGATGCCCAGCGTTGCTGTTGCCCGGCTGTCGGGTATCGAACAGGGTGAAGTACAGGCCCTTCTCCTGCGGCAGGTCTGAAACGAAGCCGAGGTCGCGGGTGTTGAGCAGGTTGTTGCCGCGGTAGAAAGTCGTCGCACGTTGCGCCGGTGGTTTCAGCAGATCACCCACCGAGGGGACTGATCCATTGTGAAGATACGGGCCGCGCATCCAGGTACCATCCAACGCCGCAGCGACGTATCCGCTCGCCTTCAGTTCGTTCGCCAATTCGCGATCCGTGCCGATCTCTGCTATCGGAACCTCCGTCCCCTGTTGCTTTCCGTCCTTCGCGTGGCACGATGCGCAGTGCTGATCAAACAACGCCTTGCCCGCCTGAACCAGTGCCTGATCCCACGCCAGCGGATATTGCGGCACCTTGGAGTTCTTGACCCAAGTTGCGAGTTCTCTCAGCCGTGGCTGCGAGAAAGCAGCGTCAGAATGCGGATCGCGGCTGTGATTCTGCAGTGTCGAGTCAACCACGACGTGCGTCTGATTGAGAAGCTGCTGCTTCGTGCGCGGGATCAGAATGTAGCGGTAGATTAAGCTGTCAATCCACCTTAGCTTCGTCGCACTATTGATCTCTGTCATGATCTCGGTGGAATTGAAACGCGGGTCCTGCGCACATTGCTGAAAGAATGTGAGCAACGCCTGGGGATCCACGGCACGACCCGGCACCACAGGAACAACCACGGGCCCGTCGTCAGGCCCAGGACGATAGGACGCAGCGTGGCAAAGTGCGCAGTTCCCTGCCACACGAATATAACCGACGATCTTCTTGGAGAAGCCAGCCGGCATCTCCTTGCCTTCTTCCCATGAGAGGCCGACTGAAACGTAGCCCCCGTTTCCCGGCATGTACTCAGGGAACATGCGTGGCAGAGCCAGCCAGATCCAATAAGGAATCCCAGCCTCGCGCTCAGCGCCGACCGAGCCGTAAAGGAAGTTGTCGCGTTGATCGGCGGAGATCCATCCCGGCTGCGGCCTTTCCATGAAAAAGCTACTCCAGGCTGTGACCGCAACGATGACAAGGAGCAGCGCTGGCACGATCAAAAGATTTCGTTTCGTGCGCCTTGTCATATTCATCCTCGACCGATCAGAACGTTTTCAGATACTCGATCAGCGCCCATTTCTCCTGATCCGGCAATTCGGTTCCGTAGGCAGGGCCCGTGTGACCGCCGTTTCCATTACCGGGTTGCCGAGTATCCAGGAGGAAGAACTTGCGGCCATCCTGCTCAGAGATCGTGGAAACAAAGCCGACATTCTTGGGATCGTAAACGTCATTGCCGCGGTAAAAGGATCCGACACGATCTTTTTCGGGCTTGAGCAGTTCCCACAAATTTTCTACTGACCCGTTGTGCAGATAAGGTGCGCGCAGCCAGATTCCGTCGAGTGGAGAATTTGCATAACCCGACTGCTTGCGAAAGTGGGTAAAGCGCTGCGGATAGGGTGGATCAAACCCCCAGTCTTTCTCGTAGCCGGCATAAAGAGTGCTCTGGTTTACGGCCAAAACCCAGGTGTAAGAGTCGAGGCGCCAGCGATCGGTACCGATTTTTTCAATCGGCACCACGGTACCTACCAACTCGTTGGCTTGCGGCGGTTCATGCCGGAACGGCGGTTCGCGTGTACCGTGGCATCGGATGCAGTATTCCTGATAAACATGTTGGCCCTGCGCCGCGAGCGAACCATTAATGGGATATGGATACACTGGTGGCTTCGCAGTCTCGAGCCACTTTGCGGTACGCAGCACCCGATCGACGTCCAGGGTCGGAGGATACGCGCCGGTTCCGAACGCAGCGGATAAGTTCCGTTCATCCACCGAGGTGTTGTTCCCATCCCAGTGAAGTTGCATCCCTTTGCGGGGGCCTTGGTACCAGATCGATGGGAAATCGACATTGCCAATCAGTTCCTTGGGATCGGCATACTTCTCCATCGGAAAGTTCAACAGAGCCTTGGGTGCGTTAAAAGTGTCCACGCGACCCGGCCCCCAACTGTCTTTGTTAATGAAACTGAGGCGCTGACCGAGGATGAGGAGTTGGTCTCGCATTAAGTAGGCCGCGAGGTACCGGAAGATCAATCGGTTGATCAAATCCGGCTTGTCTACGCGGCGATGCGGGTCGTCCTGCATCTTGCTAATCTGATCGAGCAGGCGCTGTGGAGTGAATTTCTGATCCTTGGGAATCGTAGTGAGGAACTTTCCCCAGGATCCCAGATCAAAAGTGTGAGCCGGCATTCCCGGAACGATGCGAGGCGCCGCGCCCGGAGCGTCTCGCACAGTGCTGGTGTGGCATACCGCGCAATTGAGGTAGACCACATCGATGCCGCGGAAATTCCGCAGTGACATGCCAACAGGCAGGTCGTAGCGCGGATCTTTGCCCGGCTCGTAAATCATTCCGAACACGGAATAGCCGCGACCCGTTTTTTTGTCGGGCAGATATTCCGGAAACAGTTCAGGCAGCGCGACCCAGAACCAGTAAGGAATCCCGTCCATCCGCTCGCCACCAGTCGAACCATACTCGAAGTGAAGAACATCGTCTGCGTACTCAACAGGATGGTCTCGGGTCAGTCGAACCGCCAGGTAGATCCCGAAGATCACAAAAACGCTAGCTGCCGCCAAAAGACCGAGTTTGGCCCAACGACGCCATCGGTCGGATGGAGCAGACTCAGAGTCCTTCTCGAGGTAGGAGGCCAATCTGCTCGCCAAACCTGCTTGTTGTCGGCGAACCCGTTCTGGCGCACTCGCAGGGCGCGCTCCAACACTTGCCGGGTACACGCTCTTACGAACTTCGGTCAGAAACCCATGAGGCTCGAACCCGCGTGCGGCAAACGGATCGAAATGCAGGGTCTCCTGGTCAATCTCAATCTCTTCGTCGAAGCGACTCTCGGCGATAGGAACAAATGGCTGGCGGGCATTCCCAACCGGCTGAACTTCAAGACGGAGGACTGCGTGGCGGGCCACAGCCAGTGATAGGCCATTCTCGCGTGCCGGACCATCTTGCGGTAAGCCCGGAGTCTCCATATCCGGTACGAGACGAATCCATACGTCGCGCTTACCTTCATCAATCCGGTACGGTACGTCGGCGTAATAGAGATTCTTGAAATAATCGAACTTGTGGAGACCGTACATCCATCCGCCGGCCGCCAAATTTAAGACAAGTTTCCACAGCCGATTGCCCCCGGCTGTGCACAACAGATCAAGACAGTTGTCACCGGGGCCCCCGAGGGTAATTCCTTCGCGTGAAGACGCGATGCGCATCGCAATGCTTGGCGCGTCGGGAATCCGATCGGCCAGCCACAGAGGGGATCCTTTTTTCATCACCCCCATGCCGATGCGCATCAGCACCGCCCCCGTCAGCCGTTCGGCAGCGCGGGCGTAGCTCGCGTCCATGGGCTGCAGGGTCCGGATGGTTCCGCGAAAGACTCTTCCATCGGGGTGAAAGGTCCTGGCATCGCGGATTACGCCGCTCACAAATCCGAAGAAACCAGCCGCGATTCGCGCAGCGAGCCTGGGAGGCTCGGTTCCCGGGCCAGATTGTGCATCCTCACGCCATGACAAGTATGTCCAGAGGAACCCACCGAAGTCGGTAACAGAAAATGCCAGCGCGAGGGGGCCCGGCAGAATTTGCTTGTACCAGAGGACCGCCATTATGAGGGGCACAAGGGGCCGATCCAGCAAGGAGGCAAAGACGAAGCCTTGAGCGTTTAAACGCCCTGCTACCACGTACAGCATGCCGAGCCCGCCTACCAGCAGTCCGACGAGCCGAAGGTAGTTCGCACCCTGATCTGTAAGCGCAGGCAGCTGCAGAAGCCATGCAGTCCAATAGGGACTAATCAAAATCACGAGCCCCAACGCCATGTCGACCCACCCAAAAGTCTCGACAGAGCGGGCGGCGCGCGTTTGTCCCTCAGCATTGAAGAGTCGTCGAAACATCTCGTTCAAAGGAGGTGTCATGCGCGAGATTTCCGACGTGGACGAATCCTTCTAATGACCTTTTGGTGCTCCATTTCGGGTTCTCTGCTTATGCTGTAGTGAGTTGTGGCGGCAAATCATTACAACATCAACGTCATCACGCCTTATCAGGCCGCGAGTTGGTTTTCTTAAAGTCCGGACGTGCTCGTGGTATACCGGGCATCGAGTGGACGAAAGCCCACCGATCGCCTCGCACGGTACAAAGAACAAATCCGAAGTAGGGCAGGGACCCGAGAAAATAAAGACCTACGAAGTACCGATATCCTCTGTAGGCTTGTCATCCAGCGCGCGGGGAATGCGCCGCTAAATCGCTGCAAGCTTACGG
>Ga0335079_10004217_pt1 | contig 16539 bp, 16 predicted proteins | sample Lox_Sample_33_FD_206719 | JGI IMG/M metagenome (GOLD analysis project Ga0335079, IMG submission 206719) | Soil microbial communities from Loxahatchee National Wildlife Refuge, Florida, United States - Lox_Sample_3.3 | ecosystem: Environmental > Terrestrial > Soil > Wetlands | place: USA... | reverse complement strand
GCGAATGCCGAATCCGGGGAGTTCTCTTTGAATCCTTGTCGTCGTCAGAGGCTGCCAGCATTTATGCTGATATTCAGCGGCCGGACAACAACGAAGATGTCGTTCGTCTCGAGAAAGTGCCGAAGATCGCCGTCTATGTTCCCCCGAATTTCAAACCGTGGGACGATGCCGTAACTCTGGCCCTTGAATATGCCGAGATTCCGTACACCAAGATCTGGGATGACGAGGTGCTGAGCGGCAAGCTTTCGGAATTCGATTGGTTGCATCTTCACCACGAAGATTTCACGGGGCAGTACGGGAAGTTCTATGCGAATTACAGGAATGCACAGTGGTACATCGAGCAACAGTTGATGTATGAACAAGAGGCTCACAAGCTTGGCTTTAAGAAAGTCTCCGACGAGAAGAAGGCCGTCGCCCGGGCAATCAAGGACTATATTGGCGCCGGCGGCTTCATGTTTGCCATGTGCTCGGCCACCGATACGTACGATATCGCCCTTGCGGCCGAGAACGTCGATATCTGCGATGTGATGTACGACGGTGATCCGCCGGATCCACACGCCCAGGAAAAGCTTGATTTCTCAAAGACATTGGCGTTCCAGAACTTCAAACTCGAAATGAATCCGATGCGGTACGAATACTCCGATATCGACATACCACCGAGCGACCCGCCACCGATCCGGGACCCCAGCACCGACTATTTCACGCTTTTCCAATTCTCAGCAAAGTACGACCCTGTCCCGACGATGCTCACGCAGGATCATGTTTCCATTGTCAAAGGCTTCATGGGACAAACCACCGCTTTTAAGAAGAGTCTTATCAAGCCTACGGTGACAATTCTTGCCGAACGAGAAGGGACGGAGGAAGTGAAATACATCCACGGCAATTACGGGAGAGGAACCTTTACATTCTACGGCGGCCACGATCCGGAAGACTATCAGCACGTCGTCGGTGATCCGCCGACAGACCTTGCGCTCCATAAGAATTCACCGGGTTATCGTCTCATCCTCAACAATGTTCTCTTTCCGGCTGCAAAGAAGAAACAACAAAAGACTTGAGGCGGGATATTCGGCGCTTGAGGGCGCGGAGAGGGGAACCTACTGTGGTTCCGCGTGAATAGTAATACGCCTAAATTGTTTGAACCGTTGATACATTGCTGTTTCCAGTTCGGAAATGATCTGATGTACTTCTTCCAGGGTTCTTAATTTCTCGATCTTGCACGTGAGCGTAACGTTGTACCTGTTCCCTTCCTGCAATAATGCGCATGCAGTCACACCGATTACCCGGTGATCCTTCCTGACGGTGTCCAGAATCTGACCTTTGAGCTTGCGCGCAGAATCCGTAACGTCGCTTATCTCGTGTTCATTCGGCAGGTATTCCTCCATATGGATCGTGACACGCCCAACCGCAGGTAACTCGCGCTGAATCTGACTTTCAATCTCCGAAGCGGTATCGTGTGCATCCTGGAATGTCTTCCCTTTCTGATATTCCACGTCGAAATCGATGAAGTACTTTCCTTCGATGAGATGGACTTCGAGGTTATGGGGTGCCCGAAGACCGAGGTTTTGAACAATCATCCGGATCTTATCGATAACGGTTTCATCGGAGCCTGCCACCGGTTCGGCGTGCACCACAACGTCAACGTTCGAATGAACCGAGTGTACCGCTTGTTCAATGTTGTCCACGATCCGATGCGCCCGTTCGAACGGGAGTGTTCTTCGAATCGCAACGGTCGCATCAACGAAAATCTTTGCGCCTGATGTCCGCAAACGAACGGTCCTCACCTCCTCGACCCCTTCCACCTTCCTGATCGCCGTCTCCACGGTTTCCCTGAGACCGGGAGGCACACGATCCATGAGCGCATCGATGGTGCGGCGACCAAGCCGATAACTGACAAACAACACGATGAGTGCTACGATAATAGCAACCACAGCGTCCATGAACGGGTACCCCAGCGCAACAAAGGTCAACCCAACGATGACCGTGAATGACGACCCGATATCCGATGCGAAATGAAGGGCGTCGGCTTCGAGGGCCTGGCTGTGATGCTTTCTTGCAACACGGCTTAATGCTCGCGAGCGGCTGAGGTCCACGATCATGGAAACACCCATCACCAGAAAGCTCCACACTGTTGCTTCAACATGCGCGGTATGGGTGGTCAGGCGATTGATTGCCTCGAGAATGATCCATCCGCACGTCATCAACAGCAGGATCGTCTGCACGAAGGCGGAGATGTTTTCCACCTTGCCGTGGCCATACTGATGGTCCTGATCTGCCGGTCTGTCGGCGATTGTAACAGCGGCCAGAGTGATGATGGCTGCCAGGAGATCAAGTCCGGAGTGCGCTGCTTCAGAGAGAATGCCGAGACTGTTTGTTTCAACGCCGACGAAGATTTTGAATCCCGTCAGAAATATTGCAGCCCCAACGGAACCGAGCGCAGTGTATTTCTTTTCGTTGCTGTGCACGCAGATGCGCGGATGGTGTTTCAGGTTTAATATAAGAACGGTTCTCGTCGCCCACAACGACGCGAAAAACAGTGGCTTGCTCCGTGCAGCTCTGGGGTTGAATTGCCAGTCCAGATTGTCTATATTGACCACCAGCGCCACGGTGACCACATCTGAACCGGACAAGTCCAGAGTAACCATGAGATTCGCGATTATCTCCGACATACATTCCAACCTCGAGGCGCTTACAAAAGCATTCGAATTAATCGACCGGGAATCCGTTGATGAGGTTGTGTGTCTTGGCGATGTGGTGGGTTACGGCGCAAACCCCAATGAATGTGTCGGGCTTGTGCGTCAGCGTTGCCGGACTGTCCTGCGTGGAAATCATGATGCCGCGGCAGTCAACGAGCAGAACGCGGAATCATTTACCAGGAACGCGAGAATTGCTGCCGAGTGGACCCGGCTACAATTGCTGCCCGAAAACAGGAGGTTTCTTGAGGGGCTGCCGTACACAGCCCGGCAGGACGGAATTCTGTTCGTTCATTCCTCTCCCTACCAGCCCGAATCATGGTTCTACGTTCTTTCTGAGGAAGACCTTGAGGTGGCGTTTGAAAATTTTTCGGAACAGATTTGTTTCATCGGGCATTCTCACTTCCCAGGCATCTATTCGGAAGATGGCCCCGCGAAGGCTGTCAGCCGTGCTTCACGGTTTCTTGTTAACGTGGGGAGTATCGGGCAACCGCGAGACGGGAATTCGAAGCTCAGCTTCGGGATATTCGATACAGACAACTGGAATTACAGAAACATCCGGAGTGAATATCCCATCAAAATCGCTGCGGAGAAGATTCTTCGTGCGGGGCTGCCAAGGGCTTTGTCCGACCGCCTGGCGCTGGGGATGTAAGGCCTCGGCCCTCGAGCTAATTCCGGTTGATCAACGCGAGCATCTCGTCCTTCTTCATGGAAGAAACTGCCGCGCAAAGAGTCTGGTTGGCAATCCAGAGAACGACATTGCAGTCAGGATGATTCGGGTCTGTGTACCAACCGGTTCTTTCGAGCGCTGTCTTTGCCGCTGGTGGAATGATGAGGGTCGACCCTTCGAAAACACTCTGCTTGCTCACTTGATACACGTACATCACATCGTCGCCCATGTTGTAGACGACCTGTGCCTGTTTTACGCCACCGTACTCTGAGGTCATGGCACCGTACGACTGACAGCAATCCATCGGTTGCACGATGGCAAAATCGATGCCTCTGCGGTGAAGATACTGGTGAATTTCTTCAGCTTTGTTGGCTACCATCGCAGGTTTGAGCTCACCCTTCTGCAACTTTGCAAAGTTCTGGAGCGACTGAAAGATGACGTCGTTCGAGGCCGTGTGAACATCACTCTCGTTCACACTCGCCGGCGAATTGAAGAAGACCAATGCAACCACAATCGCTATCGATGCCACAAAGGCAGGTATCAGACGACGCATCGTAAATACGTCCTGGATCCATTCGAGGAACGGCGATACAGATTGGGGAGACACGGCAAGAGCTGAGACAATGGCTTGAACAACCTCGGAGGGGGTCGTCACACACGAGCAGCGGCTATGTACAACCGCTTTGGTGATCACTTCAAGCTCATACGACTTGCGACAGCCTCGACAGATGCCGAGGTGTTGGAGAAGATTGCTGCGAACGCTCACCGGAATTGAACCGTCGATCGCTTCGCCAAGAAGTTCAGTTGCCTCGGTGCAGTTCATACCCACACCTCAACGCGATAATATTCCTCTCCCTGCATAGTCAAACTCCCTCTCTAATCGCTGGCAATCAACCCCTGTTTTTTTGCATATTCAAACAGTTTCGCCTGGAGGAGCTTTCTTCCCCGATGCAACCGCGAGCGCACGGTTCCGATCGGACACTCCAGAAACTCGGCAATTTCCTCATACGTAAGTCCCTCGATATCACAGAGGATCACAACCGTTCGGAATTCTTCCGGCAGGCTCTGCAACGCGGTCGTGACTTCATCGCCAAGCAATCCTCCAAAAAACCTCTCCTGCAAATCATTGGTATCGGTCGATGAACTGCGGATAGAATCATAGAAGTTCTCAACATCATCATAGTCAACTTTGCTCGGCTCTCTCGTCTCTTTCCGGTACCGGTTGATGTACGAGTTCTTCATGATCCGGAAGAGCCAAGCACGAATATTGGTCCCTTTTTCGTATTTGTTCCAGAAACGATAAGCTTTGAGGTACGTTTCCTGGAGCAAATCGCGCGCGTCGTCTACATTTCCGGTTGTACGAAGAGCAAAATTGTACAACAGATCCATGTGAGGAAGGGCCTCCGCCTCAAACTCCCTGTGCCGCTCCCGGGTTGAACCTGAAAGAATAGATGGGGGAACTCTTGCCATAGTCACCTAATGAGGTTCCTCACCCAACAACGCGCCCCGAACCTCTCAGGCAACTCATTCCATCAACACGTGCCTCGTGGGACAAGTTCCGGCTCTGCAAGAATTCAGATGTTGTTGAATGAATCAAAAACTCTTCAAAATTCCTTTTCCGACTCCAACGTACTAAAATAACTCAATGATTACAATCCAACTCGTTATGCCCGACCAAAATAATCCTATTTCAATAAACGCTGCAATTCTTCCCACGGTATTTGCTTGTCCATCTGGATGCTCGACGCATCGAGCGTTATTCCTTTGCCGTCACGCTCTTCAAAAGCACCATACGTGCCTAGATCTCCAAGATCAACCACCCTTGCCATTAGACGTATTCTATCGGGCTCTTGATTCTTTTCTTCGATGTTGAAAGCGATGTCAACCGTGATGGATGCTGTTCCATCGGCTCCTTTAAAGTCCACGCCGCGCACAATGAAATCGTAAAGATTCTTGGAATTGAATGGGAGAGACTCGTAGGCCGCCGTCTCTGTTCGTTCAAACGCCTTCGTTGCGATTGAATAAAGAGACATCAACAGACCAACATAGTTCAGTTTCCTGATGAACATTTTATCTCGATCGTTGGGCCAGCCGCCGGATTCGATCAGCACCGTGCTCGTTCCCCACAACTGCATACTGTCTCCGAACGCTCGTCGGTCAAATGTGTCTTCGTACTTTGCGATATGACCTGGGACGAGCTGCTCCAGGACTTCAACAAGCACTGCAGCGATCTTCTTGGCCTTCATCCGTACCTCGTTGTCGGTGCGTAAGGGATCCGGGGGCGGCGCCAACAAAGCGATAGCGGCCACGTTTTTGGTCGGACCGACCGTCAAACGGGGTTCTTGATCGTGGAGATTGAAACCGAATTGTGGCTCGTACTTCTGCCGAGTATTCCTTAGGATTTGCGCCTCAGGGGTCCTCAATGCGGCTGCATCACGGTTCATGTCAATCAGCTGTGCGGTCCGGCGCGTGAATCGCTCTGCTCCATCGGGATTGAGCATGGGAACAATCAACATCGTGAGGTTGATGCGAATCGTTTTCGCGATGACATCGTCCGGACGGTGTGCAAAAAAATTGAGGATGTCGAGCATTGCCATTGTAGCTGTAGGCTCGTCGCCGTGCATCTGGGACCAGAGAAGAACCTTTGTTTCACCCTGACCATAGGTATAAAGAGGAATAGTCCTTCCCTCGGCAGAGCGCCCGATATTCGTCACGCTGACAGTATTTGATTTGGTCATCGGTTCCATCCAGCGGAGCATCTCCGACTGCGTGAATCGACGGGATGAAATCTCTGCTCGTTTAAAGTCGTCGTAAGAGTTAAACAACTCCCTGACAAGGTCTTTTTGCGACAACGTTGTTGGATCGGCGCCCATACTCATCTCTAGAAGTAAGACTTTGTTACTACCCTTCCCCGTAAAATGCAGAACGGCAAGCGTTATTTTTTAAAAACTTCCGAACAAGATACCACATTCTTGTCACGATTTCATCAGTTATTGGCCGCTGTGGATGCACCATTTCGGATGCTCCGCGCCCATAGATCCAAACTGCCCATGCAATGAGAACACGGCTTTTGCTTCCCGCTCCCCAAGTTTCGAACATCAATCTTCAAGGATTTGCCGGCGCTCGATGGCAATTTCTTCCCCGAATGTGTTAATGAGTCTTCTTCGGCGACAAAACCAGACACAAATTCCCCGAAATGTTTCTCAAAAAAATTTTGCGCATGCGCTGTCTAGTTCATTCAATTGCAGTTCTTGATGGTCCGCCGCTTAATTTTGGAAAAACCAGAACGTAAAACGAGTTGTGCGCAATATAGGTTGCATCCCCTAGGGTCATTTGTGACGACGATGGATCCGAGCGGTTTTGTGGATCTTACAGCACGGGATATGTTTGTCTCGGTCGAGGCATACCAGGGTTGGAGCACACAGACTTTGTGGGCGGGAGCACGTTATTGACATTCATACGGTCATTCGATATATTAGCGGGAGCTTATCCCCAATAACGGGCGAGAAAGAGTCTCTTCTCAACATTTCCAAAGGAGAATCTCAATGTCAGATATTTCGCTGGACGCACTTGGCATGGTGGAAACGAAAGGACTTGTCGGCTCCATCGAAGCCGCTGATGCGATGGTCAAGGCAGCCAAAGTCACACTCATCGGCAAGGAACAGATCGGCGGTGGCTATGTGACGGTCATGGTCCGCGGAGATGTTGGGGCTGTCAAAGCCGCAACGGATGCCGGAGCAGCCGCGGCACAACGCGTCGGCGAACTGGTTTCCGTCCACGTGATTCCACGTCCCCACAGCGATGTGGAAATGATTCTTCCGAAACGTCCCGCACAAAAGTAAAGACTCCCTGCAAAGACCTGACGGGTTTCGAAAACCTTTCAGGTCTTTTCATCTTCATTGTTTATGATCGATTACGCCTTAGGTTTGGTTGAAACAAGAGGACTCGTTGCCGCCATCGAGGCAGCAGACGCCATGGTAAAGACCGCCAATGTCGTCCTGGTAGGAAAAGAACAGACCAATCCTGCATTGATTACCATTAAGGTTGTGGGTGACACGGCAGCTGTCCGCTCCGCAGTGGAAGCAGGTGCGGCTGCGGCCCAGCGCGTCGGAGAACTCGTGTCAAAGCATGTGATCCCGCGACCTGCGGAGGGGATGGAGGAATTATTGTACACAAAGGGCTCACGCACGCAGCCCGATGTCGAAGACGAATTACACGAGGGGCGCATCGACGAAGGACAGGAAGAGACTCCCGAAGTTCCCTATTCGATGCCCGAAGGATTGACTGAAGAGCAAAAAGACTACTTCAACTCTCTGGAAGCGATGACGGTCCACGAATTGCGACGACACGCACGTGGCGTTGAAGGACTCAAGATCTACGGTCGAGAAATTTCACGGGCCAATAAATCTCAGCTGCTTGAAGAACTAATGAAGGTCAAGCCGGGCTAACGAACACTATTCGGATGTACAAATAAGAAACCCCGGGCAGGTGGTTACGGCCCGGGGTTAATTGTTTCCTGTGGGAACGCTGATTAGAACGGACGCGTGAACCTGAAGACGAACCTCGCGGGAGCCTTCACATCTGTCCTCCACGCAAGGCCTATTCTGAACGATCCGCTCCGGTTGCTGAAGCCCGCGCCAATATCATTCTTGAATTGATTCCACGTAATTTTCTCAAATCCTTCCGTCGGTCCTGCACCGTGAGCGGCATTCCGCACTAATCCTGCGTCCGTAAAGAACAACAGGTTCACATTCCTGAAAAGCCACGACGGCCAGAAGTCCAGATCGTCCAGAAAATTTCCATTGACAATATATTCCGCGTTCACGAGGATCATCCTGTTGTAGCCGGTGTCGGCTTTGAAGGGAAATCCATTGAGGGTACCAAGTCCGCCAAGGTCGTATTCCTTCTGCACCGGCAACGTTCCATCGGATGTCCCTGCGCGTACACGGATATTCAGGTTGTCATAGTACGAAAGTGGTTGGAAACGTCGTAGGTCGAGGATGTATCGATCAAAATTGAAATTGCCGCCAAGGGATCTCGGTCCGTATTCAAACGACCCGAATACACTCCATCCTTCGGGACCCCGTGTGGTTACGCTCTTCGTGCTGATGCCTGCAGAAGCAAGGACGCTTCGCATTTTTCCGTTGTCGATGGGAGGATTGAGGCGGAATAGCTTATTCCCGCCGAACAATGCCCAGTCCGTATTGTTGGCGAGCGAAGCATACTGATCGATGAGGTACGTCGCCTTTAGTTCTGTCTTCAGATAACCCTTCTGCGAATAGTACGCCACGTGCCCTGCGTACCCGTTGCGCTGAAAGTAATCACGAAAATCTTCGTGGATCAGCAGCGCGGCAGCGGTATTTTCGTGTACGTCAATCAGCCAGTTGTCCTTTGAGTCAGTCAGGCTGTATCCTTCGACGCCAATCTCAAACAGCTCGTCGCTCCCGTCGAGGCCAAGGGGAAACTGTCTGGCGATACCAAGATTTCCACGCCACGTGTGAGAGCGGAATCCCCATCCGACGGAGCCATAACTGTTGAAGTCCCTTCGTCCGTCCCAATTGTATTTCTTTTCTGTGCCAAGCCCCAGAAACAGTCCTTCAACACGATTGTACCTAAAAATGAAATTGTCCAGATTTGCGTTCTCACTGATCCACGGCGCGCTGAACGAATTGCCGGGATGCGAAAACCTGTGACGATTTTCCCGGTAGCTTACCGAATTCGTGCTCGTTTTGTCAGTATATCCCTCAATGATTCCTCCGTGTTCCCGCACAACGGTACCATTGATCACGCGCGCGTTCCCTGTGATTCTGCCTCCGTCTTTTACATAGAGCGAACCTCCGACGACCAACACGTCACCATCGATTTTGCCGTACACCGTGAGGTCTCCACTTTTGACAACCACGTTCGACCGAATGGTCTCATCCTCTTTGACGGTGATGTCGCCTTCAAAGGTTTTTGTTTTCCGATCGTTCTCAAGATCAAGGTCGACATCGTGTCGATGCGATCTCGACGGTAGGGTGTCAGGATTAAAGGAATCGAAATGATCATCGTTGCCGAATTCCCGGGTAATATCAGAGACCAGATGCTCAATCTCTTTTCCTATCCGGTCCCCGATGTTGTCCGCCTTTTCGTCGTCACGCGACTTTGTGTTTTCTGTCTGCGCGCTCGATGCCTGCAAGACAAAAAGCATTGCAGGAAGCACGGCAAGCCAACCGATTTTCCTATTCATGGTGTCACCTACAGGTTTGAAGATTTGATCCACTTGACGTTACGATTCAGTTTTGTAAAAGTTGCAGAAAGCCTCCGCGACGGGTATCAACGAAGCAGTGACCAAAAAAATATACAGTTCCTCTTCGTAATAACCTTTCAAGAAAATTGTTATCTTTACTGTAGTCTTATCGGGATTTGGTTGAAGAAAAGGGTATGCAACTCGCTATCAACATAGATCATATAGCAACTATACGAAATGCACGAGGGGGCACGGAGCCTGACCCCGTACAGGGGGCCCGAATATGCGAAAAGGCGGGGGCCGTGGGGATTGTTTGCCACTTACGGGAAGACCGGCGACACATAAAGGACGAGGACGTTCGCCGACTCCGGAAGCACATCGGGACCAAACTTGATCTGGAGATGGCGGCAACGGATGAAATTATCGGCATTGCATTGGATGTGAAACCGGACCTCGTTACTCTGGTACCGGAGAAACGTCAGGAGTTGACGACGGAAGGGGGGCTTGATATCGTTGCTCAGAGCAAACGATTGTCTGATGTAATCCGGTCTTTCCACGGCAAGAAAATCGCCGTCAGTTTGTTTGTCGACCCTGTTCGTTCGCAGATCGAGATGTCGAAGGAACTTGGAGCTGATATGATTGAGCTCCACACCGGCGAATACGCGAATGCCCAATCGGATCGAGAAGCAAAAGAACAACTGGCAAGAATTCAGTCAATGGCGAAACTCGGGAAGTCTCTTGGCCTTATCGTAAATAGCGGGCACGGACTGGACTACAGCAATGTCACTGCTGTTGCAGCAATCAAAGAAATCCACGAAGTCAGCATCGGTCATGCCATCATTACGCGTGCCATCTTCGTGGGACTGGAAACCGCGGTGAAGGAAATGTACCGCCTGGTATCTGCGGGCTGATAGACCTTTACCGTTTCACGCTGGAACCCGGTCGACCTGTCAATACCCAATCGAGCACTTGTTGATTCTCAAGTCCTACTTCACCCGGAATAGGAGACTGTTGGTTCCCAAGGATGCTTGAAGAGAACCGGGTTATTTCTTCGACGTAGAGATTCGGCACGTCGATTGTTTCCACCCTATGTTCCCCGGACGATTCTCCGGCGTGGAGGGTAACGTTCAGAGGAATGGCTCTGTCTCCGATTGTAAAATCCGTCGCAGCGACTGCACCTTCCGTGCCGATCACCTCGATTGTCGACCGTCTGATGGATGAAGCGAATGAGCAGCAGATCGAGGCGAGAATTCCATTCGATAACCGGAGCGACACCATTGCCGTCAATTCGGTCTGAGTCTTCGTAGGTTTCGGTTCGAGGTGACCTGCAACCGAGACGACATCAGCATCAAGGACAAACCTTAACGTATCGAGACAGTGAACACCGATGTCAAAGAGGGGTCCACCTCCGGCAATGCGACGATCTGTCAGCCACGTCCGGCGGCTTGAGCGCCCATCATAGACATATTCCGTTTTCACCACCGTCACCGATCCAATTTCACCGGAACGGACAATTTCTTTGATCCGCAAAACGAGGGGGGAGAAGCGGACCATGTGTCCGACCATCAACTTCACGCCATTCTTCCTGCATGCATCGACCATTTTCTTCGCTTCGACAACATTCATCGCCATTGGCTTCTCTACAAGAACGTGCTTTCTAGCCTTGGCGGCAGTAACCGTCTCGGAACAGTGTTGTGAATTCGCCGACACGATAAAAACCGCATCGACCTCTTTGTGTTGGACAAGTTCTTCGACCGAGTCGAACGCGAGCGGTATGTTATACGCGGCTGCTTTTTGTCTTGCTGCAGAGAGCGAACGTTTTTGAAGAGCAACGAGTTGTGCGTTTGAAGAGGCGCGCATCGCCGGAGCTATCGCCCGTTCGGCGAACCCGCCGAACCCAATGATGCCGTAACGGATTTTATTCCCTGTTGATAGAGTCATGGCGATGAAGAACATACTCAAGATTCGACCTTTTGGCAAGTCGGGCGCGATTGAATTCCTTCTCCATTTTGTCTATTTTTCCTCCTGGGTCATCGTTCAATCATACCACCCAACGCTGATTCGTGAAACTGAACTACCATCATCCGACAGCAATATGAAAAAGAAGCAGCTTGCCTTATCCACCCGGGCTATTCACGGTGACAAAATGTTCCCGTACAAAGGGCCCGTCTCGCTCCCGATCTATCAGACTACAAACTATCGGTTTGACACATCCGAAGATGCCATCCGTTACGCAAAGGGGGATCCTTCGGTCTACGTCTACACCCGGTACCACAATCCGACTGTGCACGATGTTGAAACGAAGCTTGCACTGATGGAAGGAGCAGAGGCCGCGGCGTTGTTTTCATCCGGCATGGCGGCGATCTCCACCTCGATTCTGTCAATTACAAGAGCCGGCGACGACATTATCAGCACGCCGGCATTGTACGGGGGAACGTACCGTTTTTTTCGTGATGAATTGCCAAAGCAGAATATCAAGGTCCACTTTCTCGATCCTGCCGACCTTTCAAGAATATCAAGCCTCGCAACATCGAAAACGTCGATTGTTTATTTCGAAACACCCACCAATCCCACGCTGGCGTTGGTGGATATGGCGGAGGTCGTCCGGCAAACGCGGATAGCCGAAAAAAGAATCGGAAAGAAGATCACGATTATGATCGACAACACGTTTGCTTCCATTCTCAATCAGGACCCGTTTCGCTACGGCGTCGATGTCATTGTCGAAAGCGCCACGAAGTACCTTGGAGGTCATAGTGATGTGATGGCGGGGGTGGTCCTCGGCCGATCGGAATATGTTGCGAGTGTACGCGGCCTTGCGAAACACTACGGCGGATGCGCCGACCCGTTTGCAGCGTATCTGTTGTTCCGGAGCCTGAAGACATTCGAACTGCGCGTGGGTCGGCAAAACGACAACGCTCTCGTCCTTGCACAAACCCTGGAAAAGAACAGGAGCGTGAATCGCGTTCTTTACCCAGGACTCCCCTCACACCCACAGCACAAACTCGCCAGAAAACAGATGTCAGGGTTTGGCGGCATGGTGACCATCGAGGTCAAACCTTCAAAACGAATGCCTCCTGTCGAAGCTGCTGCGAAGGTGTGCGATCACCTCAAGATTGCGGTGAACGCGATGTCGCTGGGAAGCGTGGAGACGCTTGTGAGCATTCCCGTGTACTCTTCACACGTATTTATGACCGATGATGAGTTGAAGCGCCACGGGGTCACTTCCGGCATGATACGGGTTTCCGTTGGCCTGGAGGGTGTTGAAGACATTATTGCAGACTTCGAACAGGCTCTTTCGATCATCTAAACTGCTTGTTCCTTCCAAACGCCGGACGAGCTTCGCACGAATCGTTGGAAGACTCATCAGAGCAATTCTCTCAGGATTGCCAGAACCGTGTCAACATTCCTGTCCACTTCCGCCGCAGCATCGGCAGGCAACTCACCAAAACGTTTCAAGCCCTTCGATTTGCTGTCTCTCAGCACTGCCCAGAGGTGGACAATTCTCGACCGTACTATCTGAGTCTCCGAAAAAACGTTTGGCTCAAGATGAAGAGCGCGAAACATGTCATCGTTGGACTCACGCAGCTTGGTTACGGTATCGAGTATCTTCTTCCTGGCCGCGTCATCAAAGCTGTCGGTTACACGATGGCTCGATTTCGACCGCTCTTTTTTCGTCAGGACCTTTTCAATTTCATCGAGGGAGTCTTCGACAATTCTGGCGGTCACGGAAAGGCTTCGGCGGTGGCTTGAAGGAAGATGCATGGCGTCTCTCAAGTAGGTTGGGCTGTGCTCGGTAGTATTCGACTGTTTCAAATGTATCGATTGATTCCCCGCCATTCAATACAGTGTTGACTCATATGGTTGCGCAGGTACGCTTTTCTTTGTTAATTGTGCCCAATGAATTCGCTCCCGGAACAACTTCGTTCGTTCTTCAAAAGACATCGACGAGTCGAACTGCCCGATTCTGGATTTACTCGCGCAGGTGTGCTTGTACCGATTTTCGAAAAGGATGGTGAGCCGCACTTTCTCCTCACCAAACGGACGGAAGACGTCGAACACCACAAAGGGCAAATTTCCTTTCCCGGCGGTGCCGTGGACAGCGGCGACCGGGATATCATTGCCACAGCACTTCGCGAAACCACGGAAGAGATTGGGCTTAACTCCGACCGTGTTGAGGTCGTAGGAGTCTTCAACGACATGATGATACCGACTGGCTTTGTCGTGACGCCTGTCGTCGGGTACATCGTTTCCCTCCCTGTGCTGACACTCAGCAGAACGGAGGTTGAGTCTGTGATTGAGGTTCCATTTTCATTCTTCCGAGAACCAAAGAACAAAAAGACTGTCCAGAAGACACGCGCAGGAAAGCTCCACGATGTCTATTACTTCAGCTTTGGCACGAATGAGATCTGGGGCGCCACCGCGTTCATCATCGATTCATTCCTGTCAGAGCTCTCCAGAACTTCGTAATTGCATCCTGATTTATGATCCTTGATGTTGTTCGGTCTCAAAAGCGTGTTCCGGGTCGAGACCGCATCACCGCAATGAGAGGCGCCAGACGGCGGAGACAAGGAACTGTCGCGTTCGCAGCCGCGGTGGTTCCAACGAAGCGAGATTTGCTTTGAGATTGAGGTCATTCTTTGCTATCATGAATCATTCAGTCTTGTGGATTCTAGGAAGAAAAGGAGAAGTACATGCCACGCCATAAATCGGCTATGAAGCGCACGCGTCAGAACATTCGCAGGGCCATCAGGAACAAAGCCGCACTTTCAAGAATGAAAACCCTTGTGCGAAAAGTGCGGACGTCGAAAGCAAAAGACGATGCAACAAAAGCGTTGCGGATGGCGGTGAAGTATATGGATGAGATTGCAGCCCGGGGTGTGATCCACAGAAACAGGGCTTCAAATCAAAAATCGAAACTGACAAAATTTGTGAACACGCTGAAGGGGGAGGAGAAAGCAACGTAGCAGTTCGAAAGAACCTCATTGGGTTGAACGACAAACCCCGTTCTTTTCTCTTGGAACGGGGTTTTTGCTTTTACGCCGCACCGGAGTTCTCGGATCCCGTATCAACGAAACCAGTCGAACGGATTCCAGCGATCTTCCGTATTCCTTTTCCACTCGCGGTATTTTTCTCTCGTGATCAGCCCGATGGGCCCGTCGTAGATTCCGCCGTGCATGTAAACATCACAGACCCTTACGGCAAGGATATTGTCTTGTCCGGGCAGCAAGAGGTTTGACGGAATAAGATAAGCGCGGAGCTGCGCATACTCGTTCCCCCTATCGTCGGGACTCCAGTTCTTCCGCATACGGCCGGTCCGTCCAAGGAGCTGGCCGTTCAAATATGTTTCGTCGAAATCATCGATCTTGCCGACCAGCAGAATGAGTCTTTCTCCGACGAGGTTCTCCGGGACCCTGAATTTTATCCTGTACCAACCGAAACCGTCATAATTCTTGAATCCTTGAGTTTCCCAGTACGCAGGGACGATCACGTCGCTCCACTTGCCACCGCTCACTTCGGAATCCTTCCACGAAGGATTGTCTCCTGTCGTGAACTCCCACGTCCCGGCCAGATCGTAGTCCGGTTCAAGATAGTCTCTCGGTTCAAAGAGACCGACACTTCCATGAGTGATCCCGCCTGCCAATCGCTGATCGTAAACGCGAACCGCTATGACGTTGTCGCCATTGTAATTGATATACTGCTGCGGAACCCGATAAGGCCGAGCCACATTATACCCTGTAATAAAATTGGGAGGAAATTGTCCTTCAAAACCGACCATATGACCGTTCAGATACACTTCACTTACATCGTCCACGTAGCCGACCTGGATGTAGACTATTGCATCCCTCAGATCTTTGCTGACAGCAAAATGCTTGCGGTACCAGGCGTACCCGTCATAACCTGGATACCCCTCATCCTCCCAGGGGCTTGGCACTCTGATCATATCCCATTTGGAATCGTCGAATTTGGGATTCGCCCATCGCATGTCATCGCCGAGTTCAATTTTCCATTCGCCACGGAGATTAAGAAGTGTCCTCCATCCCTGCGCACGAATGACGCTCGGCAGGAGGGCCGAGAAGAAGACAAGACTCAATGTGACAACTTTGGTTTGGGACATGATATCGGCTTTCTACGTTTAATATAGTGGTTTGACCGATGAACGGGGTTTCCAGGTTGTCATCATTTGTAAAAAAATGTCACGGCACCGGTTCACTTAAGGTTTTGACCAAGAAGCGTCTTCTGAACTTTGGCGGCAATTTCCGAAAAGAACTGGTCGCTTTCAATGGATTCAGACTTCATTTCCCCCGCAAATGAGGCCGGGCTTTCAAAAACCATTGTCGCGAGGTAAGCCTTGTACCGGATGACCGGTGTTCTTCCGGATTCGGAGAGGCCGGCGATCGTGGCCTGGATTTCTCTCAGATCCAATCGCGGCTTCAAGATCCGCAAGAGAGCCGTATGCGCGAGGGCAGATTCTACAACACCGTTGCAATCGGAAGTGAGGCCTTGCGCGTAGTTCCTGACGGCTTGTCGGAGATAAGCCTCGCTGTATGATGATACCGTGACAACATCGGGTGGATTTTGCGGGGTTTTCTGCTGATTGCCTTGTCCCAGCGCCGGAACTGACGCAAGGAAGAGACTTACTGCGAAAATCGTGCGTGCTTTCATGGCGTCCTCCAACTGTTTATTCTTTGGATCATTGATTTCGACTACAGACCATGGTACGGGCACGACACTGCAAAGATGTTACAGTTACGTCAACATTTGTAAGAAGATGTCACCGAGCGTCGAAGGGGCGCGGAATACTGAGGAGAGGATATCAACGAGGCATCAAACGACGAGCTTGTAACCGAGACCGTGCATGGTAATAATGTGTGCGGGTTTAGCCGGGTCGTCCTCAATCTTCTGCCGCAATTTCAGAATGAAGTTATCGATTGTGCGGGTGCTGATGTTCT
>Ga0335079_10004215_pt1 | contig 16542 bp, 14 predicted proteins | sample Lox_Sample_33_FD_206719 | JGI IMG/M metagenome (GOLD analysis project Ga0335079, IMG submission 206719) | Soil microbial communities from Loxahatchee National Wildlife Refuge, Florida, United States - Lox_Sample_3.3 | ecosystem: Environmental > Terrestrial > Soil > Wetlands | place: USA... | reverse complement strand
CAGCGCCTGGAACTGAAGACGACGATCACAATCCGCCCCGCATTGCTCCGCGCCATCTCTTTGATGTGGCGATCGGACATGACAACCTGTTTCACAGCGATCGTTACAAGTGGAGTCTTCGTTTTGAAATTATTAATCTGACAAATGCCGATGTACTGTACAACTTTCTGTCGACCTTTAGTGGAACCCACTATGTCACACCCCGAACGTTCACCGGAACTGTCGCGTTCCACTTTTAGTTCTTGGACCGCTTCGCTGACGCAGACGTAGGATGGGCGAACTTCGCCACGCAGCAGTTTCAGGGGCGTTTTCCGGGGTGGCTAACGCCCCAGGCTGCCCGTATTGCTCTGCGCCTGGCGGCCGACGGTCATCGATTTCACTTGGCTCGCGAATTCGGCTCACGCTCGAGTGTTCGGCCGAAGCCTCCCCGGGGGCTCCGGATGTATTTAGCGCCTCCAGGCCGCAGATTGGCCGACAATGATGAATCTGGAAGACGTCCCACTTCCGGTGGCTGGCCGGCACCCTGGCTGGCGGGAGTGGCTGGCTCGCTGACCTCTCAAACTGCGACAGATCCAAGATTAGCCCTACCAACGCAAAATCTCTCGAATGTTGTGCGCTTGGCGTTTGCTCACGATAATTTGAAGCGAATTGCTGAGTGTGATAAGCCATCGCTGGCTACTTAGGGCGCTCATCTTGCGGATGTGGTTGATGTTCACGATGGCATTTCGATGAACCCGTTGGAAATGGGGTTCCTCTAGCCGTTCCTGAATGGTCCGCAGCGTTTGAGTGGCAAGTAGCCGCTGCTTCGCCGTGACAATCCACACCAATTCGCGCTCCGCTTGGAAGGCGAAAACCTCGTCCAGTCCCAAAAGGAAATATTCCTCGCCATTGCGGCCTACGATCTTTTTAGGTTGAGGTGAGCTACCCGGCTGGGATGACGCAATCTTGCCAACCCTCTCCGCAATCTGAATTGGTCGCCCCACCAAATTGCGGGCTCTGTCCACAGCCGCGCGCAATCGAGCCTCGCTGACCGGCTTGAGCAGGTAATCGATCGCACCAGCCTCAAACGCTTCGATAGCGTGCTGGTCGAATGCCGTCACGATGACGACCACCGGCAGGTTTGGGCCGGTAAGGCTCCGGACGACTTCAAAGCCACTCATCATCGGCATTTGAAGGTCGAGGAATACGACCTCCGGTTTTAGTTTTGCAATCTGTTGAAGGGCCGCTTTCCCATCTGCCGCCTCACCAAGAACCTCGACTTCTGGAAGCTGTTCCAGTTCCTCACGCAGGACGCGGCGCGCAATCGGCTCATCATCGACGATGAGGGCTTTCATCACCCACGCTCCATCTGTCAAGGTGTACGCTAGATCCGCCGCGGAATCCCGCAAAATCTTGCAAGCGCCCAGTCCGCCGCCGTCAACGGGATCGTTTCGGTTGCCAGCGGATGTCATTGGTGTCGAAACTCCCCTCATCGAGAGCCCTTTTTACCTCGCGAGATCCGCAGTGGGAGTGGCCCTGACCCTTGAAATGGTCGAGTTGCGCTTCCGGAGAGCGGCACTGAAAAATCCACCCTCGTTCCGAAATCCCCGTGTTGCATTTTGACGACGGCCTCCGGACCAAAACACAGTTGCAGCCTCCGCGATACGTTGGCAATACCAACACCAGCACCGGGTTTGGAGTCCTCTTTCCAAGCCGCTTCCGGTCCTGGACCGGAGTCTTCAATGACGATATTCAAGACGCTGTCCCCTTTTAGCGCTGACAGCCTCAGCCACCCCTCCTCATTTCGGGTGGAAACTCCGTATTTGATCGCGTTCTCGACGAGGGGCTGTACGGACAGTACAGGAACTAGAACCTGTTCAGCATCTTTGGCCACCCGGATACTCGTCTGCAACCGAGGGCCAAGCCGAAGACGCTCGATTTCGAGATAGGCTTTCACGATCTTGATCTCCTCCGCGAGGGGGATCAGCATCTTGTCGGATTGGAGGAAGTAGCGAAAAATGTCAGCAAGATTCAGCACCGTCCGGCGCGCTCCCGTCGCCTCGCGGGGAATAATCCCGTAGATCGTATTGAGAGCATTAAAGAGAAAATGGGGGTTGACCTGTGAGTGCAAAGCACGCAGTTCCGCCTCGGAAACCAGGCGTTGCATTTCTGCGACCCGGCAACGTTCAATCTCCTCTGCTGCAATACCTGCAAGGTAATTCAACGACGTCAGGTCTTCGCTCAGATACCGTCGCCCCCCATGGCGCCTCCCTAAAAGAAGATATCGTACCGTACCGTGGGCAATCCGGATCGGGACGATCGCTTCGGCCCAATTCCAACGGGCATCACGCAGTACCCATGGTTGGGCGTGAGCTAATGCTGGATGTCCTAAGTCATTCCCGCCTATTCCGGCGCCGTAGGCGGCTCCCTCTTCGATCAACTCGAATTGAGCCGTTTTCACCACCGCCGCCAGACGCTCCGCAGTCCATCTGAGGTAATCAACCTCGTTGTGAGCATCCACACTTTTCGACCGGAGGTCTTGCGCAGCGCCTGCTGTACTGCTTCCGCGGAACACGATCTTAGTCAACAGGGCTTGAACAATTCCGCGCAGGTAGGCGAAGAGAATCAGCATCCCAGTCAACGCCGCTACGCCGATCACATCGGTCAAGGGGTGCGCCGAGGAATTATCGGGCGTCAAGTTGGCGGCCACTCGCAGCCCTGCGTAAGCAAGAACTGCCGCGAGCATGACATTGGCTAGAAAACGGACAAAGGCATCGAGAAAAACGAACCGGTAGTCTTGAAGCAGAATCAGAAGGGCGATCGGTATTCCGGCATGGTGGACCACCAACTCTTTCCATGGTTGAGGCGGATGCCCCGACCCAAAGTGAGAGAATGTGACGGCGAACAACAGCAGCCACATGGATGCGAGGATTTGCGACGTCCGGCCCTTGGTCTCACGGCCTTCTCTCAATATTGCGATCGCGTAAACGACTGTCAGCAGTCCGAAACCGAAGGTGATCAGCCAGAGGGCCCATTTGTGAAGGTGAAGAGGCGGTTGAAGGCCTTCGCAAAGGTGCATCAAGGTCGCCGCTCCGCTTAGGGCATACCCTCCCACGGCAAATGCGGGGAACCTGCGACCCAATGACAGATTGAGGAGCACGGCTGGCAGGAGACTGAGACTGCAGAAACTGGCAGCTTCAATGCTCCAACGAATTGAGCCGGGCGGCAACAGAAACGTAGCGAAGGAACCCGCATTCCATAGAAACGCCAAGCCCGCCGATGTAACCGAGAGAAGACTCTGCCCCGATCCCCGCCGGAAATTTCCCTTGAGCGCGAGCACAAGGAATATTCCGAACACGATAGCCCCTGCCATATGCCCAATCGCATTGATGATCAGAGGCTGGTGCTCGTTGAGCATAGGGGTAGGCCGCAGCCACATTATCAAATGCTCCAGCACTTGCACCCTTCAATAATCGCACCGATGGCATGAAGCGCATCGCGAGAGAACCACTATTCCCGATGGACGGGCACCAGTAGTTTGACGGGACGCGCCAGAGGCCGGTGATTCGATTCGCTGATTGAAGGTTCCTGGTTCAGCCCTCGTCATGGTATAGTGATGGGCCAGGGATGCTGGGGCAACACCATGGCTGGCGAGTTCGCAACGCAGTTGTCGCTGGCGTGCACAGCATTTCTGTTGTTTTTCGCTTCGGTGGCACCAATTGCTGCCAGCGTGTTCAACGATCCGATCCGCTCGTATTGCCGCAGCCACGGTAAATGCCGTTGCAAGAAGGCCCGGTCGACTCGGCAGTCCGGTCCAATTTTGGCGAACCGATCCTGTTGTGACGGATGCGGCCAAATTGCGCTCGGCACCACGGCAACTAACGGCGCGGTCCGACCGTCCACGATCACGCTCAGGCCCCCGGCTCAGGCTAGGGCACGCCTAGCGGTGACCAAGTCCACTCCGAACGCGCGTGGTATTGACTGCATTCTCCAGCAGCGTCCTCCTCCGAGTCCTCTCTCCCAATCGCAATCAATCGATAGTTAGCGAGTCTGTCTCGGGCAGGGCCTTGCCCGGAAAAGGGTGCCCTTTTGATATCCGTTCCACGAAAGACGGTGGGATCGCCGATCTGCGCATGCCATTTCTCCACCGGCAACTGGCTGGTTAGGATCGTGGAGCGACGGTTGTAACGGTCGTCGCAGATTTCCAGAAAATCTCGCCGTTCCTGCTCGCTCAGCGGCGCCATGGCAAAATCATCGACCACCAACACATCTGTGCGGGCGATGCTTTCCAACAGCCGCCCCAAACTGCCGTCGGCGCGAGCGATCATCAGATCGCGGAACAGCTTGGGGGCGGGCCGATAGAAAACGGTGTATCCGTCCCGGCAGGCTTTCTGCGCCAGAGCCTGCGCCAACCACGATTTTCCGATCCCGGTGGGGCCCGTGAACAGAGCGGAAAGATGCTGCGCCACCCATTGCGAGGTGATCGATTGGCGCCACTTTTCAGCATCGGTCCTCTTGGGACAAGGAGTGCCGGACAATGTGATTGCAAAACACACCGGCCATAAGAGGAAGGAGTTGGAGCGCTACAAGCATCTCTTCCCTGAGCTTCGTCAGCAGACGGTGCAGTTGATCGATAAGGAAGTCAAAATTCCAAAGAAAAAAACGTGAGCAACGAACTGTAGCACGTACTGTAGCACCCGAAAAACAGCCATACAGCGACCTCAGCAAACCCTTTAAAAACAGAATGTTACAGATCGGGAATCTTGAGGCCTTCGTCCTGTCACGTCGGAGGTCGCGGGTTCGAGCCCCGTCGTTTGTTTTCAGCTCTTTCCCATGTTTTCGCCGGTTCGAAAAGACGCCTCGGCGCGTAGCGATCCTGCCGCGTCAAGGATTCCCTCAGCTGGGTGGGCACTTGGGTGGGCGGATTCCCGGAGGGTTGCTCGCCGCTGTTCGTAAACGCCGACATTCCCGCCACCGGAATACATTCCGGGCTTGTGAATGTTCCTTGACCGCCTGGTCGACACTCAGGCGGCATCGTCGGTAGGCTATGCGTAGCGGAAAGCGAAGTTGGGGAAATCACCAGAATTCCGGAGTATTCCGCGAACCATCCCAATCGCTGCGAATCAATGTAGCGCAACACTCCTGAAGGGGTGGTGGAACCGCGGCCGGTGATAGGGCGTTGGACTGCGCCAGGTCGCGATGTGCGGCGCAGTACGATTCGTTCGATTGGCCGCCACAAATCCTGCTACCCTTGGGGCCACCATGTCAGCCCTCAACGGAGATAAGGCACGATTCAATCGCGAGCGCAGGGCCAAATTAGCTCGGCGCGAGCGTAGCCAAGCTATACGGCGAAAGCTGAAGGACCGTACGCCGCCGCGTGCAACCGGAACCCAACTATAGCGAATTCGAATACCACACAGGCCGAAGACATTTTTTCCGTACTGCGCGGAATTACTTGGGCAACGAACGGTTCGCTTTGTTAAGGTGAACTATGCAGCCTGAAATCGAAGCTCGCCAGCAGCATCGGATTCTTCAGAAGGAATACGGTAGCTTCTATCGAGCTGTGAGCGACAGCCTTTTCCGGCACAACCCAATGGACCTCGACGGCAAGCGCAATACCGGCGAGTACGATCCAGAAATCGACGCGTTGCTCTCACGCATCCAGGAGGCTGAACACCTGAATGGGCTACTCGACCTGTTGTTTGAGGTGTTCCGGACCGATTTCGGTGAGGAGAATTGTGGCGATAGAGCGCGTTACGAGTTAGCAGCCTCGGAAATCTGGAAGGCGTATGAGCGCCACAGGGCGATGTAAGTAGCCCATCTCAAAGAAGCTATCAATAGCTGTGATCAGGGCGGCGCCGCCTCGCTGCCATGCTGGACTTTAGAGCTGTCCTCGCTCGATCCTGAGCCTGTGCGAAGGAACTGTCAGATCCGCTATCGCCGTGGTCCGTTGACCAGTGATATTCGTTGTGGCGATCCGCGCCATAGACCGTGTATTGCGCCTGATTTCCTGCTGGATCGATAAATGTATACGATTGGCTTGTCATGTGCCTTGTAGTCTGGGTATCAGATTTTTCCCGCCTCAAACGTCAGCCTCAAGAACGAGCGCGGCTGGAATTCGAAGCGGATCGGGACGATGGATGAATCGTCCTCGAGCCACAGACGGAAACTGGTTTCGCGACCTGTGCGGAGGTTGCGAATCTTGCCGCGAACGGCGACAAGGCGTTCAGGGCTGCTGCTGGGCTGCTGCCTCTCTAGCGTTAGCAAATACTCCTGCTCGCTGTAGACGTAGCGACCAGTCGCGGTGCGGATGCCTTTGTTCAACAGCGTCACCAACTGCAATAGAAACGTGGGCGGAGCCTGATTCGGCGAGTCCGGCCAGGAAGTCTCCCGCCAGTTGACATTGCCGTCAAACAGCGAGTGCGCCTGGTGGATCAACGCGCGATCGGACCAGACCGCGCTGGCGTCAAACTCAAAATGTGCAGTGGCGCTACGACTGCGTCCGGCTCTGTTGGTGCCCATCACGGCACCAAAGGTGTTGCGGCCGGGGTTCGGAGCGGCAACGGACTGGCGGGCATGGTCCAGGCTCTCTTCCGGCGACGAGGAGAGCACACCGGAGTAGCCGATCTGGGACGGGGCTGCCTCAGGTCCCACCACGGTCTCGCGCATCCAGCCCAGACGGCTCACGCCCCGGGCACGTTTGGGATCGGAGCCTGCCGCGAAGAAGAGCGTGCGATGGAGGTTCGCTCCTTCGCCGCTCTCGTCGATCGATGCCTCTCCGTCTCCCACCGCCGCCCGCCGATAGATCGTCATCCCGAGGAACAGGATTGCCGCATCGGCTCGATATTTACGAGCCTTGGCGCGTTGCGGGTTTTCTGCCGAATTGCCCGAGGCAGTGCTTGATGACCTCCCCGGTTCGCTGGCAGCGGACTGGGCATCGAGACGAGAGCGGCAGCCGAGCAGCGCAAGCAAAGACGCCGCAACCTGCCGCCGGGAATAGTTCAGCATGGCCATATCTCCCTACGGGCCGCCGGCCCGCCTTCCGGACTCGACGGGCTGCTGTTTGGCAGCCGGTTGTGATCGAGGCACAAGTCGACCAAATCGGCGAGATTTGCTTCACCGACGCACATGACCGTATCGGCGCCGCCCCAATAGATCTTCACGGTCCCATCCGTCTCCGCAACCGCGCCACAAGTAAAGACAACGTTGTGGACATAGCCGGTCACCTCCCAAGCGTCCTCTGGCTGCAGAATCCACGAATCGCAGATTCCGATGAGCTTGGCAGGGTTGACCAGATCATGAAGAGCGACTCCCAGCCGATACACAGATCCGTCCATAGTTTTGAAGACGCCGTGATAAATAGAGATCCATCCCCGCTCCGTCTTGATTGGCGGCGCACCCGGGCCGATCTTCATCTCGTCCCAGTGATATTGTTCCGGCCGCATGATGAGCTGGGAGTCGCCCCAAAAACGGAGATCCGGGGAATAGGAGATCCAGATAGACCAAGGGGAAATCTCGGAGTGGGGCCGGTCCAGCCGCGCATATAGGCCGTCGAACTTCTCGGGAAAGAGCACCACATTCCGGTAGTCCGCCTCGGTAATCAATGAGACCCTTTCGACGTGGCTGAAATCCCTCGTCTTGGCGAGGGCGATGCGGACGCCGTTGCGCGAGTAAGCACTATAAGTGATGACGAATTCTCCCTCGAGCAGCGTCACGCGCGGGTCTTCTACACCAAACTCCTCATAGGCGGCAAAGGGGCCCTCCGTCGCAGGCCGCAGAAATGGTTCCGGATCCGCGGTGAAGTGAAAACCGTCGGCGCTGCGCGCCAGGCCAATGATAGATCGCCCCGTGCGCAGATGAGAGCGAAAGAGCATGACGTATTCGGCGCCGCGCTTCACCACCGCGGCGTTATGGACGGTTTCGACGGGATACGGAATCGCATCCCTGGTAAGGATCGGGTTCCCGCGGTAACGTTTGACCACGTCGGGTTTCATGATCGCCTCGCAGCCTCAATATCGAAGATCGTCTGGTAGACACGCTCGTAGGCTTCCACCATCGCTTCGATCGAGAAGCACTGCTGAACCCGCTGCCGGCAGAAGCTGCGATCGATCTGGGAGAGGTGCTGCAGTTGTTGCGCGGCCTCTTCAGCATTGTGGACCAGGAAGCCGGTTCGCCCGTCGTCGATTACTTCACGACAGGATCCGAGGTCCATCGCGATCACCGGTACGCCGGCCGCGTTGGCTTCCGCCAGGACGAGTCCAAATCGCTCCGGGATTGTGTTCATGTGCAGCAGGGCGCCGGCACGTGCGAACAGCGTATTCTTGCCCGGAACGTCTACCGGCCCGATGTACCGGATTGTCCGACCGAGGTGCGGCTCTACCTGTTCGTGAAAGTATGCCTGATCCTGGATGATGCCCGCGATCAGCAGAGGCATTCCACTCAGACGAGCAACCTCGATCGCAAGATGAACTCCTTTATCCGGATGGATTCGGCCGAGGAACACCAGGGAATCACCGGCGACTTTCTGGAGCGGGTACAACGAGAGGTCGATGCCGTTGTACACGGTGGCCACGTAATTCAGCCCTGCCGCGCGGTCGGAGTTGCTGACGGATGCGAAGTACCCGTCCCGATATTTCTCATAGACGGGCATGATCCGAGGCGAAGAGAATCCGTGGACAGTAGTGAGGATCGGCGTCTTCACCAGGCGCGTGTAGGACAGCGCCATGAAATCGTAGTGGCTGTGGATCAAGTCGAACTCAGCGGCATGCTCGAACGCCTCGGAGATGTGCAGGTATTCCGCGACCTTAGGATCGATATTGCGATCCTCTTCATACCCGCGGTCTACCACCGCATGCAGGCGGGCGCGAGTGATGGAATCCCTCGTCGCAAACAGCGTCACGTCCCAGCCACGCGCGACCAATCCTTCGGCGATGTTGCCGGCAACCGTTTCCCAGGCGCCGTATTGCCGGGGCGGTGTTCGCCAAGCTACCGGCGACAATATTGCCACTCGTCTCGGGGTAATGGTCATGAGGTTTCTTGCACCATGGCGTCGAGCACCTCCTGGAGCGGCACGGTGGCGAAACCGGTGGCGTGATCAGCCAAACCGTAGGGAATGATTAGGTACCCATCGTGGAGCAAGGCGCCGCAGGTATAAACGACGTTGGGCACATACCCTTCGCGCTCGTTTTCGTTCGGCTTGATCAGAGGCTCGCGAAGACGGCCGATGACTTTCCCGGGGTCTTCGCGATCCAAAAGGAACGCACCGATGCAGTACTTTCGCATCGCCCCAACACCGTGGCTGAGAACCAACCACCCGGCATCGGTCTCGATGGGCGAGCCGCAATTTCCGAGTTGGACCAGCTCCCACGGAAAGGCGGGTGTGAGGAGCGCCTGGCGTTCATTCCAGAAGTGGATGTTGTCGGAATACATGACGTAGATGTTCTCGTTATCCTGGCGGGAGAGCATCGCATAGCGGCCGTCGATCTTGCGCGGGAAGATGGCCATGCCCTTATTCTCAGCGGCGGGTCCGTTCAAAGTTCTGAACCGGAAATTGAGGAAGTCGGTAGTCTCAACCAGTTCCGGCACGACCACCCTGCCATCGAAGGCGGTGAACGTCGCGTAGTAGAGCGGTGGCCCTTCACCGTCGTGGAAGCAGACAAAGCGTGCATCTTCGATGCCGTTGCGTTGGGAAGGGGTAGCCGGGAAGAGGATGCGCTCAGAGATCTGCTGTTCCGGGCGGAACCGGACCTCGTAGTTGGACCGCGCTAACATCCATATTCCCTGGGCCGTGTTCTGGTCTTCCTGGCTGTTTCCATCTGGGAGCCGGAATTGCTCGGCCTGAAGGCTCGCGCGGAGATCTTCGAGTGTGAATGACGCCCCGAGCTTGCCCATGATCCGGCGCGTGAACGCGCCGGCCAGCCCCAGTTCTGCAAGTTTTCGCCCGAACAGCGGCTTTTCGTAGACAGGATTTGGGACCTGCCGCGGCTCCGTGAGGAATCCAGTAGCAGGTAAGATCTCGATCCGCAGGTCGCTGTGGATGATCCCGGCCCGGAATGTGATCGATGAAATGTGTCCTTCGCCGGTGGCGCGCAGGCTAAGAACAAATCGCATTGCGCCGGCCGGGAGATCGGTTTGATCCGGGTGCGGAACGATGGAAGGGTTGAACAGTGCCGCGGACTCCAGCGAGTACTCGGCTAGGAAGTACGCGCCGATCAGCAGTTTTCGTTCGCGCGAAAGTCCCTCCTCCGCAAACAAGAGGCCGTGAACCTGATGGAAGCGATCCAGAAAGACATCCTCGATCTGTTGGTGCCGCTTCGAAAATTCACCCGAGACCTCGGCCAGCAGCGGTCCGACCTGGTCTTCGGGAATGGCCAGGATTCTCTCCATGATTCTGGCGAGCCGCTCGGTATCGCCCGGGTTGAAAGGACGCAGAAGAACGCGAGATTGGTCGGGCTTAAGGATCGTAGTTGTTCGATTGAGATGGATGGACATGAAGGGTTTAGTTTGCGACCACGAGCGGCTCTTTGAAGCTCGTGAGGATGTTCTGCGCCAACCGCATCTCGGCGAGAGCGAGCAGAAAGGCCAGGGTGGATTCGGCGCCCTGGTTTCCGTTGACCCGGTCGACATGCAAGCCATCGTGACAGCCGCCTGTCTCCGGAGAGTACAGGTCCAGGCGGAGATCGTTCCACCCGATGAACCAGTCGAAAGCGCGCTGCGCTTGTTCGTACCACCAGGTGTCCGATGTTGCCCAATAGGCATCCAGGCAAGCCGAGACGCTGGCTTGTGCTTCGACTGGCTGCTGATCAAAACTCGCGCGGGCGCCGCCGCGGCGGTAGAACCCATTGCTGCCGACCGGTCGAAAATGGCCATCTTCTGAAGTCTGCAACTCCGTGAGCCAGCGCAGGGCCTGCAGACCCCGCTCCAGCACGGCCCTTTGCTCGGTTGCTTGCCCGATTACGATTAAGGCCTGCGCGAGTTTCGCGTTGTCGTAGGAAAGCTCCTCTTCAAACCACTGCCAGTCAGGATGCGAACTGGCCTCAAATCGTTCCATGAGCCGGCAGGTCAACGTCTCGCGGGTTTGGGTGACCATGCTGTCGCCGCTCAAGCGCCGCAAGTACTCATGGATGCCGATCAGGCCGAATGCCCAGGCCCGCGGGGAGGTAAAGCTCAGCAAGGACGGCAAAGCCTGCGCGAACAACTGACCGGCAATCATTTGAAAACTACGGAATGGCGATCGTCCTACACCGATGCCGAGCGCCCATAGCGCCCGTCCCTGGCAATCCTCCGATCCTTGTTCATCCAGCCAATGGCGATCAAAGCTCAGATGGTTGTGGAATCGTTTGGTTCGCGCATCAAAGGCGTGATGGAGGAAGGCAGCAAACGTGGAGGCCATCGCCTGCACTTGCTCGGAATCCTCGCCCAACTCGCCGAGCAGCACCGACAAAATGAAAGCGCGCGCATTATCATCGGTGCAATAGCCTTCGGAAAAGTTGGGGACGCTGAAGGCGGCATGCTGGAAGACCCCGGTCGAATCGGTCATGCGCTCGAGATGGCTCAGCTTCATCGGCGGCAGTTCACGGGGCTTTTGATCGAGCGTCCTGGTCGCCAGGAACTTCCGCGGCAATGCCGCCACTTCGAGCCTGGAGCACTCAAAAGCGCGCATGTACATCTGAGCCACGTTGTTCCAGACCATCTCGCGGCCAATCTTGTAGGCGTTCTTGCGAATCGCATGGCGGCGGGTGTCGTCGCGGAGCAAACCAATCACCTCGCGTGCTATGGCCGGCGCGTCAGCGAAGGGCACCAGGACACCACGATCATCCGCCAATAGTTCGGCTGCATGCCAATATGGCGTCGAAACCACCGCTTTGCCGGAACCGAACGTGTAGGCCAGCGTGCCTGAGGTAATCTGCGCTTCGTTGAGATAGGGCGTCACATAGAGATCCGCTGCGCCGATGAACTCTTTGAGATTGTCCAGATCGACGAATTGGTTATAGAAGATAACGCTCTTATCAACTCTGTTCTTCCTGGCGAGGATCTCCAGGCTCAACCTGTAAGCCTCACCATGTTCCCGAACCTCGTTGGGATGGGTGGCGCCGAGGACGATGTAGACCACTTCCGGAAACTCCGCCAGAATCTGCGGCAGAGCATTCAGAACATGTTCGATTCCCTTGTTCGGCGAAAGCAGCCCGAAGGTGAGCAGTACCACTTTGCCTTCGACTCCGAACTGGTCCTTGAAGTAAGTCGGATCGACGAAACCGACGTCAGGAATCCCGTGCGGGATCAGATCGATCTTGGCAAACGGCGCCTGGTAGAGGTCGTGCAGCATCTGCCTGCCGCGTTCGGCCATAACCACGAGCCGTGTCGAGAGGGAGATCAAGCCCTCCATGACGCGACGCTGGTCGGCCCTCGGCTCACGCAAAATCGTGTGAAGCGTGGTGACGACCGGCATTCGCAGTTCGCGCAAAAGCGCCAGAATATGGCCACCGGCGGGACCGCCGAAGATTCCGAACTCGTGTTGAAGGCACACCACGTCCACATTGCTGATGTTGAGGAAGTCCGCGGCCCGCAGATAGGACGACAGATCTTGCTCCTCCACCTCAAAGCGCACGACATCGGGATATTCGTATCCGTCCGGAATGTCATTGACCGACACCGCCAGGCAGCGGCTTTCCGAGTGCGCGCTCTGGACGGCAGCAAGCAGATCAGATGTGAACGTGGCGATGCCGCACTTGCGCGGCAGGTGATCGCCGATGAAGGCTATCTTCTGAATCTTAGGAGCTTTATTCATAACCGTTTCCCGTGACCTCTTCACGACGGCTCAACGTGTCGGTACTCTGGTTGCCACATCGCGTCCTGCACGTGTTGCACTATGTCGCTGACTTTCACGGCGGCGAGGCCTTCGGCCTCCGCGGCCTCGACTACGGCCATCGCTACTGTGGCGGATACGCTGCGTAAATCGTCAATGTGCGGAAGGAGCGACGCACCGGGCTGGCGGACAGCCACCAGGCTGGACACTGCGCCCGCGGCGGCGGCAAACATACCGTCACTTATCCTTCGGGCCCGGGCGACGATCGCCCCGAGACCGAGGCCGGGGAACAACATGGCATCGTTCACCTGAGCTACCGCGTATGCCGCTCTCTGGCAAGTGATTGGGTCGAACCTCCGATCCAGCGCATTACACCGACGTGTCGAACTTTCGGGCCCACTTACTTTGCATCCGTTTGTTGCGGATAGGCGGCGTGTATAGCAAGGGCCACTCGGACTGAGCGCTCCCATCTTTCTCTAAGATAGAGCTGCTCGTGTTCATGACAAACTGACCGGCGTGGGACGAAGAAGTCCCTATGTCACGTTGAAGTAGAACGCATATTGCCCGACATCGCCGCCGTCGTCCCTGCCGTTTAGTACGAGGCTGTGTGTGTAGGCGACGGATTTGGGGTCATCGGTCCGGTGTAGGGTTCGTCGGTCGAGGTTGCCACTTTTCAGTTCCTGCCAGTTAATAATAAAAGCGCCAGGATTGTACTGGTCGTCTTTAGCGCCCAAAAGGTTGCTCAGCGCGTCGAGAAAGAACTCTGACACACTGCCCAGGAAATCCTGCTGCGATGCAAGGTGCTCGGCATCTACGCCCGTCACTGCCCCAAGAGCCTGCGCAACCTTCTCGACCCCCTGCCGGATGGCTTCCTTCACTTCGGCGGCATCTCCGGAATCATGTTCAATCAGATTACAACTCACCAGCAGGTCCGTCGGGGGACCGGTATACATCTCTTTGTTGGACTGGACAATCCGGAGATTGTCGGGCCCCATGTCGAGAGTGCCATCGCTATCACCGGGAAACTTGAAGGTTTCGTGCGATGCCAGCCCGGCTATCCGGATCGACGGCACCAATATGCTGATGGCTCCATACATTTCATCGGTAGACTCCTGCCGGATCTGGCATTCCAGGGCTACAAAGCTCACCGTTACCGCGGGGTTGGTCTCAACCACGGCGGTAGCATCCGCAGCATCAGCAACCTTGATCTTTCCACCGCGAAAATCCATCAGAAAAGTCGTCCCGTCGTGTCCCAAAGGCAGGCTCGGGTCTACCGGCAAACCTAGCGATGAGTTCGGGCCGTTCATGGCCGAATACTTGTCCAGAATCTTCTTGCGCGCCCGATCGGCAAGTACTACCTCGGGCACGGGCACGATGCGAACGGGCACCAGCACGCTGCTCAGCCGAAAATCGGATTGAGCCAGGAAGACTGTGTTCTCGCCGAGCGGCGCGTCCGGAGCCGCATGCAGTGTAAGGAACACCGATTTTGCCTCTCCACGGCCAAGGTGAATGACAGTCGGCTCCATACTGATACCGGTGTGAAGTTGCGTGCGCGACGTTTCAAAGGCCACATTCGTAGCCGGCCCCACTACCGAACGAATCAGAAGCGGGATTTTCGCCGTCTGGCCCTGGAATAGTGTCAACGCGTCGATTCCGAGCGTGGAGACGACCTGTGCGGTGAAAAGGGATACAGGTGCCTGAGCCGCCGGCCAGGTATCGCCAACTACGTTGAGTTCGGCGTTCTTCGCGGCATCGCCTGCCGGCGAATCATAGTGGACGCGGACCAGCAGCTTCTGACCCTTCTTGATTGCAACTGAGCCGTTCCCGCCAACCTGGGTCTGAATCGCCAAAACCTTGACCTTAGGAATCGGACCTTTGTGTCCGTGAGGCAACTCACCCTCGTCCACGGGTTGCAGCTCAAAATCGAGGACCGTGAGGTCTCGAACCTGGAACACGCTCGTGTCCCCCGAAATGGTCGCATGCACTGTGGCATCGGCCGGTGCGTTAATCTGAATTCCTCCGGCGAAGTTGATGCCGGGAGGACCGAAAGTCGGATTGACGGTGATATCGGGCCCCGAGGACCCGGGCAGGACGCCTCCAAAAGCCACTGTCTGTGGGCCGGCTAAGTTAAGCTGGGTAACGGCTGTACTCATAAGAATTTCCTTTCTGTTACTTTCGAGAATTCGCAAGGTACTATTGGAGCTCGAATGGGAACGACCGGGAATGCGATGCGCTTCTTCAACGCGTTCCACGCGACAGTTCGGTGGGAAACCGGCTATCCACAATTCCCGTTTGGTACCCCAAACCGCACGATTTGGGCCAATGCCGTCTCTGGTTGAATCCATTTCACTGGCAATGGGCCGCGCCCGGTTTTTGTGAGACCGGAGGTGTCCGGCGATGACGAGATGCAGTCAACTGACCGCCCACGGTCAGGGTTTCCTTGGAGGTCGGATCTCTGATCGGAGCTTCCGGCTCCGCGCCCGCAGGAGGCATCGGAATGATGGCGCCGAAGGCCTTGTGATATTCCTTTTCAGAGTCCGTGATCGACTGCTCGAAAATGCTTGCGCGATCATAAGCGGATCGGCGGCCTTCAGTAGACGTCGCGACGCGCTTCTGTGAGAACAATGCCGTCATTATGCGCGGTGACGAATCAGATCGATCCTGGCAAGCGGCGCATACTAGGAACACCATGCAGCATCTGCCTCCGCGCTCGGCCATCACCATCAGGCGATTTGCGAGCGAGATCAAACCTTCCATGACGCGGCTTGGCCGCCGAAGATTCCGACCGTAGTCCATTCATAACGGATTCCGCGAGCTCCTCAGGACGCCTCAACTCGGCGGTACTCTGGCTGCCACATCGCGTCCTGCACCTGTTGCACAATGTCGCCGACCTTGACGGCGGCAAGGCCTTCCGCCTCCGCGGCCTCGACTACGGCCATCGCTACTGTGGCGGATACGCTGCGTAAATCGTCAATGTGCGGAAGGAGCGACGCACCGGGCTGGCGGACAGCCACCAGGCTGGACACTGCGCCCGCGGCGGCGACAAACATACCGTCACTTATCCTTCGGGCCCGGGCGACGATCGCCCCGAGACCGAGGCCGGGGTACAACATGGCATTATTCACCTGGGCGACCGCGTACGTCACTCCCTTATAGGTGCTCGGGGCGAACGCGCTGCCAGTAGCGACCAGCGCCCTGCCCTCGGTCCAGGCAATCAGATCGGCCGGGTTTGCCTCCGCCCTTGCCGATGGATTCGAGAGTGCGAAGATGATCGGCCGATCGACATGCGCCGCCATCTCCTTGACGATCGCTTCCGTGAAACTGCCCGGAGCTGTCGATGCGCCTATCAGCATGGTCGGGTTGACCCGGTGTACCACTTCGGCCAAGCTAATACCGTCGCCATTTCTGCCGTGGCGCCAGCTTTTGCTTTCCGCCGCGGCCCGGGCATACACGGTCTGGTATTCGCCTAGATGTTCCGTCATATCGCTGGTGATCAGGCCGTGACGGTCGACGCACCAGAAGCGGTCAATTGCACCCTCCGGGGACAGGCCCTCGCGCACCATGGCGCCGCGAATCTGGTCGGCAATCCCGATACCGGCTGTACCCGCGCCGAAGATGACCACGCGGTGGTTTCGCAGAGGAGTGCCACAGACGCGGACCGCCGAGATCGCGGCCGCTAGCGTAATCGCTCCGGTGCCCTGCATATCGTCGTTGAATGTGCAGATGCGGTCGCGATACTTCTCGAGGATACGGCGTCC
>Ga0335079_10004214_pt1 | contig 16543 bp, 16 predicted proteins | sample Lox_Sample_33_FD_206719 | JGI IMG/M metagenome (GOLD analysis project Ga0335079, IMG submission 206719) | Soil microbial communities from Loxahatchee National Wildlife Refuge, Florida, United States - Lox_Sample_3.3 | ecosystem: Environmental > Terrestrial > Soil > Wetlands | place: USA... | reverse complement strand
ATCTGTCACCCGGAAGTACTTAGCCAACGCCGGATGCTTCCGCGCGACCGCTTCGTACATCGCGTAGGCTACGTTGCGGTACGAGCGATGCCCCGCCGGTCCCGTCCGCAACTCGGCGATATAGGCTGCCTCTGCAAAATCCATTTTGAACAGTGTCCGTTTACGAAATCCCAGCGGGATCGCGTAATGCGAATTCTCTTTTGCTTCCGGCCCTGGGAATGCCGCCAGTTGGTTGGCAGCGGACGCTGCCTTCTGCATTGTGGCGCCGTAACGTTCGCGAATGCCTGCCGCTTCCAGTTCCTCCGGAACATCGTAACCGTGCGCCGTCGTGAACTCCTGCCCGATCTGGACGCAACGCCGGTGGCGGTGCATGTCGCGGAAGCCGCCGATATCCATCAGGATGTCGAAGCGGAATTGCTGCCCGGCGCAGAAAGGACGCAGCAGTTCATCATGCTGGCCACGTCGCCGCAGGCCGATGTCAATAATTTCACGCCGGATCGCTTCGCCGGCCGCTTCCACCGCTTGCCGAACCTGGCGGTAAGGATAATGGCAATGTTCGTACACCAGCGTGCTGGCCAGCTCAACTTCCAGCGGCTCTTCATCCAGCAAATCCACTAGAGGTGACGGCGCGAGGGTCAGATCGCCCATCAGTTCGCTCGCGATCTGGCGCAGCGCGGCCCGAGTTTCTTTCTCGTATACATTCGGGTCGGCATACTTCACCAGCGTGGGAGCGACCTGCACTTCCCGCAAGAGTTCCTGCTCGGCGCGCACGCCCAACTCGGCCGAGACCGCACGAATCTGTTCCACCAGCTCCCGCCGCGCTTCGCGGCCCGCGTCGTATGCCGGGCCTGTTGCCGCCCGCTTCAGCAGTTCTCCCAGATGACGCACTTCCTTGTGCGTGTGCGCTAGCAGGTGAGAAACCTGTGCCTCCAAAGTCCGCGCATTGACGATCTCGCCCAGCGAGGTATTGGTTGCCAGCGGCAGCAGGTAGCGCGAGATGTCAAAGGCCCGCGCCCGCAGCGTGCGTTCGTAGGCTTCCTGTTTCATGTCATCCGGCTTCGCGGTAACGCTGGTGAGGTACAACAGCATGCGCGCCGAGAGCGCTTCGTATTCCGCGAACAATGCTTCAATCGTCTCGCTATACAGCCGCCGCGCGGCCCCGTTGTTTCCGAAATCCGGAACGAAGTAGCCGCTTTTCTTGAAATCCTGATATCGAGTCGAGCGTTCCTGTCCGTCCCAGCGCTGCTCGTCAGCCACGGCGATGGCCGCCAGGATCGACAAGCGCTCAATCGCCAGAGCCAGGTGAGCCAGGTCCGCTATCGAGCGATGTCCGTACTGGAAATAAAAAGTATTGAGAAATTTTTCGGCCTTCTGCTGGCTGATTTCCCTGAGCGACTCCTTCATGGAAAGCGCCGAACGCGAGTACTTAGCCATGGCATACGCTTGGATTTCGGGCTCCACGCCGTAAACTGCATACACTTCAACCGAAGGGGTATGCAGGTCTCCGTTGGGAGAGCCTGCCGGGTTGCCGATATCGGACATCGTGAATTGAACCTCAGATATTCGAGAGACCTGAAATCTTACAGGATATGCAATCCGCTGTGAACCGAATCGGCTTCGCCTTCAGGCGCTTCGATTCTGCTTCTGGTACCTCTTTGTCCTTGATATTCTTCCCTTGCCATGCCCCATGGCCCCGACCAGCTGCTGTTCGAACTTCTCCTCATCTTTGTGACTGCCAAAGTCGGAGGTGAGCTGTTTGAGCGTCTCCGTCTGCCCTCGGTCCTCGGTGAAATCCTCGCGGGCGTGGCTCTCGGCCCATACGCCCTCGCGTGGATTCACCCCAGCGACACGATTCACTCGGTGGCCGAATTGGGGGCCATCTTCGTGCTGTTCAGTGCAGGGCTCGAAACCAGTCCGGCCGAATTGATCCGAGTTGGCCGCACCGCACTGGGAGTCGCGGTCGCGGGAATCGTGGTGCCTTTCATCCTTGGCTTTGGTTATATGAAGTTGCGTGGAGACGCGTCCACGGAATCGGTCTTTGTAGGCGCCGCCATGGTCGCGACCAGCGTTGGCATCACCGCCAGAGTCCTCGGCGATTTGGGAGTGCTCTCCACTCGAGCGGCGCGGATCATACTTGGCGCGGCAGTCTTCGATGACATTCTCGGCATGGTCTTGCTGGCGGTGGTCGCCGGCCTGGCCTCGACTCGCGAGTTGGAATGGCTGCATTTGACCGTGCTCACCGCCGAGGCGCTTGCCTTCGCCCTGTTCATGATTTTCCTCGCACCTCGCATCGTAGGTCGCATTCAGCCGCGCATGGAGCGGCTCTCCCTTCACCACGCTCCCTTGATTGTGGCGCTTTCTCTCTGCTTATTTTTGTCCTGGCTTTCGTCGCGCATTGGGATGGCTGCCATCATCGGCGCATTCTTCGCCGGCCTGATGTTTGCGGACTATGCCCCGCGATGGAACCTGCTGTCGCGCGTTGGGGGCACGACTGAGTTTCTCGCGCCATTCTTCTTTTTCTCGATTGGCAGCCGCCTGGATGTGAGATTGTTTACCGGAGATGTCCTCTCCGCGGCAGTCATCGTTTCCATCCTCGCAATCATCTCGAAAGTGCTCGGATGCGGATTGCCGCTGCTTCGGGAAGGCTGGCCTGTTGTGTTGCGAGTCGGCGTGGGTATGATGCCGCGAGGCGAAGTCGCGCTGATCGTCGCCCTGGTGGGCCTGCAGTCAGGCATCGTGCTGCAATCGACTTATGCCATCGTGGTTTTCATGACCGCCGTCACGACGTTGATTGCTCCTCCTTTGTTGCGCCTCCTGTTTCGGCGGGAAATACGGCCTGAGCCCACTCCCGCGTAGCTCGTCGGCACAACCGTGCGCGCCTCCGCACTCCAGCTTGGGCAGGTATAATTCCCGCTTCCAGTTCTTTGTTCCAAGGAGCGCGCATGTCATTTTCAGGACGGGTTGCGCTGGTTACGGGCGCATCGCAGGGCATCGGCCGGGCTTGCGCTCTCCAGTTGGCGTCCGCGGGCGCGGCCGTCGCGGTTGCCGCCCGCAATCAGGAGAAGTTGAACGAGCTTGTTGCCCAGATCGCCTCCACCGGCGGCCAGGCGGCGGCATTCTCTCTCGATGTGGCCGATGAAGACCAGGTCAAGAGCACTTTCAAAGCCGCCCTCGCTCACTTCGGCAAGATCGATATCCTGGTAAACAATGCGGGGATTACTCGCGATCAACTGGTCATGCGTATGAAACGCGCCGACTGGGACGCGGTCATCAATACCAATCTCACCTCCGCTTACGTGTGTATTCAGCAGGTGATCGGCTCCATGCTTAAACAGCGCTGGGGACGCATCATCAACATCACTTCCATCTTCGGCCAGACTGGTCAGGCCGGGCAGGCGAACTACGCCTCTTCTAAGGCTGGCCTGATTGGGCTCACCATGGCCATGGCCCGTGAAGTCGCGTCCCGCAACATTACCTGCAACGCTGTCGCGCCCGGCTTCATCGAAACTGCTATGACCACCCGCATGGGTGAGGCATTCAAAACCGAAGCCTTGAAGATGGTCCCGCTGAATCGCATTGGCACTCCCGAGGATGTGGCCAACGCCGTCGTGTTTCTTGCTTCCGATGCCGCTTCCTACATAACAGGACACGTGCTTAATGTGAATGGAGGGATGTTGATGGGGTAGTCCAGCCGACCTCGGGCTTGCTGCTGACCCAGGCTTCGCTTCCGGAGCAGATCGCACAGGCGCGTGAACTTTTCCTGGAATACGCCCAATCCCTCGGTTTCAGTCTCTGCTTCCAGCACTTCGATGAGGAGCTCGCGAACCTTCCCGGCGACTATGCTCCGCCCGATGGGCGTCTGTGGCTGGCAGAACTCGATGGCCAACTGGCGGGATGTGTCGCCTTGCGGCCGCTCGAACCCGGTATCTGTGAGATGAAGCGTTTGTATGTTCGTCTCCATTTTCGGGGTAAGGGAATCGGCGTCGCGCTGGCGGAACATGTCTTCGCAGAAGCCCGCAAGATCGGCTATCGCACCATGCGTCTCGACACGGTTGAACCGGTAATGAAAGAAGCCGTGGCCATGTATCGCCGTCTTGGCTTCCGCACGATTCTGCCCTATCGCCCGAATCCCATTGAAGGCGCAATGTACATGGAATTAGAGTTGTAACTGACCGTGACATCCCTGGAAACAAACCTCAGAGGCTAAACATGAAGAAGGCCGCCCTGCTGATCACGATTCTCGCTTGTGCCCTGGCTGCGTCGGGAGCCACATCACAGAACGTCTCCTACAAGAGCGGGGACGAAACCGTGCAGGGAGTCCTCTACACTCCTGAAGGCAAAGGTCCGTTCCCGGGTATCGTCGTCATTCACGAATGGTGGGGATTGAACGCATGGGTCCGTGATCAGGCCTCCAAGCTCGCTGATCAGGGCTATGCTGCTCTTGCGATTGATCTCTATCGCGGCAAAGTCGCGACCACTCCCGAGCAGGCCCACGAGATCATGCGCGGTGTGCCCGAAGACCGCGCCAAGCGTGACCTGCATGCCGCCGTCGTGTTCCTGCAATCGCAGCGCAACGTGAAGAAAGATCGCATCGCTTCCATCGGATGGTGCATGGGCGGGGGCTATTCCCTCGACGTCGCGCTCCAGGAGCCGAAACTCACCGCCGCGGTCATCAATTACGGACATCTTGCGACCGAAACGGATTCGCTCAAGAAAATCAATGCTTCCATACTTGGACTCTTTGGAGGCCAGGACCAGGGGATCCCGGTCGCCGATGTGAAGAAATTCGAGCAGCAGCTGAAAGATCTGGGCAAGTCGGTCAGCATCACCATCTATCCCGATGCCGGCCACGCCTTCGAGAACCCCAACAATAGCGCCGGGTATCGCGCGGCCGATGCGGCTGATGCCTGGTCACGCACCGTGGATTTCCTTGCCCGCACCTTGAAGAAGAATTAAATCTGCGTCCGTGTCTCGAATTTGGAATTCACTTTTTCTGCTGTGGCGCTAGTCACTTAGACTGCATCGCCTTCCCGTGAACGAGATTCCACTTGCCAGAAGGTACTGCTCTGGTTACTATTCCCCAGTCCTGCGAGTTGTGAGTTGACCGCTTTCTCCATGAATATCGGCGAGACCATCAGAAACTACCGGCTGCAAAAAGGAATGTCTCAAGGGGACATCGAAAAGCGGACCGGGCTGCTGCGCTGCTATCTTTCTCGCGTGGAGAACGGCCACACCATACCGTCGCTCGATACCCTTTCCAAAATTGCCGGGGCCATGGAACTGCCGCTCTCGCAATTCTTTGCAGAACCCGGACACAGTAACGGCTCGAAAGGGTTACCCCAGCTTTCTGACGACGAAGTCCGCTTTCTGAGCCAGATCCGCCGCTATTCCGTGAGCTTGAACGACAGTGATCGCAAACTGGTGCTGGCCATGGTGAAGAAAATGGCCGCTAACGCCGGCAAGTAATAGCCTCACCCTTCTGTCCTGCCTTGCTAATCGCTTGATTTTATTCAGTCAGCCGGATCAGGCTGCTTTGGCGAACTGTTCCAGGGCCTTCTGCAGGGAGGCTTCGTCGCCGACGTTCACGCAGGTTTTCGATCGGTCAATCTGGCGCGCCAGGCCGCACAGAACTTTACCCGGACCGGCTTCGACCAGAATCTGTACGCCTTGTGCAATCAACAGCCGAATAGACTGTTCCCACTTTACCGAGCCCGTAACCTGGCGAAGCAGTGCGCTGCGGCTTTCTTCCCCGCTTTCCAGGAGTGCTGCATCCACGTTGCAGACCACGCCCATCGCGGGATTCTGGAATGCCAGGCCGTCAAGATCCGTGGCCAGGCGGTCCTGTGCCGGTTTCATGAGCCCGCAGTGAAAAGGTGCGCTCACCTGCAGCAGGATGGCGCGCTTGGCGCCTTGTTCGCTTGCCAGCCTGGTCGCGCGCTCGACCGCTGCTTTGTGACCGGAAATCACCACCTGCTCCGGCGAATTAATATTCGCCGGCTCGCATACCTCGTCCTGGGCGGCAGCGCTGCACACGCTTGCAATCTTCTCCAGCTCCATCCCCAGGATCGCCGCCATCGCGCCCACCCCGACCGGCACCGCCTCTTGCATGTACTTGCCGCGGTTGCGCACCGTCCGAACCGCGTCCCTGAAACCGATCGTGCCGGCGGCAACGTGCGCTGAGTATTCGCCCAGGCTGTGTCCAGCGACAAAGCCGGGCGTCAAGCCCTTCTCTTCGAGGACACGCCAGGCCGCTACAGACGTGGTCAAGATGGCAGGCTGCGTAACTTCTGTCAGCCGTAATTCTTCTTCGGGGCCTTCGAAGCAAACTCGCGACAGCTTGTATCCCAGGGCTTCGTCCGCTTCCTCAAACGTTCGGCGGGCCACGGAATAGTTTTCCGCCAGCTCTTTGCCCATGCCCACAACCTGCGATCCCTGCCCGGGGAACACCAGAGCCACCGGGTTGCCGTTGCTCGATGCCGGTATTGTCATGATCTCGTGACTTGCGCCCTGGTTGCCGGCGCGGTTACCGTGCGAAGCATCGCCAGCTCTTTTTCGATCGTGTCATTGATTCTGCGCTCGGCGAATTCGGCCGCCACTCGCACGGCATTCTTGATCGCATTTGCGTTCGATGATCCGTGTGTGATGAAGCAGATGCCCTTGACTCCGAGCAGCGGAGCGCCACCATACTCGGTGTGGTCCAGGCGCTTTTTGAAATCAGCAAAGGCGCTGCGCGACAGCAGATATCCCACCTGCCGCGTAATCGTCGCCTTCAGCGTCTCTTTCAGCGTAGAGCGTACCAGGTTGGCCACGCCCTCAGACGTCTTGAGCGCTACGTTTCCTACGAATCCGTCGGCAACGATCACGTCCACTTGTCCGTTGTACAGGTCGCGGCCCTCTACGTTGCCCACAAAATTCAAGGGAAGTTGTTTGAGCAACTGGAACGCCTCACGTGTCAGTTCGTTTCCCTTGGTTTCTTCTTCCCCGATGGAGAGCAATCCTACCCGCGGACGCCGGGTGCCAAACATGCTGCGAAAATAGATTTCACCCATGACCGCGAATTGCTCCAGGTTGTGCGGTTTGGAATCGACGTTGGCGCCGACATCCAGCAGGGTCGCCACAGTTCCAATCGCCGTGGGAAACACCGCTGCCAGCGCCGGCCGGTCCACCCCCGGAATTGCTCCGAGCACCATCTTGGCGGTCGCCATCGCCGCCCCGGTATTGCCTGCGGTCACGAAGCCTGAGGCCCGCCCGTCACGCACCAGCCGTAGTCCCACGCGCATGGACGAATCCCGCTTGGCGCGGACCGCCTGCACGGCCTTGTCCTCCATGCTGATCACTTCGCTGGCGTGCACGACTTCGATCGCCAGCCCGGCCGCCGATGGATAGCGTGCCAGCTCCGCCCGCAGGGTCTCTTCCGGGCCGACCAGCAGTACGCGGGCTTCACCATGCCGCACCGCCTGAATCGCACCCTCGATCTCGGGCCTGGGGGCACGGTCGGAACCCATCGCGTCCAGCGCTATGACGCTTGACATGGACTGGTGCTAGCTGGCTTCTTCGACGTCCAGAACTTCGCGGCCCTTGTAGTAGCCGCACTTGGGACACGCGCGATGTGGCATCTTGCGCTCGTGGCAATTCGGACATTCCGATAAAGAATGTCCTTTCAGGGAATCGTGCGCCCGGCGGTTTCCGGTGCGCGCTTTTGAGTGCCGTCGTTTTGGATTAGGCATGAAATCTCTCTTTGTTTGCGGCCGTTCCCGGCCACCTCAGAATTTTCCCGCAGCCGGGAATCAGTGCTGCAGTTTGGCGCGGATGTCTTTCAGCCCCGACCAGCGTTCATCTTCCGCCGGCCCCGCGCACGAGCATGTTTCAGCGTTCAGATTCTTGCCGCAATGTGGGCACAGCCCCTTGCAATCTTCGCGGCAAATGAACCGGAAAGGAACCGCCAGCAGAACCTGCTCCCGCAGGGCATCTTCCAGCTGTAACCCCTCCCCTTGATAATAGCTGACCTCGGCTTCCACCGCTGTCACCGACAGCTCTTCCTTGCCTGCGTCTGATCCGAGCGGCCGATAGAGAAGGTCAAACTGACGCTCCACCGGCTGCACCACCGGCTCAAGACAGCGCGCGCAGTTCACTTCCAGGCTGGTTGCAAGCCGTCCGGCAACCCGTATGTCTTTTATTGTGTGGTGCTTACGGTGGTGCTCCTCGACCAGTTGCGCGCGGCCGGAAGTCTGCAGCGGGGTACGCTGCCGGATCTCAGGCCCCAGGTCGATGGCCCCCGGGGGAAAGTCCACCTCAAAATCAACCGGATGAACTTCCAATTCGTGAATTTCAATTAACATCAGCCACCCCACGCCCCTGACTGGCAACGCGCTGGCCGCGAAACACGCTCAGTGGCGTAAGTGATCCAGGGAGCTGCATTTAAGGATAGCGGCACGGCAAGAGATGTGTCAAGAAATCGGGGCTTTCGCGCTTTTCTCAGCCCACAATCGGCAGCGCCCGCACCCGTTTCTTGGTAGCTGCATAAATCGCATTGCACAATGCCGGAGCCAATGGTGGAACCGGCGGCTCCCCTGCGCCGGTCGGCGGTTCCGTGCTCGGCACAAAATAGGCTTCCACGGTGGGGGCCTCGTTCATCCGGATGGGAGCGTAGTCGTCGAAGTTCCCCTGCTTCACCCGTCCCTTTTCGATAGTGATCTGTGCCCGTAATGCATTGGCCAGCGCGAAGATGATTCCACCCTTGATCTGCTGCTCCAGGATGTTTGGGTTGATTACTTGCCCGCAATCCATCGCGCCGACCACGCGGTGCACTCGAGGCTGGTCGTTCTCCATTGAGATTTCGACTACTTCTGCCATGTACGTCCCGAAGCAGCCGAAGCACGCGATTCCCTGGTAGTGTCCGGCTGGCAGCGGTTTGCCCCATCCCGCCTTCTCGGCCGCCAACTGCAACGCCGCCCGCATTCTTCCGGTCTGCCACACCGTCTCAAAGAACCGGATTTCTTCATCTTTCGCCAGCAGGTGCAGCCGGTACTCGAGCGGGTCTTTCCTCGCTGCAGCCGCCAGCTCGTCGACAAAGCTCTCGCTGGCAAATCCCATCTCAAGCGCATACACCGAGCGCATGAAGGCCAATGGCAGCTGCGTCTCGGTCCTCACGTAATCCACCAGCGCGTTCGGAAACGAATAGATGAGCGACGCCTCGTCCTTCAAATCCACGTCCACGCCGGCTTCCAGGTCCGTGCCTTTCTGCAGATTGATGGAAGGCGCCACCAGCCGGTGCGAAAAACTCAAAGGCCATCCTTGCCCGTCGACCACCGCACTCATCTTGTGATAACTCGAGGGCCGGTAAAACGATGTGCGGAGGTCATCCTCCCGCGTCCACAGAACTTGCACCGGTGCTCCGACTGCCTTCGAGACCAGCGCAGGCTCGACTGCATAGTCCGTTTCCAGGCGCCGCCCAAAGCCGCCGCCCAGCAGCGTTACGTTTACCGTGACCTGATCGGCGGCGAGCCCGACCGCTTGTGCCACCGCGGTCTGGCAATCCACCGGATCCTGCGTAGAAAGCCACAGCTCGCACTTCGATGAACGGTAGTCCGCCGTGCCGTTGCATGGCTCCATGGCAGCGTGCGCCATGAGAGGAACCTGGTACTCGGCCTCGATTTTCCGTCCGTTTACTTTCGCCACGTCTCCCGTGGAATAAATCAGCGCGGCTTTCTGGTTCACGGCCTGCTTCAGCGAAGCGGCAATCTCTACCGAACTCAAATCTTTGTTCGCGCCTTCATCCCATGTCACATTCAGCACGCGACGCCCTTCCATCGCGCTCCACACGCTGTCCGCGACCACCGCCACCGCCGAGTCGCTGATCTTCCCCACAAAGCTGACACCGCTTACTTTCCGCGACTCTTTGTCATCGAAGCTCGCGACCTTGCCACCAATAACCGGTGACCGGGCCAGCAGCGCATACTTCATGCCCGGCAACCGCACATCAATTCCATAAGTCGCTTTTCCCATCACTTTGGAGGGAACATCCAGCCGCGCCAGCGGTTTGCCCACAATCTCGTAGTCTTTTGCGGCTTTCAGCGGCGGATCGAGCGGAATCGGCAGCGCGCCGGCGGAAGCCGCCAATTGCCCGTAACTTAGTCGCCGGTTGGAGGCAGCATGCACCACGAAACTGTTTTGCGCCTGGCAGGTGGAGCGCAGCACTCCCCACTTCTGGGCTGCGGCCGCAATCAGCATCTCTCGCGCTGCCGCCCCGGCTCTGCGCATCGAATCCCATTTCTTGTGAACGCTGGCGCTCCCTCCCGTGTACTGGTCGCCGTAGAGCGTGCTCTGCCCGTACTGCACCATTCCATCCAGGGTAGTGGCGCCCATGCCGTACAGCGTACCCGCCCCAGCCTGCTCGATTTCAATCTGCTTCCAGTCTGCTTCCAGTTCCTCCGCAAGGATCATTGGCAGCGATGTCCACACTCCCTGACCCATCTCCGAGCGCACCACCACCACCGTGATTTTTCCTTCAGGGGTGATCCTCAAATATGCATTCGGAGAAAACACTCTGCTGCCGTTGCCGAATTCGTGCGGCAGATAAAATCCGATCACCAGCCCGGCTCCCGCCGCCACGCCTGCTGTCAGAAATTCTCGTCGCGAGATCGCGCTCATCGTGCACCTCCGGCACCTGCGGCACGATGAATCGCTTTGCGAATCCGGTCGTAAGTTCCGCAGCGGCACAGGTTGCCCGACATGAACTGGGAAATCTGATCGTCCGAGGGTTGCGGAGTTTTCGCCAGAAGCGCGGCCGCGGCCATGATCTGTCCGCTCTGGCAGTAGCCGCACTGCGGAACTTGTTCCGCGATCCACGCTTCCTGCAGGGGATGCGAACCCCCACCCGAGAGACCTTCAATCGTCGTGATGTTCTTGCCCGCGACCTGTGAAACCGGGGTCGAGCACGACCGGATGGCGCTGCCGTCCACATGCACCGTGCAGGCGCCGCACAATCCCGCGCCGCATCCGAACTTGGTTCCGGTGAGTTGCAGCGTGTCCCGCAGCACCCACAGCAGCGGGGTCTCCGGCGCCACGCTGACCTTCCGTTCACTGCCATTCACTCGCAGATTGAGATCCGCCATGATGGGCCTCTGGTAACGTGCCATCCTAGCGAAAAATCCGGCAAAGGGAAATGTCGCGGGCCACTGCTACACTGGCTCGATGATTCCCGGTCACGTCACCGCCGAAGGAACCGCCCGCTATCGCGACCGCTTTCCCCAGTTGGCCGAGGCCGGACATTTTCGTTCTCCCCAGCACGTCGCTGGAATCGGCGAACTTTCGCTCTCCTCCATCGGCCTCGGCACTTACCTGGGTGATCCCGATGATGCCGCCGACCAGGCCTACATTGCCGCGATCTCCTCTGCGCTCCGCTCCGGCATCAATCTACTCGATACCGCCATCAACTATCGCCACCAGCGCTCGGAGCGCAACCTTGGCGCTGCCCTCCGTGAGCTGGTCGACGCAGGCGAACTCCGCCGCGACGAAGTGCTGGTCTGCACCAAGGCCGGTTACCTGTCCTTTGACCAGGCGATCCCCGCCGATCCCCGCGCCTACTTTCTCCGCGAATATGTGGACCCCGGCATCCTTGACCCCCAACAACTCGCCGGTGGCATGCACTGCATGGCTCCCGCGTATCTCGAAAACCAGATTGAGCGCTCGCGCCGCAACCTCGGACTGGAATCGCTTGACGTCTTCTATGTCCACAACCCCGAGTCGCAACTCGCCGAGGTTTCCCGCGAAGTCTTCTTTCAGCGTCTGAAGGACGCCTTCATCCTGCTGGAAAAGCAAGTCAAAGCCGGACGTCTGATGTACTACGGCGTCGCTACCTGGAACGCTTTTCGGCTCGCTGCGGGCGCCCGCGATGCCCTCAATCTGTTTGAGATCGTAGAACTCGCCCGCGACGCCGGCGGCGAGCAGCACGCCTTCCGCTTCGTGCAGCTCCCTTTCAATCTCGCCATGCCCGAGGCCCATGCGGTCGCCAATCAGGAATGTGGCAAGCGCCGCCTGTCTTTGCTGGCCGCGGCCCAGGAGTTAGGAATTGCCGTAGTTGGCAGCGCCGCCCTTCACCAGGGACACCTGGCGCATAGCTTGCCGCCCTTCGTGAAGGGGATTCTCGGTTTCGAAAATGACGCGGAAAATGCTATCCAGTTCGCCCGCTCCGCGCCCGGGCTCACCACCGCCCTGGTCGGCATGGGACGTCCGCTGCACGTCGCCGCAAACCTGCGGCCTGCCCTCGTGCCGCGCACTCCACCCGAGCAGTGGAACAAGTTGTTTAACCGGAGTTGAAAACTGCTGGATTGGACTACGAGCTTGCCTTACTTCAGCTCCGCCAGCTTTGCGGAAGCCATCTGCGCCGCCTGGCTCGCGGGATTTTCTTTCTGGATCTGCTCGTAAACCCGCTTGGCTTCGAGTGGCTGGTTGTCGGCCCGGTAAGTGGAGGCCAGTTCCATCTCGGCCGTCACCTTGCTGACGGTCGCGGAGGGCTTCTCCATGATCTGCTTGTATAGCTCGATCGCTTCCTTGCGCCGGTCGCTGTTGCGGTAGACCGAGGCCAGGGCAAACTTCCCCAGCGCCGAAAGATCGCCGTTGTAGGAAGAAGCGACGATCTTCAGATTGTTTTCCGCCGCCGCCTTGTCTCCCAGGTCTTCAGCCGTCAGCCCCAGGAAGTAGCGCGCCATGTCGCTTGAGCGGGTGTGGGGATACTTGTCCACGATGGCCTGAAATTGCTTGTGGGCTGCCGTGGCCCGCTCCTGGCTGGAAGCAAAGCTGGGAAGGTCGGGCTCGGGCGGAGCTCCCGCCGGTCGCACCGGGGTATCGAGCGTGCGCACCGCCTGGTTCAGCTCCAGGCTGGCTTTCTCGTCCTGCTGGCTCAGGTAGTACCAGCCGCCGAACACGATGGCCGCTACCACCACTACCGCCGCTCCGCCCGCGATCAGTTTCGAACGGTGCTCGACTGACCAGTCTACGGTGGCGCCGGCGGCGTCAATCGTGGCCCGGCTGAAGCGGTCCTGTTTCAGTTGATGACGGGTTTCTGCGCGCACGAACTCCCCTTCTGCATGCTGCGGTGGGCTGACAAACACCCAGTTTAACAGGCGAATTTCGACACCGTCAAAGCCGCCCGTTCAGCCCTTCGCCGCCCGCTTCTTGCGCGCCGCTTTTCGGGCCGCTGCCGCCTTCTGCCGCGCCAGCCGCCGTTTCAGTTCCCGGTGTTTGGTCTGGCAGGCATCGCAGAAATGACGGTAGTTTTTCCGCTTTTGCCCGCAGATCGCGCAACGCCCCTTTTTCACCTGGGCAATCTGCCATCGCCTTTGACGCGAAACTTTCTTCTTCATGGTCCCGATTACCTGCTTCCTGCCATGGCCTCTGGGCCACGCGCAGAACTCTCCCCCGCTAAAAACAAAAGCCGCCGGCTCCTGGGCGGCTGCCTGGCAATGATCGGTAAATCCGGCGCAGCCGGTTATCGCGGCGCCTCTTCCAGCATCCCCTTTTCCAGCTTTTCCTGGCACTCGATGCAATGCCGGGTCCACGGCACCGCCTCCAGCCGTTTGGGGTTGATCTCCTTGCCGCACGCGATACATTCGCCGAAACTGCCCTCACGGATGCGCGACAGCGCGCTCTCTACCATCTGCAGCAGTTGGCGGTCGTTGTTGCTTTGCGAGAACAGGAATTCCTTGTTGTAGGAGCTGGCGGCACGGTCGGCAATGTCCTGCGCCGAGTCTTCATCCACCGTGCGCCCGTCCTGCTCCGTCCGCGACACCATCCGCCTCAGTTCCTGCTGGCGCGTCTCCAGCTTTTTCTTGAAACTTTCCAGCTTCTTTTTTTCCATGGAAAACAACTTTGCGGCCCGCAGGCCGCCTCCCTGAATCCTCTACGGTATTTAGGCCAAACCAGAATGATATGCGCTTAAATTAAGATGCGTCAACTGCCCGCGACGAACTCCTGCCCAGCGTCATCCCGGCGTCATCCCGAACGACGGCGCACTTCAGCCCGATGCACACTCGCCCTCTGAGCCTCGCTAACCCAAGCCCGGAGTCATCCCGAACGACGGCGCACTTCAGCCGTCGGAGGGATCTCGCGCGACGGGTGGCCCAGCCTTTCGCGTTCTGTGCGAAGGCTGGGGATGCTCCGTCTCCATTCCCCTGAGAATGCCCAACCCCGGCGTCATCCCGAACGACGGCGCACTTCAGCCGTCGGAGGGATCTCGCGCGTCCCTCCACCGCTCCCCCAAACAAACCATCCCTCCATCGCACGTTAATTCTCCCCGGCGTCATCCCGAACGACGGCGCACTTCAGCCGTCGGAGGGATCTCGCGCGTCCCGGCGCTTCTGACCCGCCATGCCCAACCCCGGAGTCATCCCGAACGACGGCGCACTTCAGCCGTCGGAGGGATCTCGCGCGCCCCGGCACTTCTGACCCCCCATGCCTAACCCCGGAGTCATCCCGAACGACGGCGCACTTCAGCCGTCGGAGGGATCTCGCGCCGCCCGGCACTTCTGACCCCCCATGCCTAACCCCGGCGTCATCCCGAACGACGGCGCAGTTCAGCCGTCGGAGGGATCTCGCGCGAACCCTCCACTGCTCCCGTCCCCCAAACAAACCAGGCCCAACCCTCCACCCCCGACCTGTGCTATAGTTCCGCCGTCTCCATCCCCGGAGACCGGGCCCCGCACGCTGTTTCCGGAGGTATCCCACTGCGCCGTTCGCTCAGGCTCGTTGTCATTCTGCTATTCCTCGTCTCGGCTGCCGCCGGCGATTCTCGTGGCCGTTTCCTGCCTGCGGTTGATTACGCAGTGGGCATCAACCCGCATTCTGTCGTCACGGGCGACTTCAACGGTGACGGCAGGCCCGATCTTGCTGTTGCCAACAATACCGACAACACCGTCAATGTCCTGTTCGGAAGAGGCGATGGAACATTCGCGAATACAAAGACCTACAACGTTTGCAGAAGTCCGATGGCGATCGCAACTGCTGACCTCAATGGCGATGGAAGGCCGGACCTCATTGCAGTTTGCCGAAGCTTGCCCGGGAAGGACCTGGCAGTCGTCCTCAATAGCACTGCAGGATTTCTGCCCCCGAAAGGCTACCCCGATGGCGGCGAAACGGCAACCTCGCTTGCCGTGGCAGATTTCGATGAGGATGGAATTCCGGACATTGTCGTCGGCGATTCGGATTTCATCAGCTTTCTCAAAGGCAACGGAGACGGTTCGTTTCAGGCCCCCAGTGTGTATTCGGCGGGCGCAGATGTCCTCTCTCTGGCAGTGGGTGATTTCAACAACGACGGCAAGCTCGATATCGCATGTGCTGACGCCGATATAGGTGCTGACATATTGCTCGGCAATGGCGACGGCACCTTCCAGGCGCCCACATACCTGTCAGATGGCTCCAAGCCCTTATCCATCACCACCGGCGACTTCAACCACGACGGAAATGCGGATATTGTCCTGGCAGACGCAGCGAATTCCGCGAGCGTTTTCCAGGGGAACGGGGATAGCACTTTTCAGCCGGCTGTGAGTTATAGGGTGGGCAAAGCCCCACGTTCGGTGGCCGTGGGAGATTTCAACGGAGATGGCGCTCTGGATGTAGCGGTTGCCGTCCATGGCGGCGTTACTGTGATGTATGGCCGTGGCGACGGAACCTTTCCAGTGCTGCGGCAATTTGCGGCTCACGATGCTCCTTGGTCACTAGCCGTCGGCGATTTCAATCACGACCGCGCCATGGATCTGGCGGTTGCAAACGATGGGAGCAATGACGTGTCTGTGCTGATGAACTCCGGCGGTACGTTCGTCAGCGCAACCAGTTCCGAGAACCCCGCGCCGGCAGGCCAGCCAGTGACTTTCACCGCCACGGTCGCGGCCAGCCTCACGTCCACGATTCCCACTGGCACTGTCCAGTTCGCCGACGGCACAACGATTCTCGCGACAGTTCCGCTCGATCAGAATGGCGTGGCCAGCTACACGACTTCAGGACTAAGCGAGGGGACGCACACCATCCGCACGAAATATTCCGGCGACTCGAACTTCAATCCCAACATGGGTCCGCCGATCTCTGAGGTGATTCAGTGAAAGCAGAATCAAGTAACTCGACGGGTGGCCCAGCCTTTCGCGTTCTGTGCGAAGGCTGGGGATGCTCAGTCGTCACATCTGTTCCCGGCAAGGCTCCGGCTTTGCGGCTTTTTCTGTGCTATAGTTCCGCCGTCTCCATTCCCCGGAGACCGGGCCCCGCAAGCTGTTTCTGGAGGTACTCCATGCTGCGCCGTTCCCTCAGGCTCGCCACTGTTCTCTTATTCTTGGTCTCGGCTGCCGCTGCCAACTCCCGTGGTCGCTTCCTGCCTGCGGTGAATTATCCGGTTGGCACAAGTCCGGAGGGGGCGGCAGTTGCCGACCTGAATGGCGATGGCAAACTCGACCTGGCTGTCGTCAATAACATCGATAACAGCCTCAGTCTGTTGCTGGGGAAAGGCGATGGAACATTTCAGTCGGCAAGAACCCTGCCGATTTGCAGGGACCCGCGC
>Ga0335079_10004213_pt1 | contig 16543 bp, 18 predicted proteins | sample Lox_Sample_33_FD_206719 | JGI IMG/M metagenome (GOLD analysis project Ga0335079, IMG submission 206719) | Soil microbial communities from Loxahatchee National Wildlife Refuge, Florida, United States - Lox_Sample_3.3 | ecosystem: Environmental > Terrestrial > Soil > Wetlands | place: USA... | reverse complement strand
TGAGCAAAATCGATATTTCAGATATTGCGTTTGCCAGTGGTAGGGAGCAATATCCACTTGGTGGCGATCCGCTATGACCACTCGGAGTCACGATGAAAAAAGTTCCCAGCACCCTCTTGCCGGTCATGGCTGTGGATCGCAAGGCCGCGACGCCACTTCACAAACAGATTTATGACGCCTACCGCGGCATGATCCTCGCCCGCAATCTGGGCGCTGGTCAGCAGATTCCTTCGAGCCGCGCGCTGGCCACGGAACTGAAAATCTCGCGCATTCCCGTGCTCACCGCCTATGCGCAATTGCTGGCGGAAGGGTATTTCGAAGCGCGCACCGGAGCCGGCACCTTCGTCTGCAGCTCGCTTCCGGATCAGTTCGCGGCAGTCGACCGGCGCACGCCTCGCCCGCGAACAGTCTCCGCCAGCGCTCGCTCCGTGTCTCGCCGCGTCGCGCAGCTTCCGCGCTATGAACGCTTGCCGTGGTTGCGTGGTTTTGGCGCGTTCAGCATCAGCCAGCCGGCTTTCGATCAATTTCCGTTTCAAGTCTGGTCGCGCATCGTCACGCGCCACGGCCGCAGCCCGCACACCAGTGCTTTGCAATATGGCGGCCCGCTGGGCTTCGAACCTCTGCGCGAAGCGATTTGCGCTTACCTGCGCACCGCGCGCGCAGTCCACTGCGATCCGCGCCAGGTGATGATTGTCAATGGTTCGCAACAGGCGCTCGAGATCACTGCGCGTGTTCTCTTGGATGAAGGCAGTTCCGCCTGGATCGAAGAGCCGGGCTACTGGCTCACGCGCAATGTTTTGATTGCCGCGGGTTGCCAGCTCGTTCCTGTGCCGGTGGACGCCGAAGGTTTGCAAGTCGGTGCCGGAATCAAACTAGGTCGCAAAGCCAAAGCCGCCTTCGTCGCTCCATCGCATCAATATCCGCTCGGTGCCACGATGAGCGCGTCTCGCCGCTTGCAACTTCTCGACTGGGCTGAAAGCGTGGGCGCGTGGATCATCGAGGACGACTACGACAGTGAATATCGTTACGCGAGCATGCCTATCGCTTCACTCCAAGGCCTGGATCATCATTCGCGGGTCATCTACATCGGCACGTTCAGCAAAACGCTTTTTCCTTCGCTCCGCCTCGGTTACGTCGTTGTGCCGCCAGACCTTATTCCCAGTTTCGTCGCCGTTCGTCATGCCATGGACATTTGCCCACCACATTTTTTTCAAGCCGTACTAACCGATTTCATGCGTGAAGGGCATTACGCCCGTCACATTCGACGCATGCGCCAGTTGTATGCCGAGCGGCGCGCTGCTCTCGTCGCGGCACTTGCAAAGGAGTTCGGCGGCTCCCTGGAAGTTGCCGGAGCCGAAGCCGGCATGTATCTGGCCGCTTTTTTACCCAAGGGATTTCGCGATCAGGAACTCGCGGTGCAGGCCGCCCGGCAGAGACTCTGGCTTCTGCCCCTTTCCCCGGCGTACCTCGGAGATAGTCCGCGCCATGGTTTCGTTCTCGGCTTCGGCAGCACTTCCGCGCAGCAAATTCCGCAAGCCGTTCGCAACCTCAAGGCGATCCTCTATCCGCAAACGGGCCCGGAAGCTAAGCTGCGCTCCGGCATGCCGCAAAGTGGCCATAGCATTCCTGCGTAAAGTGGTCATTTCTGCGAGCCACTTGCCGTTGCATACTATCGCCAACCGGAGGCAGCTTTGGTAGCGGGATCGGATCAACGCACAATCCTTCCCAACTCCCCTGTGAGGTTTGGCTGCTTCCACACCCCCAGAGGGATGGCCGTCCTTCTTCTGCGCCTGGTTTTACTCGTGGGTTGGGCAGCCATCCTCTCTGGAACGTCGGCGGCGCAAGCCAGCGGCTCCAAGGTTCCTGTGCTTGTCGAGCTGTTCACCTCTGAAGGCTGCTCGAGCTGTCCTCCCGCCGATGACCTGCTTGCTAGGCTGGACTCATTGCAACCGATCTCTGGCGCGCAACTCGTCGTTCTCAGCGAACACGTCGACTATTGGAATCACGATGGCTGGGTCGATCCTTTCTCCTCTGCGTCCACCACCGAGCGCCAAGCCAGTTACGAGCACGTGCTGAATCTCAAGACTCCTTACACGCCGCAATTTGTGGTCGACGGCACTGCGGAGCTACAAGCGAATGACTCGCGAAAAGTTCTTGCTACTCTGCAACAGGCCGGCTCCACTCCGAAAATTGCCCTGCGTATTCTCTCGGCCAGCGTCACCAGCGCAAACCCACTTGTTATCCAGGGCCGCACCGAATCGCCGTCCAATCTGGAAAAGCACAAGGTGGACGTGTTTGTAGCCGTCGCGTTGGACCATGCCGAATCCCAAGTAGCTCGCGGAGAAAATAGTGGACGGCACTTGTCGCACGTTGCGGTCCTCACCGATCTCGCGAAAATCGGCAAACTCGAGCCGGGAAAAAGCTTCGCCCAGGATTTTCACGTGAAGCTGAAGCTGCCGCCCACACCGGCAAAGACCATCCGCCTGGTCGTGTTTATCCAGGAGTCCGGCCCCGGTCGCGTGCTCGGCGCGGCCGAAGAAAAGCTTCCGCTGAACTGATAGTCGTTAAACGGCGTGCAGGGTTATTCTCGGAATGGAAACATGCAACTCGGCTTGGGTCGTCGCATCCTCGGTACCGCAGCCATCGCCTTTGCCGTGATCGCCGTAGCTTGGGGGCAATTCAACGGTTGGCAACAGATTCGCGCGCTTGGCAAGGTCGCTCACCCCGAGGTTTTGGTCTACTTCGCCGCCGCGCCTCAATTTTTTGGTGGCGTCGCGCTTCAGTTTCGCAAAACCGCCCGCGTCGGCGCGCTCGCCCTCGGCGCCATTTATCTTGTCTTCGCACTGCTCTGGGTACCGTTCATCGCTGCGAAGCCCGGCGTTTACGATTCATGGGGCAATTTCTTTGAACAGTTTTCGCTCGTCTCGGGAGCGCTTATTGTCTATGGCTCGTTCACGCAGGAGAACTCGCAACGCGGCGCATGGTTCGTCAAAGTCGGCTACGTCTGCTTTGGAATTTGCGTGATCTCTTTTACGCTGGAGCAACTCTTCTATCTTTCCGGCACGGCCAGCTTCGTCCCCAAGTGGATTCCTCCAGGACAGATGTTCTGGGCCGTTGCAACGACCGTCGCCTTCGCGCTCGCCGCGATCGCCTTGCTCTCCGGCCGCGTGGCGCTACTCGCCGCGCGATTGCTTACGGTAATGATCGCTGGTTTCGGCCTGCTGGTCTGGCTCCCCACGCTTTTTGCAGACTCGCACAAGTTGTTCAACTGGGCCGGCAATGTCCAGAATCTCGCAATTACCGGAGCCGCCTGGATCGTTGCTGACCTTCTCGCTCAACGCTCCGCTCTCGCCATAGCCCAGGTTCCGTTTCCGACGGCGCCGCACGCCGTCAACGCTTCAGCAGCTGCAACCCGCTCCTAAAAACAGTTTTCTAAGCGGCTACGCCTGCATCTCACCGCCATTTGCAGTGGTTCCCACAAGTCAACCGTCGGACTCACCGCCGATCTATTTCTTGAATTCGGGATACAGCCTGCTCACACAATCCGGACAAATGCTGTGAGTGAAGTTGGCTTGGGAGTGCTTGCGCACGTAAACTTCGACCTCGCTCCAGGCCCCCTGCCCGTCGCGGATTTTCTTGCACGAGGCGCAGATCGGTAACAAACCGCTCAGCAGTTTCACCTTGCCCAAAGCCTCTCGCAGTTGGTTGATGAGCCCTTCGCTTTCCGCTTCCAACTCTTTTCGTTTGCTGATGTCCCTGAAGATAATGCAAGTGCGCTGCTGCCCCTTCGAGTCCCAAAAGACCATGGACGACATTTCTATCGGAAAAAATGTGCCGTCCTTCCTTCGGCAACGTAGTTCGCCGTACGCTTTACCGGTGCGCGTTCGCTGCTCCAGCAAAACGGGCAGGTTTGGATCGTCCGAGTCAATCAGGCCCTGACGGCCCTCCCTAATAATCTCTTCCTCCGTCCGTCCCATGATTTCGCACGCACTGGGATTGGCGTGCAGGATTCCCCCTTCCGGAGAAGTGAGGAGGATGCCATCCATACTGTTTTCAAAGAGCAGTTGGTATCCCGCCGCGAAGTCTTCGTCAAAGCCTGCAGGTTTTGACTTTCTAGCGTTATTTCGAATCATTCCGTTATCAGTGTTTCCTTTTAGGGGCGTACCGGGCTAACCAACTAATCTACGAAGTCTGCGTGGCTTGTTCTGTGACAGCAATCACATACATGTTTAAGATTGCTTGCCTCTGCGCGAGTTCTCGCCGCACACCACTGCGTTGTACACTTCTGCCTTCTTTTTTCCGCCATCGCCGGCGTTCACGTTGTTTGTCTAGGAGTTAGGATGAGATTGCGTTTGCTTCTTGCATTTTTTCTGGCTATGAGTGCTGCTTGTTGTTCTGCCTACGCGAAGGAAGCCACCTTGCTTCTGCTGAATGGCAAAGTCTGGACAGAGAATCCGGCTCAGCCGGTGGCGCAAGCGATAGCGCTTGATGGTTCTCGCATTCTCGCCGTCGGCGACGATGCAACGATCCGCAAACTCGCTGGCCCCAACACCAAAATCATCGACCTGCACGGCCGCTTGCTGCTCCCCGGCTTCAACGACGCGCACGTCCATTTCCTCCAGGGCGGCGAAGCCCTCATCGGCGTGCAACTCGGAACCGCCAATAGCCCCGCCGAATTCAAGGAGCGGATCGCGCAATTTGCCAGGACGCTTCCGCCGGGCGCGTGGCTTCGCAACGGTTTGTGGGACCATCAGCGTTGGAATCCCCCCGCTCTTCCCAATCATCAGCTTATCGACGACGCCTCTGGCGATCATCCCGCGCTCTTGTGGCGCCTCGACGGGCATATGGCTCTTGCCAACGCACTCGCCATGAAACTCGCTGGCATCGACCGCAACACCAAAGACGTTCCGGGCGGGGAAATCGAGCGCGACAAGAACGGCGATCCGACTGGCATTCTGAAAGATGCCGCCACTGCTCTCGTTCAGCGCGTCATGCCTGCACTCTCTTCGCGCGAACGCGATGAAGCCATGGAAGCGGCCATGCGTGAAGCCGCTGCTCACGGCGTTACCAGCGTCCAGAACATGGCGGACACTTCCGAGGATCGCGGTCAGCCCGACATTTTTCGGCAATTCCAAAAATTTGAACGCGCCGACAAGTTGACCGTCCGCATTTATGAAGCCATGCCCGTTCGTGACTGGAAGACGCTCAGCGATCTCGGCGTTACTGCTCCTTTTGGCGGACCCTACCTTCGCATCGGCAATCTGAAAGCTTTCGCGGACGGCGCGTTGGGCTCCGCCACCGCCTGGATGGACGAGCCGTTCGCCAACAATCCCGCCAAAAGCGGCCTCGCCAGTCCCGATCTTCTCGATGTCGAGCATTTCTACGACTCTCTTCGCCAAGCCGACAAAGCTGGGCTCCAGCTTTCCATCCACGCCATCGGCGATCACGCCAATCGCACCATTCTCGATTTGTATGCTCGACTCGAAAAAGAGAACGGCCCGTCCGATCGCCGTCCGCGTATCGAACACGCGCAGCATCTCCACCCCGCCGACTACCCGCGCTTCGCGCAACTCGGCGTCATCGTTTCCATGCAGCCTTATCATGCCATCGACGACGGCCGCTGGGCAGAAACCGTCCTTGGTCCTGAGCGAATCAAGTCCAGTTACGCTTGGAAATCGCTGCTCGATGCGCACGCCACTCTCGCGTTTGGCTCCGATTGGCCGGTCGCCCCTCTCGACGCCGTTCTGGGCATCTATGCCGCTGCGACGCGCCGCACTCTGGATAACAAAAATCCCGGCGGTTGGATTCCTGAACAGCGCATCACGGTTGCGCAAGCCGTCCACGCCTATACCGTGGCGTCGGCCTTCGCGGAGCATCAGGAAACTGTGAAAGGCTCCATCGAGCCCGGCAAACTCGCCGATCTGGTGGTCCTTTCCGACGATATTTTCGCCATTGCTCCCGAAGCCATTAAAAACACCAAAGTCGACTTCACCATTTTCGATGGCCGAATAATTTACGAATGTCAGTGAAACCAGACGGCTCCATTCATTTTGAAAGCACGTACCGCGCCTCACTTGCTCCGGTGACCCTCGTCACTTTCCGGCTACCAGCAAACAGGCAAGCTTTTATCGAAAGCCAGGAGTTGCGGCGATGTGGAATCGCCAAAAAACACTTGAAGCTTTACGTTCCGAGCTTGCATTCATCGAAGGGGGAGGATATCGCAATACCACTATGGCGCCTTGGCGCGCCACGTTTATGTTCGAAGATTCTCCGACCTGTATGAACAGCAGCCCCATTTGGCCTCGCAAGCCTTGCACCGAGTGCGTGCTCATCCAGTTCACTCCCAGAGAATTTCGCGGCCAGCGCACGCCATGCCGCTACATTCCTCTAAATGAAGCGCGAGAAACCATCACCTCGTTTTACCGCACCGGGACGCGGGAGGAACTGGAAGTTGCGGTCGTCAAGTGGCTGAAAGCGACAATCCAGAAATTCGAAACCGAGGAAGGCACTAACGCTGCGGCTAATCAGGAGCCCGAGGTTCACGTTCGAGCCAAATTCACCTCGCCCGACAGCGTGGCGAGCACCCAGGAGCGGGAGCTGCATGTTCGGGCCAAGTCTATTCCCCTCGATTGACTCCGCATCCTGCGGCATACCCCATACATCTATTAGCGGCGCAAACTCCGCATCGGCATTCGTACGCCTCATAGACATCGCGCAGCACCGCTTGCTGCGCCGAGCCTTGTCTGTGGTATGTTCTTCGAGGCGTGGGTGCGGCCAGCTCCCCAGGAAATTTTCGCGGGAGCGGGGCACGATCATTTCGGGCAAGTCGTTGCAACGGTGGCTTCCCGAAAAGTTCTCGACGTGGCGGCCGGGCATGCGCAGTTTCGTTTCCTCGATATGCCGAGCCCCGTGCGTGGTGTCTCCCTTCCAGGACGATTCCAAGACTCTTGTCGATGTCCGCTCGTAACGGAGCGTGGGAGGACTCATGGCTATAAGCACGGAAGTAAGCCAGGAAACGCAAAAGCCGTTGCACAGTTTTTTCTCGCCAGCTTCGGTTGCTGTGATTGGCGCAACCGATCGCGCCGGCAGCGTCGGCCACACGGTGATCGCGAATCTTCTGCGCGACTATAAAGGCCGTATCTTTGCGATCAATCCCAGTCGCAAGGAGGTCTGCGGCGTTCCGTGCTACCCGTCCGTCAGTAAAGTGCCCGAGCCGGTCGATCTGGCGATCATTGTAATTCCCGCGGCTGCCGTCCCTGCCGCTGTCGCAGACTGCGTCGCCAGCAAAGTGCCATCCGTCGTGGTGATTTCCGCCGGCTTCAAAGAGAAAGGCGCCGAAGGCGTCGCCCTCGAAAAACAGATTCAGGAGCATCTTCTCCGCAGTTCCACGCGCGTGATTGGCCCGAATTGCCTCGGCCTCATGAATCCGCGCATTGGACTCAACGCCACCTTCGCCGAAGAAACCGCCCGCCCCGGAACCGTCGCGTTCCTCAGTCAGAGCGGCGCGTTGCTTACCGCGATTCTGGACTGGAGCTTCCTCGAACAAGTGGGCTTCAGCGCGATCGTCTCCACCGGCTCGATGCTGGACGTGGGCTGGGGCGATCTACTCACCTATTTCGGCGACGAGCCGGACACCAAAAGCATTCTCATCTATATGGAATCGATCGGTGATGCGCGCTCGTTTTTATCCGCAGCGCGCGAAGTCTCCTTCAGCAAACCAATTATCGTTATCAAAGCAGGGCGCTCGGAAGCAGCTTCCCGCGCGGCCGCGTCGCACACCGGCGCTATGACCGGAAGCGACGAAGTGTACGACGCTGCGTTTCGCCGCTCCGGCGTTCTCCGCGTCGACAGCATCGCCGAACTGTTTCACATGGCCGATGTTCTCGATAAGCAGCCGCGCCCCCATGGCCCGCGCTTGACGATTCTCACCAACGCCGGCGGGCCCGGCGTTCTGGCCACAGATGCTTTGGCGGAAGGTTCCGCGGAGCTTGCAGCGCTTTCGCCGGAATCGGAAAAAGCGCTCAGCGCATTTCTTCCGGCACACTGGAGCCACGCCAATCCCATCGACATTTTGGGCGACGCCGATCCCGGACGTTACGAGCACGCGTTGGAAATTGCGCTGGCCGACCCCAACAGCGATGGCCTGCTCGTCGTCTTGGCGCCGCAGGGAATGACCGACCCTGCTGCCGTAGCCGAGCGGCTCAAGCCGCACGCCAAAAGCGGCAAGCCGCTGCTCGCCAGTTGGATGGGCGGCCGCGCCGTCGGCAAGGGTATTGAAATTTTGAAAGCCTCGGGCATTCCCGTGTTCCCGTATCCCGATGCGGCGGTGCATGCGTTCCAGGCCATGCGCACGTATTCCGAGCGGCTGCGCAGTTTGTACGAAACGCCGATTCCTGGTGACGATCCCGCTTCCGCAATGGGCCGGCGCAGAGCGGCGCGCGAAATTCTCGATCACGCTGTCGCGTCAGGCCGCACGCTGCTCTCCGAACTCGAATCGAAAACGATTCTGAAGCTGTACGAGATTCCCACGGTGCCAACCGTCCTTGCGAAAAGCGAAGACGAAGCCGCGGCAGAAGCCGACCGCACCGGCTATCCGGTCGTGTTGAAATTGCATTCCGAACAGGTCACGCACAAAACCGATGTGGGCGGCGTGCGGCTCAATCTCGCGAATGCCGAACAAGTGCGCGAGGCGTTTCGCGCCATCGCCGACAGCGTCACCAAAAAGTTCGGTGCGGCCGCATTTCTCGGCGTCACCGTGCAGCCGATGATTCGCTTTGAAGGCTACGAACTGATTCTCGGCAGCAGCGTCGACCCGCAGTTTGGTCCGGTGCTCCTGTTTGGTTCCGGCGGCCAACTGGTCGAAGTGTACCGCGATCGCGCGCTGGGCCTGCCACCGCTGACCAGCACGCTGGCCAAGCGCATCATGGAACAGACGAAAGTGTTCAAAGCGCTGAAGGGGGTGCGCGGACGCAAACCGGTAGACGAAGCCGCCCTCGAGCGCGTGCTGGTGCGCTTCAGCGAATTGGTCGTGGACCAACCGCGCATCTGCGAACTGGACATCAACCCGTTGCTCGCTTCGCCAGAGGGCTTGCTGGCGCTCGACGCGCGCATCGTGCTGTTCGGCAGGGAGGTGGCTGACAAAAATTTACCCCGACCGGCCATTCGGCCCTATCCCATCGAATATGTTTCGCGCTGGACGATGCGCGACGGACATCAGGCGATCATCCGCCCGATTTGCGCCGAAGATGAACCGCGCATGGTGGAGTTTCACAAATCGCTGTCCGATGCATCGGTTTATTTGCGATTTTTCCAGGCGCAGAAACTGGAATCGCGCGTGGCGCACGAGCGATTGATTCGGCGTTGCTTTCTGGACTACGACCGCGAAATGGCGTTGGTCGCCGAACTGCCCAATGCGCACAGTGGCGCGTCCGAATTGCTCGGCGTCGGCCGGCTGGTGCGGCAAGGCGACGGCAGCGAAGCGGAGCTGGGCTTGCTGGTAACCGATCGCTGGCAAGGCTGCGGCGTCGGAACGGAGCTGTTGACGCGCTTGATTGAGATCGCCCAACACGAAGGCATCGAGCGCATCAGAGCTGAAATGCTCTCGGAAAATCACGCAATGCTGGCACTGGCGAAGCGTTTTCACTTTCAGATGGGCCAAGGTAAAGACTACAAGACGTTTACCGCGGCGCTGCCGCTCGATTCGCCTGCTCCGGCAAGGTGAGCCAGCGCGCGACTGGCTTTCTGCAGCTTTGGTGGAGCGAATCAGCGCGGCTTCCTTGCACTTTGTTGGGGCTGCCAGTACACTCGATGTCCTGCAATTACAATAAGTAAGCGGCAGTAGCGCCAAGGACGCACTCGGGAATGCTGATTTCGCGGGACTATGTCGGGCACATGGCTTCGGAAGTCGTGAAGAAGCTGGTGGAAGGGGAATTGATCGAGACGAACGCGGTGGAAGCAGTAACGCAGCGCGTGCGGCAACGGATGATGGAAGAAGTAACCGTCGAAGACCGGCTGAATGAAGAAGTGCGGGGGATTTTGACGGAGCGCCAGGATGAAATGCGGCGCACCGGAGTTTCGTACCAGGAAATGTACAAGAAGGTGAAAGCGCACATCGCGCGAGAGCGGAAACTGGTACTGCGGTAGAGAATCGGTGGCGGTGTAGAAAGCAGCACGGAGCCGGCTGGAAGCCGGCCGTACGAAAAAAGGCCGAGGATAAACGACCGGGATGCGACTGAGCCGCGAGAAGATTGTTCGACTTTCCCATCAGATTACCGACGTGCTGGTCAGCAGCGACGAAGTGGAATTTGTCGAAGACCGCGACACGATCCGGCAAAAGATTGTGCTGCTGCTGACGGAGACGCTGCGCGAAGAAGAAAAAGCCGACGCGGAAGTGCGCAAGAAGATTTCCTCGCAGAAGAAAGAAATTCTCGAGGGCAGCGAAGAGTGGGACGTGCTGTACCGTAAGTACTACGCCGACGAGCTGCGCCGCATGGGCATCGCCGCAGCCCCCGAAGAGCGGCGCCGGCCGTAATTAAGTAATCGGTTGATCGGGTGCCCCACGTTTGCGCTTTTTGCATACGTGGGTTCTTCCCTCTCGTCACTCGCACTCGCCGCTCGTTTACTCTGAGCTTCGAAGGGCCACCTACTACACTGCTGTCATCCTGAGCGCAGCGAAGGACCCCGGCTTGATCTGCGGCACGGCTCGATGCAAAGACCATTGATCTCGTCACTCACCTTTGGCGTTATCATCTCCCCATGACCCGCCAGCTCTTCGTCTTCACCGTCCTCGTCCCCGCCGCTTTCATCTACTTCATTTACATTTCCTGGCCGCACCACTGGACGCCCTTGCGCCTCGTTGGCCTCATCCTTTTGATTTCCGGCCTGCTGCTCATCACCATCGCCCGCCTCCAACTCGGCCGCTCCTTCTCCATCACTCCGCAAGCCCGCCAACTCGTCACTCACGGCCTCTACTCCCGCATTCGTAATCCCGTCTACCTCTTCGGCCACGTCACGATCTTCGGCCTGCTCCTGTTCCTCGACCGGCCCCAGTTCCTCTTCATCTTCATCGTGCTCATTCCCCTGCAAGTCGTCCGCGCTCGCGCCGAAGCCCGCGTCCTCGAAGCACGCTTCGGCGACCAATACCGCCAATACAAATCCCAAACCTGGTTTTAAATCGTTCTTGTCGCTAACACTGTTAATCAGCAACTAGTTAAGGCTACGGATGCGTGACCTAGAGCACTGAGAATCCAGATGCCTCTGTGGCAGAGAGGACCGGAGGTGCATGGTGCGAGAGAAAAAGTCATCTATATTCAAAGGCAGTTTCTTGATCTTGTTTGTCGCAATCTTCATCGTAAGTCTGGGTGCACAGGAGCAAGCGCCGGACTGGTCAAAGAAGACTTTCGCTGCTCCCCCTGACAGGGTTTTCGCTGCCGCTCTGGATTCGATCGCGGCGCAACATCACGAAGTGAAGTCCAAAGACGATGAAAACAAAGTGGTCCAGTTCCATGTCGGGATGACCGCCTGGTCGTGGGGATACAACATGGTCCTCAGCGTAACACCAGCCGAAAACAATCAGAGCACGGTGTCGGTCGAGATAGCGCCCTCCGGAGGAAAAGCTGTCTCTTGGGGATCTGGAAAAAAAGAAGTGAGGAAGATCTTCGCGGGGATTGACAAAGAGCTTGCTAAGACTCCAGCAACAGAAACCAAATAGCAGCCGTGCCGCCACGACGCAACGCATCTCATACGTCTTCGCGATGTCCACCGTCGCGGATGCCTTGAAGCAGCACACACCTCGGCCCCGCACCGTGCGCAGCACGGCTTCTCCCAAGCCTCGTCGGCTTTTTCCAGATTGGTGTTAAACCACTCCTTTTAACTTATCCGGTCAGACTTCCTCGTAACTCGACAGCACCCCAGCATCCCGCAGTCACGCCGCAGCGTGAAACAGCCCCACCGCCCCCACATTTTTTGCCAAGAAGTTAGGCGAGGATCTGGTCGCGGAGGCCGCCGTAAGCGAACGTGCGGGGCAGGTCTTTGGCGTACATGCTGTAAGGGAAGCCGAGGTCGATGGAACTGGCAGCGTCGAGGGCAGCGACCTGCTCGGAAGAGAGGTGGAGGTCGAAGCTGGCGAGATTGTCGTGGAGTTGCGCGAGTTTGCGCGCGCCGAGTATGGGAATGATGGGAACAGGCCGATAGCGAAGCCACGCGAGCGCGACTTGCGCCATGCTGCGGCCGACTTGATCGGCGACTTGTTTGACGGCGGCCACGACGCGGTCGGTGCGCTGCTGCTCCGGGACAAAATCTTTCATCATCGGATCGCGCAAGCGCGCAGTGGCGGCTTCCGAAGAAGAGCCGTTGTGGCCGTGATATTTGCCGCTGAGCACGCCGCCGGAGAGCGGTGACCAGGAAGTGAAACCGATGTTGAACGCTTTGGCCATCGGCACGATTTCGCGTTCGACGGTGCGCTCGATGAGGCTGTATTCCACTTGCAAGCCGATGAACGGCGACCAGCCACGGAAGTGCGCGAGCGTGTTGGCTTGCGCCACCCACCAGGCGGGAGCGTCGGAGATGCCGACGTAGAGAATTTTGCCTTGACGGACGAGGTCGTCGAGCGCGCGCATGGTTTCTTCGGCGGGCGTGAGCTGATCCCAGATGTGGACCCAGTAGAGGTCGATGTAATTGGTTTGCAGGCGCTTGAGGCTGGCTTCGACGGACTGAAACATATTTTTGCGGTGGTTGCCCGCGCGATTGGGGTCTTTGCCGGGCGCGGAGTTGGTGTACTTGGTGGCGAGAACGATGCTTTCGCGGTGGCCCTGCAGGAATTCGCCGAGGAAAGTTTCGCTGGTGCCATTGGTGTACAGATTAGCGGTGTCGATGAAGTTGCCGCCCGCGGCGCGGAAGGCGTCATAAATTTTCCGAGCTTCATCTTTGGCGGAACCCCAGCCCCAGTCGTCACCGAAGGTCATAGTGCCGAGACAGGCTTCGGAAACGCGGAGACCGGAGTTGCCGAGGAGGCGGTAGCGCATGGGAGTCCTTGAGTAAGATTCGTGAATATTCGTTTTTCAGATGCGGCGCGGAGACGTGAGGGTACAGGAGAAGAGAATCAAAATCCGCAACCTGAAAAGCGCGGGGTGCAACACCCGCGGGGATGCGCGCTAAAGCGCAACTACTGAATATTGCGGGCGGCGGCCAGCAGTTGTTCGGCGCGGGGGCGGACGCGGATGTCTTCCGTGAAATTTTCCCAGCGCACGGTGTCCGAACGGTCGACGAGAAATTCGGCGGGGCGGGAGATGTCGGAGCCATCGGGCCCACCGGAATGATGGAGCAGATCGTAGCGACGAATGACTTCGGTGTGCGGGTCGGAAAGAAACGTGAAAGTGTAGTGCTGGGTCTGGCGGAGATGTGCGGAAACTTCGGGCGCGTCCACACTGATGGCGACGGGGCGAATGCCTTGCGCGGTGAACTCGGGAAGGTCGTCCTGGATGCCTCGTAACTCGAGGTTGCAGAACGGTCACCAATAGCCGCGGTAGAAGACGAGCAGGACGGCCTTGGGGGGTTGGGAAGCGCCGGGCGCGGCGGCGAAGAGTTGCGCGAGTGTGGTGGGTTGGCCGGTGCTGTCGGGGAGAGTGAAGTCGGGAACGCGCTGACCGACTTGCGGAGCGCCAGCGGACGCGGGAATGTGACGAGCACCGTAAAAAAAGGCGACCGAGCCGGCGGCCAACATCGCGGAGAGAATGGTGAGGCTGGTGCCCAGAATTTTGCCGCGGAAGAGTTGCGGTTCGCGAAACGCGCGGACGGTCGCGATCAGCAGAAAGAGCGAGGCGAGCAGGGGGAGCGCGAGGGTAAGCCAAGGGAACCATGCGGCAGTAAGGTGAACGAACGAGAAGACATTGCTGAAGATAGCGAGAAGGAACAGGCAGAGGCCCAGCCAGAGGGCGGAGTTGGTGCGCGTGGGCGAGGCGTCGGGCATTGCAAGCGCAGCGTAGCACGGAGGATATGAGCGGGCAACGGTGGCAGGCTGCGGAAGCCGGAATCGTGTCCAGCGTCACTGCGACCTGTGACGAACGGCATCGCGCCAAAGAAATGGCGGCGCAAGCATGCAGCAGGAGGTACGCGCCGATGCTTACTTCGAGACTCATGGAACTGATCTACCGGCATGCGGCCTCGTTGACGCATGCAGCGGTCGAGGACGTGTTAAGCAACGAGTGCACGGCCTCATTCCGGCGGATTCCCCGGGCCGAGCTCGAATCGCGGATCGCAGCGATGTACCAGAACCTGAGCAAATGGATTGGGAACTCGGGGGAAGGGGTCCGTGAGGAATACGAGGATTGGGGACGAACGCGATTCCGGCAGGGCATTCCGCTGAGCGAAATTGTGTATTCGGTGATTCTGATGAAGCATCACCTGCGGGATTTCATTCGGGAACATGGGCAGGTGGTATTTTCGGGAGACCGGCTAGCGAAGGAAATGATTGGTGTGGAGTTGTACAGCATTCAGGAATTGAACTACATGGTGGGAGAGTTTTTCGATCGCGCGCTGTACCACCTGGCGAAGGGTTACGAGACGGCGGAAAGGGCTGCGCAAGCGGTCGCGTGAGTGCGCCGTAGGGAAAGGCGAGACGAAAAAAGTCCTTTGCCGCCGAGTGGCAGCGAGTGGCAGTTTGTCCTCAGTTCAAACCGGTTGTTGCCAGACGAATTAGAGCTTGCAATCTCTAGGCTAAGACGCGGCGGACTGCGTCGGTGACCGTGCCATAGGCGAGGTGCGCGGCGAACTCGCAGGTTTCGTTGACCAAGCCATTTTTGGCGGGGCTGGCAGAGAGGCCGAGAGCAGGCACGGCCAACGAGTGAGCGCCACCGTACATGGCGCTACCCATCAGTACGCCGGCGCCTTTGGCGAGCCGCGGATGCTCTTCAGCGAGAAGCGCGTAGAGCGCACCAATTCCAGCAGCAAAAGCAAAGTGAACAATCGTTCCGGCCATTCTGCGTTTCGAGTACGGAATACGCCGGCCCGTGACGGCAGAGAAGACGGCATTGGCCACCTTCACCGTGGGATCGTCATAGACCGAAGTGCGTGTGCCGGTGAGTTTCGAGCCGAGCGAGTTAAGCGGGGCCATAAGCGCGGCACCGGCGAGTCCGCCGGCGGCACCTGCGGCTAAGGTTCGAAGTTTGCCCATGTAGTCCTCAATGCAAGCGAGTCAATCGGTACGAAAATAGGTTGAGGTAAGCAGAACCGACAGGACATTGGGGAATCTTGGTATTTTTCGAGTCGGTAGAACTGCGGAGAAGATGCCGCGCGGGCGATAGTCGTGGTTCGGGAGAATTGAAACGGGGAAGAGGGGAGCGGCACTATTCGACAGGTCTATATAGGATAGGCCGTAATCTAGGTGTGTTGCCGAATAAACCCGTGAAGTGGAGGCGTGCGGAATGAGCTACCACTATTCCTATTTGGTTGGAGTGCTCATTTTTTGGGCGGCGTGGATCGTGTGTTATGCGGTCGGGAAGAGTTATCGACGGCAGATGCTGTGGGGCAGTTTGGTGGCGGGGCCGTTGGGTGTGACAAACATTTTGTTCGTGCACCAATACTGGACGCCGCCGTCGCTCTTCGATCTGGATAATCGAATTGGATTTGGAATCGAAGACATTTTGTGGGCCTTTGCGGTCGGCGGAATCGCTTCGGTGCTGGGAGAGATTTTTCTCAAGGAGCGGCTGTCGCGCATTCGCGGCGCCGGGCATAAAAGGCATTACGCGCCGTTTGTTGTGCTGGTTGTCGTGTTTGGGCTTCTGGAGTTGTGGCATCCACACAAGACCATCTACAACACCGTGATTGCGTTTACGGCGGGTGCGATCGTGGTGGCGTTTTTGCGACCGGATTTAATCGCGCTGATGCTGACGAGTGCGGTGGTGTTCGCCGGTTTGTACGAGATTTTGTTCCTGTATTTCCTGGCGTTGTACCCGGATTTTATTCAGCGCTATTACAACGTGCCGAATTTGCTCGGAATTTACGTCTTGGGAGTGCCGATCGAGGAGTTGATGTTCGCCTCGTCAGGCGGCGCGATCTGGAGCGTGGCGTACGAATATTTGCTGGGCTACCGCGTGTCGAGCGGCAAGGGGATTTAGTGAAATCGGCGTGCGGCAACTTCGTTTGCGGAAGGTGGGGCAGCTTCGGAGAGAAGTTGCTCGAGGGAGGCGCGGACGTCGGCGGCGAGTTCGAAATTGGCCTGACCAGTAGCGGAGCTGGCGAAGCCAGCGTGGATGCTGCGGACGCGGCCGTCGCGGCCGAGAAAAACGGTCGTCGGGTAAGCACCGAAATTAACAAGTTGCGGAAGCTTCTGCGGCACTTCGCCGACAGTACCAGCGAGCAAGACGGGGTAGGGAACGGAAAATTCGCGGACGAAAGCGGCGATACGCGGATTGTCTTCGGCGGGATCGCCGGCGGCTTCGAAATTCAAGCCGACGATTTCGAGACCTTGCGCGTGATAGCGGCGGTAGAGATCGACAAGGAAGGGAGCTTCGTCGCGGCAGTTCGGGCACCAGGTACCACCGATGGC
>Ga0335079_10004212_pt1 | contig 16548 bp, 15 predicted proteins | sample Lox_Sample_33_FD_206719 | JGI IMG/M metagenome (GOLD analysis project Ga0335079, IMG submission 206719) | Soil microbial communities from Loxahatchee National Wildlife Refuge, Florida, United States - Lox_Sample_3.3 | ecosystem: Environmental > Terrestrial > Soil > Wetlands | place: USA... | reverse complement strand
TCGAGCACATGGGCATCATCGCGGTCGCGCTCGGGTTCGGCGGGGTGCTCGGGCTGTACGGCGCGCTGCTGCACACGCTCAACCACGCCATCGCCAAGGCCGTGCTGTTCCTGGACAGCGGCGACGTGGCCCTGCGGTACCGGACCCGCGAAGCGGCCGGGGTCCGCGGGCTGCTGGTGGCGGTCCCGGTCACCGGCGGGGCGCTGCTGTTCGGCTCGCTGGCGGTGCTCGGGTCGCCGCCGTTCGGCCTGTTCCTGTCCGAGCTGACCATCGTCAGGGCGGGGTTCGCCCGGTCCAGCCCGATCCTGCCGCTGCTGCTGCTCGGCCTGCTCGCGGTGGCGTTCATCGCGTTCGCCCGGACCACCGCCGGGATGGTGACCGGGTCCGCGGCGTCCCCAGCCGCTCCGGCCAGTCCGGATGGCTCGGCCGCCCCGGCCAGCCCAGCCACTCCCGGCGCCCCGGTCGATCCGTACCGCGGGCGCGGGGCCCGGTGGGCGGCCGCCGTCCCGCTCGCGGCCGGGCTGGTGGCGCTGCTCGTGCTGGGCCTGTGGATCCCGGCGGGCCTGAATACCGCGATCCTGCACTCGCTGGCGGTGATCCGGTGACCACCACCCGGCCCGAACCCCCCGGCACCCTCGCCAGCCTGCTCGGGGCGGTCGGCGGCGCCGCGCACCGGGACGAGGGGAACGCCGTCACGGTCGAGGTGCCGGCCAGCCAGCTGGAGACGGCGGTGCACCACCTGGCGGCCACCGGCGCCCGGCTCGCCGACCTGTTCGCGTCCGACGGCGACCAGGTGACGCTGCGGCTGGTCTGGGCCCTGGACACCGAGCAGCAGTACCTCATCACCGAAACCGCCGTCACCGGGGGGGAGTACCCGCCGCTGTCCGATATCGCGCCCGCCGCCTTCACCGAGGAATGCGAGATCTACGAGCAGTTCGGCATCCGCCCGGCCACCGGCAAGCCGCTCAACCGGATCGCCCTGCCGCCGCACGCGGGACAGGATTTCCCCCGCCTGGGCCACGAGCCGCCACAGGAGCCGGCCGAGGTCCACGCCCCGCACACCGTCGGCGGGCAGGCGTTCGAGTTCCCGTTCGGCCCGGTCCGCCAGGTCGGCGTGGAGTCCCTGTACTACGGGCTGGTGACCAGCGGCGAGGAAGTCGTCGACCTGTACCTGTTCACCTGGCACAAGCACCGCGGGCTGGAGTGGCGGCTGCGCGGCCGCACGCCCGCCAGCGCCCTGTTCCTCGTCGAGCGCACCGAGGGCCTGAGCGCCATCGCGGTGAGCTGGTCGTTCGCCGCGGCGGTCGAGGCCGCGCTGGGCGCCAGCCCGCCACCGGCCACGCAGCGGACCCGGGCGGTCGCGCTGGAGCTGGAACGGCTGTACAACCACGCCGCCGCGATCGCGGCGCTGTGCCAGTCCACCGGGCTCTCCGTCGGCCAGTCCGCCGCCGAGATCGCGCTGGAGCGGCTGCTGCGGCTGGGCGCCGCGGCGTTCGGCCACCGTTACCTGTTCGGCGTCATGGAGGTGGGCGGGGTGCGGCGGGCCCCCGACGCGGCGGCCCTGCGCGACGGTCTGCCCGGCGCCTATGGCGAGCTCCGGCGGGCCGCCGACGCGCTGCTGTCCACGAACTCCTTCATGGACCGGCTGGAGGCGGCCGGGATCGTCACCGGCGAGCAGGCACGCCGCCTCGGCCTGGTCGGGCCGGTCGCGCGGGCGGCCGGGGTGGGCATCGACACCCGCCGGGACCAGCCGTCGGCGCCGTACGCCGAGCACCCGCCCGTGCTGGCGGTCCGGGCCAGCGGCGACGTGCTGGCCCGGTTCCACGTGATGCTGGACGAGGCGGCCGAGTCGGCCCGGCTGATCACCGACCTGCTGGACGCGGGCGCCGGGGCCGGGACGGTGCCCCTTCCCCCCGGCGGCGGCCGCGGGCTCGGCTGGGCGGAGTCACCGCGCGGCGAGGCGCTGACCTGGGTCGCGATCGACGGCTCGGGCCGGATCGCCCGCGCGCGCCTCCGGCCGGCCTCGGTCCGCAACTGGCGCGGGTTCGACGACGCCTGCCGGTCGCAGAACGTCTTCACCGACATCCCCATCATCGAGGCCAGCTTCTGGCTGACCGTGGCCGGGACAGCACGCTGAGGCGAGGTGATCACAGATGCCGATGTGGTTTGCCCGGGGCCTGCGCCGCGGGATCGTCACCACCCGGTACCCCGCGCGGCCCGAGCCATCGGCCGCCGGGCTGCCCACCCCACCCGCATTCGATGCGCAACGAATCGACGCCGCACTCGCCGATCGTCTCTGCGAGCTGTGCCCCAGCCGGGCGTTGCGCCTGGTGAAGGGGGACGGGGAGGCGGGTGGGGATGTGCTGGTCTTCGACGTGGGCGCCTGCACCGCCTGCGGCCGGTGCCAGGAGGCGGCCCCCGGGGCGGTCACCGCGAGCGGGGAGTTCGAGCTCGCCGCCACCGCGCGCGGCCACCTGGTCAAGCGCATCCCGCTGGCGGAGGCCCGGCCGTGAGCGGCAACGACATGGCCGCCAGCGGAGGCGCCGGGCCGGCAACGGGCCCGGCGCTGGGCGGCCGTGCCGGGGAGGCCGGCCAGGAACAGCGGGTGGCGGCGGAGCTGCGGGCGCGGGTCGCCCGCCAGTTCGGCCGCAGCCTGCACATCCGCACCCTGGACACCGGGTCGTGCGCCGTGTGCGAGCAGGAGATTCGGCTGCTCGCCGCCCCCCATTACGACCTGCACCGGCTCGGCTTCTTCTTCACCCCCGCCCCCCGGCACGCGGACCTGCTGATGGTGACCGGGCCGATGATCCGGGCGTTCGGCGTTGCCGCCCGCAAGACCTTCGACGCCATGCCCGGCCCCAAGATCGTCGTCGCCACCGGCGCGTGCGCGCTGGGCGGCGTCTACCCGGCGGACGCGTTCACCCACGGCGGGGTCGGCGAGGTTCTGCCGGTGGACGTGTGGATTCCCGGCTGCCCGCCCAGCCCGCTGGCCCTGCTGCAGGGCCTGCTGGTGGCCGTGGACCGGCTGGCCGAGAAGGTGGCCGGCCTGACCTTCATCGCCGGTGCCCAGCCGGGAGAGGTGCCCGAATGAACTCCCTGACCTGGTTCTACGCCGCCGCCGTCGGCTGGGGGCTGGCCGCGGCCGTGGCGCTGCTGGGCGGCAGCGCCCCTGGCGCCGCTCGTGGCACAGTCAAGGGCGCGCTGCGGGCGGCGTGCGTGCTGTCGGCGCTCGGCGGTGCCGCCGCCGTCGCGGGCGGGGTGTCGTCGCTGCTGTGGGGCAACTCCCGCGTCGTCTCGCTGGGCGGCGCGGTGGTCGTGGGCACGATGCAGCTGCAGGCCAGCAGCCTGGCCGGGGTGTTCACGGCCCTGCTCGGGCTGGTCGCGGTCGCCCTCGCGGCCTACGCGCCCCGCTACCACGAGGCGGGCGCCGGCTCGGCGGTGTACCTGGCCGTCTACAACCTGACACTGGTCGCGGCGCTCGCGGTGTTCACCGCCGCGAACGTGGTGACCTTCCTGGTCGCGTGGGAGTCGGTGGCGCTGCTGTGCTACCTGCTGATCCTGCGGCACCCACGCCGCGACACCGTCGCCAGCGGGGCGTTCTGGTTCCTGGCGCTGTCCGAGACCGGGTTCGTGCTGATCATCGCCGCCTTCGTGATCCTGGCCACCCAGGCGCACTCGATGCAGCTGGATGTGATCGCGGCGCGCGCGCACCTGGTGCCCGCCGGCTGGCGGGACGCGGCGTACCTGCTCGCGCTGACCGGGTTCGGCTTCAAGGCGGGCCTGGTCCCGCTGCACGTGTGGCTGCCCGAGGCGCACCCGGTCGCGCCCGCCGACGGGTCGGCGTTCCTGTCCGGGCTGGTGGTCAAGCTCGGCGCCTACGGCATCGCGCTGTTCGCGTTCCGGTTGCTGCCCATCGGGGCGGCCTGGCTGGGGCTGCTCACCCTGGCCGCCGGGGCGGTCACCGCGGCCATCGGCATCCTCTACGCCCTGAACGAGCGCGACCTCAAGCGGTTCCTCGCCTTCTCCACCATCGAGAACACCGGGATCATCGTCATCGCCTTCGGCGCGGCCATGGTGTTCGGCTCCTACGGCCGGCGGGACCTGTGGGCGTTCCTGCTGCTGGCCGGCCTCTACCACGTCGCCAACCACGGCACCTACAAGTCGCTGCTGTTCCTGGAGGCCGGGGTGGTCGAGCACGCGGCCGGCACCAGGGACATGGACCGGCTGGGCGGCCTGATCCACCGGCTTCCCCGCAGCGCGGTGATCACGCTGGTGGGGACGCTGGGCATCGCCGCGCTGCCGCCCCTGAACGGCTTCGTCAGCGAGTGGCTGATCTTCCAGGGGCTGTTCCAGGGGTTCCGGACCGGCAGCCATCTGATCGGCATCCTGATCGTGCTCGCCGCGGCGACCCTGGGGCTGACCAGCGGGCTGGCCATCTACGCGTTCGTCCGCGGGTACGGCATCCCGTTCCTGGGAATGCCGCGCACCCGCCAGGCCGCCGCGGCCAGCGAGCGCGGCCAGCCGACCGCCGGGCCGGGGCTGCTCGCCGCCGCCTGCGTGGCGCTGGCCGTCGGCGCGCCGCTGGTGCTGCTGGCGCTGTCCCGGGCCGTCCGCACCGTCACCGGCGTGGCGCTGCGCCCGCTGCTGCTGCCGGGGAACCTGACTGTCATCCCGGCGCACACCGACTTCTCCGCGTTCTCGCCCACCTACCTCGCGGTGTTCCTGATCGCCGTGACCGTGGTGCCGGTGCTGATCTACCTCGCGGGCCGGCCGCGCGCGGACTCGGTCACCGTGCCGGTCTGGGACGGCGGGATGGTCGCGTTCCGGCCCCGGATGCAGTACTCGGCCATGACGTTCTCCGCGCCCACCCGGGTCACCTTCGACGCCCTGTACCGGCCGTCGGTGTCGCTGCGCCGGGCGTCGGACGACCCGGCCGGCCGGTCCGGGCCCGTGCACTACGAGACCGAGGTGACCCCGGTCTTCCTGCGGTACCTGTACCGGCCGGTGATCCGCGCCGTGGAATGGCTCGCCGACACGGTGCGCCCGATCCAGTCCGGGGACGTCAACCTCTACCTGCTCTACGTCTTCGTGGTGATCCTGCTCGCCTACCTGATCGGCGCGCTATGACCCACCTGCCATGACTCAGCGGCGGAGGGGCTCGCCGTAAGCCTGCGGAGATGCCGCCAACGGTCCCTGCCAGTACCGGAAGGCCGATGGCGTGTCCCACAGGTGCCCGGCGGGCTGCTGCCCGCACGCGGGCGGCGATCCCGTCCCGTCCGTCGCTGGCGGCGGCGGCGCGCCCGGCTGCCCGCCGGACGTGCCCGGGGCGGCGCTGCCAGAGCGGGTCGCCCACCTGTACGTGTGCCAGGGGCTGTCCACCTACCGCATCGGGGACGTGGTGGGCATCAGCCGCCAGCGGGTGACCCGCATGCTGCACCGGGCCGGGGTGCCGGTCAAGGCCCAGGGCAACGGCCGGCGCCGGCTTCCCCGCGGCGCCGGCGCGGGCGTGCCCGGCACGCTGCTGGCCGAGCTGTACCTGCGTCACCGGCTCACCTGCGCCCAGATATCGCAGCTGACCCAGATCCCGGCCCGGACCGTCCGGGACCGGCTGCGCGCCGACGGCGTCGCGCTGAGAACCCGGGGCCGGTTCAACCGGGAGGACAGGCTCACCGTGGACCCGGACGTGCTGGCCGAGCTGTACCTGCGCGCCGGGCTGTCCTCCGGCGAGGTCGGCAGGCTGCTCGGCGTGTCCCGCCGGGTGGTGCTGCGCACCGCCCACGACGAGGGCCTGCCGGTGCGGATAGGCGGCCCGCCGCCAGCGCGCGGGCCGGCCGAGATCGAACTCATCGCGGCCCTGTACGCCGACCCGCACGTGCGGCGGGTGCTCGCCCGGCACGGCCTGCCCACGGTGCCGCCCGGCGGGCCGGTCTGGCAGCGGTTCCCGGTCCCCGCCCGGCTCAGCCCGGGCCTGGCCGGGGAACTGTATGTCTCGTGCGGGATCGGCGTGCACCACATCGAGCTGCTGACCGGCCAGCCCGCCGACTGCGTCCGCAAGCTCCTGCACGCCGCCGGGGTGCCGCTGCGGCCCGCTGGCGGGAGATCTCCGTTCCTGCGCCGGTGGCGGCACGCGTGACGCTGACCCCGATGCTGCAGAACGGATGCTCGCCGCGGCCGTGGCTTCCGGGCCCGGCCCCGCCGCCGTAGGCATGCGGCCGTAACGCTCACCCCGTGGGAGGGATGCGCGGCGCCCGGTTCTGGGTAACGCTGTCCCCCGCAGGCATGAAAGCACGTGGGCCGGTCGGCGACCGGCGAAAGAGGTGTGCGGTGAGCGAGCCCTTCAAAGGAACGGTCAACGTCGACATCCGGGACTCGGTGCCCGACTGGACCCCGTTCGAGCCGCCGAAGGCGCCCGACGGTGCGCCGAACGTGGTGTACATCGTGCTCGACGACGTGGGGTTCTCCGCCATGAGCTGCTACGGCGGGCCGATCGAGACGCCGAACATCGACCGGATCGCCGCCGGCGGGGTGCGGTACACGCAGTGGCACACCACGGCGCTGTGCTCACCGACCCGCTCCTGCCTGCTCACCGGGCGCAACCACACCCGCAACTCGATGGCCTGCATCACCGAGGCGGCTAGTGGCTTCCCGAACGCCAGCGGGACCATCCCGCCGGAGAACGGCATGCTGCCGGAGATCCTGGGCGAGCTGGGCTGGAACACCTACATCGTCGGCAAGTGGCACCTGTGCCCGACCGACGAGATGAACCTCGCCTCGACCCGGCGGAACTGGCCCACCGGCCGCGGGTTCGAGCGGTTCTACGGGTTCCTCGGCGCCGAGACGAACCAGTGGTACCCGGACCTGATCTATGACAATCATCCGGTGGACCAGCCGAAGTCCCCGGCCGAGGGCTATCACCTCACCGAGGACCTGACCGACAAGGCGCTGGAGTTCATCAAGGACGCCAAGACGGTCGCGCCGGACAAGCCGTTCTTCCTGTACTACGCGCCCGGCGCGGCCCATGCGCCGCATCACGTCTCGAAGGAATGGGCCGACAAGTTCAAGGGCCGCTTCGACATGGGGTATGAGGCGATCCGCGAGCAGACCCTGGCCCGGCAGAAGGAGCTCGACATCGTCCCGGCCGAGACCGAGCTGCCGCCGGTCAACCCGATCGGCACGCCGGAGACCCGCACGGGGCCCAAGGGGCAGCCGTTCCCGCCGCTGGATGTCACCCGGCCGTGGGACACGCTGTCGGCGGAGGAGAAGCGGCTGTTCTGCCGGATGGCCGAGGTGTATGCGGGGTTCCTGGCGCACGCCGACCACCACATCGGCCGGCTGCTGGACTACCTGGAGGAGTCCGGGCAGCGGGAGAACACGCTGGTGATCCTGGTGTCCGACAACGGGGCCAGCGGCGAAGGCGGTCCCGACGGCTCGGTCAACGAGATGCTGTTCGCGAACGGCATCCCCGACAACATCCAGGCCAACCTGGCGATGATCGACGAGCTCGGCGGGACCAGGACCTACAACCACTACCCGAACGGGTGGGCGATGGCGTTCAACACGCCGTTCAAGATGTGGAAGCGGTATGAGTTCAACGGCGGCACCGCCGACCCGTGCATCATCTCCTGGCCCTCGGCCACGGCAGGCAACGGTGGCAGAGGTGAACTGCGCCACCAGTACCACCACGCCATCGACATCGTGCCGACCATCCTGGACACCCTCGGGGTGCAGGCCCCGGCCACGATCAAGGGCCACGTGCAGAGCCGCTTCGACGGGGTCAGCATGCGTTACAGCGTGGACGATCCGTCCGCGCCGTCGGCGCGCAAGACCCAGTTCTACTCCATGCTCGGCTCCCGCGGGATCTGGCACGACGGGTGGAAGGCGGTCACCACGCATCCGACCCTGTCCGGGTGGAGCGACTTCAACGACGACACCTGGGAGCTGTACCACACCGACACCGACCGCGCCGAGCTGCACGATCTGGCCGGCGAGCATCCGGATAAGCTCCGTGAGCTGGTCAATCTGTGGTTCGCCGAGGCCGGCGACAACGCGGGCTTCCCGCTCGACGACCGGTCCGCGGTGGAGATCATCACCACGCCGCGGCCGCAGCTGGCCTCGCCCCGCGACCGCTACGTCTACTTCCCCGGCACCGCCGAGGTCCCCGAGGCGCAGGCGGTGAACGTCCGCAACCGCTCCTACACCATCGGCGCGCTGGTGGACATTCCCGCCCCCGGCGCGCAGGGTGTGCTGTTCGCGCACGGGTCACGCTTCGGCGGGCATGCCCTGTATGTGAAGGACAACCGGCTGCACTACGTCTACAACTTCGTCGGCATGATGGAGCAGAAGATCGACACAACAGAGAACCTGCCCACCGGCGAGAACCTGATCCTGTCGGCCTCCTTCGACAAGGACGGAGAGGACCCGCCCCACGTGTCCACCGGGATCCTGTCCCTGTACCACGGGGACAAGAAGGTCGGCGAGGGCCGCATCAAGACCCAGCCCGGGCTGTTCTCCCTCGCGGGCGAGGGCCTGTGCGTGGGCCGCGACAGCGGCGAACCGGTCACCGGCGACTACCCGGGCGCTCACCCGCACTCTTTCACCGGTGGCACCATCAAGCGTGTCGCCGTCGACGTCAGTGGCGATCCCTACCTCAACCTTGAGCGCGAGGCCCAGGCCATGCTCGCCCGCGAGTAGCGAAGCACCAGTCCGATCGGGCGCCTTGAGTGCGGCTCCCATCACCATTCACCGCACCAGCCACACGGGCCCCTGCGGCATTGCAGCTCCGAACGCAGGTGAGCTGGAAAGCTCGTGATCATAACCTCGGTGTAGCCAGGTGCCCGCCCAGCACCTGCCTCCATGCGGCGATGATGGCGTGGACGTGGGGTGAGCAGGGAGGGCTGGAGCATGAAGTTCCCGGACCTGGGCGCACTGGTGAACCAGGTCATCGCCTGGGCGGACGGCGTGCAGCGGCGGCACGGCGTGTTCGGGTTCCCCTACGCGGTGATCAAGAAGTACGGCGACGATGACGGCGGGCGGGAGGCGGCGCTCATCACGTACTACGGGTTCCTGTCCATCTTCCCGCTGCTGCTGCTCGGGGTGGCGATCCTGTCGAAGGTGCTGGCCTCGGATCCCGGGCTGCGGCAGCAGCTGATCACCGCGATCGTGCCGCCGCGGCTGCAGCCCACGGTCAAGCAGGCGGAGGCGAGCCTGCCGACGTCGACCGTCCCGTTCATCGCCGGCCTCATCGGCCTGCTGTTCTCCGGGACCGGCGTGGTGTTCTCCGCCTATCAGACGCTGAACAACGTCGCCGCCGTACCGCGGCGGCTGCGGGCCGGGTTCATCCCCCGCTACATCCGGGTGTTCGTGATGCTGGCCACGCTGCTGCTCGGGGCGGTGGCGGTCGGCACGCTCACGGTGGTGGCCACCGCGCTGCCCGACGTGCTGGGAGTGGAACGCGCGGTGGCGGTGGCCGGGTCGGCCCTGATCATCTTCGGCGTCCTGATGCTGGGCTCCCGGCTGCTGCTGGTGCGGCACGCGCCGTTCCGCGCCCTCTGGCCGGGCGCCGTCATGGGCGCGGTGACGGTGACGCTGGTGCTCAACCTCGGGCCGCCGCTGCTGGCCAGGCTGGTGGCCAAGGCCGGGCCCGTCTACGGCAGCTTCGCCACCGTGGCGGGCATGTTCGCGCTGCTCTACCTGGTCAGCCAGGCGCTGGTCTACTCGGCCGAGGTGGCGGCCGTCCGGTACGCCCGCCTGTGGCCACGGGCCGTGGACGTGAACAATCCCACCGCGGCCGACGTCCGCGCCATGGCCCTGCTGGCCGGCGAGCAGGAGCGCATCCAGGCCGCCCGGGTGGACCTCCGGCTCGTCTCCCGCGACCTACCCCCGGCCGCTGGGCCCGGCGCTGGCCCTGGTGGCGTTACCCGCCCGGGGTGACCAGGCCGGACTCGTAGGCGAGCACCACGGCCTGGGCCCGGTCGCGCAGGCCCAGCTTGGCCAGGATGCGGCTGACGTGGGTCTTGGTGGTCTGCTCGGCGATGACCAGGGTGTCGCTGATCTCGGCGTTGGACAGGCCGCGGGCGACCAGCCGCAGCACCTCGGTCTCCCGGCCGGTGAGCACGGTGAGGGCGGTGGGCGGCCGTAGGCCCGCGGCCGGGCGGCGGGCGAAGTCGGCGATCAGCCGCCGGGTCACCGATGGGTCCAGCAGCGCGTCGCCGGCCGCGACCACCTGGACCGCGTGCACCAGCTCGGCGGCGGTGGCGTCCTTGAGCAGGAAGCCGCTGGCGCCTGCCCGCAGCGCCTCGTACACGTAGTCGTCGAGGTCGAACGTGGTCAGCATGAGGACGCGCGGCCGGTGCGGGCCGGGCGCGGCGCCGAGGATCTGGCGGGCCGCTTCGAGCCCGTCCATGACCGGCATCCGCACGTCCATCAGCACGACGTCGGGGTCCAGCTGCCGCGCCTGGCCGACCGCGTCGGCGCCGTCGGTGGCCTGCCCGACCACGGCCATGCCCGGCTGGGCGGCGAGCACCGCGGCGAAGCCCTCCCGCACCATTGCCTGGTCGTCGGCGATCAGGCACCGGGTGACCGCGCCGTCCGCGGCGCCAGCTGCCGTCATGCCGCCTCGCCGAGCGGCAGCACCGCGGACACCACATAGCCGCCGCCTGGCGCCGGGCCGGCCGACAGCGAGCCGCCCAGCAGCGCCACCCGCTCGCGCATCCCCGTCAGTCCCTGCCCCGGCCCGTGGCCGTTCCCGGCCAGCCCGTCAAGCCCGGTCGCGGGCGTCAGCGCGGCCGCGGCGCCGTCCGCGCCGGGCCCGGGGCTGTTTCCGCCCGGCTCATAGCTGTTCCCGCCACGCTCATGGCCGTTGACACCCGGCCCGGCCGCGGCGCCCGGCCCGCTGCCCGGGCCCGGCCCGCCGGGGCCGTTGGCGACCCGCAGCAGCACCGCGCCGCCGCTGCGGGCCACCGACACCGTCACCGCCGCCCCCGGGGCGTGACGGCTGGCGTTTGACAGCGATTCCTGCACGATCCGGTACGCGCACACGCCGACGCTGGCGGGCACCTGGTCCAGCGCGGGCGGGGCGGACAGCTCCACCGGCACCCCGGCCTGCCGGGCCGCGTCGACGAGCACGGGCAGGTCCGACAGCTGCGGCTGCGGGGCGCGCGCGGCGGGCTGGTCGTAGCGCAGCACGCCGAGCAGCCGCCGCATGTCGGCCAGCGCCTCGCGCGCCGCCCCGCTCAGCGAGCCGAACTCGTCGCGCACCTGCTCGGGCAGGCCGCCCAGCCGGTACGGCGCGGTCTCCGCCCGTACCGCGATCAGCGACATGTGGTGGGCGACCACGTCATGCAGCTCGCGGGCGATCCTGGCGCGCTCCTCCAGCACCGCCCGCCGGGCCCGTTCCAGCTCGGTGCGCTCGGCCTGGCCGGCCAGGGACCGCTGGGCGCGCCGCCGGGAGCCCATGGCGTCCACCAGGACCGCGAGGGCGGTGAACGCGACAGCGCCCAGGGCACAGATGAGCAGGCCCGAGTGCTCATTCCGCGTCCACAGCAGCCACGGGATGAGGGTCAGCGCCCACATCCACCACAGCACCGGCCGCTGGTGGCGGACCCCGGCGACGCAGAACACCACCAGCAGCACCAGTAGCTGCATCGCGTCCCACGGCGAGTTCCCCCATGTGGCACCGGTCAGCGGGACAAGCAGCAGCGCGAGCCACCCGATCCGCCAGCCCAGCAGCGGATACCGCGCCGCCAGCGGGAGCGGCACCACCACCACCAGGGCTATCAGCGCCGCCACGGTCATCGGTCCCGCGGGCAGCAGCCACCCACCCGGCAGGAACACCGGATGCGAGAACAGGCCAGGACGGGAAGTGCTGATCACCACAGCGTGCCCGGCGACCTTGGCGAGACGCCCGGGAGGCACCCGTTGTATGGCGTTGCTCACCACGCGGATCCAGCTCCCGGACACGGTGACCAGGCTGGCCAGGCACAGCACCAGGGTCGCCGCGGTCAGGCCGCCGAACACGGCCCGGCGATGCCATGGCGAGCGCCACGCCGGGGCCGGGTCGGGCCCGATCAGCACCTGGACCAGCCCGGCTCCCGCCTGGGCCGCCAGCCGGCGGGCGCGGCCCACCGCCGGCCGGGCCCCGGTCATCGGTATCACGCTGCCAGGGTAGGCCGCCCGCGCCCCCCGGTCGTCCCGCCCAGGGCTGTCATACCTGGGTATGAGCCCGGCCGCACCGGTTACGGCGAATGACCCGGCGCGCCCCGGCGTGGCCGGTGCACCATGAAGGCACGCCGGAGAGAGCGGGAGGGAGGCCAGGCACGCGATGACAGACATCGATCCCGGTGCGGACATCGAGATCAACCACGGTGAGGAACACGTGACGGCCAGGATCCCGCTGGCCGGGCAGGTCACCCGCGATTGGCTCCGCTACTACCAGAAGCTGGCGCGGGCCAGGGACCTGCCCGCCGAGGCGCAGGAGTTGCCCGGCCGGGCCTGGATCGCCGTCCGGGTCCCGGCCAGCGACGACCACGACGAGGTGCTGGCGATGCTGGACACCGCCCGCACCCTCATCGCCGAGGCGGACGCCGCGGCCGAGCAGCCGCCCGCGACCGCCCACGCGGAGGCCGTCGTCCGGGAATGGTGGGCCCGGCAACGGGCCTGACCGGCGCCGCCACCGGCCCTTTCAGTTCCCGGTCTCGATCGGGACGCCCATCATGGAGCCGTATTCGGTCCATGATCCGTCGTAGTTCTTCACGTTCGGCCGGCTGAGCAGTTCGTGCAGCACGAACCAGGTGTGGGCGGAGCGCTCGCCGGTCAGCAGCGCCTCGAACCCGGCCCGGCCGGTGAAGTCGCGCCGCACGGGATCTTGCAGGTCCTGCTTCCAGTCGAGCGTGACGGCGCCTTTGATGTGCCCCTTGTGGTAGGCGGTGGTGTCCTCGTCGACCTCCACCAGCACCACGCGGGGGTCCCCCAGGTATGCCTGCACCCAGTCGGCGCGCTACGGCGCCGGGGTGAGGCGGCCGTAGGACGTGAGCGTCCGCAGGGCCTGGAGCGTGACGATCCCCCGCCATTCGAGCGCTGTGGCTTCGCTCGGCGGCTCCCAGGTGATCGCCCATCCGCCGTCAGGCTGCTGGCTCTGCTGCAGGTGGTCCACGTGGGCGCCGAGCTGGGCATCGGTGAACAGGGCCCGCCAGCGCGAGCCGGCGGCGGGCGCCAGCTGCAGCGGCGTCAGGCCGTAGCCCGGCGCGGCGGGGTCGAGATGCAGCCCGGGGACCTCGGCCAGGTGGCGCGCCAGCTCGGCCGCGCACCGGTCGGCCCGGTCCCGCTCGGGCGTGTGCTCAAGGAAGACAAGCACCTCCGAGAGGGTGTGCGCCCCGTCCAGCCCTCCGCCCGACTCCACCTGCTGCCAGCAGTACCGGGCGGCCTGTGTCATCCAGGGATGCTCGACGCCGAGCTGATTGAGCAGCCCCACCAGCCCGGCCGTCGGGTTGAGGCCCGGCTGGTAGGTCCACTCGGTCCAGTGCGCTGCCCGGGGGAAGGACTCGATGACCGGGAAGGCGAGCGGCACGGCACCCCCCGCCCCGGCCTCGGCTGCGGTGGCGGCCAGGAAGTCACACGCGCGCAGGACCATCACACGGTCGGTGCCGCCGCCCGCCGTGGCCAGGGCCTGGAAGGCGGTCTCGACATCGATGGGCAGGCTGGCCGGGCAGCGCTTGTCCGGCTCCAGCCCGTGCCCGAAACCGCCATCGTCGTTCTGGTAGCCGCGCAGGGCATCGGCGACCCCCGCCGCGGGCGCACCCAGGAAACAGGCGGCGAAGAGCCGCCGTTCCAGCAGCCGCGCCTGCCTGAGCAGGAAGCCGTTACCAGCGGCGAACGCATCGTCCATGACCGGCAGGTTACGGTCCGCGGCAACGGCTGTCTTGAACAGATCGGACCAGCAGCGGCCGCCGGCCCGGCTTGACACGAGTTGACCGATAGGATTAATTTTTGACCATGCGGTCAGAAAACAGTCCGATCGGTCAGGAAGCGGGCCGGACCTTCACCGAGACCGCACGCCGGGCGCAGATCATGGCGGCCGCCATCGACACCATCGCCGAACTGGGGTACGCGCAGGCCTCCCTTGGCCGCATCGCCCAGAACGCCGGCACCAGCAAGGGCGTGATCCTCTATCACTTCGGCGGCCGGGACGAGCTCGTCAGGGCAGTGGTCGCCGAGCTGGTGGCCAGGGGCGTGGCATATATGCAGCCCCGGATCGAGGCCGCGCCGGGCGGCGCGGGCAAGCTGCGGGCCTACATCGAGTCGAACCTGGCCTTCATGCGGGAGAACCGCAACCACGTGGTCGCGATCGTGGAGATCGCGCTGACCGCCCGCGCCGCCGACGGCAGCCGGCTGTACGACTTCTCGATCCAGGACGCGGGGGTGACCGCGCTCCAGCAGCTGCTCGCCCACTTCCAGCGCGTCGGCGAGTTCCGGGCCGGCTTCGACCCGCATGTGATGGCGATGACGATCCGTGCGGCCATCGACGCGGTGCCATCACAGCTCGCCCGGGATCCAGGGCTCGACGTCGGCCACCATGCCCGCGAGCTGGCGGACCTGTTCCATATCGCCACCCGGCCCGGGGAAGGCCCCCGGCCGCTCACCGATCAGCAGTCAGCGGAGGAATCATGAGGCGCTCTTTCCCAGCCCATCCCGTTCACCTGGTAACCGCATTGGAGGAGACATGTCTGCGAACTGATCACACGCACGCCACCGACGCGCCGGGATGGCGCATCGCGGCCCCCGGCCACGGTGGTGGCCGCCTCCCGGCTCATGTACGCCGGCGCGGCCCTTGAGCTGGCCGCTCTGATCACCATCGTGGTGACCGCTGGCAGCGTCAGGTCGGCCGTGCTCGCGGCTCACCCGGCCCAGTGGCACGCCGTGCTCATCCACATCACCGGCGACGAGATCGGTGCGCCGATCGCCATCGGCCTGTGGCTGTGGCTGGCGTGGGCGAGTGGCCGCGGGTATGACTGGGCGAGGCTGGTCTTCACGGCGTTCTTCGGCCTGATGACCCTCAGCCTGCTCAACGCGCTGGCCGGGCACGGCCTGGTGTACGCCCGGGCCGACGTGACCGCCGGGCTGGCCCTGTGGCTCGTCGCCCTGGCGGCGATCGTCCTCATCTTCAGCAAGAAGTCCAACCGGTACTACCGGCAGGGCATCGCCCAGCGGTAGTACCCCGCCACGGCATGCGCGACCGGTGACCACGCCCAGTCGCGCAGCGCAGGCGCCTCGTCCCGCTCATCTGGTAACCATTATCTGCCCGCCCACCTGCCACCCTGGGAGCTGCCATGCCGCTGTTCAACAACCAGCCCGGGACGGACGCCGCCACGTGGGAACCACCGGCGGCCGAGACCCGGCTGGCACACACCGCTGGCGCCGACCCGGCCGGCGTCTTCACCTCCGACCTGTCGGTCTCGGAGTACGTGCTGCTCGGCGAGGCGGGCTTCGAGCCACTCGGCTTCGTCATCGGCTCATCGATCTACCACGTCGGCCTGCAGTATGGCCGCTGGTCGAAGAACCAGGAGCTGCAGGTTCTCACCCAGGCCATGTACAACGCCAGGGAGCTGGCGATGGCCAGGATGCGTGCCGAGGCCGACCGCCTCGATGCCGATGGCATCGTCGGCGTGCGGCTGCGGATGCAGATGTACGCCTGGGGCCAGGGATGCCTGGAGTTCGTCGCGACCGGCACCGCGGTCCGGTCCTTTGACGGCACCGGCACGCACCGGGCGCCAGACGACCGCGCGTTCACCTCGGACCTGTCCGCCCAGGACTTCTTCCGCCTGCTCGCCGCGGGCGCGGTGCCGGTCGCGTTCGTGCTCGGCACCTGCGTGTACCACATCGCGCACCAGGGCGTCATGCAGAGCCTGCGCCAGGTGGGCCGCAACCAGGAGATGCCGCAGTTCACCCAGGGCGTCTACGAGGCACGCGAGCTGGCGCTGGCGCGCATGCAGGCCGAGGCGGCGGATGCGGGCTCGTCCGGCATCGTCGGGGTGACGGTGGAGGTGAAGAACCACGTCTGGGGCGAGCACGCGACCGAGTTCCTGGCCACCGGCACCGCCATCAGGCGGCTGGCCGACGAGCACCGGCTGCCCGCCACCTCGCCCAAGCCCACCTTCACCCTCGGCCTGGACCACTGATCGCCCGGTCTGGACCACTCACCGGCAGCCCGCCGGGGGAGAAACATGCCGCCGCGCCAGTGCACGGGCACGATGATGGCTGACATGGTGCCCGGTGACTCGTGGGAGAGCCCGGAGATTGCCCGGTCCTACGCTGCGTTCGCCCGCCGGTACCCGATGTACCAGGACACCAGCGGGGATCTCGTTTCCCTGGCCCGCCTCGCCCCGGGCGCGCACGCAGTTGATCTTGCGTGTGGCACGGGGATCACCACCCAGGCGGTGCTCTCGGTGCTTGGCCCGTCAGGGCGGGTCGTGGCCGTCGACGCGTCGGCGGCCATGCTGGCGATCGCGCGATCGCTGGTCGCAGACGGGCGGGTGCGGTGGCTGAAGGCCCGCG
>Ga0335079_10004211_pt1 | contig 16549 bp, 10 predicted proteins | sample Lox_Sample_33_FD_206719 | JGI IMG/M metagenome (GOLD analysis project Ga0335079, IMG submission 206719) | Soil microbial communities from Loxahatchee National Wildlife Refuge, Florida, United States - Lox_Sample_3.3 | ecosystem: Environmental > Terrestrial > Soil > Wetlands | place: USA... | reverse complement strand
CCTGTTTCGCCAGCATCGATTCGCCCAGACTCTTCGTGAACGTGTACGTATTCGGCCAGCCCAGATAATTCGCGCGCTTCATTCCTGCTCGCACCAGCCGGTTCCTTACCCACCGCGCTCGGTTCCGCTTCAGCACGCCATCCAGTTCATCCGCGCCCACCTTCGATGGATCGCCCCCTCTGCCCAGCGCTTGCCGCCGCAGCGCCTTTGCCAGTTCCGCGCTTTCCGACCGCTCCTCAATCCGCTTCACCATCTCTCGCAGCGACGCAATTTCCTTCTCCGCGTCAAAATCCGGATGATTCTGCGGGTTGTAGTTCACGCGCAACTCTTCAGTCACGTGCCCGTCTCGCATTCCCACCACGTAGCACGTCGAAAGATGCATCAGCGACGCGTGCTCGCACTTACGCAGAAATTCCAGCAGGTAAACCGCGGAGTCCACGTTCGACGATAGCGCGTCCCGCAAGTCCGGGTTGAAGTCCGTCAATCCCGCACTGTTCGCAATCAGGTCCAGCGACTTGGCCAGGCGTTCCTGCGTTTCCACGTCCAGCCCCAGGCCTGGCTGGCTCACATTCCCTTCCACGACTTCCACTTTCTCCTTCAGGAACGCCGCCAGCTTTGCGCCGTGAATCTCCAGCAGCCCGTCAAACGTCGGCGATTCTTCCACGATCTTTTCGAAGCGCCGCTGCGCCGAAGTCGTCCGGTTCCGCCGGATCAGCAGCGTGACCTTCGCAATCTCCGGGATCTTCTCCAGCAGTTCCACCAGCCACACTTTGCCGATGAACCCCGTCACGCCAATCAGCATCAGGTGCTTGCCCGCTAGCGTCTCCCGCACCTTCAAGGACTCCATCCGCGGCGTATCACTCAACGCGTGTACGGAATATTCAGACTCCACCTTCGGCCGCTGCACCGCCTGCACCGAACTCTTCAGCAATTCCGGCGTCTTTTGCCAATCCAGTTGCCCCGCCAGCTTGTCCGCGGCGATCCTCCCGTCCGCCGACCCGCTCGCCAGCCACGCAAACGGCCCTCTCGGACGAATCACCGGCTGCCGCAAACGGCCCGTGGCCACTCCATCGCGAAACTCCAGCCGGTTGGCGACGAATCCTTCCACCGCAAAAAACTCCGCCATCGGCCGCAGGATGTGCTCCAGCATCTGACCGACCAGCACCACTCGCTCGCCATTCCGCACCGCGTCGACGAGCTTCTCCACCGACTCCCGCCGCATTCGTGGCTTCAAGTCGTATTGGAAGTATTCTTCGCCCAGCAGATCGAGTCGATCCTTGGTAATCCCACGCAGCAAGCTATGCAGAAAACGTGTGGCAAATGTCCGGCTCGCCAGATACGACACCGGCCTCAGCAGCCCCACCACCAGCATCCCGGCGCGCCGTACCCACCGTTCCGAAAAGCTCTGACTGTTCCAGTTGAAAAACCCCGCGCTCCGCAGCGCGCTGATCTCCAACAGCGACCCTTCCACGCGCCAATACGTTACGCCAGACACACGCGCGGCGCTCGGGTCACTCAGTGTTTTAGAAGATGGAGGCATTTCCTCTTTACGTGTTTACGTGCTCGGTCGCTCGGGACGCGCGACACCCGGAATTCCTTCGTCCTGCCTGGCAGCTTGCGCCGCTTTTTCTTTCCCGGAAGCGTTCCGGCCTCGCCTACACCCGTAATTCTCAAATGTAGACCAACCGGCTGAGATTACTAAACTTAGCATCCCCCGCCCCTTCCCGCAACCAGCTTGCGCACCACCGGAATCACTTACGAAGATCTTATAGCACTCTGAGGACTTTCCCACACTCGTCCCGGTATCGTTACAGACGTTCGGGGAACGAATGCGGCCGTGATCAACCTCCCCAGGGCGCGGCATCTTTGGATCGCTTTAGCCTAATTCAATACTTACTCTTTCTGGCGATTGTCACCGCCATCGTGAAGCCTTTAGGCGGATACATGGACAGGGTTTTTTCCAGAAAGAAGACTCTTCTCGACCGATTATGCCTTCCCGTCGAACGCCTCATTTATCATCTCTGCGCGATCGATCCCGACGCCGAGATGACCGGCAAGGAATACGCTACCTCTTTCCTCCTCTTCGGCCTTCTCGGTACCTTGCTCCTGTATGGTCTTCTCCGAATTCAGCAATTTCTTCCCTGGTTCCTTCCACAGTTCCACACCACCCCGATGACTCCCGATCTGGCCATGAACACGGCGATCAGCTTTTCGACCACCACTACCTGGCAGGCCTACGCCGGCGAAAATACAATGAGCTACTTCAGCCAGATGGTCGGCCTCTGTGCACAGAATTTCCTCGCTGGCGCCGCTGGATTGGCGGTTGGTATCGCATTCATCCGAGGTCTTACCCGCCAACTCTCCAATTCCCTTGGCAACTTCTGGGTTGACGTGACGCGGGCCTTGCTCTGGATTCTCCTGCCGGGCGCTATCATCGGCGCCTCGCTTCTCGCCTGGCAAGGCACCCCCATGAACTTTCACACTTACGCAAACGCCTCGACCATGGAGCATGCCGCGCAGGTCATACCGCAAGGCCCGGTTGCCGCACTCGAGATCATCAAGAATCTCGGAACCAATGGCGGCGGCTTCTTCAACGCCAATGGCGCCCATCCCTTTGAAAATCCCACCCCACTTACCAACTTCATCGAACTGCTGGCTATCGTGCTGCTGCCCGCCGCTCTCACCAATACCTTCGGGCGTATGGTTCTTCAGCCACTCCAGGGCTGGCTCTTCTACTGGGTCACGATCTTTCTCTTCTGTTGTGGGTTGGCCTTCGTTCATCACTTTGAGCAAATAGGAAATCCACTCTTTACCGGCGTGGATGCTCGGAGCAGCTCCCTGCAGCCCGGCGGCAATATGGAAGGCAAGGAGGTACGTTTCGGAATCAGCGGCTCGTCGCTTGCCGCTGTCGTTACCTCAAACACGGCCACGGGTTCCTACAATTCCGCGCACGATAGTTACGCATCGCTCAGTGGCCTGACGTTGTTGGTGAAGATGCTGCTGGGAGAGGTAATTTTTGGCGGTCTCGGAACGCGCCTTTACGGAATGGTCATGGCGGCGATCTCCGTGTTTCTCGCGGGCCTCATGGTCGGCCGCACGCCGGAGTTTCTAGGGAAGAAGATCGGGCCGGCCGAAAATAAAATGATCATGCTTTTTGCGTTGGCTGGGCCCTTGTTTGTCCTTACCCTCACTGCCATTGCCGTCAGCACCCGCGCCGGCCTATCTGGCTTGACCACCAATACCGGTTCGCATGGCTTTACGGAGATTTTTTTTGCCTTCGCCTCCTGCTTTACCAACAATGGCCAGACCATGGCCGGCCTAAGCGCAAACACGCCCTTCTACAACCTCACTACTTCCCTGGCGATGATGGCTGGCCGGTTCGCCTTGGCCATTCCCGCGCTCTTGTTCGCCGCTCTCTTTGCTCGACAGTGAAATACTCCGCCGTCGTCCGGAACTCTTCCGACTCATTCCCTGACGTTTGGCCTCTTACTCACTGCCTGCCTGATCATCATGATCGCACTCAGCTACCTCCCTGCCCTGGCCCTCGGCCCTATCTTCGAGCGCCTGGTTTTCCGCACTTGACCGCTTACGTCTCTACGGTCTCCAGCATTTGCGGCGTCACCACGACCCCGCCGGGATATTCCTTGCCGTGAACTTCGCTCGACAGCAACACCGCCTTCACCGGCAACAGTCGCTTAAGCGCTTCGATCTCCGGCTCTCCCGCGGTCAATGGCAGCCGGATTTGTCCCCGTTCCGCCACCGAGCGCAGCATCCCCATCGTGATTTCGAACCCGTGGTACGCCGACTCGCCGTCACATGGGTGGACACACCTGCTGTCGTCGAGCCACCGCGCCATGTCTTCCACATACGGTGGCATGTCCAGATCGTAGTTCATACAACCCGGCCCGGAGCTCACTCCGGTCTGCTTGCTCGTCACCGCTCGCCAACCTCCGCCCGTCAGAACTTCCGCGAACCCTTCCGTGCCGTACACGCAGATCCGGTTCTTCCTCCACCAGTAATCCACTTCCGGCACATCTGGCGCTCCCGCGCCGCATTCGATGATCCCGCGGACCCCATTCGCGAACTGGATGAACCCGCCAAGGTAATCCGGCGAGGGATGATTGTCCGCAAGCTTTCCGCGACCCGCTGCCTGCGCCATCACCCATTCGGCCGGCACGTTCCCGTTGTACCACCGCACGTAATCCACCAGGTGCGTGATCAGGTGCAGGAACCAGCCGCCCGCATAAGCGTGGATCGTGTGGATGCGGCCCAGCGCGCCGCTGTCCACTATCTCCTTCACCTTCGCGTAGTGCTGCCCGTAGCGGTGCTGGTGCGATACCACCGTCTTCACGCCGGCGCGATTCACCACTTTCCGAATCTCCATGGCCTCATTCATTGAAAGCGCCATCGGCTTTTCGTACGCGATCAACTTCGCGCCCGACGCAATGCCCGCCCGAATTAGCTCCAGCCGGATGCTCGGTGGCGTGCAAAAACAGAATACGTCCGGCCGGATCTCCCGGGCCAAACCGGCCACATCCACGGAAGTCTTGCTGATGCCCAACTCCGCGGCAGCCTTCGCCAATTGCGCGGCGTTCACGTCCGCAATACCCGCCACTTCAAACCGCGGGTTATTCTTGAATGCCATCGCGTGATGTTTCCCGCGTTTCCCCACACCCACAACCATCACTCTATAAATCTTCTTGTCGCTCATGGATTTTCTCCCGCTCTGCGGCTCACCAGCCGTACTTCGCGTCCCATTCCTTCAGCTTCTCGATCGTGAAGTCCACTTCGTCTCGCGTCAGTTCCGGGAACATCGGCAACGACACGCACTGCGCCGCGTTCGTCTCGGCATTCGGAACTTGCGGGTGTGGGTCCGCCAGCTTGCCCCACGGGTAGCCTTCCTGCTGGTGAATCGCGATCGGGTAGTGCTGCTTGGCATCAATCCCGCTGTCCTGCAGGAACTGGGTCAGGTGGTCGCGCTTGTGATGTTCGATGACGTACAGGTGATACACATGCCGATACCCCGGCATCTCTTTCGGCAGCTTGAAGCTGGTGCCCTTCAGTCCGTCCGTGTAGCGCTGCGCCCACGCGCGCCGCTGGTCCGTCCACCGCGTGATGTGCTTCAGCTTCACGCTCAGAAACGCCGCATGCAGGTCGTCCAGCCGGCTATTGAACCCGAACGAGTGCACCGACCGCTTCGTTGAGCCGTGATTCCGTAACCGCCGCACGGTTTGCTCAATGTCGTCCCGGTTCGTGATGAGCGCGCCGCCGTCGCCGAACGTGCCCAAATTCTTCTGAATGATGAAGCTGGTGCACACCGCATCGCTCAGTTCCCCTTGCTTGAATCCGTCCCCATGCGCGTCGATGGACTGCGCGTTATCTTCCACCACCCACAGCTTGTGCTTCTTGGCGATCGCGCTGATCGCCTTCATGTTCGCGCAGTGCCCGTACAGGTGCACCGGCACGATGCCCACCGTCCGCGGCGTAATCGCGGCTTCAATCTTCGCCGGGTCCATGTTATTCGTCAGCGGATCCGAATCGACGAACACCGCCTTCCCGCCGGCGATCCAGATGGCTTCGGCGGTCGCAAAAAACGTGTTGGCCGTGGTGATGACTTCTTCCCCGGGCTTCAGCCCCAGCGCGAAAAACGCCAGCCACAGTGCATCGGTGCCCGAGTTCACTCCAGCCGCATGCTTCATCGCAAAATATTGCGCCAGTTCTTTTTCGAAGCGCCCCAGCGCGGGGCCCATCACATACGCTTCGCTTTCCAGAACCGCGTGGAACGCGTCGTCGATTTCCTTCTTGATGCTGTGATATTGACGGGCGTGGCCGTAGAACGGAACTTTCAGTTTCAACGCTGCTGTTGCTGGCATAAATCCTCCTCGAACAGGCGAAGCTCTCGGCTTCCCTCGCGTTCATCGGAGGCGGCAGCGTTGGCGGGTTCCCCAGCATGCTCAGGCGGCCGGACTCCGCACTTGTCTCGAGGACGCTTCCTCCCGGCAGGGGAATACACTTCGGGGAGACAAGCTGCCGCCGTTATACTCCTTATTGAAACGTTTTAGAAGTGACCTTTGTCACATCGGCCGGAATTTCGCGCTACTATTCCACCGCTCGGCCGGCCCCCGTTATTAGATGAAGCAGATACTGGCCTTGGGCGTAGCTCTTTGATGGAGGTTTTGTGGGAGCGTTCAAGATCGGTGAGGAGAGCGGGAATCGATCCACTTGCCAAGACTTAAGCTGTCAGTCGATTGACGGGCTTGGCCGGCACGAGGACGTCGCATTCATACCGCAGATGGATTGGTCGTGGCTTGCGCTGCGACGGAAAATTGAGCGCTAACGGCATCTTTGTTCGTATGTCCGCAACTTTTTTCGCGACATCATCCGGCCGCTGCTTCTCGGAAGATGGTGGGGGAAGAACGATGTGGATCTCTGGCTCCGGAACCACACTAGTTTCCGGCGTTGAGCGAGAGTACGAATAAATGGATTCTTCCACTCCAAAGAGTAAGAAACCCCGAATGGGCCATAAGAGCGCAAGACAGACCACGAACTGAACGGACGGAAGCACCCATCGAAATGGAAAACGGACGGTTGCTTTTTCCTGACTCGACAAGGTGAGCCAATTCTATTAGAAAATCCGCGACTGACAAGTGGGCTTTTTCAAGCCCCGATAAGTCGTGCCGTGTCCCCGGGTTCGCTGTTCCGAACCTGGGTCTTAGGGCAGCGTGCCCCACTCTTTGAAGCCAAGGCTCCGAGTTTTAACTCAACTTTCCAATAACGCGTAGGAAGGAAGCGAGAGCGTCTACACGCCCCAACCGTACTTCTCGGCGTGCTCAAACGTCCTCTGCATCTCCTGATGCAAAATCTCCAGGAACGTCGACGTGCCCACCTTCTTCGTACCCGGCTCGGCAATATCTTCCGTCCGGTAGCCCGCGCCCAGCACGCGCGACACCGACTGCTCCACCCAATCCGCTTCCAGCCCCAGCCCGAACGTATCTCTCAACATCATCGTCGCGCTCAAAATCGATCCGATCGGGTTGGCCACATCTTTCCCCGCCAGCGTTGGCGCCGACCCGTGTATCGGCTCAAACAGCGGCGCGCTCGTGCCAAAACTCGCTGACGGAATCAATCCGATGGATCCCACCAGCGCCGCCGCCTCGTCGCTCAGAATATCGCCAAACATATTCGATGTCAGGATCACGTCAAACTGTGTCGGCCGCAGCATCAATTGCATCGACGCGTTGTCCACGTACATGTGCTCCAGATTCACCGCCGGATACACCGCGCCCATCGCCGTCACCGTGTGCCGCCACAACTGCGAACTCGTCAGCACGTTGTGCTTGTCCACCGAGCACAGTCTCCGCGAACGCGCTTCCGCCCGCGTGAACGCAAACGTCGCAATCCGCTCGATCTCCGGCGTCGAGTAGCTTTCGGTGTCGAACGCGCGCTCCACCCCGCCTTCCACCACGTTCCCGCGCTCGCCGAAGTACATCCCGCCGGCCAGCTCCCGCACAATTTCAATATCCAGCTCGCCCAGCCGCTCCGGCCGCAGCGGCGAAATGCCACGCAGCGGCTCAATCAATTTCACCGGCCGCAAATTCACATACAGCCCCAGCCCTTTGCGCAAGCCCAGCAATCCGGTCTCGCATCTCTTCCCCACCGGCAGGCCATCCCACTTCGGCCCGCCCACCGCACCCAAAAACACCGCATCGGCTTTTCGGCAAGCATCGAGCGTCTCATTCGGCAGAGGATTCCCGGTCTTGTCGATCGCCGCGCCGCCAATCGGCATCTCCACCATCTCGAACTGGTGCTGGAATTCCCGCGCGCATTCCTGCAGCACGCCCGCCGCCGCCCGCGTTACTTCCGGCCCGATGCCGTCGCCGGGCAGCAGCACAATCTTCTTTTTCAGCTTCATCCGCAGTCCCTCGAATCCCGCTTCTGTAGCGTCGTCCCTGCGCCGGACTCCGGCGAGTTCAATTGATCGTCGACGCGCTCGCCACCACTTTGCGCCGGATCACTTCGTGCGCAATGGTCATCAGGTCCCGCGCCTTCACCTGCTTCGCGCTGTCCGCAAATGCCGTCACGCGCCGGTAGCACTCCGCCAGTTCGCTGTCACTCGGTTCATACCCCAGTTCCTTCAGCGACTCGCGCAGCGCGTGCCGCCCGGAATGCTTTCCCAGCACCAGCGACCGCGAAGGCACGCCCACCGCCTCCGGCGAAATAATCTCATACGTGAGCGGGTTCTTTATGATGCCATCCTGATGAATCCCCGCTTCGTGCGCGAACGCGTTCGCCCCCACTACCGCCTTGTTCGGCGCCACTTGCGCTCCGGTGATCTCCGTCAGCAGCCGGCTCGATTTGTACAGTTCTTCCAGCTTCAGCTTAGTCGCCACACCAAAGCTTTCTTTGCGCACCGCCAAAGCCACCGCTACTTCCTCAAGCGCCGCATTTCCCGCGCGCTCACCGATTCCATTCACCGTGCATTCAATCTGACGCACGCCCGCGCGCACCGCCGCCAGCGAATTGGCCACCGCCAATCCCAGATCGTCGTGGCAATGGGCGCTCAGCGTGATGTGCTCCGGATCGCCAATATGTTCCCGCACCTTCAGAAACATTTGCCCGTACTCTTCCGGCACCGCATACCCCACCGTGTCCGGCAGGTTCAACACATCCGCGCCCGCATCCACGGCCGCCTGGCATGCCTGGCACAAGAATTCGATATCCGTCCGGCCGGCGTCCTCCGCCGAAAACTCCACCTCTCCGACGTAATTCCGCGCCAATTTGATGGAGTTTGAAATCGCCTCCAGTGCCTGCTGCCGCGTCATGTGCAGTTTCACCTGCAGGTGCAGATCCGATGTTGCCAGGAATACATGCATGCGTGGCTCTTTTGCCGACTTCAACGCTTCCGCCGCCGCCAGAATGTCGTCCTTCCGCGCGCGCGCCAGCGCCGCGATCGGCACGTCGCGAACCTCCTTGGCCACCGCCATCACCGCTTCCAGGTCGCCCTTCGACGCAATCGGAAATCCCGCCTCAATAATGTCCACGCCCAGCTCGGCAAGCTGTTTCGCCATCCGGATCTTCTCGCTGGTGTTCATGGAAAATCCGGGAGACTGCTCGCCGTCCCGGAGCGTGGTGTCGAAGATGCGTACATGGCTCATAGAGTGCCTCCACTGGATTCTCTCAGTTACTCACGATCCGGCCCTTCTAGTCCAATTTATCTTGATTCTGTATTTGATAATTCTGTCTTATACTAGGGGTGTCCTGGTTTCCGCCGGTTCACGGTCTCCGGGACGCATCGGCTAAACCTGGGAGACTGCGCGGCTTGGGGCCAGGCTCAATGGCTGCCCGTCATTCCGTGCGAAGTCTGCGGAGTGAGGAATCTCTCTTGGTTCCGGAATCCCGAGGGTGAATTCTATGGATCTAGGTGAATTGCAGGTTTTCCTGACTGTTGCACGCGAAGGCAGTTTCTCCCGCGCGGCTGAACGCCTCTACCGCACCCAGCCCGCCGTCAGCCTGGCTATCCGCAAACTCGAGGATTCCCTTGCCCAGCCCCTGTTTGTCCGCGGCGCCCGCCCCGTCCGCCTTACCGACGCCGGCACCCTCCTCCGCGAATACGCCGAGCGCCTCCTTAACCTCCGCGACGAGGTCAAAAAGGGCCTCATGGAGCTCGAAGGACTCAAGCGCGGCGAACTCTCTCTTGGCGTCAACGAAAGCTCCATCCACGCCCTCCTCCCCGCCCTCTCCCGCTTCCGCGAAGCCCATCCCGGCGTCCAGGTACGTCTCCATCGCATGTTCTCTCGCGATATTCCTCACGAAGTCGTCAACTATCGACTCGATCTCGGCGCCGTTTCCTTTGTGCCGCGCGATGCGCAGCTCCAAGCCACCGAAATCCTCAAAGACGAACTCACCCTGGTTGTTCCTCCCAAGCATCCGCTTGCCAAGAAACGCGAAGTCGAGATCGAGGAACTCGGCAAAGAAAATTTTATCGCTCATATCGTCGAATCGCCCTTCCGCCGCCGAGTGATCGAGCTCTTCGCGCGCCATCGCACGCCCCTCAACATGCCCATGGAAATGCCCACCATCGAAAGCATCAAGCGCTTCGTGCAGATGGGCATGGGCGTTGCCATTGTTCCGCGCATGTGCGTCACCTGGGAAGTCGAACACGGCTGGCTCAAAGAGCTCAAAATCCGCCAGCTCAATATCCCCCGCCACCTCTACATCATTTCCCGCCGTGGCGCCCGCCTCCCCCACGCCGCCGCCGAATTCATGCGTGTCCTCAAAGTCGAATAATCGAGCCGGACTCTTCGCTCTTGTAGGGCCCGCCTTCTGAGACGGGCCGCTCGCATGCCCCAGAGCGGCGCCAAGATCACGTGACGCGGCTCACTCGCTCCGCGCCCCATTCTCGATTATCCTGTTAGCCTCTGCTGCTGAAGGAAGCGGCTCCGGATGATTACTGGTCTTGCCATTCTCGCCATCGGTTTCCTGCTTGGCATGCGGCATGCCACCGATCCCGACCATGTCATCGCCGTTTCCACCATCGTCAGCCGCGAACGTTCCCTCTCGAAAGCCTCCCTCATCGGCGCTTTCTGGGGGCTCGGCCACACCATCACCATCGTGCTCGTCGGCGTCCCTATCATCCTCTTCAATCTTGTCATCCCGCGCCGTGTCGGCCTGACCATGGAATTTGCCGTGAGCCTCATGCTCATCTTGCTTGGTGTCCTCAATCTGACCGGCGTTTCCCAATGGCTCAGCGAGAAATTTTCGCCTGCCCATCCCAAGGTGGTCGGCGAACACGCCCATCTCCACGAGCACAATCACCACGTCCACTACCACTGGCACGCCCACCAACCCGCGAAAGAACATCACGCCGAATCGCTTCCCGTCCCCGTCGCCGTGGAAAAACCCCTCACTGAGCTTGGTCTATTCCACACGCTCCGCCCGCTCTTCGTCGGCATCGTGCACGGTCTCGCCGGCTCGGCTGCCGCCGCGCTCCTGGTTCTCGCCACCATTCACAACCCGCGCTGGGCCGCCTTTTTTCTTCTGATTTTTGGTTTGGGAACAATCGCCGGAATGATGCTGATCACCTGCGCTTTGGCCCTGCCATTCTCCTACGCGGGTACGCGCTTTTCCTGGCTCACTCGCGGGCTCGTCACTGGCTCAGGCATCGTTAGTCTCTGCTTTGGACTTTTTCTCGCCTATCAGATCGGCTTCGTTGACGGCCTCTTCACCAGCCATCCCAACTGGTCGCCTCACTGATAGCGCACGAATTGCTTTAACCCTTCTTCCCGTTCATCGCTTCTTCCACCGACGCATAGATCGGCAGCATATTATGCAGGCCCGCCACCATCACCACCGCCTTCGATTGCGGCGCCAGTGCCGCCAGCGCCAGCACTTTTCCCTGATTGCGCCGGTTTACAAACAACGACACCAGCGCGCCCACTCCCGCGGAGTCCAGAAAACTCACGCCGCTCATATCCAGCACCAGCTTCGGTGACTCGTCCGGCCTTAATTGCTGGATAAAGCTGCTCACGGTCTCCAGGCTTAATTTCCCTTTCGCGTGGTAAATTGTTGTTGATTCGTTACTGCTGGCATTCTTTTCCAAATCTAAATGGAACGGTGGCATAAGCTAGCTACCATAGCGTAGTGTCAATTGCGCTGACATTAACAGTCATTAACATAGACCCCTTCGCTCCAATTCCTACACCGCAGTGTTTCAAATTGGAATGATTCCCGCTTTCTCAACCCTTTCTCATTCTCTTTTTATTAACCAACCTGCAACTTCACGCTACCGTAATCTCGGGTTTCCCTCTCATGTCTCGATTGTCCCGGATTGTAGGTCCGGATTAAGGATTCCTTATGAGGCTCGGTCGTCTTTAGCCATTTCCCTTGCTCTTTCTCTCCTTCTCCTTTCCCCGTTCTTCTCCACTCCCTGCCGGGCGCAAACTCCTCAACCCTACCTCTTTGCTGAAGTCCCTCCTTCGGCCACGCAGCCGAACGCAGGGATGATGGCATTCTTCCGCGACGACTCCACCGGAAAGCTAACGTTTCTTTCAGGCTCCGCGACTACGTTTAATGACGACTGTGTGCCTTCAGCAATCGATCCGCAAGGCCGCTTCGTTTACTCCACCTGCGGCGATGGCGCTACCATGTACACCCTCGATTCCACGACGGCAGCCGTCACCGAAGTTCCAAACGCTCCTTTTGCCGTTTCTCAACTTCAGGGATTTATCATCAACCTGGTCATCTCCGAAAGTTCCGGTCCTTTCGTTTACGTGCTCAAACAAAATTATTCAGGAACGGACCTGGCCAACAATTTCTACCTCGATACCTTTCAGGTCGACGCGGCAACTCCAACGCTCGTTCCAGTTTCAAGTCAGCAATTGAGCTTGGTCGGCGCGGGATTGGTCGGTTCGGTTTCAGTCGCTGCCGACCCAAATGGTCACGGCCTCGCGCTATTCGTCGATCAACGAAATTCCTCACTCGACGCCAATCCCAACGCCGTGCTCTACACCATTTCATTCGATCCACTGACTGGCGTTGCGACCTTCGATCCCAGCGGCGGACAGAACATCGGCCAAAACGCCAGAGCGATCGCCATCAGCCCCACTGGGAATTACCTCGCGCTCACCTACGGCGTCCTTGGAGGCACGCTTGTCTCCTACTCCGTCGCCCAGAGTTCATTTACTCTCTCCAGCAACGGCGCGTACTTTCTCGGCCCTGACGTCACCCCGGCTGGCTCGTACAGGATTGGAGGCGCGATCTATTTCAATCCTGGTGGGCAGATCGTCTACGTGCCGTCCGCCCCTCCTGATTTCACTGGCGGCCTCCCATTCCAACTATTCGATCCCGGCACCTATCTGATTCTGCCCGCGTCTCCCCTGCCCTTTTCCGACGCCACCTTTTTTGACGCTCTTCCCGATCCGCAGGGCCCCTTCGTGTACTCGTCGCAATCCACCGACGGCATCGGCGTCCATTATGTCGACCCGGTCTCCGGCCGCTCCAGCCAGAGCGGCCCGATCAGTTCGCCGTTCTACCCGCAATTTGGATTGATTCCTCCCGTCCTTGCTCCTTTTGGTCCCACCGGCGGCCAGGGCACTTCCGGTCCCGTGCTTTCCCTGAGCTTTCCTTCGCTCACATTCGCACAAATCACCGCTGGGCAATCGAGCGCTCCTCTGTACATCACGCTCAAAAACGTCGGCAACGAGGTCGTCAGCCTGAATTCCATCTCCCTCATTGGCGCCAACTCCACCGATTTTCAACTGAACAATGGCTGCAATCCGCCCGCGCTTGCGGCCAATCAGTCGTGCGCCCTTTCTATTGTTTATTCTCCTGCCGCCGCCGGCGCCAGCAACGCCAGTATCGTCGTCGCCAGCAATGTCCCGCAAAGCCCGCAGGTCATTTCGCTCACCGGCACGTCCATCGCGCCGCTGTCCAGCGTCAATTTCAATCCCGCCAGCATCGTCTTTCCGGCCACCACCGAAGGCACAACCAGCAACCCCATCGTCCTCACCCTCACCAACAGCGGCGGCGCTTCTCTTCACATCACTGGCACGGCGTTCGGCGGCAGCAATGTCCCCGACTTTTCCTTTGCCCCAACCAATTGCACCGGAACGATCAACGCCGGCGCCAGCTGCACTCTCTCTGTCACCTTTACTCCGCTCGCCGCGGGCATTCGTACCGCCACATGGGCCGTCACCGACGATGCCGCCGGCTCGCCTCACATCGTTTCTATCACTGGCACCGGTGCGCCCGCCGTGCAGATCGCCGCGGCTCCCGGTGGCTCCACCACCGTCTCCGTCTCCGCCGGGCAAGCCGCTCAATTCAATCTTCAAGCGACAGCCGGCAACGGCTTCAGCGGCACGCTCAGTTTCACTTGCTCCGGCGTTCCCTTCGGTGCCACCTGCGTTCCGCCCGTCAGCTTGACCGTAACGTCGGGCAGTTCCGCTCCTTTCACCGTCTCAATTAACACACTCGGCGCATCCGCCCTCGTGCCGAGCGTTCCCATTTCGTCTTTGCCGTTTCGCCCCGCGCCGTGGCTCATCGCCGCTCTACTGGCCGCGTTTGCCGCTTTCCTCTGCACACAATCCCGCCGCGGCACGGTTCGGTTCACGCGCCCTTCGACCATCGCCGCGACTGCTCTCTCCCTTTGTCTGATTTTTTCAGGAATCGGCTGTGGCGGAGCAGCCTCGAGCTCTACGAGTTCCACCACTCCCCCACCCGCTCAACAGTTTGTCGCCACGCCTTCCATCCAGCCCGCCGGCGGCACCTTCAGCGCCGCGCAATCCATTTCGATCACCGATGCCACGCCCGGCGCCACGATTTACTTCACCACCGACGGCTCCGCCCCGACCGCCTCTTCATCGGTTTATTCGACCCCGCTATCGTTGAACTCCGCCGCCACGATCAAAGCCATGGCCTCTGCCTCCAATTATTCCAATAACCCCGTCGCAAGCAGCGCTTTCAGCTTCCGCTCGCCTGCGGGCACGTATCCCATCACCGTGAATGTCACCGCCACGGCGACAGGGTCGACCAAGTCCATACAGCTCACCCCTATAATCTTGACCTTGACGGTCAACTAGTCCTCGCGTTCTGGGGGGTTCCCCGTCATTCACGCGGTTTATGCTCAAACAACGGGCGCGTGCGCTCTGACGTGAGGTGCCACGAATTCTCCGCACACCGTAACAACCGCGGCCCTTCCTTCGTACTAAAAGTGACCGCCGCGTCCCTATCGACACGACGTGTCTTTCTGTAGGATGGACTCAGCCGACGGAAGGGCCACCCAATCGATGCTCGCGCTTCGCGACAATCTCCTGCTTTGTTCCACCACCCTGCGCGCCCATAAGCTCCGCACCTCGCTGACCATGCTCGGCCTGACCATGGGCGTCGCCACACTGATCACCGTCATGACCATCGTGCAAGGCGCGAATCTCTTCGTGGAAAGCAAGATCGCCAATCTCGGCACCAATGTCTTTCAGGTCGCGCGCACCCCCTTCGCGGTCACCGACTTCAACATCATCATCAAGGCCCTGAAGTACAAAAAAATCGAACTCGACGACGTCCGCGCCATCACCGAGGGCTGCCCCGCCTGCCAGGAGGTCGGCGCCACCGCGAGTTCCTCCGTGCGCGCTAGGTATGCCGACAAAGAACTCCAGGACGTCAGCTTCTACGGCCAGACGCCCAGCATGGCCGATATCGACACACGCGCCGTGGACTTCGGGCGCTATTTCTCTTCATCCGAGGCTGAACACTCCGCTAACGTCTGCCTCATCGGCGATACCCTGGTGCGGCGGCTTTTTCCGGACGTCGATCCCATCGGCAAAAACATTCGCGTCGGCAACGATGAGTTCATGGTCATCGGCATCATGGAGAAGATCGGCAGCGTCCTTGGGCAAGATCAGGACAGCTTCGTCATCGTCCCTCTCCCGGTCTTTCTGCGCCTTCGGGGAATACACGAGAGCCTGACCATCAATGTGAAAGCCAAAGGCGGCGAATTCGAGACTGCTCAGGATCAGGCCCAACTCATTCTCCGCGCGCGCCGGCACCTTAGCGGCACCATGGAAAACGACTTCTTCATCGGCACCAAAGAAAGCTACATGGCCCTGTGGCGCAGCATCAGTTCGGCCTTCTTTGGGGTCTTTATCCTGGTCAGCGCCATTTCCGTGGTCATCGGCGGCATCGTGATCATGAACGTGATGCTCGTCAGCGTCACCCTGCGCCGCCGCGAGATCGGCGTCCGCCGCGCTGTCGGCGCCACTCAGCGCGATATCCTGGGCCAATTCATCGTGGAAAGCGTACTGCAATGCATCGCCGGCGGAATCGCCGGCATTGCCCTGGGCTTTCTCGTCGCGTTGCTGTTGCGCCACTACTCGCCCTTCCCCGCTTCGGTCCAGACCTGGGTTGCCCTCATGGGCGTCGTGATGAGTTCCGCGGTCGGCTTGTTTTTCGGAATTTACCCGGCGGTTCGCGCCGCACGGCTCGATCCGGTGACTGCCCTGAGGTCGGAGTAATGGCTTTCATGACGCTCGCCCAGGCGCGCGAGAATTTCCTCGCCGCGATGGACACCTTGCGTTCCTCCAAGGTCCGCTCCGGCCTCACGGTTCTCGGCATCGTTATCGGAGTCTCTTCCGTCATTTCCATGGCCGCCATCATTCAGGGATTGGACAAATTCGTGCAGGACCGCGTCGAATCGCTTGGCTCGCGCACCTACTTCCTCACCCGTTTCCCGCCGGGCACCGACCCCGCGCACATGCCGGAACGCATCCGCACCCGCCGTTATCTCGAGTACGGTTATGCCGACTATGTTCGCACCGCCGCTCCTGACGTTGAGAACGTAACCACCGTCGGCACGCGCGGATTTTTCCTCGGCGACTCCAATCTGATTACCAGTGGCGACCGCAGCGTCGAGAAAGTCATTGTCCGCGGCGCCGAACCCGAATACACCACCGCTCTTCCGCTTTTCAACATTGAACGCGGACGCTTCATCAGCGCCTTCGATCAGGAGCACGCCCGGCCCGTAGTTGTGCTCGGAGCATCCATCAGCGAATCGCTTTTT